>Ga0102592_1002785_pt1 | contig 14337 bp, 20 predicted proteins | sample AraplaCol_mMF_r2_FD_76861 | JGI IMG/M metagenome (GOLD analysis project Ga0102592, IMG submission 76861) | Arabidopsis root microbial communities from North Carolina, USA - plate scrape MF_Col_mMF_r2 (SPADES assembly) (version 2) | ecosystem: Host-associated > Plants > Roots > Endosphere... | reverse complement strand
CGGTTTGTACGCGGGAAGCCGCTATCCGGCACGCTCCTCCTTCGTCGAGCAAATCTGGTCGATGTTCCTGCCAGACTGCTGCCGGACTTGACGCATGAAAAACGAGGAAAAGATGCAACGACAGGACGGCAGCGTCGCCATTCTTGCTGTGACCCCGATACTCTGATGGGGATCGCTTAAGCCGCGGCATGGGTGCTGCTGGGCATTGGGATGGCGCTGTCACTTTATGAAGCGGCGTTTGCGACGATTACCCGCCAGATGCCGGCCTATGCCAGGCGCGCCATTTCAACGATTACGCTCGTCGCCGGATTCGCCAGGACGGTGTTTTGGCCGTTGACTGCGCATCTGTATGAAATCATCGGCTGGCGTCCGACGTACGCGGCTTACGCTGCAATCCAGGTTGCCGTTTGCTTTCCTCTGCAGATTTTCCTGGGCGCGAAGATGGCGCAGCGACGCAGCAATCCACGGCGAGCCGGAACCCCGGCCGCACCCTGGCGCAAGCACCCAGGCTGCCGGCATTTTGGTCGTGGGCTGTCGCACTTGCGACCAACGCCTTTATCTTCTAGGCGATGTCCGTACACCTGATTTCCTTGATCACAGATCCGGGCCATACCCCATCAATGGCGGAGTTCCTGGCAGCGCTAACCGGCCCGATGCAGGTGTTAGGGCGCCTGATTGAACGACGTGGCGCGCAGACCCTCGGGCCGCAGACGATCGGGCGATTCACCTTTGCAGTTTTCCTACGGCGCTGCTGATGCTTGCCATGTTCGGACAACAGGCGTGGGCGGTATCCCTGTTCTGTGTACTGTATGGGCTGAGCAACGGTGTGCTGACGATCCTGCGCGCCACTTTGCCGCAGGCCCGGTGGTGGTGGCATTGGCGCTCAATGCTGGCTCTGCGCGTACCTGGTTGCCGTGGGCTCTGACATTTGTGTACAGGGGGCGGGCTTGACAGGCAACCGTGTGCATCGCATAGTTCCTTGCGCGGAGAGCGAGGAGCGAATCATGCAAAGGCTAGATCTATCTGATGCGGACCTTGCAAAATTTGCCGAAGAAATGCGCGCGAATTTTCGATCTAAGATCCCGTCCGCCGGTGCACCCGATCCGGTTGCAGAAGTCCGAACGATAAGGATTGCGGCAAAAGGTCCGGAGCGGGAGATCGCTGCGCGGCTTTATGTTCCAAAAAGGACGAATGCCGAATCGCTTCCAATGATTCTCTTTGCCCACGGTGGCGGCTTTGTTGCGGGCGACCTGGATACCCACGATGTATTGGCGCGCGCTATTGCAAACAAGGCTGAAGCGCTGGTCATTGCGGTTGAGTACCGGCTGGCACCGGAGCATCCTTTCCCGGCTGGATTGGATGATGTCTATGCAGCGCTGGATTGGCTGGCGGAGGAAGGGGCGCAGTTCGGCGGTGACCCGCAGCGACTGGCGCTGTGCGGCGATAGCGCCGGTGGGAACCTGGTAGCCGAAGCAGCGATTCTAGCCAGGGACCGGCGAGGGCCCAGGATTACCGCCCAATGGCTGATGTATCCGGCGCTAAGTAACAAGATGGATACCGCGTCATGGCGGGAATTCGGCGAAAAGAATTTTCCGACGCGCGGCATGAATGCGAAAGTGATTGCGGCCTACGTACCGGACGGGATCGACCCGAACGCGCCGCTGATTGCGCCTTTATCGGCGCGTCACGGGAATCTGCCTGCAACCCTGGTTCAGGTTGGCGAATGTGACCCACTTCGAGACGAGGGTCTCGCTTTTGCGCGGGCATTGCAAGAGGCTGGCGTGGAGGCTGTGGCCAAGGTCTATAGAGCCCAGCAGCATGGATTCATCCAGTTTTTCAAGGATGCAGAACACTTCCCTGGGGGCGCTGCGGCGCTCGATGAGGGGATTGCGTTCACCGTGTCGCGCCTGAATCGCCGCCTTTGATGCGGGGTTCGCCAGTGAATAGGCGCCTGGCGCCGGAAAAACCGTCGTTGCCCCAGTGCGAATTCAATTTCTGGCAGCGCTAATTTTTTGAAGTGCGTTTTTAGAAATTCGTATATGATGATCGTCATGCGCAAGAATACCACCAAGCAGAAGTTGCTAAACCGAAAAGAAGAAACGCACGAGCGTATCGTGCAAGTTGCGGCGCGCGCCATTCGTCGCACCGGCTATGGTGGAACTGGTGTCGCGGACATCATGAAAGAAGCCGGCCTGACGCACGGCGGCTTCTACGCGCACTTCGATTCTCGTGATGCGCTGCTGGCAGAAGCCGGCGATCGCGCAGGTGCCGAGTCGGTAGCGCTGGCGGCGCGCGTGGCAGCTGCGGCTCCGGCTGGATTTGCGTTGCAGGCATTGATGCAGGCCTATTTGTCGCCAGAGCACATAGCGGCCATCGAAACGGGCTGCCCCGTGTCGGCTTTGGGATCGGAAATGCCAAGACAAGCACCGGAGGTGCGGCGTGCGGCGACCATCCACATTAAGGAGATGATTGACTTGTTCGCGCGCCAGTTACCGGATTGGGGCCAGCCCCAGGCGCACGAGCAGGCAATGGCGCTGCTGTGCGGCTTGATTGGTACGACGATGGTGGCGCGCGCTGTCGACGATCCCAAGCTGTCGCAAGCGCTGTGCGCCGCCGCACTAAGACAATTTTCGCTGGTCGCCCAGTCAAGGGTTGATTAAGCATGCCTTTTTTTTGCCAATCTATATGATGTGCGTCATATTGAATACTTGTTCTCGAGAGGAAACTGCATGAAAAGGATTGCATTGGTTACCGGCGCCTCGTCCGGCATTGGTGAAGCGACTGCAGCGCGCCTGTCGGAGGCCGGCTTCAAGGTCTACGGTAGCAGCCGCCGTGGCGCCCTCGTGCCGGGGAAGGGATACGAGATGCTTGCCCTCGACGTCACCAGCGATGCTTCGGTGCAGGCCGCGGTCGCGGCGGTGATCGCGCAGGAAGGGCGCATCGACCTGTTGGTCAACAATGCGGGTTTCGGGGTGGCTCCGGCGGGGGCCGAAGAAAGCTCGGTCGAACAGGCGCAGGCGATTTTTGACACGAACTTCTTCGGCGTGGTACGGATGACGCGCGCCGTGCTGCCGCATATGCGGGCAAGGGGCCAGGGCCGCATCGTCCACATCGGTTCCGTGCTGGGCTTCCTGCCGATGCCCTATGGCGCTTTATACGCCGCCAGCAAACATGCGATCGAAGGCTATTCCGAGTCCTTGGACCACGAATTGCGCAACTGGGGCATCCGCTCCATCGTGATCGAACCGGCGTACACCAAGACGCCATTCGATGCCAACCTGCTGGAACCCGACGCCAAGCTGCATGCCTACGAGGAAGTGCGGAATGTCGTAACCCGCCGGGTGCAGGCGGCGATGGCCGGTGCCGAGGGGCCGGACGTGGTCGCGGAGACGGTATTGCTGGCCGCGAAGGCAGACAAGCCGAAACTGCGCTACACCGCCGGCTCCCTGGCAAAGCGGTTGCGCTTGTTGCGCTCGTTCGCCCCGGCCGGCCTGTTGGACGCAGGGCTGCGCAAGGATTTAAGCCTGGCTTAGCCTGTCGCCGGTCTATCGCACCATTTCGCAAATCACCAGGGGATAAGAATAATGAAAGCACTAGTCTTGAAACGCTACGGCGGCGTGAAGAATGTCGAGTTCGCGGATCTGCCACGACCAACCGTCAAGCCGGATGAAATCCTGGTCCAGGTTCACGCGGCAGGTCTTAATCCGATCGATAACATGATCCCCGGGGGGAGCTTCAAACCCATGATCAAGCTCCAACTGCCGGCGACAATGGGTAGCGACCTCGCTGGCGTGGTTGTCGAAACCGGGAGCCGGGTGACACGTTTTAAAGTCGGCGATGCGGTATTTGCCAGCACGTTTGATCTGGGTGTCGGCGCGCTGGCTGAGTACGCAGCGGTGCCGGAGCATGCGGCAGCGCACAAGCCCGACAACTTGACCTTCGTGCAGGCCGCATCGGTACCGATGGTAGGACTCACCTCATGGCAAGCGTTGGTCGAACGGGCCCAGCTTCAGCCTGGCCAGAAGGTATTCATTGCGGCTGGCGCCGGCGGTATTGGCAGCTTTGCCATCCAGTTGGCGAAACTGCTGGGTGCCAAGGTGGCGACGACGACCAGCACTGCCAATGTGGAATTTGTGCGCCAACTCGGCGCTGACGAAGTGATCGATTATAAAAGGCAGCAATTCGAATCGCAGCTGCACGATTACGACGTGGTGCTGGCGACATTACGCGGCGGCGAGCTGGAAAAGTCCCTGCAGGTTGTTGGTCCAGGCAGCAAGATCGTTTCGTTGATCGGCCCGCCGGACGCAGCGTTCGCGCGACAGCGCGGAATGAATTTCCTGATGAGGTTCCTGTTCGCCATGCTGAGCGGGAAGATCATTCGACTCGCGAAACAGCGCAAGGCCAGCTATTCCTTTCTGTTCGTACGGACGGATGGCCAGCAACTGGCCAAGATCGGCGACTATCTTGCGGCGTCGCTGCTGCGTCCTGTCGTCGACAGGATATTTCCGTTCATTCAGGCGAAAGAAGGGCTGGCTTACCTCGAACAAGGCAGGGCGAGAGGCAAGGTGGTCGTGCAGCTTGTAGATTCCTTATCGGAACGGTAGAGAGTACCGGCATCAGGCCTTCGCAAGGAAGAACGCCAGCATGGCGCGTGAAGCACTGGGCCCGCTTGGATCGGTGTGCGAGGCTCCGGCCGCACCTCCTTGCCATGCATGGGCCGCACCGTGCACCAGCCAGTGCTCGGCGATCCGGTGGCCGTGCGCATCGCGCCAGCTGGTTTTTGTGAACGTCCTGGCTCCGGCATGGCCTTGTTCTGCCACTTCCCGCAGCTCACCGGCCTGCGCGTTTTTGCGCGCATCGAGGAACTGCCCCAGGACAGCCTTGCCATTCCCTGGGTGGACCACGGCGTCGGCGTCACCATGGAACACAATGATTGGCACCCCGCGCTTCACGCGCGCTGCCCGGCGCGGCCGTTTCATCGCGTGCAGACCCGATACCATATCCCTGCCGCTTCCAACCGGGAGTCCTGAATGGATGCCGACCGCGGCATACAGTTCGGGATAGGCAGCACCCAGGATGGCGGCCATCGCGCCTCCTGCAGACAAGCCGGCCACAAAGACGCGTTGGGGGTCCGCTACATGATCTTCGATGATCTGCCGCGTCATGCCAGCAAGGATGGCGGGTTCGGCGTCTCCGCGTGATTGCTGGGCGGACTCGAACCAGTTCCAGCAGCCAGTGCGGTTGGCCTCATGATCCTGTTCCGGATACAGCACAAGGAAGCCATGTTCGTCGGCCAGCAGATTCATGGCGGTGCCGAGCGCAAAATCGCGGGCATCCTGGGTGCAACCATGCAGCATGACAACCAGGGGGCGGCCCGGCCCCGTCGCCGCGGCGGGAAGGTACAGCTTGTAGCGCCGGTGTCCCGCCGCGCAACTGAAGACACCGCTGCGGAAATCGCCGCGCCCGAGGCCCGCAGTTCTCACTGCCTTGGACCAATCTGGCGGGCTGTTCAAATCGATGACGGTGTTGGCGCCGCCAGCCTTCATCTCAGCGTGCGGCACAGCAGGAGGCATCAGCCCGGCATCTCGCAGGGCCCGTTGGATGATCTCGGTGGCGCCCGCAGGATCGTTGGCCTGCACCTGACGTGCCGAGGTGAGCATTTGCTGTAAAAACTGGTCAAGCGGTTTCATGAGTTCTCCCGTGATGGGGGCATGCGGTCCGCGAGCACTTGCCGGACAGCGGGGCTGGCGATCAGGGCGCCGAGCACGTGCAGGTTGGCGATGGCGGCATCGGCCAATTCGGCTGGTACATCCTGCTCAATGACCGCCAGTCCGAGTACCTGGATGTCGAAGCGTTGCCCGGACGCGACTGCCTGTTCCAGCTCCTGGCGCGTGTACCGGTACTGGCCGAGTACGAAGCGTTTGCGCAGCACGGTCTGTTGGATCGCGTCTGCGTGCACCTGCAGTTGATTGCGGATCGCGGTGCGCACGAAATCGGTGCGGTTTGCATAGAACCGTTCATTGATCAGCAGGTCTACCTGGGCGAGGTCGACCAGGCCAACGTTGACAGTTACCTTGTCACTGTCCGGGATGCGGGATGGTGCTGCAATGATTTTCACGGTGCCTCCATTCATACTCCCGTTGGAGTACAGCCAGAGTACCACGGGAGATTCTGCTGAGGGTGTTGCAATATTCAATCGTGCGAAGGCTGATGCGTTCAGTGATTGTCGGCGTGCGCCGTGTGCAAGGCGGGTGTCGGCGCCTCGCTGTGAGCGCTGGGAACGACCAGGGGGGGCAGCAAGCCGGGTCAGCAAGTCAGGGCAGCGGCGGCAGCGGAGAGCGACAAGGCAGGGTGGATGGAGGTGTGGGGTGGAGGTCCGGACGGCCTTTACACAGGCATCAGGCGGCGCGGCAGAGCTGCGACCGACAACACCCGGTCAACTACATGCTGCGGCACGCAGCGCGAGAGGAGATAGCGTTGGGCCTCGGCCAAGCCAATGACCTTGCGCAAGGTCAGGCCGTACTCGACGGTCTCGGCAGTTAAGAAATCTTCGCGCCGCGTGTATTGGGTCAATGTATGCATTTTGCGCTCCCTCATGTGCCTGAAGTATTGCACAACCATCCGCGATTACTATCTCTATCGCCGGACGCCTGGATTACCGCTTGGTCGTGGCGCGCACCTGCAGCCGATCCTGGCCGACAAAGGCACCACCATTGATGTCATTGCGGAACAGTTCAAGCCACGAGGAACTGTCACTGAAAAGATAATGTTTCGCACGGCCGGTCGATGCGCGGCGTACCGTCACTTCAGCTTGCAAGCCCGGAATCTCGTCGGTCTTGGGATCAGTGATGTCGGTGGCATCGACCGAGAAGTCGCTGCGCATCATCCGGTGCTGGCGCAAGATGCGTTCGAACTCGGCCATGTCGTCGCGATCGATCAGTTGCATAGCGCCTCCCTGTCGACAGTATAGACCCTTGCGGGTGCGGCAGTTGCCGCAATTTAGCGGGGCAGGGCGCGGAGCGGGAGGGTGACGGTAAACACACAGCCAACGCTCGGAACATCCCGCACGCTGAGCCGGCCGCCATTGTCCTCCACGAATTGCTTCGCGATTGTCAGGCCGAGCCCCATACCGCTGCGATCCTTGCTGCCTTGCTCAAACGGCTGGAACATGCGCTCTGCCAAGTCGGCGCCAATGCCGCCACAATGGTCTGCCACTTCGATCAGGACGCTGGCGCCGTCGGTGCGGCAAGTCAACGTAACCTCGGTGTGCGCGTGGGTAAATTTGAATGCGTTTTGCAGCAGGTTGACCACCGCGGCAAGCAGCATCGGCCGATTTCCGTGGATGGCCAGTTGCGGATCCACGGGTATGACGTGAAAACGGCGATCGTTGGCAATTGCCGACAGGGCGGCGGTTGCTTCGACTTCGGCGACGAACTCGGCCAGGGAAAAAGTGTTCTGGCGGCCATGCAGGTGTTCGTCGCGCACCAGCGCAATGGTGCCGTTGATCAGGGTCTCCATGCCATCGACGCTGCGCCCGAGTATGCTGCCGGTGGCGCCGCTGAGGGCCAGGCTGCCGGCCTTGCAGGCGGCAAATGCGAGTTTGGTTGTGCCGAGAAGATTGCGCAGTTCATGGACGAAAAAGCCCATGCGCTGATTCTCTTCGGCCTCGTGGCGCTCTGCTTCGATCATTTCGCTTTGCTGGCTGAACGCTGTGACAGCGTGCGCAATGGCGACGTCGAGGCAACTGTTCAGTGTGCGGAATTCGTCGACGGCAAACGGCGCATCGCGTTCGACCGCGAGGTCGGTAATGGCCTGGCACAGGTCGCCGTAGTTGTGCACGACTTCGTCAACCCGGAACCCCAGGCCTAACATGTCTTGGCCATCCAGCGTGGCCGACGCCCCGATGGCCGCATGCGCGCCGCCCGGCGCGAGGGCACCGGGATCGGCGCTGGCAGTCGTCTCGGTTTGTACCTTGCGCAGGACCGCAACCAACTGATCGAGGAACAGGGGGACGCCATGCAGCAGCTGTGCCGGCGTGGCGGAATGTTCGCGCAACGACACTTTCGCGCGGCATCGTGCTATCAGCTCGCTGCGATTGTTCTGGAGGAAATCGTGAAGCATGGCGCCCCCTTGATGTCGTGACCTCGGATCACGCGTCGGACGTTGCATCGATCTCTTCGTCCAATGAGTGCACGCTGATCCCCGTGATATGGTTCAGCTCAAAGAAGCACTTCGCCAGTGCGGGGCGGCCAGCTGCAGCTACGGCGTCGACCTGCAAATAGCGGTAACCGGTATCCCAGCGAAGGATTGAATCCATCAGCGCCACGTCGGCAGGATCAATGCCCGGTTCGAGGTAAACGCGGCCCGAACTACCATCAGCACGGACATAGAACGCCTTCCACTGCACCATAGGTTCCACAACGTCCTCCCATCGAGGCCGCCAGAGGGCAACAGGCGGCGCTCACGTTTCATTATATGCGTTAGCATCGAGATCGGCCCACACTTTCGGCCGAATCGAACTGGTCAACAATAGGAAAGCCATGTCGAATCCAAGCTGGGCGCTGTTGGCTGGCCTGATTCTGATCGCGATGATGCTGGTCGGGACGCTGATAGCCCGCCTGCCCCTTAGTGGTGCAATCGTCTACCTGGGGCTTGGGCTCGCTCTCGGGCCATGTGGCCTGGCTGTGATCGACCTGCACCCGATCGACGATGCCGCCTTGCTGGAGTTGCTGGCCGAAATTGCGCTGCTGATCTCCTTGTTTTCCGTCGGCTTGAAACTGGAAGTCCCTATCCTGGATTGGCGCTGGGCCGTTCCGTATCGGCTCGCCTTCGTGTCAATGGTGGTCACGGTTCTCATGCTCGCAGCGATAGGCGTGTATGGTTTGGCCATGCCGCTCGGACTTGCCATTCTGATGGGGGCAATACTGGCGCCCACCGACCCTGTGCTTGCAGCGGCGATACAATCGGAACCCGGGGCTGCGCACGATCCCATGCGATTCAGCCTGGCGGGCGAGGGGGCATTGAATGATGGCACGGCGTTTCCCCTGGTGTTGTTGGGGCTGGGGTTATTGCAGTTGCACGAACTGGGTGCTGCGAACACACATTGGTGGACAATGGACCTGCTGTGGTCGGTAGCTGGCGGCATTGCTGCCGGCGCGATGATTGGTGCACTGATTGGCAAGCTGGTGGTCTATTTGCGTACTCGCCACCAAAGTGCCACCGGTCTCGACGAATTTCTCGGCCTCGGCGTGATCGCGGTTTCCTTCGGTGCCGCTCAACTATGCCTTACGTCAGGTTTTCTGGCTGTTTTCTTCGCGGGCTTGTCGCTGCGGAGTGCGCGTAATTTTCCCCTGACTGGTACGCAACCGATAGCGCTTGGAATGGATCAACCCGCTACCCACTCGCATCATGCGAGTGGCGTGATGACGCGCGGCGTACTCGACTTCAATGAACAGCTGGAGCGGATTGCGGAGCTTGCCATTGTACTGGTCATTGGCGCCATGCTGCCATCGACTGGCGGCCTCGGCATTCTGTGGTGGTTTGCGCCGCTATTGTTCTGCGCGGTGCGCCCGCTGTCGGTGGTGGCGGGGTTGCTGGGAAGTGCCATACCCATCCACCAGCGGCTTCTGGTTGGATGGCTGGGGATCCGCGGCATTGGCTCGGTTTATTACCTGGAGTATGCACTCAACCATGGCGTGACGGGTGCGACTGCCCAAACGCTGGTGAACTTGACACTCGGCGTGGTCTCCGCGTCAATTCTTGTCCATGGTGTCACCGTGCGAGCATTAATGAAATGGTTCGACCGGCCGGTGGACAGTGCGTAGCATGCAGCTGACTGATGCGTGCGTTGGCGCGCGCTCAGCGTGCTTTGGCACGGCGGTACTCCCGTACCCCAAATAGGACGCGCTGTGTGGCCGAGTCCAGGATGTGCTGGTTGTGCGCGTACCTGACGGCGAATCGCCAGCCGTGGCTGCGCACCAGCTCAAGCGCGTGATCGAGGCGACGAAATTGTTCCTTGTCCAGCCTGCGATCGAAAGCGATGGTTTTCATGTTTACCTCTTTGAAACGTCAAGGCTAACACGTGCGGCACACTTGGGCCATTGCCATTCCAAATCGTGCAGCCAGCTGAATAGCGGCGCCTGTTTAGCTCCGCAGAAGCGCCGTGATCGAAATTTCCGGCGCGACGTTGATGCGCGGCGCTGGCGCGCAAAGCAGGACGTGGCTACGAATTGCCTGTTCCGGATGCATCCGGGCTGCCGAAGCGCTGTATCAGGTCGAGCAGTTGCTGTACTTCGAATGGCTTGGCTAACTGCCACATCATCCTGGCTGCCACCAGCTTGTCGTGGCTCTGGCCGCCATCCCACCCGGTCCAGGCGATGATCGGCAGTTCGCCGCAGCCAGGGAGCTCATGCATGGCGGCCGCCGTCTCATAGCCATTCAGCCCCGGCATTTGGATGTCAAGAAGCACGACGTCGGCCGGCCAACTGGCGAGCATGGCCAGGGCCGACTTCCCATCATAGGCGACCCTGTTCTCGATTGCATGGAGATTGAGAAGTTGAGATACCATGTCGACCGCATCCCGGTTATCGTCAACGAGTAGTACGCGTGGGTGGATGTCGTCCATTATATAGGCCCAGCGAGCCAATCGACCCCTACCCAACAGGTCAGGTTGATTGCCAAAAAATCAGGATAGCGAGGTTTGTCCGCGGCGGTCGCACGATAACCTGCGGGCGATCCCTTAGTGTCAGTTGTCGATGCTGTGTCGGCGCCGTGCACTGGGCGCTGCCATCATCCCCCGCCGAACGCGGCGACTGCCGTGGAACGATGGCGCTGCGGCAGACCTGCCGTCACCGTTCGTGGCAAGCGAGGTCGCCCAGCCTGCCCGCACCACAGCAGAACCTGGGCTGTGCCTTGGACGATTCGCAGCCGTCGCACATCGAGCACTACCGAGCGCTGAAGAACCAGCGCGTCCGCGTTCCTTACTACATCAACCCCGCAGCCAACTGGTATGCCGGCTTCGACGCCACCTGGAAGGATGCAGTCGCTCAGGGTTCGAGATAGGCAACCAGACGAGCCATCACTGCCGGGCCGCGCAACTGCCGGTACTTGCCCTGCCGGCCTGGCTGGCGCCGACGCCAAGTTCGATGACGCCAACGATTAGACCCACACGAAGTTGGACAGCAGGCAGTCCGGACGGCCGCCTATCCGTGCGGCGATACGGACTACAAGGCGGCAGCGGCGGGGTGACGACTTGGCGCTGGACGCGCAGTGGCTAAGCTGGGCGCAGCAAGGTCGACGCCGAATTCACTAGGTGAATCGCGCTTGTGGGCGTATAGTGGGTAACAGATACTTGGCCAACCAAATTTTGTGCCGGTCTTCCTCTGCATTGCAGCGTGACAGCGCAATCGCGTCAAAGCCCATAACCATCGTGACATGAAATTGCACATGCGTCTGGCACGCCGTCTTAGTGCAGTGCCGGGAAAGCGGGCTTGCTCGTGTCGCCACTTTTCCGCGTCGGTCCCAGAAGGCGAGCGAAGGAGAGCGCCATGCGCCAACATTCAACAACGTGGTTCCAGGGATGGACGATCCTGCTTAGGTGTGCAGAGTTCCAGGGCCACGATGGCTCCCTGAAGTACGCCTCGACAGCCATACTCAAACAGGCGCCACCATTATCGGACTGCACCAGCCTTCAATGGCCGGACACGATGATGCGATCAATTGTTTTTCCGGAAGACGCATTCGGATCCCCGGAGGACGCCAATACCGATGCGATGTCAAAAGCCCGGCATCAGATCCTCGTAATGAATCGGGACGGGGACAGGTTAGGGAGAAAGATCATGGAAAGCACGCGCGACACACCTGCCTGCCGGGCATCGGATGAGAGCCTGGCGGCACAGTATGAAATATCGTTCGACGGGAGGCGGTACGCGTTTCGGCAACATCGCTACGATCTGTTTCGGGATGCTTTGCGTTATGCGGTCGCAGAACATGCCAAAGCAGGCTTCTTGCGCGATGAGGCGTTCCAGCCGAGCTGGGTGGCTGCCTATCACCCAAGCGACGCAGACGAAAGCACGATGAGACTGCATGGCATCGCATATATCGAGGGCCACTTTCTCTATGGCGGCTATCGGTATGGTCAACTGTGTGACGCGATCGCGTTTGCCGCAGACCACCCGAACTTGTAGACCCAGGATCGTGAAGGAGCCCAGCATGGAGAGGTATCTGCAGTGGATGGCTGAAGGTCTTGTCGCTCCAAGCTGGTGGCAACTCTTGCTGATCGGACTGGTGGCCACGCACGTGACGATCGTCACCGTGACGATCTATTTGCATCGATGTCAGACCCATCGTTCGCTGCAATTGCACCCGATCGTGGCGCATTGCTGCCGCTTCTGGTTGTGGCTGACGACGGGGATGGTGACGCGGGAATGGGTAGCGGTGCATCGTTGCCACCATGCCCACTGCGAAACGGAGCAGGATCCGCACAGCCCCATCGTATTCGGTATCCATCGGGTCTTATGGCGCGGGGCTGAACTGTACCGCGACGCGGTGGGCGACCTTGCGATGCTGGATCGCTACGGTCGCGGTGGCCCGGCAGACTGGCTGGAGCGACGGATTTATGGCCGGTATACGTGGCAGGGCGTGGGTTTGCTGCTGTTGATCGAGCTGGGCTTGTTCGGGGCGCCGGGCCTGACCCTGTGGGCCTGCCAGATGATGTGGATCCCGTTCCTGGCGGCTGGTGTTGTCAACGGCCTGGGGCACTATGCCGGCTACCGCAATTACGACTGTAAGGAGGCGGCAACCAATATCATTCCGTTTGGCCTGCTGATCGGCGGGGAGGAGCTGCACAACAACCATCATACTTTTCCGACTTCGGCGAAGTTCTCGGTTCGCTGGTTCGAGCTGGATATCGGCTGGGCCTACATCAGCATATTGCGATGGATGGGGCTGGCATCGCTTCGCCGCCCTCCGCGGCGCTTGCTGCGCTGCGCAGGGCAGATCGTGCCGACCTTGGCAACATTAAGGCTGGTATTGGGCAACCGGGCCGTATTGACGCGCGAGCTGACACTCCTGACACTCGATGTGTTTCAGGCCGAACGCACGGGCTTGGCGAAGCTGGTCCCGCACGCGGCCCTGGCCCAGACCAAACGTCTGTTGCGCCATGCTCCTTGGCGGCTCACGGATGCGCAGCAGGCGGATCTCGCGCAGGTGACAGGACATAGTGCCCGACTCGACGCCATGCATGTGGCGCGGCAGGCGCTGGAGAAGATATGGGAGCGTTCGCCGGCAACACAGGAGGAACTTCTGGCAGGCTTGCAGGCATGGTGCGTGAATGCTGAGCGTTACGGTCCGCGCCCTCTGCAGCGTTTTGCCAGGCATTTGGCGAGTTATGGATAGAAAAGATGAACCTTGCACTGATTCATTCGACTGCGTGCCAGGACTTGCTTAACCAGGGCGAGCTGGACGATGCAGTACGCTATTGCATCGCCCAGGGGATTGAACCACCGTTCCCGCCATGCTCCAAGTCCTCGCCCGATTACCGGCGTTGTGTCGACATGGCACAGGAAACCTTGTCAGACTATGGCTGGTGGGAAAAGCGGGTAAAGGTCCGGCACGCGCGCGGGAAAAAAACTGCAGTGCGTGAACGCTCGGGTGCAAAGGCCCAGCCGCCATCCGGGAGTTCAGGCAGTTGAGCCCATCGACCGCAATTCCGTAGCGGTACTTCATTTGCAGTGAATCCAATCTGCCTTTCTGCCTGGCAGCCGGCCTGCGTGGCGCAGTTCGGGGCTGCCGCGAGAGGCGGACGGCGCATGCTGGGGAATCGGCATACACTCCTTACAGGCAGCCACAGAATGTCAATTGCAATGACGCATCAACGAATGTAGCGAATTGGGGCGGATATGAACGAACGTCAAAGGCGCGCTGATATCGGTACCGCGAAGGCGGTGGCGCGTGGCGTCAACATCCAGTCGGTGCGCAACCGGGCGCTGGCGCAGAAGTATATGGAATACAGGCGCGTTCCATCGGGTGTGATTGCGCGCGTCCTCGACAAGCCTTTCTTGCGGCGCCCACCCAGTACCGATCAGCTGGTCTCGGAGGCAATTACCCCGTCCTCCCCGCCGCCAACTGCAGACAAGGCGGAGGACTAAGGTGAAGGGCGAGGCACTATGAGAAAGCATCGGGTGGAAATGCGCCGGCTCGGACCGGCCCAGTTACGCATACTGTTGACATTGGCGCGCGACCTGCTCCAGACAGATGAGGCGCACGGTTCGTTGGCACTGATCGGCCGCGCGCTGGCGGAAATGGTCCCGTTCGACTCGGCCTTGCTGCTGCTGCGCA
>Ga0102592_1002783_pt1 | contig 14338 bp, 17 predicted proteins | sample AraplaCol_mMF_r2_FD_76861 | JGI IMG/M metagenome (GOLD analysis project Ga0102592, IMG submission 76861) | Arabidopsis root microbial communities from North Carolina, USA - plate scrape MF_Col_mMF_r2 (SPADES assembly) (version 2) | ecosystem: Host-associated > Plants > Roots > Endosphere... | reverse complement strand
CGGATCTGCATATCGATACGCTGAAGGTAAAGAGCCGGAATTTTCAGTGATATCCAGGTCGGGCGGCGCCCGTTTGCTGTGAGGAAAGCCGAAAAACATGAGCCGGTTGACGAAAGCCCGCCGACCGGATCATGTCCAAAGATGACAGTCCCTCATCGAGCCTGGCCCGGCAAACTGATAACCATGCACTCGAGCTGGCGGGTGTAGCGATGCCAGGGCCGCCGATGACAGGTCAATGGTGACGGCGTCGGGGCATTGGCGCCGATGGGCGGTTTTCGGTCGGTCAAACGGCCCTTGATCGACGCTTTGCGAGTTTTGCTTTGACGGACTGCAAAGATTTTTGTCCGATACAGAAGCGGTCAATCTCTTGCCGATATGCCGGGACGTTCCCGGCCAGCTGCAAAGCGAGGGCAAGAAAAATTTGCCCGGTCCGCCACGCGTCGAGCGAGCTTGAATGAACAGTGCGCCGCTGCAACGTCTCGGGCGGCTCGCCGATTCCGAGCCATTCGCTCAAGCTCACCACCCCGGGGCTGACCGGCTGGCCGCGAGCGATGGCGGCCTTGGCCATTCGGTAGGTGCAGAAGATTCGACTTGGCAGGTCCAGTGTTCGAACATCGCCCTCGCCAAGCATCAAGAGGTCGCCGATCGCATCATGAGCGACACAGACCCGTTCTTCCACGGCCACGGCAATCTCATGTGAGATTTCCGCAAATGCTCGCGCTCCCTTGACGTCGCCGTCACGCAGCCCATGCTTTTTTGTCGCAAAGTAGCTGATCGCTCTTCCAGGGTCGACCAACCAGTGCCACTCCCGGGTAAACAGCCCGCCATCGAACTGGCACAGGGAGATTTCAACCGGGCGCTGGTCTTTGTTACCGTCGCCTTCGATATCGAGAGACAGGAAGCTGCCACGTGCGTAATCTTCAAGCGATTGTGAGATAGGACCGGTACCTTGAAGAGACTGGACCCCGTTTCACCAGGCCCACAGTCATCATGTCATCTGGATGTTTTATGCGGCGCTTTGCCGGTACGTCAATCCCAGCTCGGCTTCCGGCCTTCGCTCAACGCGCGCAGACCGGAGAGCTCGACTATTTAACCTACAAGCAATCTGGCGTCCCTTTCGCCGCGTTGGCATAAGCGGAAGACCTTATCCGTCTGAAGAATTTTTTGGTGCCGTTGGCAACCATTTGCTTGTCCCTGCCAGCTGACCTCAGCCCAACTCAGCCGTTCGGCTTTACCCGGGTACGTCGGCCATATTTGAGCACGCTGTTGCAAGCCTTCCAGCTATCGCCAAGTGGAGGTGTGATCCGCAGCCCCGCGGCCGAAGACGAAGCCCGCCATAAACGCCAATGCTCCTACGCCGAGCAGGAGCCCAGTTGCCGTGTGTGGGTGATCGGCTGCCCCTGCCGCAACGGCGCTCGTTTCGCGCCGTACAGTGTCCACAGCGTTCTTCGCCACCTTGCGCACACCCGTCGCGGGTTCGCGTGGAATGCCAGTGAAGCCAACACTGAGATCTTTCGACATTTTTGGTCCTCCTCATTGGTGTCGTCCAGAAACAGTCTTGGCGCCGGGATGTTCCCCGGCCTAAATCAAACCTGCAGCCCGCAATCGAAGACCGGGGTGCAAACGCCGCGAAGGCCTTCGTGCCGATTTGGTCACAGGTTCGACTGAAATACGCTCTCGACGCCTTAGGCCAACGGCTTACCCGGCTGGTATAATTTCAACGCGAAGAAAGGATTGAGCGAGAGGGCTGCAGTTGCCAATGTGGCTGCGAGCGTGAATTTCATCGGCGCGAGCCACAGCGCGTCAACGGATCGAATAGTGGCTGAGGCTAGGTCGTCTGACTCCTTTGCCGGTATGACCTCGGTTTGCTGCTGGTAGCCATTCTCAGCGGTTATGACGCCGACCGGGATGGGCAGGCCAATCGCATTTTCTGTCGACATGCTACGTCTCCTCTTTGTGAAATCGTGTAACGCCAGAGTGTCGGTCGAGTTCCAAGATTGGCAGATGACGGTGACCTGGCGATGACCATCGCGGTGCGTTCATAACCAGGCGCAGGTCTGGACAAAGGGTTTTTGTTCGCGCGGGTCCTGAACGTGCAGTGGAGCGCGCTAGGCGGCGGTTCAGTAGAAGTTGAGAAAAAAGCCCCACGCTGGAGAATGGGGCCTGTCAACGCTGATAGGATGCAGCCGGATACGCTGGCTAAGAACACCCCTCCGAAAGTCCAGCTGGGCTCCCGCCCGAACAGCGGCCTGCCTATCGTTTCGGCGCTAGCTCTGCGACGATTGGGAGCGTTTCTCTTGCTTGTCGGTTATTAGAGGATGCCGAGGACGAGACCGACCCCGGCGAGCGCCGCGACGCTACCCGCTACTTGAGTAATGATTGCGCCTCGGCGTTGATCAAGCTGGCTAAACAGCAATGCGGTTCCGATCCCCACCAAATGAAGCGATGCAGTGGCAGCGAGGAAGCCGATGGCGTAGGTGAGGCCGGACACACTTCCAGGCATCTCTGCTCCGTGAGCGTGCCCATGAAACAAGGCGAAGAGGCCGACAACACCCATTGCTGCAGCCGTCGGTGTCTTGATCCTGAACGCGACCGATGCTCCGAGGATGATCACCGAGACGGCAATACCGGTTTCCACCATAGGCAGGTTCACGCCGGCGATGCCCAGGATCCCTCCAACAACCATCAAACCGGTAAATGCCATCGGCAGGAGCCAAACAGCTCGTCCGCCAAGCTGGAAAGCCAGTAGACCGACCAGCACCATCGCAAGCGTGTGATCAATACCTGATATCGGATGCGCGAAGCCGTGCGTGAACCCGGATGGAGCACCCGCTCCGGTATGAGCGTAGGCGGCGGCTGGAATGATGAAACCACACAGAGCCAAAGTAGCGCGAATTAGTAGGCGTGTCATACGACCTCTCCATACATTGAGCTTTCCCGCATCTGATCCAAACTTGTCATACAAGGCAAGGGGGTAAATGCCGTATTCTCATGAGGAGCAGAGGAAGCTAAGAGGCGGATCGCAAGTCATTGCGATCCGCCCGGCCAGCTACCTCACATCTTATGCTGCAACCAAGTGTACGGCTTCCATGCAAGGGCTTGCAATGAGCCTCAGCGACTTACGCGGGACAAGCACCCGTCACTCGAGCGTGCTCACAAGCACAGGGTATTCGTCGGTGTTGCTCGCCTGCTGTGCATTCGATGATCGGCGTTCCGGCCGAAGCTAAGCGGCCCGTGTTAACCAGCCGCGCCGGCTATGCCAGCAGTTCCGGATTATAAATGCCACCGTTAACAAGGAGCGCCCAGATTGTCCTTGCAATTTTATTGGCAAGGGCGACCGCCGCAACTTTGAAGGGACGTCGTCGCTTCAACGAGGCCACCCAGCTGCGCGCATCCTCTTTGGTGTTTCGAACGACAGACATAGCTCCCGCGACGATCAACGATCTCAGTTCGCAGTTGCCCCTTTTGGTGATGCCGCCAGTCCAGGTGCGCTCGCCGCTCGAGAGCGTTCGGGGAGTAAGGCCCGTCCATGAAGCGAAGTGACGCGCAGACTTGAAGATCTTGGCATCCGGTACGAATGCTTTGACGGCAGTGGCGGTCATCGGTCCCACCCCTGGGATCGTCATGAGCCTCCTCATTTCGTCGTCAGCCTTCGCATGAGCCTTTAATGCCTTTTCGAGACCGGCGATATCTTGAGAGAGCCTGTCAATCTGCTTCGCAATGATCCTGAGAGCAGCCCTGGCCTGCGGCGGCAAGATGGTGTTTGTTCGGTTGCGGACCGCTGCAACCAATGTGGGAACATTGGCAGCTCCCGGACGAGAAACGATGCCAAATTCGGCTAGGTGGGCTCTCAACGCATTCACTGCTTGAACGCGCTGACGCACCAGTAGCGCCCGCGTTTTGAACAGCATCGTAGAGGCTTGATGACCTGCCGACTTGACCGGTACGAAGCGCATCGACTTCCTGGAAGATGCTGCGTGGATCGCCTCGGCATCGTTCGCATCGGTCTTGTCACGGTTGACGAACGGCTTCACATATGTGGGGTGGATCAGGCGGACCTCATGACCGAGCGCGGCAATCGAGCGGCCCCAGTGGTGGGCTGTCGCACAAGACTCCATCGCGACAACGCATGGCGGCAGCTTACGAAAGTAGTCCAGGATTGCCGTCCGCGCTATCTTCCTGTTGAACAGTTGCTCGCCTGCTTCGTCCGCCCCGTAGACTTGAAAAACGTTCTTCGCGATATCTAATCCAATTGTCGCGACGGCCATCTCTGCATCCCTTTTGGTTTGTGAAACGATGCCAGGATGCCTTAGATAGACGACACATATATCGTCGGGGGACGTTGATGGAACTGGAAACGATCAAGAAAAGCGGGACCAAGGCAATCGATTTGCAGATCGGCGTTCGGTTAAGGGAAGTTCGCAAGAATGCGGGATTATCGCAGAAGATTGTTGCGGAGAGGCTAGGAATATCATTCCAGCAGCTCCAGAGATACGAGCAGGGCGAAAACCGGGTGACCGCGGCTTCGCTCCACCACATTGCCCAGCTGTTCGGCCTCCCAATGGAGTATTTTGTGCGCGGGGAAGTAGCGCAAAGACACGAGGTAGTCCTTGTGACCGACGATGAGGCCAGACTGATAGGCCGGTTACGACGGGTGGAGGCTTCCGTGTTCAACCAAGTGCGCGAACTGGTGGAGCTTAGGTCACTGTAATGCCCCGACCTGGGGTGAGCGGAGGGCGCGTTCACCGCAAACGCCGACATGCGAGCTCATGGTCACGGGATTTATAAATTTTCGTTTCTTGCCGGGCTGCGGCGGTAGGATCGGCACGGAAAATAGACGATCCCATGGTGGGAAAGCCGTATCAAGGTGTCACAAAATGATGTCTTGATACCTTGCATGATCCGAACACACGGGCTTGGCCACAGGCCCGGAAGCCGTAGTTATTCGCACCGCATGATGGCGCGTACTCCATATCTGTACGGTTTCAAACCATCTTCTCTCTTTTCGCAAATTGCTTAACCAGCGTATGATGTCATGCTCAGAGAAGGATCAGACCGTCGATGATGTTCAGTGATCTCATTGGACGAAACGTCCTCGTCGTTGAGGACGAATATCTACTGGCCGTCGATATCGAATTGGCGATGGAAGAACATGGCGCGAACGTTATCGGCCCTTATCCAGATCTACAAGGTTCCTTGGGAGCTTTGGCGAAAGCGGCCGTCGATTTTGCGGTTCTCGATGTCCGGCTCGGTTCGGAAAATGTATTCGAACTGGCCGATATTCTGTATAATCGAAAAGTGCCGTTTGTCTTCGTGACCGGCTATGATCGCAGCCGCATGCCAAAACGCTTCGCACGAGTTCCCTGCCTCAGCAAGCCGGTCCAAATGGATGAACTAATGATCAAAATCGCATCGCTAACAGCTAAACAGGCTGTACGCCACTGACTGGTCCTCCGGTCGCTTAAGCTCCCGACCGGTATTTCATTCGGCTCCAAGCGCGCCGACAGTCAATTGGCCACCAATCACAGTGAGGAAAGTCTGTTTAGCTTCCGGTTTTAGCGGATGTTTCTAGTTCTGCGATTTTGGCGACGCAGTCGGCGATGGATACTCCACTAAGCACTCTGGCTACTGCAGCGTCAGCATGCTCGCCGAGTTGATCGCTGATGGTGCCGATATTACGTGTTACTGCGCACAAAGAAGGGATTTTTTCGCGTGCGGCCCATGATCGTTGATTGGGCAGTATTGCGTTGTAGATCTCGATAAGATGGATTTTTTCGGATTTTCTAGCCAGGCCGACACCGCCGCCCGAACCGTCCTTGGACGCCAAAATGCCGGCCTTCGTTAACGTGGAAACAAGTTTTCGCACAAAACTAGCGTTCGTATTCAAAGCTTCGGCAAGGACGGGGCTTGTCGTTCGCACGCCGGCGGCCTCATTCACCGCTACAGTGACGACGATATGGAGTGCTGTTGGAAAACGTGTGTCGGCCATCGCCGTGAGATAGCGTCAACCACGCCGAAATCCAGCGAGTATGACAGTTTGTTAACGGTCCCTGTGAGCGCTATGAAGAGACGTTCCTCCGAGAATATCGGCCAGCGTCTCACGCGGTTTTAGTCCTCGTGTCGCTCGTGCAAAACTATCCCGTACTGTGTAGAAATTTCATCGTCCAGTTTGGGATCTCGGACCTGACAGTCGCTTGGGCGTGAGATGGTACGCAGCGCCGAATGCCGCTATGATCTCAGCAAGAGCTATACTCTCGATCACCGATATAATCGCGGGGACTTTCGTCACTGTAGGACGCTGGCTCCCGCAGAGGCCGACCCGGGGCAGTGGGGTGGTTGTAGGCTATGGTAGAAGCGCACTGAGCGAAATCAGAAAATCTTCCGGGTGACACAAGTCTTCCCCATGTTTGCATTTCATAAGCACATCTCGCTTGCGGCAGGCCATCAACGATGGCAGCCCCGGGACGCCGACGAGGTTGTCTGAACCCTTGCTTAAGGGATGCTCCGCTGCTGCACGCCAAAGAGGTGGCGTATTCGAGCGGCAAGTGACACCGGATGATCTTCAACCGCAGAGCGCCCATCGATCTTTAAGTGTTCTTCTGTTTCGACACGTTTTGCCAGAAGTTGACTGAGTTCCTCCGCCAAGGACGGGCGCTGGTGCATCACGCTGGCGAGGTGTTCTTTGGAGATCTCGTAGACCACAACAAATGTCAGGGCGCGCATGGTTGCCGGCTCGGGCGCTCCCATCAGCACGCCGCGCTCGCCGAAGAGGTCGCCTGGAGCCAGCCGGGTGAGTTCTTCTCTTCCATGATCACTGACGCGTTCGATCGTGACGACGCCACTGCGAACGATCATCAACGATGTCATCGAAGCGTCTTGTGGAGCGATGACGACGCCCTTCTTGAACGCCAGACGCTCCATGCTGTTGGCCAGAGCCTCCATCTCATCCTCGGTAAGCGTCGAGAAGAGCGGGATGGACGTCAGCAGCCTCCACGGCGTTCCCGGGTGTTTCGATCCGGGATCAGGGTTCATCACCGCCGATGCGTTTGGCGCCAAGGACAATTGGATCCCCGCCGCTTTCGCGTGCCTATACACGAGGTCGAAGATTTCGTTCTTCGCCACGCCAGTTTGCCCAAGGCTCGACACCTTGAACGAGAGCTCGACTTCAACCGCGGAACCGTCCAGTGCGGTAATGGATACCGACGGGGGCGGCGACTTCAAAATCGAATTGGCGCTCAGCAGCACCGTCCTCATGGTTTCTTCGATCAGCGCCGGCGACTTCGAGGGCAGCGCCCGGATTACCACTTTTGAGCCATGGATGGCGTCGCCGCCAGTCAGGTTGGTCAGCGTTGCCTTGGCCAACGCGCTGTTTGGCACGATGACAAGATCATTGGCGTCGTTAAGAAGGTGAGTGGAGCGCCAGTTGGTTTCGACGACTTGACCGCGAACGCCGCCCTCAACTTCAATCCAGTCACCAACCGAGTAAGGACGACCCAGGTTCAGCGCTATGCCAGAGAACACGTCGTTCAACGTGCTCTGCAGTGCCAGCCCTAAGACGATAGCGAATACCCCCGATGTTGCAATGAGCGTCCGCACGGGAAGGTCGAACACAAAGGCGATTATGGATAGGGCCGCTCCAATGTATATGATGGCAACCAATAGATCTTGCAGGAGGCGACCTTCACGCGGTTTACGCTCGATGATGAGGTAGACGCGGACCGAGCTTGCGATAACCATCGCTCCGCCTGCCCACCAGGTCGCCTTCGCAATGCCAATGAACATCCTGTGGGGGAGGTCTTCATCGTCGATCACCGTCGTCCATGGTGCGACGTCATGGCCGACAAGTAGGATTGTGAGGAGGACAAAGAAACCGATGTGAATAAGGAAACGGTCAGTGGCCTTCCCTTGAACGATTATCCTCGCCAGGACCAACAACAACACCAGCGTTACGAATTGGCTGATCGGGTCCCCGGCAATGTGTACGATAGTGTCGAGGCCTGCTTCCATTCGCGCCTTCCTTGGACTGCCTGGCAAGCGGCCACTTGAAAGCCATGCCTATATGTCCGTCAAGCGAAACGATGTCAAAAGCCTTTACGACGTGAACTTCCAACAAATGAGGCCGCGATCATGCCACTTTTCCTCGCAAGAAAAGTCGCGCCAATGTTGGCAGATTCGAGACGAGGACCCTAATGCTAAAATTTCCACTCGCCACCATCGTATGCTGTCTCTCCCTCGCGCAGATCGCCGACGCTTCAAGTGACGCAGCTTGGAACGGCCTCTTTGCAAAGGCCAATGGCAAGTGCATCGGGCAGTCACGGATGGTTTCCCCGGAAGCGACTACACCGATCCTCTTCGATGACACTGTGGGAAAAATCGCAATCCTGCTTCGCGAAAGGAACACCAAGACCAAAAAAATGGTCAACCTGATATGTCTTTACGACAAGAAGTCAGGGAAAGTATCCATTGCCGAGTACAACTGGCTCGGCCAATAGGTCGCCGGCCGTAGCCGCTTCCTCACGGTCGGTCCCCGCGATGATGCGGATAAGATCCCGTTTACAGCTCGTCAGTTGACAACATTGGCAGTGTTCAAACGGGGTCAGTTAATACGGACGGAGGGAGGACATCGCGGCTGGCGATCATCGTGACAGGCTTGGGGCGCTGGAGGCGAGGACATCCGCGGCCGACCTTGAACAGACGATGTTTCGCCCTAGCTTGCTAGAATCACCTCCATGAGCGCCGGAGTTCGAATGAACCAGCCGCTTATCGTCGACGCGATTCTCCCTATGTGAGTCACTGTTTTGCCAGACACACTAAAGCCGCTTGGAATGACGCCCGAGCAGATGACGGCGGTCCTCCTCAACTTCAGTGCCACCTTGGAGGCGTTCGCCCGCCGAGTCCCTCGCGAAAGGGTCGCCCTCTCAGTTTTGGTCGCCAATGCAGCAGCCGCGGTCGGCGAGATGGCCGTCGAGGTAGGTGAGGGCGATGAGGACATTGCAACGGAAATCATCACCTCGACCGCTCGCTTAGTTTCCACCATACGTAAGGTCGTCGAAGGACCGGTTGGCGGTGCCGCAATCCATTGAGTGATCTCGGCCTGTCTGCATAATCCGGGATGCCAATCAGCATCTCATTGGCGACCGCCGTAGGGGCCAAGCGGTTTTGTGATCCTCTAACACGAAACGACTAATAAGCCGCGCGCGTCTCAGTCGCGTGAGCTTTCTTTTGTTGCCGTGCCAACCACGGTAGGATTTGCCGTTGGTACGGTGGCAGACGGGAACTCCAGCTGTCGGTCGATGTTAAATAGGGTCGCCCGACGAGAGATTGGCTTGCCATTCTTCTTTCCTTTCCCGCGTTGGGAGGCGCTCCCAATGGATGACCAACTTAGCGCCAGTGTTGCACTGGCGTTATTTTTTTGCCGGCTGGAAACTTTCATTGATACAAGCAGTTCGAATGCGGTCACTGCGGGCGCATTGTCTAAGACGTGCACACGACCTGCTAGCCCACGGTGATCCTTCGAGAAGATGCGTCGTATTCTGCTGTGTGCGGCGCATCTTTTTGCGTCTACAAAAAGCGCTATCGGCGCACCCGCGGTGAGGGTAGGAGAGCCATTCTCCAACGGGATCCGCAGACCGCTATGACAGGGCCGCAACCGCCAAAGACTTTGGTGAGGTCATCGCCGGACTGTATTAAGTCTAACGATAATCTCTTGGCAATGGTGTCTGCTTAGCCAATGCCTACACGCACGTTAACCGAAGCGGTGGCCGTGTCTACCATCATTTTTGGGTGAAACAGCACAGCCGTTTACCGGAGGCGGGGCAGCGGGGCAAATAGCGGGCTTGCGGGCGTGTTGAAAATGATATCATTTGGCTGTCTCCGGTGGGAATCACGATAGACATTTAGCTGGACAAGCGCGCAAGCGATCTGGACACGTTGCAGTATGGAAAGTGTTGCTGAAGAGCTACTTGAAGAGCTTATGAGCTATCTACGCGATGCAGCGGTCGAGGAAATTCTGCCGCGATTCGGATCTGTCTCCTCTGACTCGAAGCGTGCCAAGACAAGCTTTGACGATATCGTAACTGATGCGGATATTGCGTCCGAGCATCTGATTGCTGAAAAGCTGAGGACGAGGCTGCCCGACATCGTGATAATCGGCGAGGAAGCGGTGTCAGAAGATCCATCGTTGTTGGATCGTCTTTCCGGAGCCGACCTAGCCGCCGTCATTGATCCGTTAGACGGCACGTGGCATTTCGCACACGGTTCGCCGATGTTCGGCAGTATTCTGGCGATCGTATCACGGGGTAGAACCATCGCCGGCATTATTCACTATCCGGTGCTCGGGGACTTCCTCATGGCCCGACCCGGCGGCGGCGCTTGGCATGTGGGGGCGGATGGAGCTCGCACGCGGCTGGCGGTCGCGGTGGCGGGTCCAGTAAATGAAATGCAAGGTTTTGCAGCAGTCCACGCATTCGAAGCTCAAAAGCGCGCTTCGGTTGCATTGGGCGTGTTGAACTTTAGCCGCGTCACATCTTGGCGCTGTTCAGCCTGGGAATACCGGATGTTGGCAACAGGTGCCATGAGCTTTTGCTTAAACGAAGGCATGAACCCATGGGATCACGCGGCTGGGATATTGATTCACGCGGAAGCGGGTGGTTATGCAGCAACCACTACGGGCCAGCCGTATCGACCAGCAGTTGCAAAGGGTCACCTCCTAGCGGCGCCGGACGGCCAGTCGTGGAAGGCTATCCTCGAAGCACTTTCCTATCGTTGATTTAGCGCCATTTTCTGCGCGGTCCACTGACTTCGGTGAATGCAAGACGGGCTTGCCTCGACCGTAGGCCTCCAAATTGAAATGCTGAAGAGGATCACTGTGTCGCCTGATGCGCCGCGGAGACGATCGCGGAACCGTACGCTGGTGAGGTGGTTTAGTGGTATCGTGTCATGCCCGTCGAAAGGCCGTTGACCCTGAACGCTCGGAACAGGGAGGGCTTGGTCGATTGGCCATGTCGACGGCCACTAGATCGAAAAGACGGTAACTCCGACCGTCATCGGCAGACCAAGAGGTCCAAATTGTCCGCCGAGACCAACTGACAGATCCAGAGACCTTCAGGCGAAAAATTTAGTACGCTTCCTGTTTTGCAGACGCCGAGCCATACGGTCTGATATGGCCGCCGAGAGCAGAATGATCAGCAGCAATGCGGGCCCGGCCGTTATGCCGATCCATAGGCTCCGCTCGCCCCACTTGAGACAAATTCCAATGACACCAGCGCCAAATGAAGCTGCTAAGGCAAGTGCCAACGATCCGACCGCGCCTCCTCCTAGCGCGGAGACGACTGTCCAAATAATGACACTGATAAACGCTAGGGACCACATCAAACCTCTCCATCGCTCGCGCCGTTTTATAAGCCATTCGTTCACTTATCGTGAAAACGCGCTTAAGCTCGCTCGCGCCCGCGTCGACGACACTTCGTAGCGCCAGTCCGCGCTCAAGCCTATGCGTGAGCTTAGCGAGCGCGGGACGCAAATGACGGGCACGGGAAGTTGTCCATCGACGCCTGCCAGCCCAGCTGATCGTGTCCACATAGGTGGTGTAGCTGGCGGCTTGGTGCCGTGCTTTCCGCCCCAGGTCGGAGCGATTGTCAGCGGGCCACAGCGGGCAAGCTGATTTGGGGATCATCGCTCATTTGAGCCATGGTCTCAAGGGTCAGGTATCTGCCTCGTTGGACGGTCCACTCATCGTTCGCCTCCATGAGCAATGCGCCGACGAGACGAACGATGGCTTCATCGTTGGGGAAGATGCCGACAACCTCGGTGCGGCGTTTGATTTCGCCGTTGAGACGCTCAATTGGATTCGTCGAGTGCAACTTCGCCCGATGCTCTTTCGGGAAGGTCATGTAGGCGAGCACATCGTCTTCAGCTTCATCCATGATGGTGGCAAGCTTCGGCACTTTCGGTCTGATCTGATCGGCAACACTGCGCCATTGAGCGCTGGCCGCCGCCGGCGTCTCCTGGGCAAAGGCCGTTGCGATGAAGGCGGATACGACCCGCCTCCCGCTCTTGCCGGCATGCGCCAGCACATTCCTCATGAAGTGAACGCGGCATCGTTGCCAGGTGGCGTTGAGAACCTTGGAAACGGCAGCCTTGATGCCCTCATGCGCATCGGAAACAACCAGCTTCACCCCGCGTAGACCTCGGCGGGTCAGCCGACGCAAAAACTCCGTCCAGATTGGCTCAGCTTCCGATGTGCCGACTTCCATACCCAGGACTTCGCGGCGACCGTCGCTGTTGACGCCGACCGCGATGATGACCGCGACCGAGACGATCCGGCCGCCACGGCGAACCTTGAGATAGGTCGCATCCACCCATACATACGGCCACTCACCTTCAATCGGCCTGTCGAGGAACGCCTTCACCTTGACGTCGATTTCTTCGCACAGCCGCGACACCTGGCTTTTGGAGATGCCACTCATCCCCATGGCTTTGACCAAGTCGTCGACCGACCGTGTCGATATTCCTTGTATATACGCCTCCTGGATAACAGCCGTCAGAGCCTTCTCAGCCATGCGACGCGGTTCGAGGAAGCTCGGGAAATAGCTGCCCTTGCGCAGCTTTGGGATACGCAGCTCTACCGTCCCTGCACGCGTCTCCCAATCGCGGTCACGGTAGCCATTGCGCTGCGCAAGCCGCAGAGGGTTCTTCTCCCCGAAACCTGCACCCGTAGCTGAGCCGACCTCCAGTTCCATCAGCCGTTCAGCGGCAAAGCCGATCATCTCGCGCAACAAATCGGCATCAGCGCTCTTCTCAACGAGCGAACGTACGTTCATCATGTCAGTGGTCATCAGTGATCTTTCCGTCAGGTTGTGTCTTGAACAACCCGACCCTAGCGGAAAACACTGATGGCCGCCCGCACAGCCCCTTACTCGCTACAGCGCAATTGAGGGCGCGCTCGCGAGAGGCTGCGCTACCGCCGAGTTACACCAATCGGTGGGGCACGATCTGCCAGCTTTCCACTCTGGGAAAATAAAGTTGTTTTCGCCGACGATCTGCGGCGCGCTCGTCATTCAAATTGAGGAAATTATCGTGGTGAACCCTACGGTATGGAAAATCTGGCATCTGCAGCGGCAATCTCGGCGAACCGAGTTGCAGCGATGACTATCCGCGACCTTTTCAGCGTCGTCAGGACCACCGTGGAGGGTCATTGTCCTGATTTATCGCAATATCGCCGAGGAGCTTTTCGCTCTTTTGGCAACGCTTGATACAGCGAATCCCCGCCGGCAGGTTAAGTGATGCAAATTTGCTTGTCGACCATTGTCGCGTCCCTTTGGTGCCGCGGCATCGAGGTCGGTGACGAGTAACTTAACGAGACTTAGTCGCCGACGAGAACTGCATGGTAATTTCCGTGACACAAGCAAGGAGCGTGGCCGCCTCAACCGATCGCGAAAAATAATAGAAAGTCTGGGCTCTCCGCCGCGCTTTGGCGACGCCGGCCTGTTTCAGCACTCGTAGATGTCGCAAAGCAGCACCTTCGGTGATGCCGATGATCTCTTGGAAGTCGACGGCGGTCCGCTCCCTCTCAAGCATCAGTTCCGTCATATAGTATCGGATCGGGTGGCTGAGCGTACGCAAAAGTAGATCCGCCTTTTGCAAATCAAAAGGCACGATCACATTCAATGCATCACTGTCAGATTTTCGCATAGATTATCTCCCCCACCTCGGACACTACTGGCACTAGAAGAATATTGGAAATGGTTAATCGGATATCCGGCTAAAAGCGTGCAGGTCCGGAGAGAGGCAATCTTGCCAAGGCAGCGCCTCACTATGAGTTATTGGAGCGGGCAGCGCCACGATCTCGGTGCGCTGCGCTTTTTATGCTTCTTAAGCACTAGCCCTACAAGAACGATAGGCAGTCATCGTAAGCGGCCGAGAATGCCAGCGAGCACGCTCTTGCCGTTTGCCTCGTTACCGTAGGACCAGTTGGTCCATGAATCGCCATCGGGTCTGCTTCAGAAGGCCTCGAACTCAATGTTGCTTCAGGCTCTCGTCGATGATTTGGATCGCTAGCCCTCCGAACTTGTCGGTGAGCTCGTCACGGACGAAATCGGGCGGTTGTTCCGGGTGTGCGTAGCGGGAAGTAGGATTTCGATAAGAAAGCTTATCGATGAACACTCGCTTGAAGGGTCGGCGTACTCACTCGCCAAGGCAGTTTGTTTGTCATGATCAACGGCTGGCCGGTTTCGTCGAAGATAGAGCAGGCAACAGGATGAGCAGGACGTAGGCGGATGGGATAGCAATGTTATGGGACATGAGAGGTTTTCCGCCCGTCATCCGAGCTTTGTTCCAG
>Ga0102592_1002770_pt1 | contig 14407 bp, 13 predicted proteins | sample AraplaCol_mMF_r2_FD_76861 | JGI IMG/M metagenome (GOLD analysis project Ga0102592, IMG submission 76861) | Arabidopsis root microbial communities from North Carolina, USA - plate scrape MF_Col_mMF_r2 (SPADES assembly) (version 2) | ecosystem: Host-associated > Plants > Roots > Endosphere... | reverse complement strand
ACTTCGCTGCGCGAAGTGAGCGAACCCCGCGCGCTTAGCGCGCCTTTTGGCGAACAAAAGAAAACCCGCTTTGCGGGTTTCGCTAAAAGTGAGTTGCCGCCGGGCAACCCCCGGCCAGCCAGTCTTAAAAAAACGCGCCATCACCCCATCAACAACAACCCAAATTACCCCTTCCAAAAAAGAACAAAACCCCACCATTCGATAATCCCCAAATGCAGATAGAAGAACGCCCTCCCGGAAACCCCCCTTTCGAAACCCCCTTCGCCTGGATAGGCGGCGAGGAGCGCGTCAAGGCACTGGTTGAGCGTTTCTACGACTTGATGGACCTGGAGCCGGGCTACAAAGCCTTGCGCGCCGCGCACGGCAGCACGCTGGACAACGCCCGTCAGCGGCTGTTCTGGTTTTTGTGTGGCTGGCTGGGCGGGCCGCAGTACTACACCGAACGATTCGGGCATCCGCGTCTGCGCATGCGCCACATGCCGCAGCAAACCGGCGGCGGCTCCATCGGCATTGCCGAGCGTGACCAGTGGCTGGCCTGCATGGACCAGGCCATGCGTGAAACCGGGGTGGACGAAGGCCTGCGCGTACGGCTCAACGCGTCTTTTTTCCAGACTGCCGACTGGATGCGCAACCGGGGCGAGTAGGCGACCACACGGCAGCCGCGCCGGGCGTCAGCCCTGCGCGAGCAGCACCACCAGCGCCCCGGCGCCGCCCTCGGCCGGGCGGGCCTGTACAAAGGCCAGCACTTCCTGTTTCTGGATCAGCCAGCTTTGCACCCTGCCTTTGAGCACCGGCGCCTTGCCGGGCGAGCCCAGGCCCTTGCCGTGCACCACACGCACGCAGCGCCAGCCCATCTTGAGCGCGTCCTTGATGAAGTCTGCCAGTGCCTCGCGCGCATCCTCGCGGCGCAGGCCGTGCAAATCGAGCTGGCCCTGGATGCTCCAGCCGCCGCGGCGCAGCTTGCGCACCACGTCGGGCCCCATGCCGGGCCGTCGGAAGCTCAGCGCTTCGTCGGTGTCCAGCAGCGTCTCCGCATCAAACTCGTCGGAGATGGCTTCGCGCATCACGGCAAGTTCGTCGCGCTGCTGCTGTACCGGGATGGGGGCGGCTTGTTGCACGGGCAATGAGGCCTTGTGGCCGGGCAGGTGTTTGGCCGGAAGGGCCTTGACCGGCCCGACAGCGCGCGAGAACAACTCTTTCTCGGCTTTGGCTTTGGCGGCGGCCGCAACGCGCGCGGCTTCCTGTTCTTTTTCAAGCTGGGCGCGAAGCTCGATATCTTGCTTGACAGCCTTGAGGTCTTTGAGGCTTTTCAGGGCGGGCGCTTTCATGGCGCTTACTTTATCTTAGTGCTTCCGTACTCACCGATGCAGATAAGCCACGCTTCGCATGATTAAACCCGTGACTTGCAGGTGGCTACAGTACGATCCCGGGCTTGGCGATTCGAACGTCTACATATCATCCAGGCCCGCTCGGCCAGGTCTGGCTTCTGAACGAAAGAAAAGAAAATGAAAAGATTTACTGCCGTGCTCTGCGGGGTCCTCCTGTTCTGCGCCGGTGCATTTGGCGTTAAATATGCCCAGGATGTGCGGGCGGAGTCGGCCGCGAATGAGGCGAGGGCGCAGCAGAAAGCGGCGGCCGCCGCCGCGCGGGCAGCCTCCGCGGCTGCGCAGGCCGCCAAGGCCGCCCTGCTACCGCCTTTTGAAGACCATGCCATGGCCCGCTTCGTGCCGAGCAGCTATCCGCGACCGGTTTCCGAGTGGCAGCGCAACGAAAAAGCCTTCTACGAAAAAATACTGTTGAACGGGAAATTTGACGTGTTGGTGGTGCCATTCCAGGTATTGGGGTGGGCTGTCGACAGGTCAACGCGGTCCCTCATGACCGCAGAGCTCGCGATGGGCATCGCCCAGTCGCAGAAGGTCAAGATTCCCGATCCCTATCTGGTGGCAAAAGCGCTGGGGGAGGGGCAGCGGCAACTCAAACAAGAGGACGTCTACAAGCTGGCGGACGCCCTGGGGGTGAAGCGCATTATTTGGGGCTATGCAGGGCACAACCGCAAGGGAAAAATGTCGGTTGCCATATTGACACAGGAGTACACGGGCACGGCACGCGACGGTGCGCGATGGCCCGGACCGGTTGCCACCAAGAAGTTTGAAAACATCCCGCTGGACGACGATGTCGCAGCTGTTCAGGCCTATGAGTCCCTGCTGCCGGAGATTCTTAAATCAGCAAGCACTGATGCCGCTTCACCGCCCTTTGCGCAGGTGGAAAGCAGGCTGGAGATGGCGGCGTTGCCGCCATCCCCGCTCAGCCTTGCCGCATCAACGGGCAATCCGGCGCAGGATGCGTACGGATTCCTGCTGTACAGCGCATTGACTCCGGCAAACACCGAGAGGACAAAAGAGGTGTTTGCCGAGAAAGCGCTACTTGCACTCTTGAGCCTGTCGCCCGCATCGCCCGAGTACCGCGCCCTTCGCGCACGGGCCTACATGGTCTTGGGGCAGCGCATGCCGGCCATCAAGCTGCTGGATTCACCTCAGACGGATGAGGAACGGGAGTTGCTCGCCGCCTTGAATGGAAATCTGCCTGAAGTGCGGGCAATGGCCGGGCGCGAAAAGAACCCCTTGAAGAAGCTGCTCCAGAAGCTGGATGAAAACAGGATCGCTGCGGCTTATGGGATAACCACCCCCAAAAAATCGGTTGCTGAGGTGGCGGCGCTCAAGCTGCCCGGAGAGATATGGCCTTATGTCGTGACGCGGGCTTTTGTGGACTGGGACGGCTGGTCGCAATATGACAATGCTTCGCTGAAATTGCTCCTGGACTATGAGTTGCCGGTCAAGGGGCACTCACTGGAGGAAATGGTGCGCGGGTCTTCCGCCCTGGGGGACCCCGCCAAGATCCAGGCCATCGTCAATCTTTCCGTGTTTCACCACGGCCGCCAGTTCGTCGATGCCAATGTGGCCAGGTTGTGCTGCCAGTTCACGTTCAGCAAACCCGGGCTGCTTGACTACCTGGCGCTGTTGCAGGAGACAGGTAACGACAATTTGATGCGCTACATCAATTTCCTGTCCCAGGTCCAGGGCAGCTCGGCCAAGGCCATCAGCTTTGCGAACAGTATTGACGCGGCCTATAGAGGCTATCCCTATTACTCGCTTGAGCGATCCAGGGCGGAGGCCAGGCTCGCTGCCAGCGGCGGAGGATCGGAAAAAGAGGCACTGGACAAGGCTTACCGTGAGAACGCATTCAATGCGTATTACTGGGAACAGGGGCAGTCTCTTGTCGCAACAAGGGCCCAGCGCCAGTTCCAGTCGGACGGCAAGCCCTACTACGGGTATTACGACAACTTCTACTACACCGATATTCCCTACCGGCCCTATTACTGGACATGGGCGGATGGAGGCAATCCGGAGACGAACTTCAACAACGACCTGGCCGTATTCAAGAATGCGACCACGGAAATCCATACTCTGTCGCAGCTTGCGGAGGACTACCGCCGGTACCCCGACAAGGGACGGGTGAGTGAGCTTGCGAAGTCCACCGCAGGGCGCTTCCTGGGCTCGCCCCGGCGCAATGACCTGCTCATTTCCGAAGCACTCTTACAGGGAGACAACAAGGCGGCGCAAGCCTACCTTCGTGAGAACATTCAACTTTCACCCGCTTACTGGGCGTCCTATGAGTCCCTAGGGCGTTTGTTGATCGAATCGGGCGATGCCAGTGGAGCGGCCAAGGTGTTCCAGGCCTATGAGGGCTTCAAGAAGGGTTCTGAGGAAAACCGGGTCAGCATTACAAACCGCGCGTACGAGGCGGGGTCGTATTTTTACTGGACGGGTCATTTTGACCTTGCCGTCCCGTTTTACAGGATTGCGGCCTCCCTGGGCACGGGGGCTGCCGGCGAAATGACCAGCGAGCTGCGCCTGAAGCTTCTGTCCGGCGACATCAACGCCGCCATGGCCGGCACCTTGTCCCGTGCCCAGCGCTACAACGACTCCTATGCCTACAGGGACTATCTGAGCATGCTCCATGCGAGCGGCCGCTCCAGGGAGGCCTGGGAGGCCTTCAAGGTGCTGGTGAAAGAAACCAAAGAGCCGCATATCTGGGAGTCAGCGCTGGTCGGGCACCACATGGCGGGCATGTCGGAAGCAGACGTGGTGGCGTGGGCGCAGCAAAGCGAGTTCAAGGGCGCGGGCGAAGCCAAGAATGCCGCCGCCATCTACCTGGTGCGATTTGCCACCACAGACCGGACACCTTCCGCCGGCTTGGCGGCGGTGGTCGATGCGATGGACCTGCAGTGGTGGAAGGTGCCCCAATATCCCATGGTGATTCACGAGAGCAATACGCTATTGAAGACAGCGCCCGACAAACGCCGTGTGAAGTCCGTACACGCCTATTTCGTGGAAGCCTATCGGGCAATCAAGCTGAAGGAATTTGCGGCGGCCAAGGCGCTTTTCGATGAGGCGGCCGCCGACTACGACTTTTCGGATCAAAAGGCTTATTTACCCAATTCACCGTATCTGCCTTACTACGCTTATGCGGCGGCCAAGGCTGGCGACATTTCGGGTGTCGAGAAAATTCTGGGTAGTTTCAAGAGGCCGGACCAGCGCTTTGACTATTTTCTGACGAAGGCGGTTCTTGCCGGCGCGGCAGGCAAACATGATGAAGCCCTGCAATCGCTTCAGCTCGCCCTGTACAGAAGGCCGCATACAGACAAACGAGCCATGTTGACGCAATACACCTTCGGGGACGTCTCCGCGATGGTGGCTGAATTGACCGGTAGCCCCAAGATCACGGCGCTGGCGCTGGACTGGGCCAGGAAGAGCCAGAAGTTTGAGCCGTGGCAATCATGGCCTTACGCCCTTCAAGCGAAGCTGACAAAGAATCCCGCCGAGCGCGAGCGGGCCATTGCCATGACTTTTTATCTCGATCCCAAATCGGAGCGCCTGTCGGCGTTCGGCAAGGCTGAGATCGACGCCGCAGTCAAAACATTCGGCAAATCCAACCTGTTTCTTGAACTCACGCCGAAAGTCGTCACAAAGGGGGCAACATGAGGCATGGCCTCACCCCTTCATAGCAATCCCAGCTCCGCCATGGACACTGCCTGCGTGCTTGTCACCACAAAATGGTCAAGCACGCGCACGTCCACCAGCGCGAGCGCCGACTTGAGGTTGTGCGTGAGCGCCTCGTCGGCGCGCGAAGGCTGGGCCCAGCCGCTGGGATGGTTGTGGGCCAGCACCACGCTGGCCGCGTTCAGGGCCAGGGTGCGGATGACAACCTCCCGGGGGTAGACCGAGGTCTGCGTCAGCGTGCCGCGAAACAGCTCCTCCAGCGCGATCAGCCGGTTCTGGCTGTCGAGGAACAGGATGGCGAACACCTCGTGCGGCCGGCTGCCCAGCTGCAGCTGCAGGTAGTCGCGCACCGCCTGGGGTGTGTCGAACAGGGTGTTTTTCTTCAGTTCGCCGGCCAGCGCGCGCCGGGCCAGCTCCAGCACGGCCACCAGTTGCGCCCGCTTGGCCGCGCCGCCCAGTCCCTTGATGCGCTGCAGGTCCGCGGCCGTGGTGTGCAGCAGCCCGGCCACGCCGCCGAAGGTATCCAGCAGTTCCTGGCCCAGCTGCAACACGTTCTTGCCGGGGATGCCGGTGCGCAGCAGCAGGGCGAGCAGTTCGGCGTCGCTGAGCGCGCCGGGGCCGCGGGCCAGCAGTTTTTCGCGGGGACGGCTGTCTTGGGGGAGGTCTTTCAGGATCATGGATCGATCTCTTCTTCTTGTGGGTTGGCAGGGCGGCCAGGGAAGCCGCTGCGCATAAAAGGCCAAAAAACCGGGTTTGGCCCGGCCGTGCCGTAGTTTCTACAATAGGGGGAGTTTACAAACACTGGCCCGCCGTTGCGGCCAAGCCCCAAACCTTATGTCCACCGTGGAACTCTCCGCCGCTCCCCTCATCCAGCAAGGCTCCTTCCTGACCTTGCATTACCGCGTGGCCGGGCCTTCGGTGAACGGGAAGCCGGGCGCCGACATCATCAATACCTTTGGCGGAAAGCCCGCCACCCTGAGCCTGGGCACGGGCGAGCTTTCGCCGGCCATCGAGCAGCGCCTGCTGGGCCTGCCCGAGGGCACGCACACCACCTTCGAGCTGCCGGCCGGTGAAGCCTTTGGCGAACGCAACCCGGAAATGGTGCAATGGGTGGCGCGCAAGCTGCTCAATGAGCTGGGCGACCCGGACGAGCAATACAAGGTGGGCGATGTGGTGCAGTTCCCCACGCCCGACGGCGTGGGCCAGTACGCCGGCGCGGTGCAGCAGGTCAAGGAAGGCGGCGACGCGGTGCAGTTCGATTTCAACCACCCGCTGGCCGGCCAGCCCGTGGTGTTTGAAGTACAAGTGATTGGTGTCCTATGACCGGAACGACTGGATCCAAAATCCTTCCCCAGGAGATCCTGCTGGCCGAGCCGCGCGGCTTTTGCGCGGGGGTGGACCGGGCGATCGAGATTGTCGAGCGCGCGCTGGGCAAATTCGGCGCGCCCATTTATGTGCGCCACGAGATCGTGCACAACACTTACGTCGTCAACGACCTCAAGGAAAAAGGCGCGATTTTCATCGAGGAGCTGGATGACGTGCCGCCGGGCGCCACGCTGGTGTTCAGTGCCCACGGCGTGAGCCAGGCCATCCAGAAGGAGGCGGAGCGCCGCGGCTTCCAGATCTTCGACGCCACCTGCCCGCTGGTCAGCAAGGTGCACGTGGAAGTCGCCAAGCTGCACAAGGAAGGCTACGAGTTCATCATGATCGGCCACAAGGGCCACCCTGAGGTCGAGGGCACCATGGGCCAGCTTGACCGCGGCATCCACCTGGTGGAGGACGTGGCCGACGTCTGGCGCATCGCCCCGGACCAGACCGAGCGCCTGGCCGTGGTCACGCAGACCACGCTCAGTGTGGACGACGCGGCCGAGATCAGCGCCGCCGTGAAGCAGCGCTTTCCGCAGGTGCGCGAGCCCAAGCAGCAGGACATCTGCTACGCCACGCAGAACCGGCAGGACGCCGTCAAGGTGCTGAGCCCGCAGGTCGACATCCTCATCGTGGTCGGCAGCCCGACCAGCTCCAACAGCAACCGCCTGCGTGAACTCGCCGCCAAGCTGGGCACGGAGGCCTATATGGTCGACGATGCCAGCGAGCTCAAGGAATCGTGGTTCGAGGGCAAGGGCCGGGTCGGCCTGACGGCCGGCGCCTCGGCGCCCGAGATTCTCGTCAAGCAGGTGATAGACCGCATCAAGGCGCTGGGCGCGGTGTCGGTGCGCAAGATGGAAGGCATCGAGGAAACCATCAAGTTCCCGCTGCCCAAGGGCCTGAAGCTTGATGCGCAGGGCCATGTGCTCGAAGTGAGCGACAGCCAGCTTCACCAACTTACCTGATCTGATTTTTTTATTTCCCATGACTGATCGCGACGACATCGAGCGCTGCCTGCAAGCGTTCAAGGCCGGCTACGGCCATTTCATTCGCAGGACCCCGCTGTGGCAGCTGCCCGGCAAGGCGCTGGGTGTGGAATGCGGTGAGGTCTGGCTCAAGCTCGAGCACCTGCAGACCGGCGGCAGCTTCAAGGCGCGCGGCATGCTCAACCGCCTGCTGTCCAACCCCATTCCGGCCAGCGGCGTGATCGTGGCCTCGGGCGGCAATGCCGGCATCGCCACTGCGGCCGCAGCCCGTGAGCTGGGCGTGCGCTGCGAGGTCTTTGTGCCCGAGGTCTCCACCCCCGCCAAGCGCGCCAAGCTGGCCGCGCTGGGCGCCGAAGTGGTGGTCACGGGCGCGGCATATGCCGATGCACTCAAGGCCTGCCTGGCGCGCCAGCAGGAAACCGGCGCGCTGCTCACCCATGCCTACGACCAGCCCGAAGTGCTGGCCGGCGCCGGCACCATGGCCGCCGAAATCGAGCAGCAGGGCGGTGTGCCCGACTCGGTGCTGGTCAGCGTGGGCGGCGGCGGCCTGATAGGCGGCGTGGCCGGCTGGTTCGGGCAGCGCAGCCGCGTGATCGCGCTGGAGCCCGAACTGGCGCCCACCCTCTACAGGGCCCGCGAAGCCGGCGAGCCGGTGGATGTCGCCGTCAGCGGCATCGCCGCTGACTCGCTGGGCGCCAAACGCATCGGCAGCCTGTCGTGGGAAGTTACGCAGGCCCACGTGCGCGATGCCTTGCTGCTGACCGACGAATCGATACGCGCGGCGCAGCTCTGGCTCTGGAAGGAACTCAAGCTCGCCGTCGAGCCGGCCGCGGCCCTGCCGCTGGCCGCGCTGCAAAGCGGCCGCTACCGTCCGCGCGCCGATGAAAAGGTCTGCCTCATCATCTGCGGCGCCAACCTGGACCCGGCCAGCCTGAACTGAGCCGAACGGGCCAATGGTTGCCGTCCCCCTACAAAATACAATGGTCCCATGCTAGACATCAACCTGCTCCGCAAAGACCTGCCTTCGGCCATCGCCCGGCTGGAAGCCCGCAAGACCCCGCAAACCTTTCTCAATGTGGAAGCCTTCCAGGCCCTGGAAGCCGAACGCAAGGCCCTGCAGATCCGCACCGAAGAGCTGCAGAACCAGCGCAACACCCTGTCCAAGCAGATCGGCCAGCTCAAGTCCAAGGGCGAAGACGCCAGTGCCGTGATGGCGCAAGTGAGCGCTTCCAAGGCCGAGCTCGAAGCCTCCGCCGCCCGGCTCGACCAGATCCAGTCCGACATGCAGGGCCTGCTGCTGGCTGTGCCCAACCTGCCGCACGAAAGCGTGCCCCAGGGTGCGGGCGAGGCCGGCAATGTCGAGGTGCGCAAATGGAGTCCCATCGAAGGCCCGGGCGGCGAGCCGGCCGCGTTCGCCTTTGAAGTCAAGGACCATGTCGACGTGGGCCAGCCCCTGGGCCTGGACTTTGAACTCGGCAGCAAGCTCACGGGCGCGCGCTTCACCGTCATGAAAGGCCAGCTGGCACGCCTGCACCGCGCGCTCGCGCAGTTCATGCTCGACGTGCAGACCCAGGAGCACGGCTACACCGAGTGCTACACGCCCTACATCGTCAACGGCGATTCGCTGCGCGGCACCGGCCAGTTGCCCAAGTTTGAGGAAGACCTGTTCGCCGTCAAAAAAGGCGGGCAGGAGGGGGCTGCCGAAGCCGAGAACGTCTCGCTGTACCTGATCCCCACCTCCGAGGTGTCGCTGACCAATTTTGTCCGCGATGAAATCCTCGCCGAGGCGGACCTGCCGCTGCAGCTCACCGCGCACACGCCCTGCTTCCGCTCGGAAGCCGGCAGCTATGGCCGCGACACGCGCGGCATGATCCGCCAGCACCAGTTCGACAAGGTCGAGATGGTGCAAATCACCCACCCCGACAAAAGCTACGAAGCGCTGGAAGTCATGACCGGCCACGCCGAGGCCATCCTTCAGAAGCTCGGCCTGCCTTACCGCGTCATGCTGCTGTGCACCGGCGACATGGGCTTTGGCGCCACCAAGACCTACGACCTCGAAGTGTGGCTGCCTGCGCAGAACACCTATCGCGAGATCAGCTCCGTCTCCAACTGCGAAGCCTTCCAGGCCCGCCGCCTCCAGGCCCGCTTCAAGAACGCGCAAGGCAAGAATGAGTTCGTCCACACCCTCAACGGCTCAGGCCTGGCCGTGGGCCGTACCCTGGTCGCCGTGCTGGAGAACTACCAGCTCGCCGATGGCTCGGTCAACGTGCCGGAAGTGCTGCAGCCTTACATGGGTGGCACCAAGGTCCTCACCCCCGCCGGAAAGTAGGGCGCCCACAGCTGCTAGAATCCTGAGTCCACACACTGGAGAGGTGGCAGAGTGGCCGAATGTACCTGACTCGAAATCAGGCGTACCGCAAGGTACCGTGGGTTCGAATCCCACCCTCTCCGCCAGAAAAGCAAAACCCTAAGTGAATCATCACTTAGGGTTTTTTGTTATCTGCCGGCTACCGTGTCCTATCGCCCCGAAGCGTGTCTTGCAATCCAGGACCAGCGAACTTTTAGCGGTACTGTCGGCGCCGTATCATCCACGCAAAAAAAAGCCCGGGACAAACCGGGCGTGGAAGCTGGCAAGGCCAGCGAGGGAGGGAGCGGCTCATGACAAGCCGCGATGTGAATATAGCTGCTCAATTCTTCGGGCCGTGTAGGAGAATGCCCAAAAAGCATTCCCCGATGGTCTTCAACCTCCATTCGGTCGTGGATGAGCTGATAGGCCGCATTGCGGCCATCGTGCTGCGCACCTATGAAGCCGAACAGTTGCTGTCGCGCGACAGCAAGGAAGGGCTGTCGCTGGCCGCCCATGAACTGATCAGCGCCATCTCGACGGACACGGGCCGCATCGATTTTCCTGCGAGCTGACACTGGAAGCCCCGGCGCACGGTAGCTCTTTTTCTGGTCCAGGTGCAGGGCCGGGCCGTCTATGAAAGCCCGGTCTGGCGCATCGCCGAAATTTACGAGGTGGCTGTCGATCCGCTGGACCGGGGCAGCAGCCGGCCCGGGCTTTTGTAGACGGGCACTGTTGTTCCGCGAACTGCTGGCATGTGCGCCTTATAAGTCCTAAGTATCAGCTTTTGTTTTAATTACCCCGGATCGGGCTGAATCAGGCGTTTTCCTACACACCTTTGCGCCGCTGGGGGTCTACAGTGGACATGTAAGCAACCAGCGCCTCCTTGTCGCAGTCGGGGCGGACGCCAGGGCAATCAAGGAGGACAAAAAGATGCTCGCACTGCTCAAGGTGAAACTCCAGCCATCGGGTGAATACATCCTGAAGGAGGCGGGTCAGGATATGACCTTCAATCAAACCATAGGCCCCTCCACGGATGCGGGCGAGTTTTACCGGCGTGTCGCATCGCGCATCGCCGAACTGGCACGCGCCGGCATGCAGATCAAATACATAGACCATAGCGAGGCTGACTCCCATCCGGGCGACCTCTGAGCCTCCTGGGCCACGGCACCCTGTTTGCGAGGCGTGGTCCCACCCGACAGTCTGCGGTGTCAGGGTTTGCGGGTGCGGGAAGAGCGGGCCTTCGCTGCCGTGCGGCCCCCGGGAGATGCCGACCTGTCGCGTGCCTGGGGCATGGTCACGGCAATCTTGCGGGTCTGCTTGAAAGCCAGGGCCCGGTTCGCGGGATTCCTGTAACGTGATGGCCAGAGGGCCTGGGGGGTGGTGTTCAAGGCCCTGGCCACCAGTTGCTCGGCCGCCAGCCATGGGCTGGTCAGCACGCGCTGAATATGGCTGTAGCCGTTGTCCTGGGCAATTTTGCGAAGGCTGGTGCCGCGCTTGCGCAGGGCAGCAACGACGTCAGCGGGGTGCATATCTTCCTGTGAGGTTGTTGCTTTATTTATGCTCATGTCCATTATTCTGAGCTTGAGCCGCCCGAAGTCAAGCGCATTGGCATCCGATGGCTATGAGTTTTGCTTATATTTCTATGCGAAATTCATAAAAAGGTGTGTTTGCATTTTGCGTTTCTGTGTTCATTGACACAAAATAGTGTTCATGAGCACAAAAGAAACGGCACCTCCCATGCAGGGGGCCCACGAGCCTTACCCGTCCGCCACGGTGGCGCCGGTCAAGGCCGACGAGCCGGTGGCCTGGTACCGTTATCACGCCGCGGCGGCCGCCGATAAGGCGGAAGTCAAGACCGTCAGGACGGAAGCGCGCTCGGTTTTCATGCAGCAGTTCGGCCAGCGTTGCCGGGCGGCACGCGGCGCCCGCGAGATCAACGACGTGGCGGCCGCGGTCGGTGTCCACCGCAACACCATCTGGAACGTGGAGCGCGGCGACAGCCTGCCGGACGCCTTCGAACTCGAGGTGCTGGCCCGCGAATACAACACGACGCCGACCCAGCTGCTGGGTGGCGAGGCGCAGGGCGCGGCCCGCTCCGAGGGTGTGCCGCACGGCGTGCGCGCGGTGCAGGTGGATGAGCTGATTTACGTCCCGCTCTTCGACCTGCGCGACCAGGCGGAAGGCGCGGCTTTCACGGATGCCGATTCGGTGCTGGCCATGCGGCCCTTTGACGCGCAGTTCATCCGTTATGACCTCGGCATCGCCCACGACGACCTGGCCATGTTCGGCGTGGTCGGCACTTCCATGGAGCCGTGGCTGCATGCCAGGGACGCGGTGCTGGCGGACCTGCGCGACCGCGACGCGCTGACCGAGGGCGTGCACCTGATACGCCTGGACGGCGCACTGCTGATGAAGAAGCTGCAGCGGCTGCCGGGAAAAGTCCTGCGCGTCAGCAGTTACAACCCGGCCTATGAGCCTTTTGATATCCAGGGCCATGAATCGGCCGATCGCGACTTCGCGGTGCTGGGCCGGGTCCGCTGGGCCGGCGTGACTTTCAACTGACGTCCGGCCGCATCACGCCGCGCCGTATTGCGCGCGGTGTTGCTGCTTTGCCGCGCCGCGCGCCGGCAAATATTCCCATCGCGCACCATCACCAGCCCCGCGGCAGCGCAGCCTAGGGTTGTTACTATCCCCCGCCGCCGGGCAAGGCGAGACACTGGGCGCCCCGCATCGCTGTGCTCCGGCCTTTGCCGGCTGTCGCACAAACGTGCGACATGCGCGTGTCCTGGTCTGGTTGATTTTGCGGCATGCTGCATGCGGGCCGCGCGCTCTGTTTTCGCTCGTATTACGGCTGAAACATGGCTGTTTAAATCAAAGGATATCGAGTACTATCGTTTTCGACTTGTTACAGGTGTTTAACACCTGTGGCCTCCACTCAACCCTCACCGAATCGAAGGAAACCACCATGGCAACCGATGGGTCAGTAGCACCAAAAGAGCGCGTCAACATTGTTTATCGTCCCGCCACGGGGGATGCCAAGGCCGAGGTTGAGCTGCCGCTCAAGCTGCTGGTCATGGGCGACTACACCCTGCGTGAGGACGAGACGCCGCTGGAGGAAATGAAGCCGATCAACATCGACAAGGACAACTTCAACGAGGTCCTGAAGGCGCAAAAGCTTTCGCTGAACATGTCGGTGCCCAACAAGCTGGATCCCAAGGCCGACAAGGACGCGGTGCTGGCGATGAACATCGACTTCAACTCGATCAACGATTTTTCGCCCGACGCCATCGTCGACAAGGTGCCCGAGCTCAAGCAGATGATCGAGCTGCGCGACGCGCTGAAGGCGCTCAAGGGGCCGCTGGGCAACATCCCGGACTTCCGCAAGAAAGTCCAGGAACTGGTGCAGGACGAAGGCGTGCGCGCCCGGCTGATGGCCGAGCTCGGCGTCAAGGACCAATAAGACCGCACACAGACCGCACCCAGAGGAGAAATCATGGCTGAATCCAATAAACAAGCAGAAGCGGCGCCCGGCGCGGCCGAAGAGGCCGGCGGTTCGCTGCTGGACCAACTGGTCAATTCCGCGCGCATCAAACAGGGCGACGACGCCTATTCCATCACCCGCCACGGCATAGAGGCCTTTGTCTCGCAGCTGCTGGAGCCCCAGCGCTCGGTCGAGCGCGTGACCCAGGCCACGGTCGACGACATGATCGCCGACCTGGACAAAAAGCTCTGCGCGCAGGTCGATTCCATCCTGCACCATCCCGACTACCAGAAGCTGGAGTCGGCGTGGCGCTCGCTGAAATTCCTGGTGGACCGCACCAACTTCCGGGAGAACGTCAAGATCCAGATGCTCAGCGTGAGCAAGAGCAAGCTGCTCGACGACTTCCAGGACGCGGCCGACATCACCAAGTCGGGCCTCTATAAAAACCTCTACACGGCCGAATACGGCCAGTTCGGCGGCCAGCCTTTCGGCGCCATGATAGGCAACTATGAGTTCGGCCCCGGCGGCCAGGACATCAAGCTGCTGCAGTACATGGCCAGCGTGGCGGCCATGAGCCATGCGCCCTTCATCGCCGCCACCGCACCCGAGTTCTTCGGCGTGGAGTCCTATGAGCAGCTGCCCAACCTGAAGGACCTGGCCTCGGTCTTTGAAGGCCCGCAGTTCGTCAAGTGGAATGCTTTCCGCGAAACCGAGGACGCGCGCTACGTGGGCCTGACGCTGCCGCACTTCCTGCTGCGCGTGCCCTACAGCGCCGACACGGTGCCCACCAAGAAGTTCAACTACAAGGAAGACGTCTCCGGCGGCAACAACAGTTTCCTGTGGGGCAATGCGGCTTTCGCCTTCGCCTCGCGCCTGACCGGCAGCTTCGCCGATTACCGCTGGTGCGCCAACGTCATCGGCCCGCAGGGCGGCGGCGCCGTGGAAGACCTGCCGGTCTACACCTATGAATCCATGGGCGAGCTGCAGAACAAGATCCCCGCCGAGGTGCTGATCTCCGAGCGCCGCGAGTTCGAACTCGCCGAGCAGGGCTTCATCGCCCTGACCATGCGCAAGAACAGCGACAACGCGGCCTTCTTCTCGGCCAACTCGGCGCAAAAGCCCAAGTTCTTCGGCAACAGCAAGGAAGGCAAGGAAGCCGAGCTCAACT
>Ga0102592_1002764_pt1 | contig 14426 bp, 18 predicted proteins | sample AraplaCol_mMF_r2_FD_76861 | JGI IMG/M metagenome (GOLD analysis project Ga0102592, IMG submission 76861) | Arabidopsis root microbial communities from North Carolina, USA - plate scrape MF_Col_mMF_r2 (SPADES assembly) (version 2) | ecosystem: Host-associated > Plants > Roots > Endosphere... | reverse complement strand
CTGGTCGAGCGCGCCGCCGCCAATATCGACGCCGAAAAAGCCGCGCGCACCGCCGAGCGCATGCGCAAGGGTCAGTTCGACCTCAACGACATGCGCGAGCAGCTCTTGCAGATGTCCAACATGGGCGGCATCAGCGGCCTGATGGGCATGATGCCCGGCATCTCCAAGATGAAGAACCAGATCGCGGCGGCCGGCATCGATGACAAGATCCTGAAGCGCCAGGTCGCGATCATCGATTCCATGACACGCGACGAGCGCCGTCATCCCGACGTACTGAAAGCAAGCCGCAAGAAGCGCATCGCCGCAGGTTCTGGCCAGAGCGTCGAGCACGTCAACAAGCTGCTCAAGATGCACCGGAACATGGCCGACGTGATGAAGGCCATGGGCTCGGGCAAGCGCGGCCCGCTCGCCGGCATCGCGCAGGCGATGGGCTTTGGCGGCGGCATGAAGATGCCCTCGCCGGAAGAGATGAAGGCGCTGCAGGAGAAGATGCAGAGCGGCGGCGGACAGGGTCTGCCGAATCTGCCGAAGGATCTGCCGGCCGGTCTTCGCAGCGGCCTGCCGAATGTGCCGGGACTCACCGGGCTGAGCGGCAAGCCGACGCTGCCGGGCCTCGGCGGTTTCCCGGGCAAGAAGAAATGAGGAATTCGTCGTACGGGATCGCAACCGGTCTCGTGTGACGCGGAATACCAATCAACCGAACAAAACGTACTTTGCAAACCACACTTTCAAGGAGAACTAGATGTCCGTCGTTATCCGCCTCGCCCGTGCAGGCACCAAGAAGCGTCCCGTCTATCACGTCGTCGTCGCCGACTCGCGTTTCCCCCGCGATGGCCGCTTCATCGAGCGTCTCGGCTATTTCAACCCGCTGCTGCCGAAGGACAACGAGACCCGTCTCAAGCTCGACATGGAGAAGGTGAAGTCCTGGCTCGCCAAGGGCGCGCAGCCGTCGGACCGCGTGATGCGTTTCCTCGATGCCGCCGGCGTCAAGAAGCGCGAAGCGCGCAACAACCCCGAAAAGGCCGTGCCGCGCAAGGAGCGCAAGGCGCAGGCCGAAGCCGCCGCCAAGGGCTAAGGCTAGATCATGTCGGCGCTGGTCTGCGTCGCGCGGATCGGCGCCGCGCATGGTGTGCGCGGTGCGGTCAAGCTGTGGACCTTCACGGAGGACCCGTTTGCCGTGCGCCGCTACGGTCCGCTGCTGTCCAAGGACGGCAAGCGCCAGTTCGAGGTCGCAACGGCGCGCGAGGCCAAGGACCATCTGGTCGCGACGTTCAAGGGCGTCGCGACCCGCGATGAGGCCGAGCGCCTCAACGGCATCGAGCTCTACGTTCCGCGCGAAAAACTGCCCGCGACGGACGAGGACGAATATTACCACACCGACCTGATCGGCCTCGCCGCCGTCACCACGGACGGCGAGCCGCTCGGCCGCGTGCTCGCGATCCACAATTTCGGCGCCGGCGACATCATCGAGATCGCGCCCCTCAAGGGCGCGACGATGCTGCTGCCGTTCTCGAATGCGGTGGTGCCCGAGGTCGACCTCAAGGGCGAACGCGTGGTGATCGCGCTGCCGCAGGAGATCGAGGGCGAGGACAAGGACGAAGCCCTATCCACGGGTCGTCCCCGCGAAGGCGGGGACCCATAACCACAGGCCGTGGTTTTTGGCTAAGCTGGTAGCCTCGATCATCGCAAAACGAAGTGCGGTGGTTATGGGTCCCGGGCTCGCGCTTCGCGCGCCCCGGGACGACGAGAATTGAGACCGAATGACACCCTCCTCACCCTGGCGCGCAACCGTGCTGACGCTGTTTCCGGAAATGTTTCCGGGGCCGCTCGGCGTGAGCCTCGCCGGCCGGGCGCTGGTTTCCGGGCTGTGGGAGATCGAGGCCCGCGACATCCGGGCCTCCGCCACCGACCGCCACCGCAGCGTTGACGACACCCCCGCCGGCGGCGGTCCGGGCATGGTGCTGCGGGCGGACGTTCTGGCCGCCGCCATCGATGCCGCCGGGATCGCCCCGGAGCGGCCGCGCCTGCTCATGAGCCCGCGCGGTCGGCCATTGACCCAGGCCCGCGTCGCCGATTACGTGCTGTCGGGGGGCGAGATCGCCGCCCTCGCCCTGATCGATGCCTGCGTCCGGCTGCTGCCGGGGGTGATGGGCAAGGAAGCCTCGGGAACCGAGGAGAGCTTTTCGGACGGGCTGCTCGAATACCCCCAATACACCCGCCCGCAGCTGTTCGAGGGGGCCCCGATCCCGGAAATCCTCACCTCGGGCGACCACGCCAAGGTTGCTAGCTGGCGACGGGCGCAATCGGAGGCCCTGACAGAGGCCCGGCGGCCGGATTTATGGGCCCAAATCCCACCCAACCCCCCGAATCGGCCCCGTCGCCAAAAAACGCCAAAAAACAAGACAGACGGGTGACAAACGCTCCGGCTTGCCTTATAGGAGCGGCCACATCCGCAATAGCTGGATAGACGAATTTCGCGCAGCCCCCGATCTGCGGCTGGGCGCGCCGATGGAGATTACCCCATGAACCTGATCCAACAGCTTGAAAAAGAGCAGTTCGAGAAGCTCTCCGCCACCAAGGAGATTCCGGAATTCGCCCCCGGCGATACCGTGATCGTCAACGTGAAGGTCGTCGAAGGCGACCGCACCCGCGTGCAGGCCTATGAAGGCGTTTGCATCGGCCGTTCCGGCGGTGGCCTCAACGAGAGCTTCACCGTCCGCAAGATCTCCTATGGCGAGGGCGTCGAGCGCGTGTTCCCGCTGCTCTCCCCGATGATCGACTCGATCAAGGTCGTGCGCCGCGGCAAGGTGCGTCGCGCCAAGCTCTATTACCTCCGCAACCTTCGCGGCAAGTCGGCCCGCATCGTCGAGAAGCAGGACCGCCAGGCGGCCGTCGGCGAGTAAGCTTCGCCACCAGGCAAGTCTTTCGAAAGCGCGGGGCTCGGCTCCGCGCTTTTTTGTTTGGCTCTGCTGTCATTGCGAGGAGCCCTTGCGACGAAGCAATCCAGACTGTCTCCGCGGATGCATTTCTGGATTGCTTCGCGGAGCCTGTCATCGGGCCGCGCTACGCGCGGACCCGGTGGCTCGCAATGACGAGCTGAAACTCTCGCGCTTTTACCGCTGCGTGCTATATAGCTTCTAGAATGTTTCCAGATCTGACCAGCTTAGCCCCCGTCCAGCGCATCGTCATCGACGATCGCTCGCGGCTGCCTGGCCGGTTCTTCGGACGCTTCGCGACCTCGGCAACGTCAGAGCTTACGCGCGCAGCCTAAAAGCTGCGCTGACGATTTTGTTGCCCCGCGCGCAAGCCGCGCTCATCGCCTTCACACATTCTTCGGAGCTGACGCTCATGTCCAAGCCGACCACATTGTACGACAAGATCTGGAACGACCATCTGGTGCACGAAGCCGAGGACGGCACCTGCCTGCTCTACATCGACCGCCACCTGGTGCACGAGGTGACCTCGCCGCAGGCGTTCGAAGGTCTGCGCGCGACGGGGCGCAAGGTCCACGCGCCTGAGAAGACGCTCGCCGTCGTCGACCACAACGTGCCGACCACCGACCGCAGCAAGCCCAATCCCGACCCTGAGAGCATCGAGCAGATCAAGGCACTGGCCGAGAACGCCAAGGAATTCGGCATCGAGTATTACAACGAGTTCGACAAGCGCCAGGGTATCGTCCACGTCATCGGCCCCGAGCAGGGTTTTACCCTGCCCGGCACCACCATCGTCTGCGGTGACAGCCACACCTCGACGCATGGCGCGTTCGGCGCGCTCGCGCACGGCATCGGCACCTCCGAGGTCGAGCACGTGCTGGCGACGCAGACGCTGATCCAGAAGAAGGCCAAGAACATGCGCGTCACCGTCGACGGCAAATTGCCGGACGGCGTGACCGGCAAGGACATCATCCTGGCCATCATCGGCGAGATCGGCACCGCGGGCGGCACCGGCTACGTGCTGGAATACGCCGGCGACGCGATCCGCGCGCTCAGCATGGAAGGCCGCATGACGGTCTGCAACATGTCGATCGAAGGTGGCGCCCGCGCCGGCCTCGTCGCACCCGACCAGAAGGCCTACGACTTCCTGCGCGACCGTCCGAAGTCGCCGAAGGGCGCGGCCTGGGATGCGGCGATGCGCTACTGGGAGAAACTGCGCTCCGACGAAGGCGCGCATTTCGACCACGAGCTGCGGCTCGATGCTGCAAAGCTGCCGCCGATCGTGACCTGGGGTACCTCGCCCGAGGACGTCATCTCCGTGACCGGCATCGTGCCCGATCCCGACAAGATCGCGGACGAGGCCAAGCGTCTCTCCAAGCATCGCGCGCTGAAGTACATGGGCCTGACCGCGGGCACCAAGATCACCGACATCAAGCTCGACCGCGTCTTCATCGGCTCCTGCACCAACGGCCGCATCGAAGACCTGCGCGCCGCGGCGAAGATTGCCGAAGGCAAGACCGTTTCGGCGAGCGTCAACGCCATGGTGGTGCCGGGCTCCGGCATCGTGAAGGAGCAGGCGGAGGCCGAGGGTCTGGACAAGATCTTCATCAAGGCCGGCTTCGAATGGCGCGAGCCGGGCTGCTCGATGTGCCTTGCCATGAACCCGGACAAGCTGAAGCCGGAAGAGCGCTGCGCCTCGACCTCGAACCGCAATTTCGAGGGCCGCCAGGGCTTTAAGGGCCGCACGCATCTGGTGTCGCCGGCAATGGCGGCGGCCGCGGCGATCGCGGGTCACTTCGTCGACGTCAGGGATTGGCGGTAAGCCGGTTCCTGCAATTGTAGCGATCACGGCAAACCGCCGTTAATCGCCGGCAACGACACTGCATCCTCGCGACGGTTTCGCGAGGATGCCTCATGGCCAATAAGCCTGAATATGTCGATCTGATCAGCGAGGCGACGCGCCAGCACCGGCGGCGCGCGGCGCCGCTGCGCATCGTCGCAAAGCCTGAGCCTGAGGAGACTTCCAAGCTCAGCCGCTGGCCGCCGGCGATGTTCAAGCAATGGAAGCTGGAGAACCTCGCGCGGTGGAAGGCTTCGTCGTGGAAGCTGAAGGATTGGCTATGAATTAGACACGTCATTCCGGAGCGCCCGAAGGGCGAATCCGGAATCTCGAGATTCCGGGTCTGGCGCTTGCGCGCCATCCCGGAATGACGGCTCTAACTCACATCACCAATAGCGATACGGATAATGCCAATGGTGCCAGCGGCAGATGCGGCGCGGGCCGTAATAGGTCCAGATGATCCGGCAGCGGCGCGGATAGTGATAGGAGGGATAGTAGCCGCCGTAATAGCGACGGTGGAAATGGCGATAGCCGAAATGGGGGCGATAGCCCCAGTGGCGGTGATAGCCGCCGTAATGACGAAACCCGCCGTAGCGAATGCCGCCGCCGTGAAAGGCCGGTGCGGCGCGGAAGCCGCCGCTATGAAAACCGCCGCCGCGGAAGCCGCCGACATGCGCTCCGCCGCCGCGGAAACCACCGCCGCCGTGAAAATGTCCGCCACCGCCATGCCCGCCGCCGCCGTGCCGGACCTGCGTGACGAGATCGTCGGCTGCAGCTTTGGTCGCGGGTGAGGTTGCCGGATTGATCAAGGTGAGCGCTTCAGCGCGCTGCGCGCCGCCGGCCGACAGCATCAACGTCGCGGCCGCTGCAATCCCGAGCAAGCGCATCGGGCTTGCCCTGAGACCCAAACTCCTCAGCATGGACTTCTCCCTGAATGTGGACAGCGGCATTGTGGCGCAGCGTCTCGCGCCGCCGCTGTTCATTTGCAGTCGCTCCCGAGATTAAGTTACGGACAGCGACGTGAATGCCTCATGAATGATGGGGTTTGCGAACGGCACGACGCCGTAGCCCGGATGAAGCGCGGCTCAATCCGGAAACAGCACCGCTCGCCGCACGAATCCCGGATTTCGCTGCGCTCCATCCGGGCTACGAGATTGCGAAGGAATATTTGCGATGACCGTCTACGCGATTGCGCAATTGAAGATGACCGACCGCGCGGCCTATGACCGCTATCAGGCGCGCTTCTTCGACGTGTTCAAAAAGCACAACGGACGGCTGCTCGCCGCCGACGAGCATCCGCGCGTGCTCGAGGGCGCATGGCCGCACGACAAGTTTGTCATGATGTCGTTTCCCGACGAGGCCTCGTTCCTCGCCTTCTCGAACTCGCCCGAATACGAAGACATCTCGCGCGATCGCAAGGCGGGCGCGCAGGCGACGGTGCTGCTGGTCAAGGGATTTGCGCCGGCCGGCTAGCGCGTCACCAGAACGGCCCGTAGCCGAACACGAAGGGCGCGGGCACGCCGTAGGGATAGGGACGGTAATAGACGGGCCGCGCGTAATAGCGTGGATCACGGCGCACCGCGGGCCGCACCACGTCTTGGGCTCGCGCATGCCGCCGCGCATCGAAAGCCGCAATGCCCGCCGACGCCTCGGGTATCGTCACCCTTGTCACAGAAGACCTTGGCGCAGCGGAGGCGCGAGGAAAGCCCGCGGCAAGCGCGACGGCGACGACCGCCAGTGCAATCCATCTCGCCATGACGACCCTCACGAGGCCTCCTCGCTGCGAGTTGCCCTTGGCGTCAGCCCCGGCGCCAGTAGCAGCTCATATGCGGCGTGATCACGGTGCCGCTGGGCCTGTGTTCCTGGACATAGGCGACATTGCATTCGCGGACCGCGTCGGGACCGGGATTGTAACGCGGATAGACGCCGTCAGGCGTGTAATAGGGCGTGACGCGCAAGCGCGCCGGAGGCCGCCTGCGCGGCGGCGGGACGTCATCAGGCAAGACCGCCTGGGCCAGTCGGATCTCGGGTCCCGCTGTCTGAGCATTGGCCTCGGTGCCGACAAAAAAAGTCGAAAACAACCCCATGCACAGTAGAACCGGTACTGCTGTTCCCGCCCGCATCACATCACCACTGGCCTGAGCCATCCCCTTGATGCGCCGTACGCTCCTCGTTTTCGCGCGCGGCGTCAACGCTCCTTCTTGGCGAGGTCTTATAAAGCGGGATGCATCGCCGCGGAACCCGCGCTATGAGGGTCCCATGTGGACGGAATTGAAAGCGCCCTCGCTGGCCGAGATGGAAGCGATGGCCCATGACGTGTTCGAGCGCCTGCCGGCGGAATTTCGCGGCCTCTGCGAGGGCGTGATTCTCCGTGTCGACGACTTCCCGAGCGAGGAGGTGCTGGACGAGATGGAATGCGAGAGCGAGTTCGACCTGCTCGGCCTGTTCCAGGGCGTCGGCCTGCCCCAGCAGAGTCTTGGCGACGTGGCGCGGCTGCCCAACATGGTCTGGCTCTACCGTCGGCCGATCCTGGATTACTGGGCCGAGCACGACGAAAGCCTCGGCCATATCGTCCGCCACGTCCTGATCCACGAGATCGGCCACCATTTCGGCCTCTCCGACGACGACATGGCCGCGATCGAGGCTCAGGCCGAGTAGGACGCGGACTTATCAAGGCCCGATGCCGAGAGAAGCATCGTCAGCCGATAGTCGGGCCAGCCCGCCAGGGACAGCGACACCTGCTGATAGTGCAGCAGTCCCATGGTCGGATGATTGAACGCTCGTTCGCCCCCTTCACGCGCCAACACCCCCTGTGTGTCCCAGCATCGCTCGAAGTCGGGGCTTCCCAGTCTCAGCTCCTCCACGAGACGGCGAATCTCGGGATCGTCGGAATAGGCGGTCACCGCGGCGCGGAACTCTGCCACGACTCGACGCGCACGGGAGGTCCAGTCGAGGATCAGGGTTTTGGCTTCGGGCCTGAGGAAGATGTAGCGCAGCAGATTTTTTTCGCCGTCGGAATCGAGCCATCCTGCAAACAGAAGGGATGCTTTCGCATTCCAGCGACGTGCGCGCCATGTGCGATCGAGGATGTAGGCGGGACCGTCGATCGCATCGACGCAGGCCAGTATCTCCTCGGGCGGATCATCCCTGTGGCCGGGCCGCTCGGGATCGCGCTTGCCCGCGACTTCGAACAGATAGCTGCGCTCGGCCGGAGACAGGCGCAGTCCGCGGGCGAGGCGCGCAAGCGCTGGAGCAGAAACGGACACATCGCGCCCCTGCTCGATCCAGGTGTACCAGGTGACGCTCAATCCGCAGAGCTGAGCGACCTCCTCACGCCGGAGGCCGGGCGTGCGCCGTCGTGGTCCGGCGGCGAGGCCGAATTCTGCCGGCGACTGACGTTCCCGGAGCGCGCGCAAGAACGCGCTGAGCGAAAGAGCCGGAGCGGTTGGAACCTGTCCCTTCATGGTGGTTTTTATACCAGCATAATATAGTTTATTAAAACTGGTACCAGCGACATGTTAGCTTCGCTCCGCAAAGGACGCGCGGACATGGGCAAGCAATTCGCTGGGATCGAACCCGAACACAGGGCTTTCATCGAGCGGCAGAAGATCTTCTTCGTCGCGAGCGCTCCGCCGAAGGGACGCATCAACGTGTCTCCCAAGGGGCTGTCCTCATTCCGGGTGCTCGGCGACACCGATGTCGCCTATCTCGATTGCACCGGCAGCGGCAGCGAGACCCGCGCGCACCTGATGGCCTCGGACGACAAGCGGCTGACCATCATGTTCTGCGCCTTCGAAGGCGCTCCCATGATCCTGCGGCTCTACGGCCAGGGGCGGTCGCTCATGCGCGGCACGCCTGAATATGCCGATCTCGCCCCAGGGTTCAACGACGTCGCCGGCGCACGCCAGATCATTCGTCTCTCGGTCGATCTCGTGCAGACGTCGTGCGGTATGGGCGTGCCCCTGTTCGACTACAGGCAAGAGCGCGGCAGCCTTGTGCGCTACTGGACGGCGCAGGGCGTCAGCAACCTGCGAAAATACTGGGGTCTGAAGAACATGAAGAGCATCGACGGCCTGCCCACCGGCTTTGTCCCTGACAGCATGGCGCCGCAGGACTGACAGATCAGGACTGACAGACCAAGATTGCCGAATCCGGCCTAGGATTTACCTGCTAACCGGGCTAAACAGCCCTCCCCTGACGACAAACCGGGAAGCCCAAGATGGACAAGTTCACCACGCTGGAAGGCGTCGCGGCGCCGCTGAAGATCATCAATGTCGACACCGACATGATCATTCCGAAGCAGTACCTCAAGACCATCAAGCGCACCGGCCTCGGCAAGGGGCTGTTCTCCGAGCAGCGCTACAAGGACGACGGCAGCGAGAACCCGGATTTCGTGCTCAACCAGCCGGCCTATCGCAACACGAAGGTGCTGGTCGCCGGCGACAATTTCGGCTGCGGCTCAAGCCGCGAGCACGCGCCCTGGGCGCTGCTCGACTTCGGCATCCGCTGCGTGATCTCGACCTCGTTCGGCGACATCTTCTACAACAACTGCTTCAAGAACGGCATCCTGCCGATCCGCGTCAGCCAGGAAGACCTCGACAAGCTGTTCGACGACGCCGAGCGCGGCGCCAACGCGACGCTGACGATCGACCTGCCCAACCAGGAGATCCGCGGCCCCGACGGCGGCAAGGTCAAGTTCGAGATCGATCCGTTCCGCAAGCACTGCCTGATCAACGGTCTCGACGACATCGGCCTGACGATGGAGAAGAAGGCCTCGATCGACACCTACGAGGACAAGCTCAAGCGCGAACGCGCCTGGGCCTGATCCAGTTTGTTGAGCCTGATCTTTCCGGAAAATCGCTGCACACTTTTCCGGATCATGCTCTAGCCTTTGTTCGAGCCCCGGTGCCGACGGCACCGGGGCTTTTTCTTTGTCCTGAATATCCCGTATAGCTGCACGCATGCTGCCCGAGATCGTCACCTTCTGGCATGGCCCGATGGACGCGCTGCGCCAGACCTGTCTGCGCTCGCAGCTTGCTGCCGGACACAAGGTCACGGTCTACAGCTTCGACACCATTCCAGGTCTTCCGGCGGGCGTCAGGAATGCCGAGGCCGAAGCGGTCCTGCCGCACGCGTTCTCCGAGCGCTTGCGGCCGCCGCAGCCGGACGGCAGCTGGCGCGACTGGACCACGCTGCAGTTCAGCGACTTCTTCCGCATGAAGTTGATGGCGAAGAATCTCGGCCTCTGGCTCGACGCCGACGTGCTGCTGCTCAGACCCGTCGAGATCGATCCGGTAAAGCCCTATTTCGCCTGGGAGCGGCCGCGCCAGCTCGGCAATTCCGTGATCTATCTGCCGCCCGCGCACGGCATCGTTGCCGCCTTCGAAGAGCTGATGGAGCAGGAGGAGCTGACGCCGAACTGGCTCTCGGTCCGCCATCGCATCACCTTCACGATGCGCCGCCTGCGCGGCGGCTCGAACCGGCTCTCTGACATTCGCGTCGCGATCTATGGACCCGCGGCCCTCACCGCGCTCGCGCGCCGCACCGGTGAATTGCAGAACGCATTGCCGAAGCAATCGTTCTACGCGGTGCATGCCGAGCCGAGACTGTTCTTCGATCCCTCGAGCTATCTCGGCCTCGTCACCAACCCTGACATCATCGGCCTGCATATCTCGCCGAAAGGGCGCGGCGGCGAAAAGCCGATTCCTGGCAGCCTTTATGCGTGGGCGACGGAGCGGTTTCGCTGAGCTCTTTCGTGTCCCGGACGCGGTGCGGCACGTAGTGACGCTCCGCAGAGCCGGGACCCATCTTGCCGCATTCCTGGGTCCCGGCTCTGCGCAGCAGCGTTGCACGCTGCAGCGCGTCCGGGACACGAGACCGGTTTTAAGTTTGATCCAGCGCAACGCGCTCCTGCACCATTGTGCCTAGTCTGGCTCCAAGTCCACGACCCCAACGGAGCCTCGCATGAGCACCGCAAGCAGGCCTTATCCCATCGTCCAGGACCTCATCGAGTCCTTTGCCGGCTGGCTGAAGCATCGCCGCGAGATCAACGAGATGCGGCAGCTCGACCGTGCCGATTTCGACCGCATCGCGAGCGACCTCAGGATCGCGCCCGATGATCTCCAGGAGCTGGTCCGTCACGGCAAGCACGCCGCCAGCGAGTTGCCGAAGATGCTGGAGCAGCTTGGCATCAGCACCGAAGCGCTCGGCCGCGCGCAGCCGCTGCTGCTGCGCGACATGGAGCGGGTCTGCTCGCTGTGTGATCACAAGGGCCAGTGCGACCGTGATCTCGCCGAGGGCACCGCCGCGGAGAATTATCACGGCTATTGCGGCAACGCCGCGACGCTGGAGTCGCTCGATCGCGCCGAGCACGCGCAGCGCTAGAACGCGATGGAGTTAGGCCTCGGGACCACGCTGACCGGCGACACCTTGCTCATGCCGTCTGTGCGCAAAAAGATGACCGGCCCGCAGAGCTTTCCGGCTCGTGAATAAATTGATCCGATCTTTGTCGACCTCGCCGGCGGCAACCCTTGCCGCCGACACGGGCCTCTGTCATCAGAATATTGGACCGATCTTGGCCATGCCGCCATCGAACGGCTCAAGAGGCTGTTGGCATCATGAGAGTCACTGCTGTTGCGCTCGCCCTTCTCCTGCTCGTGCCGCTTGGAGTTGGTCATGCTGCAGAAACGCGTCCGCAGGGCAAGAATTGCGATCTTGCTGAACCACCCGCAGACGCGGGGGAAGACGCAAATCACGGCATGGTGCTGCGCGTCTACCCTCGCGCCAAAGACATCGGGCCAAACTACTCCGGCTGCCAACTCTTGATGATGCAAAGCAAGGAAAAATGGGTCGCTGTTTTGTACACCGAGGTGATAGCCGGCGACCCCGTTCGTGTTTGGTCTGAGTTTGAACTCGACCAAGCCAAACTTGCTTGCCGGTTCAAGGCGGGAAAGTTGGTCTCGGGCAACGAAGATGTTTGCCCCGCACCGCAGCACCTATTGGTGCGATCGCTCGCACCTGGCTGCGTGTCCGCGATCCGCGAGGAAATCAACAGGCGCACGCCGAGGCCGGCGGGTTGCGACTACGACTAGTCGCAATGACACCCAACCTTTCGCTCTTGCGGGCAGCAAGAATACCGCGACCGGTTGTCAGCCCTTCCCCATCGCCGCGATCGCATCGGCGATGTCGATCGTGCGCCGCGCCATGTCGGCGTGCAGGCGCTCCACCATGGCGCCGTCGAGACGGATCGCGCCGCGCGAGGCGTTCTCCGGCAATTCGAATGCCGCGATGATCTTTCGCGCACGCGCGACTTCCTCTTCGGGCGGGGTGAAAATCGCGTTGCAGGCCTCGATCTGCGAGGGATGGATCAGCGTCTTGCCGTCGAAGCCGAGGTCGCGGCCCTGCGCGCATTCGGTGGCGAAGCCGTCTGGGTTGGCGATGTCGCTGTAGGGGCCGTCGAGAATCTCGAGGCCGTGGGCGCGCGTCGCCAGGATGCAGTGGGTGATCATCGGGATCATCGCGGCGCGGCCGGGCATCATCCGGATGCGCGTCTCGCGCGAGATGTCGTTCGGGCCGAACACGAAGCCGGAAAGGCGCGTCTTGGGATCGCGGCCGGCGGCCGCCAGCTCCTCCGCGTGCAGCACGGCGCGCGCGGTCTCGATCATGGCCCAGACCTTCACCGTCGGCGCCGCGCCAAGCTCGGCGAGGCGGCGGCCGATGCCGTCGAGATCTTCGATGCTTGAAACTTTTGGAACCAGGATGCCATCCGGCGAAGCCTTGGCGGCCATCGCGACGTCGTCGGCCCACCAGGGCGTGTCGAGGCCGTTGGTGCGGATCAGGATCTCGCGCTTGCCGAACCCCTTGGCTGCGATCGCGGCGGCGATCCCGTCACGCGCCGCCGCCTTGGCTTCGGGAGCGACGGAATCTTCGAGATCGAGGATCAGGCCGTCGGCGGCGAGATTCCTGGCCTTTTCCAGCGCACGGGGATTGGAGCCGGGCATGAACAGATGGCTGCGGCGCGGGCGGGTCATGCGAATGGTCCTTCCGGTTTCCTCGTCTGTGTTCTGACACGAGCCGATAGCACTCGGCGTGCCTATTCGAAAGGCTTGTTCGCCGCTCCGCTCTATGGTTAGGCATAGGCCATGATCACATTCCCGAAGTCCCTGTTGGAAGGCTACAACGCCTTCGCCACCAACCGGCTGCCCGCAGAGCAGAGCCGCTATCGCGAGCTGTCGGTGAAGGGCCAGTCGCCCGAAGTGATGGTGATCGGCTGTTGCGACAGCCGCGTCTCGCCCGAGGCGATCTTCGACGTCGGTCCGGGCGAATTGTTCGTCGTCCGCAACATCGCCAATCTGGTGCCGACCTATCAGCCCGACGCCAACGCGCATGGCGTTTCGGCCGCGCTGGAATATGCGGTGACGGTGCTGAAGGTGAAGCACATCGTCATCCTCGGTCACGCCCAGTGCGGCGGCATCCGCGCCTTCGTCGACAAGATCGAGCCGCTCACGCCCGGCGACTTCATCGGCAAATGGATGCAGATGTTCATCAAGCCCGGCGAAGTGGTCGAGCAGCGCGACCACGAGACCATGGCGCAGTTCGTCGAGCGCATCGAGAAGGCCGCGGTATTCCGCAGCCTGGAAAACCTGATGACGTTTCCGTTCGTGCGCAAGGCCGTGGAGAGCGGCGCGATGCAGCTGCACGGCGCCTATTTCGGCGTCGCGGAAGGGACGCTGTTCGTGCTGGACAAGGCGAGCAAGGAATTCAAGAGCGCGCGGAGCGTGGTGTAGCCACCGCTCTCGTAACGGCCGCTCTCGTAGGGTGGGCCAAGCGACTTGTCCGCCGGAGCTCGAAGAGCGAAGGCGGAAGCGTGCCCACGACCTTTATCTCATCGGGAAGAATGGTGGGCACGGCGCTACGCGCCTTTGCCCACCCCACGAGACCGGTGGCGTGTCTTATGCCGCCTTCTTCTTCGCGGTGATCAGCTTGCGGTTGATCAGGACTTCCGCGATCTGGATCGCGTTGAGGGCCGCGCCCTTGCGAAGGTTGTCGGACACGCACCACAGCACCAGACCGTTCTCCACCGTCGCGTCCTCGCGGATGCGGCTGATATAGGTCGCGTCCTCGCCGGCCGCCTCGTAAGGCGTGGCGTAGCCGCCGGGCTCGTGCTTGTCGATGACGAGACAGCCGGGCGCCTTGCGCAGGATCTCGCGCGCTTCGTCCGCGGTGATCGGATTCTCGAACTCGATGTTGACGGCTTCGGAGTGTCCGACGAACACGGGCACACGCACGCAGGTGGCGGTGAGCCTGATCTTGGGATCAAGGATCTTCTTGGTCTCCGCCATCATCTTCCACTCTTCCTTGGTGAAGCCGTCCTCCATGAAGACGTCGATATGGGGGATGACGTTGAAGGCGATGCGCTTGGGGAATTTTTTCGCGATCAGCTCGTCATTGGTGTAGACGGCCTTGGTCTGCGAGAACAATTCGTCCATCGCGTCCTTGCCGGCGCCCGACACCGATTGATAGGTCGAGACCACGACGCGCTTGATCGTCGCCTTGTCGTGCAGCGGCTTCAGCGCGACCACGAGCTGCGCGGTCGAGCAGTTCGGGTTGGCGATGATGTTCTTCGTCTTGAAGCCTTCGGCCGCGGCCGCGTT
>Ga0102592_1002754_pt1 | contig 14468 bp, 18 predicted proteins | sample AraplaCol_mMF_r2_FD_76861 | JGI IMG/M metagenome (GOLD analysis project Ga0102592, IMG submission 76861) | Arabidopsis root microbial communities from North Carolina, USA - plate scrape MF_Col_mMF_r2 (SPADES assembly) (version 2) | ecosystem: Host-associated > Plants > Roots > Endosphere... | reverse complement strand
TTCCCGGCGGTCCCGCCAATCCGTTGGGCGCGCGGGGCATCTATCTCTATGCCGGTAACAAGGACACGCTCTACCGCATCCACGGCACCAACCAGCCGGAATATATCGGGCAGGCGATCTCGTCCGGCTGCATCCGGATGCGCAACGAGGACGTGATCGATCTCTACGACCGGGTGAAGCTGAATTCGATGGTCGTGGTGCTGCCGCCCGGACAGAACGCGCAGGCCGAGACGGGCTCGCGCTGGCGCGGGTAAGCTCGCACGCGAAGACGGTGCGACATTACTGGCGCGCGCCTGCGGACAATTTTATCCATTGTGTTGCGCGCGCCGTAACGCTTCGCGTCTAGCGTGCAGCGAGCAAGGGGTTGCTCGCATGTATCTCGTGAAGAATTCGCCGCGCGCGCTGTTCGCCGCGCTGATTCCGCTGGCCATCGTCGAAGCCGTGCTGCTGGTCTTCGCGATCGCGGGCGGGCAGGTGACCGATCCGGTCGGTGTGCCGGCGCCAGATCAGATGCTGGTGTTCTATGCCGGCCGCATGGCAATGAACGCCGCCTTACTGTTCACGGGACATCTTCTGCTGCGGCAGTGGACGATCTCGAGCCGGCTCGCTTATGGCTTGATGGGCGGCGTCATGGCGGTGGTGAGCTACGGCATTGCGATCCGTCATCACATCCAGCTGGCAGCGCCCGGCGACGGGACGGTGGTGACGATGGGCCTGTTGCCGACCATCGCGGGCATGATCGGCGGATTCCTCTACGGTCAGTTCGCCGGGCTGAGCCCGGTTGCGCGCGCAGCCGAGGCGGCTGCCGGGGCCGTTGCGCCGGTGTCGCCACAACTGGTGTTCAACGGACCGGTCCGCGTCCGCACGTCGTTCGCAGGTATCGTCATTGCCGCGCTGATCCCGACGGTGCTCGCAACCCTGCTGCCCTACACGCTGCTGCCGCTGCTGATGAACGGCTTTGCGGACAAGAGCACGGCGCATATCTTCGCGGCGGTGATCCCGGCGCAGACCTTCATGGTCATGATGGTGATCTCGGTCATCCCTTCGAGCATCTTCATGCTCTGTGTTCACCACGTCGCGCGAGCCATGAGCCGCGGTAACGCCTGGGAATACGCGGTGATTGGCGGCGGTGCGGCATTCGCCTGTACGCTGTTGCTTGCGTTTGCGGTGCCGCTGCTTGCCTTTCTCGTGATGCCGGCGGCATTCTGCGGGGCTGTCATGGGCGCGATCTATCGCCGCTTCGCCGGCCTCGAGCCGATGCCGCTACCGGAAGCGGTGATCGCAACCGATCCGAACGCGCTGGTCGATGCCGATCATCCGTCGCGGCGCCAGCATGGCGTCATCCTCAGCAACTGATCTGCGGGGACGGAAAGGTGATCTCGCCCTAGTCGGCGGGCCGGGCGATCCGCCACTGTAGCGTCGTGGCATTGCCGTTGGCGTCGCCCGGCGCCTTGTCGGCGGGCGAGGTGTAGAGCGGACGATAGCGATAGGCCCACATCTTGCTGCCGTCGTTGCGGCTGATCACGGTGAAGTCGCCGATGGCCTTGGCGTCGGCCGTTGCGGCGAGTGGCACCCAGCTCTCGGTGCACTTGCCGTTGCAGTTCGACGTCTTCCCGGTGGTGTCGTGCTCGTAATAATAGAGCGTCATGCCCTTGAGGTCGACGAGCTTGGGACCCTGCTTGGTGATGACCACCTTCGCCGGCGCGGTCGTCGCCTCGGGCTTCGGCGGAGGCGGTTCGCCGCCGCCATGGCCGTTTGCGAGCGCTGGAGCGCTCGATAACGCGATAGCTGCCGCCGCGATGAGACACCTGAACATCGGAAAACCCCCGAACCGTAAAGTTAATCGCGCGTTAAACGCAGAATGTTGCGGACCGTAGCAGCTGAAGGTTAGTTCCAGGTTTCGCGGCGTTGCGAAAAGCACTCCATAGAAATACGGAGCTAGAGGGCTCTACGCCTGCATGTCGCGCAGCGGCGCGCGGCTCAAATCGTTGCCGGCGGCGATCGCCTTGCGCAGCAGCCGCATCAACTCTTCGCCCTCTTTCGCGCTGAGGCCGCGCAGCATGATGCGCTGGGCCGATTCCACGGCCGGCGTGACTTTGCGCAGCGTGCGCCGGCCCTCGTCGGTGATCTCGAGCTCCCGGGCCCGGCGGTCGCGGCTGGAGGCGCGGCGCTCGACCAGTCCCTTCTGCACCAGGCGGTCGATCACGCCGGTGATGGTGGTGCGGTCAAAGGCGATCAATCCTGCGAGCGTCACCTGGTCGAGCCGCGGATTGGCCTTGATGGTGGCGAGCGCGGCGTATTGCACCGGCGTCAGGTCGAAGCCGGCGTCTTCGACCTCGGCCAGGAAGACCGCGACTGCGATCTGCTGGAAGCGGCGTGCCAGATGCCCGGGCATGTCGTTGTTGTCTTTCACCGAATTCTCCTCCTCGAGCAGGGAGACAGGGCCGGATGCGCGATCGTTGACAAGTATACTGATAGTCAGCATACTGAGCAATATCAAAGAGAACGTTGACGGGAGAAGCTCCATGCAATTCCATTTGAATGGATTTCAGCCGGGCGATCCGGAGATTGCCGATCCCGCCGAGCGCATTCAGGCTTCCGGCGCAGTGGGCGCCGTGCCCGACGAGGTCGATGTCCTCATCGTCGGCTGTGGCCCTGCGGGCCTCACGCTCGCGGCCCAGCTCGCGCAATTCGGAGACATCAAGACCTGCATCGTCGAGCAGAAGCCGGACCGCTTGCTGGTCGGGCAGGCCGACGGCATCGCCTGCCGCACCATGGAGATGTTTCACGCCTATGGCTTCAGCGAGCGCGTGCTGAAGGAGGCCTATTGGGTCAACGAGACGACGTTCTGGAAGCCGGACGAGCGTTCGCCCGAGACCATCATCCGCAGCGGCCGGGTGCAGGACGTCGAAGACGGGCTGTCGGAATTCCCGCATGTCATCCTCAACCAGGCGCGAATCCATGACGGCTTTCTCGACATCATGCGCAAATCGTCGGCCAGGCTCGAACCCCATTACAGCCGCCGCCTGATCGACCTAGCGGTTGATCCCGCCGCGGGGCCTGCCGACCATGCCGTGACCGTCCGCCTCGAACGCCTCGATGCCGGGAACGAGGGCAAGGTTGAGACGGTGAAGGCGCGCTACGTGGTCGGCTGCGACGGCGCGCGCAGCACGGTGCGCAAATCGATCGGCCGCGAGCTGCACGGCGACTCCGCCAATCACGCCTGGGGCGTGATGGACGTGCTGGCGGTGACCGATTTTCCGGACATCCGCTTCAAGTCCCTGATCCAGTCGGCCAAGGACGGCAGCCTGCTGATCATTCCCAGGGAAGGCGGCTACATGGTCCGCATCTATGTCGAGCTCGCCAAGCTCGATGTCGGCGAACGCGTCGCCAACCGCAACATCACCGCCGATGACGTGATTGCGAAGGCGCAACGGATCCTGAAGCCGCATACGCTTGAGGTGAAGGAGATTGCCTGGTGGTCGGTCTACGAGATCGGCCAGCGCCTGACCGACAAGTTCGACGACGTGCCGGAGGCGGAGATCGCAGCGCGTTTGCCGCGCATCTTCATCGCCGGCGATGCCTGCCATACCCACAGCCCAAAGGCGGGCCAGGGCATGAACGTCTCGATGCAGGACGCCTTCAATCTCGGCTGGAAGCTCGCCGCGGTGCTGCGCAAGCAATGTGCGCCAAGCCTGTTGCATTCCTATTCGGCCGAGCGCCAGGCCGTCGCCAAGGAGCTGATCGATTTCGACCGCGAATGGGCGGGCATTCTCGCCTCCGCTGCCAAGGCCGGCGGCGCCGATGCCGCGAGGACGCAGGACTATTTCGTCCGGCACGGCCGCTACACCGCCGGCACCGCGACGCATTACACGCCGTCGATCCTCACCGGCACGGCGTCGCACCAGCATCTCGCGCAAGGCCTCGTCATCGGTAAGCGCTTCCATTCCGCTCCGGTGATCCGGCTTGCCGATGCAAAGCCCGTGCATCTCGGTCACGCCGCGCAGGCTGACGGTCGCTTCCGGATCTACGCGTTTTCGCCCGCCGAGGATCCGGCAAGCTCGGGTTCGGCCATTTGCGCGTTATGCAATTTGCTCGCGGAGTCCCCGAAATCTCCGATCCGGCGATACACGCCTGGAAGCTCCGACATCGACAGCGTGATCGATCTGCGCGCGGTGTTCCAGCAGGGTCATCGCGAGCTCGCCATCGAAGCGATGCCGCCACTGCTACTCCCGCGCAAGGGCCGCTATGGTTTGCTCGACTACGAGAAGATGTTCTGCCCGGATCTCAAGAGCGGCTACGACGTCTTCGCCATGCGCGGCATCGATCGGGCGGCCGGCTGCATGGTCGTGGTACGGCCTGACCAGTATGTCGCGAACGTGCTGCGGCTCGATGACTTCGTCGGGCTTGCGGCGTATTTCGAAGCGTTCATGTTGCCGGTCGGCTGACGCTGCAGCCGCGTCGCTTGCACGCTGCGCCGATGAACCGCGGATGAATATTGAACCGGGCGCAACGCGCGTTTCAATCTTTCGACGGATGAGCCCCTCGTGCACGGAACGCCCGCTCCGTTGGCGCGTTCCGCCTCTCAAAGGAGGACTACGCCATGAGGCTCAGAACCGCTTTAGTTGCAGCATTATTGCTGGCCCCGACGGCCGCGCTGGCCGCGCCGGGCATCGTCACCGTCTCGACCGGCCTGCGCGCCGGACCAGGACCGGGTTTTCCACTCGTCGACCGTGTCCCCGAAGGTGCTCGCGTCAACATCCATGGCTGCCTGCGCGGCAATGCCTGGTGCGACGTCAGCTTCTCCGACGATCGCGGCTGGGTGTCGTCGCAATATCTCGAATATCTCTATCGCAATCACTACGTCTATCTGCCCGACTATGTCGACGAGATCGACGTGCCCGTCGTTCCGTTCGTGCTGACCTCATACTGGTCCAGCTACTATGCAGGCCGGCCGTGGTACCACCGCCACGCTTACTGGAATAATTACTGGACCTCGCATCAGAGTATCGCGACCCGAATGACGATCGATCCGCGCGCCGCTCGCATCGGCCGTGCGGCCACACGCGATGGAGCGGTTGCTCTTGAGCGGGAAGGCGTGCGGGGTAAGGGCGCCGCTGCGATCTCCGGACGTAACGCCGCAAACGCGCGGCCCGATGCCGCTCTCGCAAAGCGCGACGCAGCGATCGCGAAGCGCGACGCCGCGATCACCAAGCGCGACGCAGCGATCACCAAGCGCGACGTGGCTGTTACCGCCGACCGCACGCGTGTTGAAAGAAGCGAGCGCATCGCGCATGAGCGGACTCCGCGCGATGCCCAGGCACGCATGATGCACGAACGGGCCGCGAGACCTGCCGCGATGCGTGCCCAGCCGATGGCGCGCGGCCATGAAGCACCGCGCGTGACCACCGCACCCGCCGCGCGACCCGCGATGCCGCATGTCGCACAGCCCAGTGTGAGCCATGGCTCGCCGATGAACGCTCATGCCCAGATGCCGGCGCCGCGGGCGGCCGCGCCGGCCATGCCGCACCCCGGCGGTGGCGGCGCGCCGCACATCAACACCGCGCCGCGTGGCGGCGGCGCACCTGCCGGTGGCCCCGGCGGCGGCCATCAGAAGCACTAGCGTAACCAGGAAAGCCCGGCCCTCGCGCCGGGCTTTTCTTCGCCATGTCGAAGGTCGCGACAATTTAAGTCAGTTCTTCGCGGGCAGATTTCATCGATCGTAACATGTCTACCCAAAGCTGTAAGCATCCACTCGGGGCAGCGGGGCACCGGAGGATGACATGAGACAGAGCCAGGTGGAGTCGCGCCGCCAAAATGTCGCGAAGCGTTCGATGACGAAAGAGGCCAAACAGCTGACCGGCCTGATTGCCGGATTGCGCGAATCCCTCGAAGGGATCCAAAAGGAACGGACGAGCATGAAGCTCACCGGCGCCGAAATGGGATTGCTCGATGAGCGCCGGAACAACCTGCTGCTCACCATCGCAGCGCTCGACGATCGCCTCTCGGCCGTGCAGGGGCTGATCGATCTCGGCCGTCCCCACATTATCCGCGTGCATTAGCGGAGCTCGGACATGGGACGATCGGTTCCGCCGCCGAGGTGACGGGCCTGGCCTTCGGATAGAAATCGCATTCCCGTGGAGCACGCCGATGCCGTCCGCCAGCAACATGCTTTGCGGATGGCACCAAATTGCCACGCTCCCGGCGAATTGCCGCCAAAGCCCGCTGCCACGAGGAGGCCGGGTGCAGGGCGACGCAAGGGGATGCGAATTGGCCTACAAGATGATCGCAGAACGCGACAACGAGAAGTACAGTTTCGCCCGCGAGAGCCGGCTGCTCATCGTGGCGAAGGCGAAAGTGTGGGCCAGCGAGGGGTGGCGGGTCGTCATCACCGATCAGGACGGAAAGGCCTACGCACCGCCCGAATTCGATCAGCTGTCGGCGGCGTGACCGCGGACGGGGCGAGGGGACGACATTTGACATCATTGGTTCGGCCGGGGCGCGATCGGATCGTGCCTGCGATGACTTTGGCAGCAGCCGTCGTCGTTTTGACGGCGACGGTCGCTGCCGCGCAAAATCTCGATGCCGGCAAGTCACCCGCCAAACTGTTCGCTGACGGTTGCGCGACCTGCCATCGCAGTCCGCGCGGTCTGGCCAAGGGGAGGTTCAGCCTGACCTTGTCCTGGTTCCTGAGGGATCATTACGCGACGAGCTCGGACTCGGCCAAGGTGCTTGCCGCCTATCTGGAATCGGTCGACGAGCCGCCGCCGCGCGCTGCGGCCAAGCCCACCAAGAAGCCCGCGCGATCCGCGCCGCGTCCGCCCAAGCCGGTGCAGAGCCAGTAGCTTGCCGCGCCCCAGCTTTCGGGGATCAACGCATAGCGGTCTCGGAGAAAAGGTTGATGATCACGACGCCGGACACGATCAATGCGATACCGACGAAGGCTGCGGAATCCAGCATCTGGCGGAACAGCACGAAGGAGACGGTGGCGGTCAGGATGATGCCGACCCCACCCCAGATCGCATAGGCGATGCTCAACGGAATGACCCGGATCGCCACCGACAGCGCATAGAACGAGGCGACGTAGAACATCACCATCGCCAGTGTCGGCCAGGGGCGGGTGAACTGCGCGGACTGCTGCAGGAAGGCCGCCGCGGTGACCTCGAACACGATCGCGAGGGCGAGGGCCGCGTAAGCAACGAAATTGGGAGTCATGAGAGAGATGCCGCGGGGAATCATGTCCATGGACAGCATTTTGCCGCGAGCAGATATCAGGTGTGAGTGACGAACCTGCGACACTACGAACCTGCCGCACCGATCGGCATGCGAACGATATCTCGAGCCACCGCACGCATGGCGACTCGAGATCCAGCGAGGCGTTGACTAGGCCCTAGTCGATCCGCACGGAGAGTGCCACGTCTTCGGCGAAGGGCGTCGACAGATAGCCACTTCCAGGTGCGCGGACGCGCGCCAGATAGTCGGGGCTGTCGTCGGCATTGTCGGCGACGATGATCGCGCCCGGCCCGAGACGGTCTTCGAGCAGGTCCAGGATATCCGGGTAGAGCGCCTTGGCGCCGTCGAGCAGCACGAGATCGATCGTATCGGGCAGATCGGCTCGAAGCGTCTGCAGTGCGTCACCTTCGCGGATTTCCACGAGATCGAACAGGCCGCCGGCGATGAGGTTCTGCCGCGCCCGTGCTGCCTTGGACGGCTCGAACTCGCTGGTGATGAGGCGGCCGCCGCCGTTGTCGCGCAGGCCGGCGGCCAAGTGCAGCGTCGAGATGCCGAACGATGTGCCGAACTCGACGATCGTTCGGGCGCCGGAGCTGCGTGCCAGCATGTAGAGCAGGGTCCCCGTCTCGCGCGAGACGGGGAGCGGAGCATCCTTCAGGCGTCCGTAAAGTTCGCGGTAATCGGTCTTGCTTCGTATCATGCGTACCTGGTCTGCGTCAGACAGATCAGCGACGGCGGCTCGCGTTACGTCGCTCGCTGCCTCGGCTTCGTCGAACAGGCGATCCAACAGCGGTGCAAGCGACGTGATGGTTGATGTGGGCATTCGAGGTCTCCAGATTTGGCGAAAAACGCATGCTTGCGTGCTTGTTGAAATACGACTAATTCGTCGCATTTTCTATTCGCGTTGCCGGAGCGAGCCATGGCCGATCGTCGAAGCCGTTCAGTTTCCTCACGAAAACAGCCGCAACAGGCCCGCTCTACCGGCCTGGTGGCGGCCATTCTCGATGCCGCTGTTCAGGTTCTGGCGAAGGAAGGCGCGCAGCGTTTCACCACGGCGCGGGTGGCGGAGCGAGCCGGAGTGAGCGTCGGATCGCTCTATCAATATTTTCCGAACAAGGCCGCGATCCTGTTCCGTCTGCAGAGCGACGAGTGGCGGCGCACCAGCGAGATGCTGCGCGGCATCCTTGCCGACCGGACGAAGCCGCCGCCGACGCGACTCCGCGCGCTGGTCCATGCCTTCATCCGTTCCGAGTGCGAGGAGGCTGCAATCCGCGTCGCGCTGAGCGATGCCGCACCGCTCTATCGCGACGCGCCCGAGGCGCACGACGCGCGGGCGGCCGGTGAGGGGATTGTCGCGGCGTTCATGCGGGAGGCGCTGCCGAAAGCCTCGGACGCGACACGCGCGCTTGCCGGCGAGTTGATCGCGACGACTTTGAGCGAGGTCGGCAAGAGTTTTTCCGAGGAGACGCGCAGCGAGGCGGAGATCGCGGCCTACGCCGATGCCATGGCCGACATGTTCTGCGCTTATCTCGCTGAGCTCGCGCGACGCTGACATGACTCTTGCCACATCCGCCGTTTGACCCTACGGACCTCTCTCATGCTCGTCATCTCCATTCAGAGCCAGGTGGTCCACGGCCATGTCGGCAACAGCGCGGCCGCCTACGCCATCCAGGCGGAGGGCGTGAACGTTGCGGCGGTGCCGACGACGCTGCTGTCCAACCATCCGCGCTATCCGAGCCTGCGCGGGCGGGTGCTGGAGACCGAGCTCGTCGCCGATCTCCTGAAGGGTGTGGAGGAGCGCGGCCTCGTCGACGAGGCGGCCGTGCTCGTGACCGGCTATCTCGGCTCGCCGGGCAATGCCGCCGTGATCGCCGATTTCGTCGAGCGGGCGCTGACACGGAATGCGAAGCTCGTCTATCTCTGCGATCCCGTGATCGGCGATGACGGCCGCGTCTATGTCGCCGACGGCATTTTGGACGTGGTCCGGCACCGGCTGCTGCCGGCCGCGAACCTGACGACGCCGAACCAGTTCGAGCTCGAGCTGCTCTCAGGCCTCACCATCCCTGATGCGCAAGGCCTCCGCGCGGCATGTGCCGCGCTGGCGGCGACCGGCCGCATCGATGTCGTTGCCACCGGCTGCACGCTCGCCGACACGGCGGCGGGGCAGGTGGAGACGATCCTGTGCGCCGACGGGCAATTGTCGCGCTTCGCGACGCCGCGGCTGCCAATCCGACCTTACGGCACCGGCGATCTCCTCACCGGCCTGATCGCAGCCCATCTGGCCAAGGGCGAGGCGATCGAGGCCGCGGTGCGGCTTGCGGTCGAGACGATCTTTGCGGTGCTGGTGCGCACGCAGGATGCTGGCACGGCCGAGATGCGGCTGGTGCCGCTGCCGATCCCGTCGCGCAAGACGTAACGAGCTCAGGTCGCGCGCTTCGCGCCCGATTGCGCCGACTTCTGTGGCTTCGCGGGCGCCCTCTGCTCGCGTGCAGCCTGCGCCTTTGGCGGCTTGGCGTGGGCCGCGGCGCGCACCACCTTCTTGGACTTCACGCTGGCGACTTGCTTGCCGTCGCCGGTGCCGCGGCGCGAGATGTATTCCGGGCCGTCGACGGGGCCGACATGGGGCGGATCCCGGCCGAGATAGGGCCGGCCGATGCCATACGCCTTGCCGTTGGCGTCGACCCACTTCCACAGGATTTCGGTCGAGACCCAGCGCTGCGCGCGGTTGTTCCCCTGGGTGCTGACGATGTCGGCCGCCATGCCATGGCCATAGCCGCCGCGCGTGCTGCCGCCGTGATAGGAACGGTCGGAGGCGGCCTTCAGGCCGCTCGCGATCGACTGGCGATAATCGTCGCGGAACGCGCTGGTGATGCCCGGCGAAAGACCGGCGGCCTCCGCGGCGAGCAACGTGCGGAACAGCTTCTGCTTGAAGCTCTTGTCCATGCCGCCGATGACATAATCCATCATCGACATGCCGGCGTGCTCGGCCGCCTTCGGATCCTTCCAGCCGAAATCCTCATCAACCAGCTTGGTGAAGCTGCGCATCACCGTGACTGTCTTGCCCTTGCGCTTGACGGTGACGGCGCGGCGCTCCTGAACCTTGATCGAGTCTTCCTTCGCGGTGCGCTGATAGAGCGCCCAGAGATAGCGGTCGATGCAGGCTTCCATGACGAAGCATTCGTCGAGCACGGCGACGGTATCGGCCGGCGGCGATGCCTTGCCTGCAGGCGCAACGGGGCCGCTGGCGATTGCCGCGGGGGACAGCGTGTCCGTGGTCACGATCTCGCTGGGATCGGCAGAAGCGAGCTTGACGGGCTCAGAAACCGGGGCTGGCGCAGCCTCGCTGACGGCGGGCTCTGGGTCAGGCACGATCTGCGGCGCAGACGGGGCCTCCACCGGCAGGATCAGCACCGGATCCGCCGAGGCGAGCTTGATGGCGGGAATGGGCGTCTCGGGCGCCGCTGCTTCAGCGATGGTCGGGGCCGGTGCCGCGGCGACGGCAGCCGCGATGTCCGCGGTCAAGGCGATGCCGTCCTCGATCGTGGCAGCGCGCGGCACGTCGGCGAGATCGAGCCGGCCGAGATCTTTCGCGCGCGAGACGGTGGCCGCATTGGCACCGCTGTTCTCGATCAGGGCAGGGGCATAGGCCGAGAGGGAAAGCGCCAGCCAGCCGGCGAGCACGGCCGAGGGGCACGCGACCGCTACCAGAAGAGACCGCCGATCGTTCATGATCCCTGCCTCCAAACGGTTCTGCCCGAACCCGTCTTGTCCGGACAGTGATGATGCAAACAGTCTGACGAAGTCAGTCTGGCACGGAAAGGCACGCAGCACGTCGATTGTTCGGAGGACGATGTGGCGGCGCAATGGCGCAAATCGACGAGAACGGGCTTTTCGGGGAGGTGTTGCTGAGGTGCAACGCAAGTTCCGCGGGTGAGTTCGGCCCGTACCCGGTGGCTGGGCACCGTCCACAAAACTGTCATGTCGCGGCTGACCGTGATTCGGCCAACGCCTTGTACGCGTTAAACATATCGCCATGCAGCGCACGCGCTATTGCGATGCAACAAAGCATGTCGCAATGCAGCAAAACGCGCCTAAATATGCTCCGACTCTTCCACTCAGGAGCACTACCCAATGAACAAGAAGACTTTGTCGATCGCCGCCGCCATCCTGGCGATCGCAGGCAGCACCGCGGCTTTCGCCGCCGAGCTGCCCACTTACGAGGCCAACGGATTTCCGGTCTCGCCGTTGCAGGTTCGCGTCCTCGGCGCCGCGCATGTCGAGCAGCAGGCCGCTGCGCCGACCACGGTCGCCTCGGTCCACCAGACGAAGCTGCTCAGCCCGCGCAAGCTGAAGACCGCCGACGTCACCACGGGCGCTGCCCGCTGATCTGACATCACGTGACGGCAGCTGGGTTCCGCGCAGAGGCGGGATCCGCTGCCTCACCTGACATCCTCGAACGAGATGCTGCTCGCGGATCGCGCGATCAATTGACAGCGATGCGCTGATTGAGACGCCCCCGGCGAAACAAGTTCGCGTGAATGTGCCGGCTATGTATGTCCGTTCATAACGGGCGTGATCCCTTTAACAGTTGATTTGCAGAACGCGTTGCTTGATGCGGCGGCCGCATCGTCGCGGCCAATTGTTGAAATCATAATGGAGGCCATCATGCCCGTTGCGCAAAAAGTCGTCGTCCCCGCCGTTTCGCCGCGTGCGTTCATTCTCAAGCACACCGCTCTGTTCGCTGCCGCCGCGCTCTTCGTGTTCGTGCTCAGCCTGACCTACGGCCTCGATCTCAGCCCGGGATTCTTCTGAGCGATCATTCGCTGCGCGCTTAGCTTCTGCGGGCTGCGGATTCCGCCCGCGTGCCAGCCCTGCAGCGGCGTGGGTTGAGCCGGCAGACGCGCCGACATAATGCTTGATCCATGGATCAGCGGACGAGCGGCGCTGACGCTCTCTCTCGAAATAACGATGCGGCGCCGGCACTGCTCGGCGTCACTTGCGGTCTTGCCGCGGCGCTGTTCTGGGCGCTCGGCTTTGCCGGCACGCGGCATGGGCTCAAGGTCGGCTTCACGCCGGTCGATCTGCTGGTGCATCGCTATGTCTGGTCGGGCATCGCGTTCCTGCCGCTGGTGCTGCGCGCCGGCGTCTCCGATCTCTGCGGCATCGGCTGGAGCAGGGGCCTTGTGCTGATGGTGCTCGGCGGCCCCGTGATGTCGCTGATCTCCTACACCGGTTTTCTGTTCGTGCCGCTCGGCCATGGCAGCGTGATCCAGCCGTCCTGTGCCACGCTCGGCGGCCTCCTGCTGGCCGCCCTGTTCCTGAAAGAGCACGTCTCCGCCTCGCGCCTCGTCGGTGCGCTCGTCATCGTCGGCGGTCTCGGCGTGATCGGCGCGGAATCGATCGGCCATATCGGGGCCGACGGCGTGCTCGGGGATTTGATCTTCGTGCTCACCGGACTGATGTTCGCCGGCTTCGGCACGGCGCTGCGGCACTGGCGCGTCTCCGCCGTGTCGGCCGCGCTGGTCATCAACGTGCTGTCGCTGCTGCTGCTACCCATCTACGTCCTGACCGTCGGGCTTGCTCACGTCGCGGCGATCGGCGTGACCGAGAACGCCATCCAGGCGCTGGCGCAGGGCGTGCTCGCCGGCCCCGCCGCGCTGTATCTGTTCGCCGTCTCGGTGCAGCGCCTCGGCGTTGCCCGCGCCGCGGTGTTTCCGGCCTGCGTGCCGGCGCTGACGCTGCTCACCGGCTGGCTGCTGCTCGGCGAGCCGCCGACGCTATTGCAGGCCGCGGGCCTGGTCACCGTGCTGTGCGGATTCTATCTGGCGCAGCGGCAAAGGTAAGCGCGGGCTACGCCTTCCTCACGAACTCGGACTTCAGGTTCATCGCACCGATGCCGTCGATCTTGCAGGCGATGTTGTGGCCGTCGCTGGCGTCCTGGAGGCGGATGTTGCGCACCTTGGTGCCGCCCTTCACGACCGAGGAGGAGCCCTTGATCTTGAGGTCCTTGATCACGATGACGCTGTCGCCATCAGTGAGCACATTGCCGTTGGCATCGCGCACGCCGGCCTCCTGCGCGGCGTCCGCGGCCGTCTCCGCCGTGCCGCTCCATTCATGGCCGCATTCCGGGCAGACCCAGAGACCGCGGTCCTGATAGGCGTGCTCGGAGTTGCAGGCGGGGCATTTCATCGTGTCGGTCATACTTCTCGTCTCGCTTCATGTGCTGCCGGCGTCGCTTTTTCGACGCGGCGGACACGTCGCTTCAGCTCTTGCTACGGGCCTCGCGTCAGGCCCTTGACGCAGATCAATTTCATCGGCCTGCGCCGACTTACGCTTGGTGTGCCGGCGAAGCAACAGCGAGGGAAGCGCCATGTCGCACAGTGCCCGAATCTATCTCGGTCTCGCTCTCCTGGTCGTATTGTCGGTGCTGTTTCTGTTCAGCGTAGTCCACACTGCTGCCGGGGCTCCGCGGTCGGGTCCGCGCGCGGTTGCCGAAGGCCATCGCCTGGCGCAGGCGTGGTGCCAGAGCTGTCACGCGGTCGAGCCGGGGATGGCCGGCTGGTTCGACGAGGCGCCGAGCTTCCAGGCCGTCGCCGATCGCAGCGGCACCACCGCGCTGTCGCTCAAGGTGTTTTGGCGCACCAGCCACCAGAACATGCCGAACCTCGTGATCTCGCCGGAGCAGGCGGATATGCTGTCGGCCTATATCCTGAGCCTGAGAGGCAGGTGAGGGCGCCCAACTCAATTTCGCGAAAACAACCCCATGCACAGTAGGAACGTCTTTGAAATTCCTCATGATTTCGGTTGTGCCGAAGAGTGTTTGCGGCGTCGGGCAAATCAGGAGCAGAATGACACGGTGCCGCTCCTCGGGTGAGACGGTCGCTGCGTAGCCCGGATGGAGCGCGAGCGGAATCCGCCGGCCAGCGTGCGGCAACATCCCGGATTGCGCTGCGCTCCATCCGGGCTACGCTCGCTGCGCAATTCGCGACGAGCCCGCCATGACCTTCCTTCTCAACATCGACGTCCCCGACGTGGCGCAAGCCACGCGCTTCTACACCGAGGCCTTCGGCCTCACGGTCGGGCGCCGCTTCGGCACCGACTTCGTCGAGCTGCTCGGCTGGCCCGCGCCGGTCTATCTCCTGACCAAGAAGGCGGGCACGATCGGCGCCGGCGGTGACCGCCGCCGCTACGAGCGGCACTGGACGCCGGTGCATGTCGACGTCGTCGTCGACGAT
>Ga0102592_1002735_pt1 | contig 14605 bp, 10 predicted proteins | sample AraplaCol_mMF_r2_FD_76861 | JGI IMG/M metagenome (GOLD analysis project Ga0102592, IMG submission 76861) | Arabidopsis root microbial communities from North Carolina, USA - plate scrape MF_Col_mMF_r2 (SPADES assembly) (version 2) | ecosystem: Host-associated > Plants > Roots > Endosphere... | reverse complement strand
CCCTGCGATCTGCCAACGCTTACCACCGACAGTGGTGTACTCATCACTTCCTGCAGGGATCAGCTTCAGATGTATTTCTTCCATGTCTGACCTTTAGCTGGAGGTTCACGTTAGAGCGGAAGCAATCGCAAATTACATGATTCCCTCCACCAGTAGGTTAATGGGCAGTGTCCTCCACTACATTTTGGTGCAATAAGTGCGAAGTTGAAAATCTTTGCACTCTTGGGCTGTGGTGATGACCGAGAGCTTTCAAACTGCCGAACGAAAGATGCACGGCGTGACGCTTGTGGACGAGAAGGGGACAGTCCAAGATCCATACACGTACTGGGATCCGGACCTACCGTCGCGGATGCGAGCCGCCATCATACTCCAGGGGGGCGGCACCCGTGGCCTGTTTTTTGTCGGCCACCTGGTCGGTCTACGAATTAGAGGAATCCAGAAATCCTTACTCTTCGCTGGCGCGTCTGCGGGAGCGTTGGTTGCGCTCGGTACTTGGGCAGGTCTCGACGAGGATTCGATGCGGGCATTCTTAGCCCGCAAATCGCGATGGAGATTTGGTTTTTCCATTTTCTCCATTCAGGACTTCTGCCAGTTTGTCCTGTCGTGGATTTTTCATCTACCGGTGGCGTTGACCCTGCGCGCGATCGAATGGCTCATGCGACCGATTGCCCCTTCGCTTCGTCTGGGTGCTCCGTTCGTTCCCGGATGCGATGGAGCGAAGTTCGAAGCCTTGTTGAATGAACTGATCCTAGAAGGTCTCCGTGTCCGAAAAATCCACGAAAAGCTCATTCTTGATCTTTTTGGTGTCCCTTTTGATAGGTTTCGTCCGACGTTTGAAGACATTTTCCTGATTGTGGAATGGGTTCGTCTGGTAAGCAATGTGCAGTCGCGAGACGATCCTGATTTTCAGCACGTCCTGACAGCATACCCGGCTTTGGTTTCTCACCAGCAAGAACTCCGCTTTTATCTCGATAGCCAGGGAAATCTAGCAAACAATATCTGGTCGCTCGTCTATGGCCAGCCAGCAGACAACGGTCCGTCGGCAAACCTCTATTTTTGCCCAATCTTCTTGGCCACGGTGTGTATCGATGATGATCAGCCCATATTTTTCAATAACCTCGACAGCCGCTTCCTGAACACTCCGATCGCCTCAATGGCGCGGGCCTCTGCAGGACACCCGCTGGTGTTTCGACCGAGGAGCCTTACGTTGGACAATATTGAAAAGCGATATGTCGATGGCGGATTGATGGCGAATTTCCCCGTATATTGGACCTATCGCGAACTGAAGCGTCTTCTCCAGCCTGCCAATGTTCGTGCGATACCTGCGGACTATCGACCGTTGGTGGGGATTCCGTTTGCGACGCTTGGACTATCTGTGATCGATAAGACCAGCGACTCAAGCTACATCGGTTCGATTCTTCGCACGCTTACCGGGGGCGCGCGCCATCGTCTCGAACTCGAATTGGCGGAAAGCGCGCCATACTTCAAGTTACTGCAGCAAGAGGTAATGAATGAGCCGCCGGCTCTCGATTTCTTTCGAGTATCAAAGAAAACGATTGAGCGAACTTACCAGAGCGGGCTTGAATTCGCGAAGGGTCTCAAAATGTCTATGACGGCTTTTCTCGACAATACGCAGCGCGATCTCATCCTCGAACATCTGAGGGCAATGGTGGAGGTCGTTGAGAAGCGGTTTGTGCAAAGTGATAGGACCTACGTGCGCGGTCATTTTCTCCTCGCCTCCGATCAGATTGGCATCCTGGAAAAGAAAGCTTTCGTTTGCACTGGCCGGGCACGCTCCTCCTTTCAGGATTTCAATCGCTCGGAGGACGAGTTTGCGGATTTGACCGGACTGGTGCGTGCCACTAGGTGCTGTGCGCTGGCGCGCCCCGATTTCTTGCTCGAGGCCAGGAAAGAACGCTCGGAAGATTTTCTTCTGGGCGTCAATCTGGAAGATGTCTGGGACAAACCGGAAGACATGAATCTTATAGTCGTTATTCCTGTGTTTGACTCACACTCCATTAGCCGGACCCATAGGAGCGTGCAGTTCGATACGCCACCGGAGGCGGCCGACGCTATTCGACTTATTAATACTGGCGTGTCTGGTGCGATCATAGGCATGGCAATCGTCGATGGCTTCGTTCGGGACGGTGAGCTTGAAGGACTTACAGCAGATCTAGATTCTTTTGCTAAGGAACTAGTTGCGTGTGGTCTTCTCCCAGCGCTTGAGCGCTTGGCGCTCGAAATCGGCGCGATAGTGTCGCGTCAGCTCGATGAGATGTTGGATGCCGCCGGAGATTGAAGAAACCGGCCAGGGGAACTTGGCTTACGTCATGTCCTGGTTTCGGCTTAGCAATAGTCGCTCGCGTGCAGGTGAGAAGAAGATCATCTTGACCGAGGAGTTGAGGGCAGAGCTCCATCGCCGCATCTTCAAGGCAGACGACGGCTCGATTTCTTCAGAGCTTGAGAATGGACGTAAAGCCGCGGCCCGTATCAATGCCTGGGGCGCTTGGCGCTCCAAGAAGTCGGCTTCCGAAGCGAAATAGCTCTTGGCCAGATGTTGCATGCGGCAAGCTGGACCGGGCTCTCATAATGCGGGCTGCCGGATCCGCCCGCCGGAGCCGCTTGCTCATGCCCATTCAATGAAGCTGTTGCGCGAGGCTTAGAGGAGCCCCGCCGTCCCGCAAAGAACGCGACTGCAGATTTGCTTCTTTGAGCCACGATGCTTCAGCTCACCAGGAATACTTGAACACGCCCTTGCCGGAATAGCTGGTGACGTTGCCGGAGAACTCGCCGTCGAAGGTGCCGGCGATCGAGAAGCCGCTCAGCCATTTCATCTCGGCGCTGCCGCTCACGAGCGCGGAATCGGCATCGACCCTGGCGCCGTTCACGACGAAGCTGGTGCCCGGCAGGGTCTGGAACAGCGCGGTGACGGCGCGGTTCGGGTTGTAATCGTGCGCCCAGGCGGCGCGACCGCGCAAGGTCAGCACGCCGTTCTGCATCGCGTAGGACTTGTCGGTGCGCAGGCCGAGCTCGGAGCGGGTATCGGTCAGCGATTGCGAGGCGTAGTTCAGCGCGAACAGGCCGCCGCCGTTGAGGCTGACTTCGGAATAGTTGGGCAGGTTGAAATTGGTCACCTGCGCCGCCGCATAGGGCGTGATGCCGATCAGCGGCGTCGCGAAGCGATAGCCGCCCTCGAAGCGAGCCGAGAACGTGTCGGCCTTGAAGCGGCCCTGGAGCTGGTCGAGCCCGGCAAGCGCCACGGCGCGGTTGGTGGTTACGTCGTGCCAGCCATAGGCGAGCGCCGCCGAGACGTAGGCCGGCCCGAAATTGTGCCGGCCATAGACGCCGGCCTGGAACAAATCGGCCGAGCCCGAGCCCATCGCATTGGCGAGCGAGTAGTTCAGCCCGCCGCCGCCGAGCGCGAAGCCGACCAGCGTGTCCACCGAGAGGCGGTAGTCGGCACCGGCCGCGCCGCCCCAGACCCGCGCGGTCAGGTCCTGCGAGCCGACCTGTGCATTGCCGCCGACCTCGGCCGAGCCGCCATAGCCGGCCGCCCAGACGCTCCAGCGGCTGCTTGGCTGCGCGGACAACAACGAGGGCGCTTTTCTCGCCATCGCATAAGCCTCGCGCTCGCGCGCATCGGCCGGACGCATGGTGGCGAAGGCGGAAGCGTCATCGGTCCCCGCAAATTGCGCGACGCTGCCCGCCTTGGCGAAGCCGCCGCTGCGCCCGACGACGGTCGGGTCGAGCATCAGGTTCAGGAACTGGCCGTCGGCATTGATCGCGGACTGGATGATGCCGGTGCCGAGCTCGCCCGAAGCGGTGGTCAGTCCGGCCGGTGTCAATGCCGCGAAGGCCGCGGGAATGCCGCCCGTGGTGTTGAAGAAGTTGGTCAGCGTGTTGGCGACGTTCTGCTGGTTGACGTTGAGGCCGCTCGCCGGTGTGAAATTGAGGCCGATGTTGAGGTAGGCAGTCAGGGCGTCGTAGCTCAGCGTCGCATTGACCGTTGGCATGTTGGAGACGACGGTCGGATTAAAGGTAGTGCCGACGAGGCCGCCCGCCGCGTAGAAGATCGCGTACTGCTTCTTCAGCGTGCCGGTCCCGAAATTCGCGCGCACCGTCGCGCCGCCGAGGTCGCCCGTGCCGTTGGCCTGGGTCAGACTGGCACTGGCCGAGGAGACCTGGACCAGATAGGTCGACGCCGCGGTAAAGGTGACGTTTCCGGCGACGCTGAGCGTGCCGTACGGGTTTACCGCATTGCCCGGGGCAAGGGTTCCGCCGTTCACCCCGATGCCGGCGACCGCGCCAATGCCGGCGAGCGTGCCGCCCGTATTCACGCTGACTGGGCTATTCAGGAGCGAGCCGTCCACCACCAGCGTGCCGCCGGCGACGGTGGTAAAGCCACTGTAGGTACTCGCGCCCGTAAGGGTTTCCGTGCCGCCGGTAATCGTGAGCCCGGCGCTGCCGCCGCTTTCGTCGATGACACCGGCGAAGGTGCCGTTGCCGGCCGTGATCGTCAGCGTATTGACGCCGAGATGGACATTGCCGGACCCGGACAACGACTTGATTGAGGTGCCCGCGTTGAGGCCCGCGATGTCGAACGTGCCGTTGACCACAGCGCCGCTCGAGGTCGCGATGCTGCCGTCGGTGCCCCCGGAGTTGACGAGGTCCAGCTCGCCGAGGGCCTGGATCGTGGTCGCTCCGGTATAGCTGTTGACGCCTCCGAGCGCCTGAACGGCGCCAGCGGCGATGACGACGCTGCCGCCCGTGCCGCCGCCGATGCCGCCGTCCTGGATCACGCCGCCGAAGGTGCTGCCGGACGTGATCGTCAGCGTCTTGGAGCCCAGCGCGACGATGCCGCTGCCGCCGGGTGAGCCCAGACCGCGAACCGACGTGCCGGAGGTGGTCTGCGAGATGTCGAGCGTGGCGTTCGGCGCGCTGAACGAGACGAATGCCGAACTCGCGATCGAGCCAGCCCCCTTCAGCGCCAAGGTGCCGCCGGCATCGATCTGGGTGGCGTTCGAATAAGTGTTCACGCCTGAGAGCGTCTGCGTGCCGCTGAAAACCTCGAGTCCGCCGGTGCCCTGGATCACGCCCGCAAATTCGGTCGAGGCATTGGTCAACACCAGCCCGTTGCCGCCCAAATTGACGACGCCGGAAGAGCCGCCGGCAAGCGTTGTGATGGCGTTGAACGGAACGGCGGCCGCGGAAATATCGAACGTCGCATCCACCGTGACGACGCTGGACGACGCGATGCTGCCGAAGCCGGAGATCGCCAGCGTCCCGGCCGAGATCGTCGTCGCGCCGCTATAGGTGTTGGTGCCGGTCAGCGTCAGCGTGCCGGTGCCGACCTTGGTCAGCCCGCCGCCGGCGCCGGAAATCACGCCGTCGACCTGGGTCGAGGTGTTGAGGCTGCCGGTGGTGAGCGTGTTGGCGCCGAGAACGTAATTGCCGGCGCCTTCGATCGAGCCGGACGTCATCCCGCCGCTGGTGAGGCCCGAGATGTCGACGGTGCCGCCGGCATTCGTGATGAACGTGGCGCTGCCGCCGGTCGCCGACCCGCTGAAATTCGTCGTTGCGCCGTTATTGGTGGTGATGGTGGCGCTGCCTGCGGTGGCGGAGCCGTCGAAGTTCACGGTTCCGTCGTTGATGATGGACGAGGTCGCGGCGGTGGTGGTGTTGTGGAAGTTCAGCATGCCGCCGGCGCCGTTGTTGATCGTCGCCGTGCCGGCCGAGGCGTTGGTGAAGAAATCGATTTGGCCGGTGGCATTGTTGGTGATCTGGGCGCTGCCGGCGGAGGCCGAATCCTCGAACGTGACGAAGCCGCTGTTGACGAGGCGCGCCGATCCGGCCGTGCTGTCCTGGATGAAGTTGACGTTGCCGCCGACGTCGTTCGTGATGATCACGATCCCCGCGCCGCCGCTCGCGGTGCTGCTGTTCTGGAACACCAGATTGTTGCCCGAGGTGACCACGAAATTCTGGTTATTGACCGTGTCGCTGTTGATGATGCCCGTTGCGTTGACGATGAACGGGTTGCCGATCGTGAACGTGTAGGCCTGCGCGGTGCCCCCGAACTGGATCGTGCCGATGCTGATGACACCGTTGTTGTTGTCGACCGCCGTGCTTCCGATGGTGCTGAAGATCGCGGTCCCATCGGGCACGCTCGGGTTCGATGTCCAATTGGTCGGATCGGTCCAATCCGAGGAGCCGCCGGTCCAGGTGCCGTCCACGGCATGCGCGGCGACGACGCCGAGCGCCGTGGTGGCGAGGAGCGTCGCCAGGGAGCGGCGCACGACAGAACGCAGCCCGTATCCGATCCGCCCTCCTGCCATTGTCGGTCCAGCCATCCGATCGTCTCAAATCAGCAAAGAAATCATCGCAAACATGCAACCGGGGCGCGTACCGAGATCCGGTGCCCACGCCATGATCTCATGCCGCCGCAAGGGCCTGCAATGAACGGATATCCATTTGCGCCTGCTTCCTCCCTGTTCCGCTTTGCATTTTCAGCCATCGTGGCTGCCCGGCAACATATTCATGCATTGCAACAGGCGCCGCCAGGAATGGAGCTGCCCGTGGGGTGGCAGGACGGTGTGGGTTGATGGCGCCACGGATCGGAACTAGTTTGGCGCCGATGCCACGCCGTCGTCGTGGCGCGGCCCGTGGTCGCAGGGGAATATCGATGGCCGGCTGGCTGAGGCCGACAGGATTGGCCGTGCTATGCGTGGTTCTGGGCGCCGCCGGAACCATGGCGGCCACCTCGTCGCGTGTGGATGTCCTGCCGGACGACGCGACGGGTCATCCTGCTGAAAGTGTCGATGTCGGAACGATGAGACCGATCGCGCGGCCCGCGCAGCAAGTCCCGGGCAAGCCCGTTCCGCGCGGCAATCCGCTGTGGTCGGTGCCGCTCTCGGCGCTGACCGCGACCCAGGAACGCCCGATCTTCTCGGCCATGCGCCGGCCGCCGCCGCGCGCGGTCGCCGCATCGCCGGTCGAGGAAAGCCCTGCACCGCCGCCCAAGCCGGTCGAGGCTCCGCCGCCCTTGTTGCTGGTCGGGGCCGTGGTGGGCGAGGGCGATGCGATCGCAATCCTCGTCAACCGCACCGATCAGAAGGTCGTGCGTCTGCGGCAGGGCGAATCGCTCGCGGGCTGGTCGCTGACGTCGGTGCAGCCGCGCGAGGTGACGTTCAAGCAGGGCGAGCGGAGCGAGGTGCTGGCGCTCCAGCGGCCGGACGCCGCTGTTCCCGCGAGCCCGCCCGCGGATGCCGGAGGCAAGCTGACGATGCCGGGCCCGGCCGATCCGTCCTTCTCTCCCTTCGTGCCGCGTTCGACGCCGAAGAACGGCGAGTCGGATGGGCTCTGAGCGCTGGCGGGCGCGCCGGGCCGATTGCCTGACCGGAAGGATGTGGCTTGACCGACGAGCAAATTGACGCGCCCGCCACAGCCGACGTTTCGAGCAGGCCTGGCGGCATCAGCCGCGCCCGCCGCCTCTTGCAGGGCTGGTCCGCCAACCTGGTCCAGATGGCGCTCGGGCTGTCCCAGCAGCTTCTGCTCATCCCCGCCTTCCTGCATGTCTGGACCGGCGACATGCTTGCGGCCTGGCTGGCGATCTATGCGGCGGGAAGCCTTGTCGTCGTGGCCGATGCCGGATTGCAGCTTCGCGCGATCAACCGCTTTCTCGCCTTCAAGGCTTGCGCCGATTGCGACGGGCGCACCGCGAATTTCTATTCGGCGCTGCTGCGGATCTATCTCGCCATCGTGGCGATGCTGGGTGTCCTGTTGTGCGCGGCGGTGGTTCTTGCGCCGCCATCGGCCGTACTCGGCTTTCACGACACGCCGACATTCGATGCTGCGATGCTGGTGATGATTCTGGGCATGCTTCTGACCGTGCCCGCCAACCTCGTTTCCGGCCTCTATCGGGTGCGGGGCCGGTATGGCCGGACGGTCTGGCTGCAAAACGCCGCGCTGCTGCTCGGCCAGATCGCCCAGCTCGCGGCGCTCGCATGGTTCGGCAGCCTGCTTGCGGTCGCGATCGCCTTTGTCTCGATGCAGGTCCTGTTCGCGATCCTGCTCGCTGCTTTCGACGCGCCGCGATTGTTTCCGTTCCTGCGCCGAGCCGGCAAGCCGCCGTTCGTGTCGCCATCCCTGCGCTGGAGCCTCGGTCAATTCGGTCGCGCAGTGCCTTTCGCGGTTGCCAACATCACCGAGTTGGCACTCGTCAACGTCCCGGTGCTGCTCGTCTCCGCGTTGGTCACGAACCGCGTCGCGGTGGCGCAATGGGGCTTGACGCGCGTGATCGCGAGCCTGGTGCGCAGCCTGTGTCTCCAGGTGACGCTGCCGCTCGCCGCCGAGCTCGGCCACGATCATGCGGTCGGCGACAAGGATCGGCTGCGCCGGCTCTACGCCCATGGCTCGGTGTTCGTGACGGGCCTTGCCTGCCTGACCGTTGCCGGCCTGCTGCCGTTCTGGCCGGACTTCTTCGCGTTGTGGACGCATGGCAGCATTCCCTATGATGCGCCGCTCACGATGACATTGCTGCTCGGCTCGGCGGCGGTCGCGCCATCGCTGCTGGCTCTGGTCTTTGCCAATCACAGCAATCGCGGCGATCTCCTGATCCGGAGCAAAGGCCTTCAGCTCGTGGTCTTCCTGGCGCTGTCCTTTGTCCTGATACCGCGGCTGGGGCCGCTCGGGGCCGCGCTCGCCGTGGTCGCAAGCGACATCCTCATTCAGTTCGGGCTGCTCGCACTGGTGGTCATGCACCAGACCCTGCATCATCCGTTCAGGCACATCGCCTTCCTGATGCTCATGAGCGTCGGGATCGTGGCGTCGGGCTGGCTGATCGGGCAGGCGATCATCGCGCTGGTGCCGGGGAGCGGGCTCGTGCACTTCGTCGTGGAATGCGCGATCTGGCTGGCCGTGATGGCTTGTGCCGTCAGTCCGCTTCTGAATGTCCGCTGGCGGCAGCGCCTTCTCGCCATGATTCCGTCCTAGAGCGCTGGGAAAGGCGAAGCTGGACCGCGTGCCGGCGGCCCGATTTTCCGCCGCGACGGGCAGTGCCCGGCAGCCTTGCCTAGCGGCCAATAGAGTGGCATTGCTTAGCGCATGTCACGCGCCACCCCCACGAAACGATCATGCAGCGCGTCCCGCTGAACGACCTCCTTCGGCAGAATAACTCGATCCGAGATGATCTCGTTGCATCCGCCAGCCGGGTGATCGACCGTGGCTGGTTCATCCAGGGGGAGGAGGGCGCGCGTTTCGAGGCAGCCTTCGCCGCCTATTGTTCCGTGCGACACGTCGTCGGAGTCGCGAATGGGACCGATGCGATCGAGCTTGCGTTGCGCGCGGCCGGCGTGAAGGCAGGTGATACGGTCGCGACGGTCGCAAATGCCGGATTCTACAGCAGCACGGCGATCCTGGCGATTGGCGCCCAGCCGCTCTATGTCGACGTCGACGCGACGACGCAGCTGATGGAGCTCGCATCGCTGCGGCGTGCACTCGACAGCCGGCCCGTCGCCGCCGTGGTGGTCACGCATCTCTACGGCCAACTCGCTGCGATCGAAGACATCGTGTCCTGCTGCGACACAAGAGGCATTGTCGTGATTGAGGATTGTGCCCAGGCTCACGGTGCCCGCCGCAACGGCAAATTGGCAGGCAGTTTCGGCAAGGCAGGCTGCTTCAGCTTCTATCCGACCAAGAATCTCGGCGCTCTGGGCGACGCCGGAGCGGTGACCACGGATGATCCGGCATTTGCCACGCGGCTACGCGAGCTGCGCCAATATGGTTGGGATCAGAAATATCGCGTGAGCCGCGCCAACGGACGAAATAGCCGGCTTGACGAAATGCAGGCTGCGCTGCTCTCGGCGAAGCTGTCTCATCTCGACGCCTGGAATGAAGAGCGGCGCAACATTGCCAACCGCTACGTCGACGAAATCAGACATTCCGGCATCCGTGGTCTCCAGCCGATAGGAGCCGACCACGTGGCCCATCTCTTTGTGGTGCGTTGCGAAGATCGCGACCGCTTTCGTCGTCACCTGGACCTGAACGGCATCGCCACCGATATCCACTATCCGATTCCGGATCATCGTCAGCCGGCCTATGAGGGACGGATTGCAGCGGAGCTGATCGAGACCGAGAGGCTCGCCACGGAGATCGTGACGATTCCCTGTTTCAACGGTATGGAAGAAGCGGAAATCCGTCGGGTGATCTCCGCGGCAAACGGCTGGTGAGCCGATGCAACAGCCGATCACGATAGATGCGCGGCCCGGCAATTCGCTGGAGATCTCGCCGACGGATGTTTCGGGTGTCGCGATCTACCGGTTTCCCTGGATCAGGGAAATGCGTGGAGATCTGACCGTGGGTGAGCTCGGGCACGCGAACTTTCCATTCCAGCCGAAGCGATACTTCATCGTGTTCGGCGTGCCTCCTGACGTCTCGCGCGGTGAACACGCCCACAAGCGGTGCCACCAGTTCTTGATCTGTATCGGGGGACGCTGCAACGCCATGGTCGATGACGGCACGACGCGCCGCGAATTCGTGCTGGATAATCCGAGTGTCGGTCTGTACGTCCCGCCGATGATATGGGGCACCCAGCATAGTTACAGCGAGAACGCCGCCCTGCTGGTGTTGGCGTCGGAGGCCTACGATCCCGACGACTATATTCGCGACTACGATACGTTCCGGAGCGCCGTCCGAGCCAAAGCCCGCTGAGGAGGAGCTATGGCCGGCCGCGTTTATTGCACCTATTTCGACCACAACTATCTGTCGCGCGGATTGGCCCTGTACCAGTCCCTGCAGCGTCATGCTCCCGGCTCGCGCCTATGGGTGCTTTGCCTCAGCGATGAGGCTTACGATGTGCTCGGCGAGCTCGGTCTGCCGCATATCGTTCCGATCCGAATGGCCGAATTCGAAGCCGCCGAGCCCGAGGTGGCGGCGACGCGCGCCAGCCGGACGCCAGTCGAGTATTATTTCACCTGTACGCCGGCCTGGATCTTGTTCGTCGCCGGGCGCGAAACAGAGACCGAATGGATTACCTATCTCGACGGCGATCTGTATTTCTTCCAGTCACCGGAGACCATTTACGACGAACTGCCGGATGCGTCTGTCGCGATCATTCCGCACAGATATCCGCGCCAGCTGGAAAAGCGCTTGCTGAAATTCGGTGTCTACAACGTCGGATGGGTCGGCGTCCGGCGTGACGAGGCGGGACTTGCGGTCGCGGCCTGGTGGCGCGCGCGATGCATCGAGTGGTGTCACGACTATGTCGATGGCGACCGGTTTGCCGATCAGCGATATCTCGACTCGTTTCCGAGTCTCTCGAGCAAGGTCAGGGTCGTCGAAAACGTCGGTGCAAATCTCGCGCCTTGGAACGTCGGCAATTATGTCATCGACGTCAGCGCCGGCAAGGTCGTGCTTGATTCGACGACGCCGCTGATCTTCTTCCATTTCCAGGGCTTGAGAAAGGGATTGCGCTGGTTCGTCTTCAACAGCCATCGCTATTATCGCACGCCTTTTTCCAGCGACGTGCGCCGGCACATCTATCTGCCCTATGTTCAAGAACTGCTGGAAATTGAGGCGAAGATCGAGCCGATATTGCCGATCGCCGCGGCCGCACCGCAGAAGCGCTTTGCCGTTCCCGATCTCAAGGAGAATGTGAGAGCAAAGCTGCGCAGCCTGGTCATGTTTGCGATTCACATCCTAGATATCGTCACCGGTCGCGCCTTCCTGGTTTTTGGCGATCGGGCGTATTGATGCCTATGCGACGGAAAACAGAAAGGTCTCGCTCCGCGATGGATGTCCGGTGATGGCCGATACGTCGTAGGGAATGCTCGGCCACGACCGGATGAGCCGCAATCCCGCCGTCTCGCAGATCGCCAGAAATTCCCCTCTGTCAAATACGATCTCGACGACCGGTGCGCCATAGGCATATTTCTGAAGGAATGTCGTTCGATATTGCTCGTCGAAAACGGGCACGCTGTGGAAGATGCAATGACGCGCGGCGACCCGTGCTGCTTCGCGGATCGCCTTTTCGTAATCGATGATGTGCATCAACGATACGCCGTTGAAGGCGATGTCGAAGCTGCTGTCGGGGTATTGCAGATCGGTCGCGTCGCCAACGGAAAACTGAGCGGCGGGATAGCGCTCACGGGCGCGGGCGATCATTGCCGCCGAATAGTCGATGCCGGTGTAGTGAACGCCGCGCGGTATCAGCTGCGCGAACACCTCGGAGTAATAGCCGCTGCCGCAACCGATCTCGATCAGGCGCGGCCGGTCGATACCCGTCGCGACCACCGCTTCGGCTGCAATCTCGAGGTCGAGCCGAGGTTCTCCGCTCTTCATTTGCGCGATCAGCGTTCGATACGCCCGGTCTTGCCGTCTGGCGGTTCGACCGCTCAGCCATCCTGAGCTGGCGGCTGCGAGCCGGCGCGCTTCGTCGGCGCCACCAAGGACGCGGTAGTCGGTCGAGACGAGGATCTGTCGCCGCAGGAGCGGAATGGAGCGAATGATGCGCGAAGCTATCTTTCGCGGGAGAGGCGGTAGTTTCATGAGCGCTGACGCTTGACGATGCACGACCTGGATTGGTGCCGACGGACATAGCAATCCATTGCGAAATAGTCTAATTTCGCCGCTTGCCTGCCTCCTCGGAGGCTGGGACTTGCAATGCAGCGGCGCAAGCTTCGAAGCTGTCGAGGAGAGTATGAAGGGTATCATCCTAGCAGGCGGGACCGGTTCCCGGCTTTACCCTGTTACGGCGGTTGTCTCGAAGCAGTTGCTGCCGGTGTTCGACAAGCCGATGATCTACTATCCGCTCTCGACTCTGATGCTGGCGGGAATCCGAGACATCCTGATCATCACCACGCCGAGGGATCAGCCGCTGTTTCGGGCCCTGCTCGGCGACGGCTCGGAGATCGGATTGCAGCTCTCCTACATCGCGCAAGAAAGCCCTCGCGGGCTCGCCGACGCCTTCATCCTCGGCCGTGACTTCATCGGCGACGACTCCGTCACGCTGATCCTCGGAGACAACATCTTCTACGGAAACAGTCTGCAGGAAGAGCTGGAAGATGCCCTGTCGCGCTCTCGCGGTGCCACCATCTTCGGCTACACCGTGAACTCTCCCGAGCAGTACGGGGTCGTCGAACTGGACGGGGCGGGGCGAGCCGTTTCCATCGAGGAGAAGCCCGCCAAGCCTAAATCCAACGTCGCGGTGACGGGACTCTATTTCTACGACAACCAGGTGGTGGACATTGCGGCCGGGCTGAAGCCCTCTCCGCGGGGCGAGCTCGAGATCACGGATATCAACAGAGCCTATCTCGATCGCGGCGAGCTGCACGTTCACATGTTCGGACGAGGGTTCGCCTGGCTCGACACCGGCACCCACGCATCACTTGTCGAGGCCAGCCATTTCGTGCAGATCCTGGAGCAACGCCAGGGTCTTCGTATCGCGTGCCCGGAGGAGATCGCGCTGCGGCGGGGCTATATTTCTCTCGACGCGTTCGAGGTGCTGGCCCGGAAGAACGCCAAGAGCAGCTATGGCGAATACCTGACCGCGATCTGCCAAGCTTTCAAGAGGTAGGCCGCAAACATGCGTTTCAAGGGAGCCACGATCCTCGTGACGGGCGGCGCCGGGTTCATCGGGTCCGCGGTCATACGTCATCTGCTCGGCGAGACCGAAGCCAATGTCGTCAATGTCGACAAGCTGACCTACGCGGCCAATCTTGCTTCCTTGCCGGGGGCAACTTCGAATCCTCGCTATGCCTTCGAGAAGCAGTGCATTTGCGAGGCCGATTCTCTCCGTCTCCTGTTCGAGAAATATCAACCCTCGGCCGTCTTGAACCTCGCTGCGGAAAGCCATGTCGATCGTTCGATCGATGCGCCTTCCGAATTCATCCAGACCAATATCGTCGGCACCTTCACCTTGTTGCAGGAGGCCCTGCGCTATTGGCGTGGTCTTTCGAACGAGGCGCGGGATCGTTTTCGCCTGGTCCATGTATCGACGGACGAGGTTTTCGGCAGCCTGGGCCGCGAAGGGCTGTTCACCGAGACGACCGCCTACGCGCCGAACTCTCCGTATTCCGCGAGCAAGGCGGCGTCGGACCATCTCGTGCGGGCCTGGCGCGAGACATATGAGTTGCCAACCATCGTCACGAACTGCACCAACAATTACGGCCCATATCAGTTTCCCGAGAAGCTGATTCCCCACATGGTGATCAGAGGGCTGGCGGGCGAGGGTCTGCCGGTTTACGGCGACGGGCAGAATGTCCGGGACTGGCTATTCGTCGAGGACCATGCGAGGGCGTTGGCCGTCGTCCTGCAGCGCGGGGTCGTCGGCGAGACCTACAACATAGGCGCCCGATCCGAGCGGACGAATCTCGATGTCGTCGAGACCATCAGCGACCTGCTCGATGAGTTGGTGCCCGGCGCGTCGGGGGGGCGACGAGGGCTGATATCCTTCGTGAGAGACCGCCCGGGCCACGATCACCGCTATGCCATTGATCCCGGAAAAATCGAGCGCGAGCTCGGTTGGTCCGCGACGGAGAAGTTCGAGGCTGGATTGCGCAAGACCGTGCGCTGGTACTGCGACAATCGCGATTGGTGGCAAGCGATCCTGGAC
>Ga0102592_1002724_pt1 | contig 14652 bp, 11 predicted proteins | sample AraplaCol_mMF_r2_FD_76861 | JGI IMG/M metagenome (GOLD analysis project Ga0102592, IMG submission 76861) | Arabidopsis root microbial communities from North Carolina, USA - plate scrape MF_Col_mMF_r2 (SPADES assembly) (version 2) | ecosystem: Host-associated > Plants > Roots > Endosphere... | reverse complement strand
CTGAAAGCAAGGTGGAAAGCACATGAAAGACTTGTCTGGACAGACCGCATTCGTGACAGGCGCTGCCTCGGGGATCGGTCTCGGGATCGCGACCGCGCTGTCACAGGCGGGGGTGAAGGTCATGCTCTGCGACATCGAGGAAGAGGCGCTGAAAAAAGCGGTCGCGGATCTGAAGACACGAACCAACGCCGATGTCGATGCCGTGAAAGCCGATGTCTCGCTCAAAAGCGAACTTCAGGCGGCAGCGGACGCGACCATCGCGCGGTATGGCAAAATCCACATCCTGGTCAACAATGCGGGCGTGGGGGGCGGCGGCGTCTATGGTGACTGGACCGATGGGGGCTGGAGCTGGGTCCTCGGCGTCAACCTGATGGCGGTGATCTGGGGCTTCGAGATTTTCGGTCCGCTGATCGAAGCGCATGGCGAGGGAGGGCAGGTGGTTTCCACGGCGTCCGTCTCCGGACTGATTGCGGGACCAACTCCGGCATACGATGTGAGCAAATATGGCGTGGTGGCGCTGTCCGAGGGGATGCGTGGCGTGCTCGCACCGAGGAAGATCGGGGTCTCCGTTCTGTGTCCGGGTATCATCCGCACGCAGATCCTGAGCTCCAGGCGCAACGTGCCGCAGCGATTTGCCGGGGCCGTCGGCAACCCTCCGCCGAAAGAAGGACCCCGGGCCGAATTCATCAAGGCATTGCAGGGACGGATCGACACCGGGATTGATCCGCTCTATGTGGGCGAACTGGTTCGCGAGGCCATCGAGAACGACTGGCCCTACATTTTCACCGATACCGAGCACGAACCGTTCATCGACCAGCGCTTCGCAGCGATCAAGCAGGGCTTCGACCGTATCCGCGGACGAACGCCGCGACGATAGCTATCGCATATGCCACTGACGCTTCTGGTCCAAAGCCAACGTTAAAGCCGCACCGGCCGATACCCGCTTTTGATCCGAAGCGGACGTCGACAGTGCCGCTGGGAGGGGTCAGCGAAAGTCGCGATCGAGCAACCCCATTATGCAGTCGTCGTGCCATTCACCGTTCACCAGCGCGGCTTCCCGTTCACGACCTTCAAGCACAAAGCCACACTTCTCATAGGAGCGAATAGCCCGACGATTGTAAGCGAGCACACGCACAGAGATACGATGCAGCTGCAAGCGGTCAAAGGCAAATCGCAGAACGAGACGCATTGCCTCAGTTCCAATGCCCCTCCCAAGGCACTGCGGATCGAGAATGCCTATGGCAAACGATGCGCGCCGATCTTGCATGTCAACGCGATCTAGCCGGGCTTCTCCGATCACTCTTGATCTATGCTCAATCACCCATGCGACGGATGATCCGATAGCCGCTTGACCATGGCATCAGCAGCCTCACGAGTCATGGTGCGACAGCTGTCGCGGCTGCCTCCGAACATTTCGTGTATTTCTGGATCGCCCTGCAATGCAAAGAAGCCGTCGCGATCGTCGGGACGAGCCGTTCTGATTGTGACGTTCGGGCCTGAAAGAGTGGGCACTGCTTGTTGCGTGGCCCAGTCTATCTTAGGACTTGGTCGATGTCGCCTCATGACCCAAAGCCGACGTTTACCGTCCCCAGCTACTGAGCTTCAACGTATCGGATGATGCTCTGGTTCTGGACGTTCGCGACCAATTCATCCGTGCGTGACAATAGCCGCCGCAGCAAGGGCGACGGATTTGCCTGATTGTATCCCAAGGCCAAATCGACCGTTGGAGTGCCGCCCTCAAGCGCCCTGGCGACGACGTTCGGTGCAAGCATGTTCTGCGCATAGAGCGGGACGAGGCTAATTCCGCCCGTGGAGGCGACGAGCGACATGGCCGATGATATGTTTTCGCCTTCATACTTCGCCTTGAGGATGATGCCGACCCGGGATGCGTAGTTTTGTATGACATCCTGCAAGACCGGCGATGTTCTTGCCGAGCTGACATAGATCTCGCGGGCGAGATCCTGCGGACGAATCTTCTTCCGTGATGCCAGGCGGTGTTCGGCCGGCAGCACTGCAATCAAGGGCTCCTTTGCCAATATCTTGAAAACGACGCCCTCGTTGTCTTTCTCCGGGCGAAGGAAAGCGATGTCCAGCTTTCCCCGCATCAATGCCAGTGCGAGTTCTGGCGAAGATTGCGTACTGAGCGTCACGTCGACATCGGGTGCCTCCTCGCGGAGCATACGCAGCAGCTGCGGTAGCCACATCACCTCCAGCCCGACGAGAAAACCCATCGAAAGGACGGGCCGTTGCGGTTGCGCCGTTTGCCGGGCGCCCTCCGTTGCGGCCTCGACTTGCAGCAACGCCAGCCGCGCATGATCGAGAAACACGCGTCCAGCGGCGGTCAGCGCTACGCCGCGCGCCTGGCGCTCCAATAGTTGAACGCCCACCTCGGCTTCAAGATCGCGAATTTGCCGACTCAGCGACGGCTGGGAGGTGTTCAGTCGCCTCTCGGCGGCGTTCAGCAGGCTCCCCTCTTCAGCGACGGCAACGAAATAGCGCAGGTGCCGGAGCTCCATGATCCCTCGTATATCTTCCAGGCATAGCTTGAAGCCTACAAGGTCTTGGTCAGGAGCCAAAGAGGGATTTAGACCGTTTCGCAGTCTTCAATCAAAAGGACAACGAACAATGCTTCGCCGAAGCCTCGTCCCGTCTTCAGCAAAGTCATCCCAGCACTCCAGGCGATAGGCACGGCGTGATCGCAATTCCGTACGGCCTCAACAATTCTGCGGCGGGGCGAGGCTGCCGAATATCGTTTCATTTAGAAAGCCAGGAGCCGCAATCCGTGGCCTGATCAGCTTGGGCTCGTTTGCCGTTCTTAGACTCCCGTCCACAAATTTTTCAATAACAATGGAGCTCTCGATGCCCACGATCAGGACGACAGACGGCGTAAAAATCTTCTACAAGGATTGGGGATCAGGTCAGCCGATCGTTTTCAGCCACGGTTGGCCGCTGACAGCGGACGACTGGGATGCCCAAATGATGTTCTTCCTTCGTCAGGGCTACCGCGTAATCGCCCATGACCGGCGCGGCCACGGCCGGTCTGACCAGCCCAGCACCGGCAACGACATGGACCACTGGGTTGCGGACCTCGCTGCCTTGACTGAACACCTCAACTTGCGCGACGCGATCCACATTGGCCACTCTACAGGTGGCGGCGAGGTGGCTCGCTATGTCGCTCGCCACCAGGAGCGCGTCGCGAAGGCGGCGCTGGTGGCTTCACTGACGCCGAACATGTACCGGAGCGCCGAGAACCCGTCTGGGCAACCGCCAGAGTGGTTCGACGCGATCCGCGGGGGCGTGCTGGGCAACCGGTCAGAGTTCTATCGTTTCGTTCCTGAGAATCCGTTCTACGGCTACAACCGAGATGGGGCGAAGCCTTCCGAGGCGGTCATTGCGAACTGGTGGCGCCAAGGCATGGCCGGTAGTGCTCTCGCGCACTACGCGACGGTCGACTCTTGGCTCGAGGATTATACTCAAGACCTCAAGAAAATTACCGTGCCGGTGCTGGTGATGCATGGCGACGCTGATCAAGTCGTCCCGTTCGCAAGTTCCGTACCGCGTGCGGTGGGCTTGCTTGAGAACGGATCGCTGAAGACGTATCCCGGCTACCCTCATGGCATGCTAACCACGCATGCAGATGTCCTCAATCCCGACCTACTCTCATTCATCAGGTCTTGACGACATCTCTCATCCATCATTGCCGTTCCGGACGAAGGAGATGCCGTTTGCGAAGGCGACGTCTCCTTCCAATTCAAGAGACCGTATGCGACAGCCGCTATTGGCCCGTAGCTGACCTTCACGACAATCCCGACTGAGGCCCGCTTATGGCCTTTCGCCGACATTCATTGTCGCACTGTTGACATCCGCTTTGGTCGGAATGCGGACTGCGCCCGAAGCTTAAGGCAACCGGGCCGCAAGACATTGAACGTTTGGAACCGTGATGCGTTAGCCCGCCAGACATCACATGCCGGTGCGGCCACGGAGTTCGGTTCTTGCTCAAGCTTTACAGGTGGCCGTCCGACGACTGGCGGAGTATCAGCGCGGACATGCCCTCGGAGATCATCTGGGCTGATCTCCTGAACGCGACCGATGAGGAAAAGCGGTTCGTCGAACGGTTGCTCGGCATCCGCATACCCTCGGAAGAGTCCCTTAGCGAGATCGAGGCGTCGAGCCGCCTCATTCTCGACCACGGCACGCTCTATCTCAGCTCGCCGGCGGTCCGGCTCGACGAGGGCAACGAGGCGGAGATCACGCCGGTGGGATTCGTCATCGGCCCGCATGTGCTGGTCACGGTGCGCTTTGCCGAGCTGCCGATCTTCGACGACATCGGCAAGCGCATCGGCTCCGACGACAGCCTGGAAAACGGCATGTGCGTGTTCACCAGCCTGCTGGAAGCCATGATCGATCGCGGTGCCGATGTTTTGGAGCATCTCGGTGCAAAGGTGGACCAGCTCTCGCGGGGCGTCTTCAGGGGTGGCCTCGTTCGCGGCCAGCGGCCGGTGCGGTCCAGCCGCAGGATGCGCGAGGCGTTGGAGAACATCGGCGAGCTGGCCGATCGCCTCGCCAAGGCGCGCGATGTCCTGCTCGGCGTTGGCCGCATCGCGTCGTTCGCGGGCGATGTCGGCAGTGAATGGATCACGGCCGCGTCGAAGAAGCGCCTCGAGGCCGTGTCGAAAGACGTGGTCTCGCTCAGCGATTACGAGACGCGTCTCTCCGACAAGATCCAGCTGCTGCTCGATGCCGTGCTCGGCTTCATCAACATCCAGCAGAACGAGCTGTTCAAGATTCTGACCATCGTGTCCGTCGTTGGCGTGCCGCCGACCATCATGGTCGGCATCTGGGGCATGAACTTCAAGCACATGCCCGAGCTGGACTGGAGCTTCGGCTATCCGCTGGCGTGGCTCGCGATCATCGCCAGCGGCGTGCTGCCGCTGATCTGGTTCAAGCGGCGCGGCTGGTTCGAGTGATAAGCGGCGGCGCACCGTTTGGAGACGATGCGCCGCCTTTGAGTCACGCCGCCTGCGCGTTGGCGCTGCCGATCCAGTTGCGGGCCAGCGTCACGTCGGCTTGCGACAATTGATGGCCCACCGGCAGCACCTTGTGGTCGACACGCGCTCCGGCATCCGACAGCAACGTCGCGAGCTTCGCCGAATTGCTCGCCGGCACGATCGGATCGGCTTGGCCGGACAGCAGCAGCACCGGCTTGCCACCAAGTTCGGCCTTGGGCGGATCCGACAACGGCACCATGGCGCGCAGCAGGATGGCGCCTGCAAGCACCTCCGGCCGCAGCAGCAACAATGCCGCCGCGATGTTGGCGCCGTTGGAGAAGCCGACCGCAACCGGTGCGGCGATGCCGTACTGCTTGCGCGCCTCGACGACGAAGTCACCGAGCTCGATCGCGCGGCGGCGGACGTCCTCCTCGTCGAATACGCCCTCAGCGAGCCGGCGGAAGAAGCGCGGCATGCCGTGCTCGAGCACGCGGCCGCGCGGCGACAGCAGGGCGGAGGCGGGCGAGATCATCTTGCCGAGCCCGAGCAGGTCGTTCTCGTCGCCGCCGGTGCCGTGCAGCAGCAGGAGCGGCGGGGAGCCCGCGCTGGTCGCGGGCTCGAAGCGGTGGATGAATGCAGTCTCGGTCATGACACGGTCTCTTCCAAATTCGGCAACACACCCTCGATCTGCTTGCGGTGCTGCTCGAGGAAGCTGGGCAACTTGAGGTCACGTCCCAGCGTCGCGACGGGCTCGTCGACGGCGAAGCCGGGGATGTCGGTCGCGATCTCGAACAGCACGCCGCCGGGCTCGCGGAAATAGACCGAGCGGAAGTAGTTGCGGTCGCGCTGCTCGGTCGGATGCAGGCCGTGATTGCTCACGAGCTTTTGCGCCATCTTGCCCTGCTCGGCATCGTCAACCGCGCGGAAGGCGATGTGATGCACCGACCCGCCGCCCTGATGCCCGCGCAGAAAACCCTTGGCCTCGTAGATGTCGACGACGCTGCCTTCGGCATCGCCAGGGGCCTTGAAGCGGATCACTGAGCCTTCGCGGCCAGTCTCCTTGAAGCCGAACACGTCGGTGAGGACGGCGGCCGTCTTCACGGCGCTGTCGAGCAGCAGGGTCACGCCATGGAAGCCGCGGATGGCGTGCTCGGCCGGCACGTCGCCGTTGCTCCAGCCGGGCTCGTTCTCCGCACCCGGTACGCCGACCAGCGCGAGCGCCATGCCGTCAGGATCGGTGAAGGGCAGCACGGATTCGCCGAAACGCTTTTCCAGCGCTTCATAGGCGATGCCCTTCTCGGTGAAGCGCTGGGTCCAGTAGCCGAGCGAGCGCTGCGGCACTCGGAAAGCGGTCTGATGGGTCTCGCCGACGCCGCGGCGTCCGGGCGATGCACCGGCCCAGGGGAAGAAGGTGAGGATGGTGCCGGGGCGGCCGGTCTCGTCGCCGTAGTAGAAGTGATAGGTGCCGGGATCGTCGAAATTGACCGTCTTCTTGACGAAGCGCAGGCCGAGATCCCGCGTGTAAAAGCCGAAATTGCGGATGGGGTCGCCGGCGATCGCGGTGACATGGTGCAGTCCAGACATTGTCGTCCTCCAAAGCTTGGGGAGCGTCGTGCTCTGGTCGGAAATATTGTTCCGCTTTGGATTGGAGACAATCCATGCAAATATGACGGCTATGTCTACGATTTGGAAACAATCGGTCGAGGCCGGCCTTGGATAAGCTCGGCAGCCTGCGGGCGTTCGTGAAGGTGGTCGAAAGCGGCAGCTTTGCCGAGGCCGGCCGGCAGCTGCGGCTGTCGCGCTCGGCGATCAGCAAATACATCGCCGATCTCGAGGAGAGCCTCGGCGTTCAGCTGCTGAACCGGACCACAAGGCACGCCAGCCCGACCGAGAACGGCCAGCGCTATTTCGAGCGCGCGCTCGTCATCCTCTCGGAGGTCGAGTCGGCTGACCAGGCGGTGACGCAGGCCCAGTCGGCGCCGCGGGGGCTGCTGCGCGTCAACGCGCCGATGTCGTTCGGCACCATGCGGCTCGGGCCCGTGCTCGCCGATTTCATGGCGCGATATCCGGAGCTTCAGCTGCAGATCGTGCTCAGCGACGACCTGCTCGATCCCGTCCAGGACGGCTTCGACGTGACCTTGCGGATCGCGGAATTGGAATCCTCCAGCCTGATCGCGCGAAAGATCATGCCGGTGGCGCGCATGATCTGCGCCTCGCCGGATTATCTGGCGCGGCACGGCGCGCCAAGACATCCGCAGGACCTGCGCGAGCATGTCGCGCTCACCTACGGCTTCCTGCTAACCGGCAATCAATGGAAGCTGACCGGCAGCGACGGCGATCACTGGATCCAGCCGGCATGGTCGCTCTGCGTCAACAATGCCGAGGTGCTGCGCGACGTCGCGATCAAGGGCAGGGGGCTCGCGCTGCTGCCGGAGTTCATCGCCACTGATGCGTTGAAGAAGGGCGAGCTGCGGACGGTGCTGGACAATTATTCCGCGCCGCCGCTCGCACTGTACGCGGTCTATCCGCCGACGCGGCATCTGTCGGTGAAGGTGCGGCTGTTCATCGACTTCCTCGTCGAGCGGTTCGGGCGCGACGGGGAGGCGGGCACGCGCCCGCGCTGAGGACTGGGCCTGAGCGCGTCGCTTGTGCCTCGTCAAGGGGGACGTCCGCTACGGCTTCTTGATACACGTCCTCTTTCGCGCAGAGCCCTTCCTGGGTTTGCCCGTAACGAGATCCACGTCGCTTCCGCCAGTGACTTTTTTGATCTTCCCTGGCCCACAGGTGCCGTCGTCGACGAGAACGCTCTGACCTGCCGGAAGCGTGCCAGGCGCCGGCTCAGACGTGAGTTGCGCTTGGGCCGACGTTGCAGCGAGAACGAACGCCGATGCGAAAAATAGTCTTTTCATCTAACTAACCCCAGGTTGAAAGAGGGCCACTCTATCAATCAAACGATTTCCGTAAAGAAACTTTCGATGGTTCTCCCGCTTTGGCCTCAGCCGGAGATCCTGCGATCAGCCGGGTGCTGTCCCGCCGGCAGCAGCAACTCGTCCAGCGCACTCATCGAGGCTTTCTGGAGCGCGGCGAGGTCCTGCGCGGCGCGCTCGCACTCCGGCGCGGACATCGCGGGCGCGGCGTCCTCGACCTCGCGGCAGCGCTCGAACAGGCGGACGAGCCCGAGCGCGCCGGCGGCGCTGCCGAGCTGGTGGGTGAGGCGCGCGAGCTGCTTGTGATCGCCGGTGGCCGCGGCCCTGGCGATGTCCGCGATCAGTCTGTCGCTGGTCTCCTGCAGCAGATCATGCAGCTTTGCGATCTGCATCGGGCCCAGCAGTTCTCTCTGGTCGTCGAGAAAGTGGCGGTCGATCAAGGCGCCGGCCGCAAGCCGCATTGCGCTCGGCTCTTGCGCTGGATCGTCCTCCATCGCTTCGCGCAGGGCATTGATCAGGATCGGCTTGCTCACGACCTTGGCGATGCCGGCGCCTGCGAGCCGCTCGCGGGCGCCAGTGGACACGTCGGCCGTCACGGCGATGATGCGCGGCATCTTCGGCAGGCCGAGCGTGCCGATCCGCGAGGCCGCCTCCACGCCGTCCATGTCGGGCATGTGCAAATCCATCAGGATGACGTCGAACGCCTGATCGCGGGCAAGCGCGACGGCGGATGCGCCGTTTCTTGCGATGGTGGGGTGGTGGCCGAGCCGCTTCAGGATCGCTTCGCCGACCTCGCAATTGACGGGGTCGTCGTCGACCAGGAGCACGCGAAGCCGCCGCGACGGCATCGAAAGCTCGCCTTGGGCGTTGTCGCTCGCGGCGATGCCGAGCGGGACGTGAAGCGTGAACGTGCTGCCCGCGCCCGGCGTGCTTGCAACCGTCAGCTCGCCGCGCATCAGGCGGGCGAGGCGGCGCGCGATCGCAAGGCCAAGGCCCGTGCCGCCGAACCGCCGCGCGATGCTGTCGTCGGCCTGCACGAAATCCTCGAAGATCCGTTCGTGCATGTCGGCCGCGATGCCGATGCCGGTGTCGCGAACGGTGATGCGCAGCAGGATATGATCGTCGTGCCGCTCGGCGACCGCGTTCACGGCGATCCCGCCGGACGGCGTGAACTTGATGGCGTTGCCGATCAGATTGAGCAGGATACGATTGAGCCGGACAGGATCGCCGTGCGCCGAGGTATGGACCGAGGCATCGCAGGCGAGGTCGAACGTCAGGCCCTTGCCGAAGGCCTGGGGACGCATCAGCTCGGCGGCGGCGTCGATGAGCTGGTCGAGGTGAAAGTCGCGCGTCTCCAGCGTCTCGCTGCTCGCCTCCAGGCGCGCATATTCCAGGATCGCATCGACCAGAGCGATCAGCGTTTCGCTTGACGCCGCGGCGGTCGCGAGGTGGCGCCGCTGCGCTTCGCCGAGGCCGCCGTCGTCGAGCAATTGCAGCACGCCCATGACGCCGTTCAGCGGCGTGCGCAGCTCGTGGCTGACGACGGCAAGGAAGCGCGACTTGGTCTCGTTGGCCTGCACCGCGAGGCTGCGCGCGCGCTCGGCGGCATCGTGCTCGGCAAGGGCGTGATCGCGGGCTTTCTCGAGCTCGGAGGTGCGCTCGATCACCTTGCGCTCGAGCGTGGCGTAGGAATAGCGCAGCTGCGCGGCCATGCGGTTGAACTGGTCGCCGAGTGCTTCCAGCTCGTCGCCGGACTTGATCGCGAGCCGCAGGCCGAGATCGCCGCTCCCGATCCGCCGCGCGCCCTGCGTCAGGAGCTGGATCGGCTCCGTCATGCGCCGGCTGAGAAAGAAGGACACCAGCACCGCACCGGCCAGCAGGACGACGAGGAGAAAGGTCGAACGGCCGATCGATGCGTAGATCGGCGCATAGGCTTCGGCGAGCGGCAGCTCGACGAACACCACCCAGCCGAGCGAGGGGACCGTCGCATAGGTCGAGAGTACGCGTTGACCGGTCAGATCCTCCTTGATCAATCCGCCTGAAGCCGGCCCCACGCCGTCGAGCGCGGCGCGGACGTCCGCGTGGCCGGAGAGGTCGCTGCGCTGCAGGGCCCGCCACAAATCGGGATGCGCGATCAGGACACCCATGCGATCGACCACGTAGGCCTTGCCGGTGTTGCCGACCCTGATCCCGGTGACGAGGTCCCAGATGAAGCGCAGGTTGACTTCGGCGACGATCACATTCGGACTGCGGCCGGTGCCGCGCGTGGCGAGCGTCATGTACGGCTCGGTGTCGCCGAAGAAGTAGACCGGCCCGTAATAGGCCCGGCTTTCGTTCGCGCCGCGGAAGGCGGGGGAGGCGGAGAGGTCGGCCTTGCTGCCGACCCGGTCGGCGACACGGCGGGACACGCGCACCTGCTCCAGCCCTCGCGAGTCCAGCTCGGCGATTTCCGCGATCGCCGGCGAGAGGCGCAGCAGACGAATCGCGTTCAGGCGCTCGTCTTCGTTGGTCGACAACTCCGGCGGCAGCCGCGAGAGCCACCGGATCTGGTTTTCGATCTGGTTGATGAACTGGCCGATCTGAATCGCCGCGGACGCCGCCTGCTCGCGCTGGGTTGCCGCCAGAAGCTGCTTCTGCTCGCGATAGGAGAACCAGACGTCGAAGCCGGTGTTGATGGCGAGCGCGGCAAAGGCGAGGGCGACGATCGAGTAGAGATATTTGCGGAACAGCCGGCCGGGAGGCGTCCGCAAATGTCCCTGGTCGGCCGTCTCGTTCACTCGCGGATCTCGTCGGCGCGCGCGAGCAGGGTGAAAGGCAGCGTCAATCCCAGCGTGCGGGCCACAGTGCGGTTGATCAGCAGCTCGTATTTCCGCGGCGATTGCACCGGAAGATCGCCGGCCTTGGTGCCGCGCAGGATGAGATCGACGTAATCGGCCGAACGCACCTCCAGCGTCGGCCCGTAGCTCATCAGCCCGCCCGCATCCATGAAGTAATGGAACGGGTAGATCGTGGGTACGCGATATTTGTCGGCGGCCGCGACCACCGCCTTGCGGTTGATCACGAGGAAGCTGTCGACCAGTGCGACCATCGCCGCCTTGGGCGGCTCGGAAAAGCGCCTGACGACCTCGTCGATCCCCGCAGGCGCGTCGACCGGGGCGGGGATCACGGACACGCCGCATGAAGCGGCCTCCTGCTCGATCGATTCGAGGAAGAAGCGTCCGCCGCGCGGCGTGGTCGCGGGGTTGAACAGGATGCCGACACGCACGATGTCGGGCACGGCCTCGCGGATCAGCTGCAGCCATTTGCCGCCCATCTCGGCGGTGCTGTTGGTGAAGCCGGTGACGTTGCCGCCGGGATGCGCAAGGCTTTCGACGAAGCCGTTGCCGACCGGATCGTTGGCGGTCGCGAACACGATCGGGACGGTCTTGGTGGCTGCGAGGACAGCCGCAGTTTCGACCGTCGAGCCGGTCAGGATCACGTCCGGTTTGAGGTCGAGCAGTTCCTGAATCGCCGCCTTCAGCCGGTCCGGTGCGCCGAAGGTCGAACGGAGCTCGAGGCGGAAGTTGACGCCTTCGACCCAGCCGCGCTGTCTCAAGCCGACGACGAGACCGCCAAGGCGGGAAGTCGCGCTGTCGATCATGCTCCGCCTGGTCAGTTCGTCGTCGAGCGGCAATGCAGTCAAGGATGCGACGATGCGCATGCGATCGGACGTTGCGCCGAGCGCGATCCAGCCCGCAGCGGTAGCTCCCGCAAGACCAATGAAGCCGCGGCGATCGACCGCGAAAGCGGAACGCCGTTCGGTCATGGAATTCTTTGCATGATGGCCTGCCCCGGTTCGATGCTTAGCGCGAACGGCCGGTGACCACAATTGATCAAAAAAAGCGCTTGTGAATGTTCATTCGCAGCGTTTGGCAGCCTGATCCCGTATTCCTACGCTGCCAAAGAGTCGCTGTTTCGAACCTTGTCTCCTCGGTGGCACCTTGTAACGCCTTGTCGCGTTGCAACATTTTCCGTCTCGGTTGCGACGACGGTCCGGGGAGCCTGATTTCGCAGCTGCCGATTTTTGAAGCGTTCTTTCAAGTTTGTTTCGAAGGTTTCGATGCGCAAAATCTATCTCATTCCGGCCGTCGTCGGCCTGCTCACCTCCGTTGCCGCCGGGCCGCTCGCGGCCCAGGGCGCCGTGCCGAAGCAGAAGGCTGCGCCGGCACCCAGAGCCGCCGCGGCCGGTGCTCCCGCTGCAGCCGGCACGCCCGTCGCCGCCGGCGCGCCGTCGGCCGAGACGCCTGGAGCGGAGGACAAGAGCAAAGCGATCGACGGCTTCCGCTCCGCCAAGTTCGGCATGAACGAGGCCGACGTGCGCGCGGCGATGACGAAGGATTTCAACGCCAAGCCCGATGCCATCAGGGCGCAGGACAACGCGGCCGAGCTGACGCACAGCATCCTGCTCTCCGTTCCGGAGTTGCTGCCGAACGGCGGCACCGCCGAGCTCTCCTACGTGTTCGGCTACAAGTCCAAATCGCTGATCCAGGTCGGCGCGGTCTGGTCGAAGGGAACAGACGCGGCGATGACGCCGGAGAAGCTGTTCTCCAACGCCAACATCCTGCGCGCCCACTTCATGGGCGAAGGCTTCAAGCCCGAGTCCATCGCGGTCAACATGCCCGTCGCCGGCGGCATCGTGATGTTCCGCGGCAGCGACGCCAAGGATCGCTCGGTGATCCTGCTGCTGCAGGGCACGTTCGAGAACAAGGAGAACAACCAGCGTCTGCTGACGCCGACCAGCCTGCTGCTGTTCTACGTGGCCGACGCCAAGAGCCCCGACATCTTCAAGCTGCCGCCCGGCCAGTTCTGATGCCGGCCGGCAGCACGACATTCTCCCACCCGGTTGTGGATCGGCGCCAATGCCGATGAAGAGGATCTGACATGCGCGGACCATCTGCGGCGCAAGACAATGACGAGCTGACGACATTGCGCAAGCTTTCGCGCTTCCGCTCGATGTCGCTGCTCTGCGCGATGCAGATGGTCTTTCTGCCGGTTTACAGCGTCCGCGTTCAGGCGCAGACGGCGAACGTCATTCTGCCGGACGGGCGCACCGGGACGAGCTTGCAGACCTCCGGCAACGTCACCAACGTCACGACGTCGACGGTGTCGGGCGCCAACGCCTTCAACTCGTTCTCGCAGTTCAGCGTCGGGCAGGGCAACACGGTCAACCTGCAGCTGCCGACCGGCACGCAAAATCTCGTCAACATCGTTCGCGACGCGCCGGTCTACGTCAACGGCACGCTGAACTCCTACATGAACGGCGCGATAGGCGGTAACGTCTATTTCGCCGATCCCAAGGGTTTCGTGGTCGGCCGCAGCGGCGTGGTCAATGTCGGCAGCCTCAACGTCTCGACGCCGACGCGCGAATTCACCGACAGCCTGATCGGTCCGGGCGGGGCGATCAATGGCACGGCGGTCGGCAACCTCATGGCGGGTTCGTTCCCGGTCTCGCCGGACGGCAACATCCGCATCTATGGCCGCATCAACGCCCAGGACGGCGTGCGTCTGACCGGGCAAAACGTCATCGTCGGCGGCGCCAGCCAGCGCGACATCGCCAATCTCGACCATGCCGCGAAGTTCGCAGCCTCGGTCAATTCGAAGGGCCTGCGCAGCGCCAGCTCGATCACCGTCAGCAACGGTTCGATCCATATCGGCGCCGTCAACAACGCGCGTGTCAACGGCCGCCTGACCGCGCGCAGCAAGACCTCGACGCCCAGCAACATCACGGTTCAGGCCGGCAACAACATCGAAATCGGCAAGAGAGCCAATCTCAACATCGCAAGCGCAAACGGCAATGCCGGCGAGATCCGCCTGAAGGCGGCCCAGAACCTGACTGTCGCGGGCGGAGCCAAGTTCAACGCCAGCGCGAAGACCGGCAATGCCGGTCTGGTCGACTTCAGCGCGAACGGGATCATCGACATCGGCCAGGGTATCAAGGTCAACCTCAGCACGGACAACGGCAAGGCCGGCACGCTGCTGATCGACCCGACCGACCTTGTCGTCGGTGATGCCGCCCAAGGCGACACAGGCGTGACGCTGTCGAACAGCTCGGTCGCGGCTGCGATCAACGGGCTCAGCGCCGGTGCCACCTACCTCATCCAGGCAGACAACTCGGTCACGCTGGCGGCCCACGCGGTGGTCGATACCCGTCGTCTCGATGCCAATGGTTATTCGACGGGCAATGCCAACGACATCCGGATAGAGGCGCGGATAATCGATATCCAGAACGGCGCGCAAATTCTCGCGCAGGCTGTCAACTCCGCCGGTACGCATTACACCAGCGGCAATGTGACGCTCGCGGCGACGGCGAGCGACAGCAAGCTGTCGGGCCAAGCCACTGCGACGTCGGGAATTACGGTCGACGGCCGGATTACCGGCGGTGACATCACGATCGCATCGGTCTCGACGGCGTCGTCCAGCTTTACGAGCTCGGTCCCTGGCCTCTTTACGCTGGTGGGCACCACGCTCGCGGCCTCGATGCTCGGCATCAACGGCGGCTACGTGGCCGCGAGCGCCACCGCGACGGTCAATATCAACGGCAACGCCAACATCAACGGCACCGGCAACGTCTCCATCGCCTCGCATGGTTCGGAGACGGCGCAGGATCCGGCGATTGCGAGCACCTTGATCGGCGGCTCGCCGATCGGCGCCGCCGCTGTCGTCGGCAAGATCGACGGCAATGTCAGCACCAATGTTGC
>Ga0102592_1002722_pt1 | contig 14671 bp, 14 predicted proteins | sample AraplaCol_mMF_r2_FD_76861 | JGI IMG/M metagenome (GOLD analysis project Ga0102592, IMG submission 76861) | Arabidopsis root microbial communities from North Carolina, USA - plate scrape MF_Col_mMF_r2 (SPADES assembly) (version 2) | ecosystem: Host-associated > Plants > Roots > Endosphere... | reverse complement strand
CCCGGACAGCTCATTTGCTCATGGCATATTAGCGATCGCAATTTTCGCAGGCAAGTAAGCGAAGGTTGCATGAGGAAGCTCCGAACGCTTTCCGCACCGCGTCCTTGCTGGTCGGCTATCCGCTTGGAAACGGGAGGAACCGGAAATAGCAACAGGCCTGAACCTTCTGTTATAATGGGACGATTGACAGTTTCGAGTGGGGGACATGGAGCGCCGTCTCGCCGCCATCCTGATAGCCGATGTCGTTGGCTATACTCGTCTTAGCCAACTCGACGAAGAGAGGACGCGCGCCTGCTTTCAGGCAGACCTACATGAGGTCTTCGAGCCAACGATCAGTGCCCATCACGGTCGCCTGGTCAAGCTCATGGGCGACGGTCTGTTGGTGGAATTCCATAGTGTCGTCTATGCCGTTCGCTGCGCGGCGGACGTGCAGCGCATTGAGGCGGGCAAGCATGTTGCGATGGCACTCGAAGCGAAGCCGGACTTTTCTGTCACGGAATGGGGCAAGAGCTGTCCTACAAATACGTCGCCGATCGGCAACGCTTCGTTGACGGACTGCGCTGCGCCGGCCTCCCAGAATAGCTTTCAGAATATGTGTTTCGTGCATTTAGGCGCCGCAGCGTCAGTTCTGCTCGTTCCAATATCTTTGCCAGAGGTCGAGCCTGGGCTTCAGAGGATCGGGCCCTACGATCGCGCCGTCGTTGGTGAAGTTGATGAGTTTGTCGGTATTGGGGTCGTAGATGGGCCAATACGGCCGTGAGCCACCATTGGGATCGCCCTTTCTTGCAAAATCGACCCAATAGCCACTCGCAAGTGCGGCCATGGCCCAGTCGGCAGGCGTAACCTTGTCTTTCACCAATGCGGCTGGGATGTCGAACATATACGGAATCTCAAAGCCGTGGGGAGTGCCTTTCCATTTCGGATCGTCGCGCAGCGCCTCGGCGACATAGGAGAAGCGATACCACCAGGTCGGCTGACCTGCTCGGATCATCTCGTCAGCGAGATGACGAGACGGCTCGACAAATGTCTTGTCTGCGAAAAGCTGCTGTTTCAGATCCTCAAGCGTCTCCCGGTTGCCGGGATCATAGAGCGCGCGAGCCTCTGCCGCAGCCTTCCCGAATATCTGGAACAGGTCGTCTTTCGTCGCGGCCTGGCCGATACCAAGATCACGACTATTCGCTCCGACAATGACGGGCACTGGCGCTTGACGTCCTGCTGCGAAGGCCGCCTCGGGCGTTTCGAGCAAAAACCGTCCATCAAGGATAGGTCCTGAAATGCCGATGACCGGCTTGCCTGTCGACATTCCCGCCAGCGCCTCTGGCGCCGATGCACCCTCGGTCAGCTTTTCAGCAGGTAGCGCCCGGAGCGCTGCGAGAGCGCCGGAATCGGTGCCAGTGATTCCGAGAGAGTCGGCAAAGTCCAACGCGGCTTTCTCCCCTTGCTTCAGCGATGACAGCGGCAAGCTTTGGGCACGCGCCGTGGGAGCGCCCGGCGACTGCAAAATGGCTGCCTGGAAGAGCCCTCGCGACAAAGGCGACACCATGTGAGCCATCACCGAGCCGCCGCCTGCTGACTCTCCGAATATGGTCACCCTCTTCGGATCGCCGCCGAAGGCCTTGATGTTCTGTTGCACCCATTTCAATGCTGCAAGCTGGTCCATGTAACCATAGTTACCGACCGGTTCATCAGGAGATTCCTCTGTGAGCCCAGGATGAGCGAAGAAACCCAACCGTCCTAGGCGGTAGTTCATGCTGACGAACACAACTCTCTGCGCGGCGAGCTGGTCGCCGGGATACTGAAGGGTATTCCCGTGTACAAGAGCGCCGCCGTGTATCCAAACCATAACCGGAAGCGGTGTCCTGGAACGTTTGACTGGTGTCCAGATGTTGAGAGTCAAACAGTCCTCGGACTTTGGCAAATCATCGGCCTGCACGCATGAGGGACTGAAGCTCCGCGCTTCCCTGACGCCATTCCATTTCGACACCGGCGTTGGATTGCGCCATCGCAGATTACCAACAGGCGGAGCGGCGTAGGGTATGCCTTTGAAGCTAATGACCGTGCCTATCGTCTCACCTCGCAGCATTCCGCTGTCGATTTGAACGGTATCGTCTGCAGCATCAGTTCTTGGTGCAAAGATCATCTGACACGTTGCGACCGCCAAAACGAGCACGAATTTGCTACTGCGGTCTACGGGCACCATCCCCTCCAATCACCAGATTCTGACAGTCTGCAGGTAAAAATACTCCCCTCTGGCGACATCAAAAAGCGTTCATCCGCTCACGACAAATGCTGTGCGTAACGCACCCATTTCGCGTGCGTCGTGTCTGCGTGCATCTGATCGCGCACGCTTCACCTCAAACATGATGCTTGAAATATTGTACCTCGCGCTCGTGCTTCTCAGCCGCTTCGCGTGATTTGAACGTGCCGAGATTTTTGCGCTTGTGGGTCTTTGGATCGACCTTGCGTGAATAGAGCCGATACTCGCCGGATTTCAGCCTACGGATCACGACAGCCTCCTTCGTGGTAGTCCGTAAATTCCAAAAAGACTTGAAGGTTCCCGTTTGCTGCGGTGGCATGAGATGTCCCGCTTGCCGGCGTAACTCACACGTTGGGCGGGTGCGCGCGACCAGCGGCAACAGGAGATTACTCTTTTCTTCAAACACTCGTGATCGGAACGCCACTCGGTTGGACTGAACCCTAAAGCGGGCGTAAAAAGCAGTGCGAGCAACTACAGTGCCGCTCAGGGGAGAGCAAACGATGGCGCCGGGCCTTGCTACAGCTGCTAATTCGCCCATAGGAGCCGCCAGGACCGTCGAGAAACTGTCAGGCAATGGCTGGGCTCTGGATGCCAGCGGGAGGTGGATCTATCTGTCCCATGATCTGCAGCTCGCGCTCGCGAAGACCCCGGAAGACCTAAATGCGTGGTGGAGTGAAGGAGAGGGGGCCTGGAAGCAACTGGTTCACCCCGACGACTACGAACGTGTTGCCGGGGAGTGGCGGCATTGCCTTCGGTCAGGGTATCCGTTTGATAGTGAATTCCGCATCAGACGCAGGACCGGCTTTGGTTGGGTACGAAGCTCCGGTCGATCCATCCTGGACGACTCTGGCGACATTGTCGGCTGGTACGGAACCTCGCTCGATATCGATAGCGACCGAAAAACTGTCGACGCCTTGCATGACCGGGAGCTCGAACTCTCGCTGTTGGTGGATTCTGTACCGAGCCATCTTTGGCGGCTGACGCCCGAGGGAGAACCGAGCTTCTTCAACAAGAGAATGATCGACTATCTCGGCCGGGACGTCAGCGATATCCAGATACCTGGCCTCAGCCGACTGGACGCCATGATCGAGATGGCAATTCATCCGGAAGATGCGGAAGAGTTCGGTGGCGCGCTCAATCAGAGCCTGGTAACGGGCGAGAGCTTCTTCATGAGATATCGCCTGCGTCGCCATGACGGCGTTTACAGGTGGATGTCCAGCCGTGCGGAATCGGTGCGAGACCACGATGGCCGCATCGTCCAATGGTACGGCCTCTGTCACGATGTCAACGATCAGGTCGCCACTGAGGAGGCGCTCAGGCGAAGCGAATGGCACCTGCAACGCTTGATCGATGCCTTGCCGGTCCACATCTGCAGTTGGACAGCCGCGGGAGAGCTTTCCTACGTAAGCAAGCGCTTTCTCGAAGAAGCCGGATTGTCGAAGGCGAGCTTTTCGGAGTTCGCGAAGGCCGCGCTGGACTTGATCCATCCGGACGACGTCGCGCAGGTTCGAGGTCAGGCTCTCCAATGCATTCAGAAGGGCGACGCATTCTCAATGAGATATCGCCGACGACGGAAAGACGGAACTTTTCGTTGGACGGCCGACAGGTTCGAGCCCCTGCGCGGTACTAACGGCACTATTGTTGAATGGTATGGCCTTTCAGTTGATGTCGATGAGGAGATGCGGATTCAACAGTCGCTGCGGGAGAGCGAGCACTCTCTTCATCAGCTGGTGGAGACACTGCCGGCACTCATCTACTGCCTGGCCCCTGATGGCAGGCCGATCTATCGCAGCCAGAAGCTGAGCGAATATCTGGGCTTCAGGATTGAGGAAGATGCAGAAACCGGTAAGAGCCTCCACGCCACCTTGGAAGCGATCATCCATCCCGAGGACCTCCCCGCCGTTAAGAGAAAATACAGCCAGTCGCTGCCGACAGGAAAGCCGTACGCGATGAGGCACCGAATGCGGCGGTTCGACGGAGAATATCGCTGGATGGAGACCCGGGCACTGGCGATGTACAATGCGGAAGGTGAAATCGTTCAATGGAACGGCGTGTGCCTCGACATCGACGATTGGCTTCGTGCGCAGGAGGAACTGCGACTAGCCCAGAGGAACCTTGCCAGGGCCAGCCAGGCGGCCAGCCTCGCTGAGCTCACCGCATCGATCGCGCACGAGATAGGTCAACCGCTCGCGGCGATGATCTCCAGTTCCGACGCGTGCCAGCGGTGGCTGAACGCAGAACCGCCGAATATGGAGCGAGCCCAGAAAGCGCTGGATCGTGTTGTGAGAAGTGCGAATACCGCGACGGACGTCGTGAACCGCATTCGGGCGCTTTTCAAGCATTCCGACGACTCACGTCGTGTCAACGCATTTGGTAACGTGGTTACCGAAGCGCGCGACTTGATGGCAGAAGAGGCACTGAGACGAGGCGTCCGGATAAACTCGCGTATCGACAGCGATCTTCCGCCGCTGTTCTTCGATCACATTCAAATCCAGCAGGTCCTCGTCAATCTTATCCGGAATGCGATGGAAGCAATGGATGCGGCTCCAGATCGCCGCCTCCTGCAGCTGCGCGTGCGCCGTGATGAAGACTGGGTTCACACGGAGATCGCCGACAATGGTCCGGGCATCGACAATCCTGACCGCATTTTCGAGCCGTTTTTTACGACAAAGGGGCAGGGGATGGGCATGGGGCTGGCGATCTGCAGGTCGATTCTCGAATCCCATGGCGGGAGAATCTGGGTCGAGAAAAATGATCCGAATGGCGCAAAATTCGTCTTCTCGCTACCGGTGAAAGCCGAGGCGGCCCGGGCATCATAGCCTTCCCAATGGGTTCCGATCGGTCAGACCGTGACCGCGGCTTCGATGGCTGAGCGGAGTTCGCCACCGGCAAATGGTTTGAAAAGACAGAGACCGGTGCGTTTTGCTTCTTTGATAAGCGCATCCTGAGCGTGACCGGTCATGAACACAACAGGTATGGTGATGTTCCGCCGTCGTAGCTCATTGCTGAGGTCGATCCCACTCATGCCAGGCATCGAAATATCGAGGACAAGACACTTCGTATCCGGGATTCGAGGGAACGCGAGGAACTCGGCGGCCGACGCGAATGTCACCACGGAATAGCCAGACACCTCCAGCAGATCGAGCAGCGATTCCCTCACTGCTTCGTCATCATCTATGATCGCAATTAGCGTCGGATGCATATTCATCGTTTTCTCATCAGCGCAAACCTGGTCATTGTTCGCCGGGGCAGTCTTCCTTGCGGCTGCCTATGTCGTTTTGTCGAAGGATGAATGAGAACGTGGCGCCCCCAATCCGGCGTGACGTAGTGCGCCCGCTCAACCGGTCTGCGGCGCGGGGTGATCCGCTCGAGAACTGGTGCTCCCTAAATGGCGGCCCGTCGGGGTTTGGTGCGACCACGAGAGCCGAAGCACCATTCACGGCGCTCGCCCGGCGGCAAACGCGTTGGCTATCTACCCGCAGCAGGTCAACGAGGACGTCAATCGATCCTAAATGCGAGCAGGCTGAATCTCTGATTCTATCCAGGTCCAGCTGAACAGGATCGTTGTTTCGGTCAGAGGTCATTTGTGTTGTGGATGACATAGCTTCTCACGCTCTCGATTAGGTCGTATCATGAGCCTGAGGATACAACTCCCGTAAGGTTATGCGGACAGCGCGAAGGCAAAGAGCCTTTTGGCAACCCTGTTTGAAAGCACGTGCTTTTTCCGGACTTAGATTACGCCGATAGGTAGGCGCTCGCATCCCCAACACAAGTATATCTTGAGGGTCTGGTGCGTTCGGCCGTGACGATCGTATCGCGCCATGAGTGCGCTCTTTTGCGCGATCTTTTGATGATCCCGCGAATCGCCGAGGACATGTCGTCAGCAGGGCGGCTGCTCGCCCGAATCAAGTAGGGGAATGCCAGAACCGGCAGTCGCTGCAAAGATGGGAGCCGAGCTTGCCACAGCAGGGGCAACAGCCGATATCGACTGACTCCGTTGGAAACAGAGCCTCAGGCCTGCCGGGAGCATCGTCGCAAATCTATGCAAAGATTATGAGGAGTTTTAAACGCTGGGCCGCAAACGCGCCTCAGCAGGTTCAATGTTATCAATCCCATTGGATTGAATGGTGCGGTCGAGAAGACTCGAACTTCCACGGGTTGCCCCACAGCGACCTCAACGCTGCGCGTCTACCAATTCCGCCACGACCGCATCGTGGTAGGTGCCGATTTGTGCCGGCGGGGCAGCATGTAGCAAAAGCATTTCGGGTACACAAGGGCGATATGACAGATTTTTTCAAAAGAAATCACAGCATTTGAATCGTCCTCGAAACGGGACCATATAGGCCTTCGCAGCGCTGCCTCCGCAGCCGCGGCACAAGGAATGGCCATGCTACGCACAGATCTTGAATTCTCCATGATGCCCCGAGAAGGCTCGCGGCCCGTCCGATGGCGGATTGCCGACGGCCTTGTGCCCTATGAGGAGGCTGTGGAAAACATGGAGCGCGAGGTCGCGGCGATCGCAGACGGCGGCGACGAGCTCGTCTGGCTTGTGGAGCACCCGCCTCTCTACACGGCGGGAACGAGCGCAGATGCCAAAGACCTGGTCCAGCCCGACCGGTTCCCTGTCTTCGCAACAGGACGCGGCGGCGAGTATACCTATCACGGGCCGGGCCAGCGTGTTGCTTACGTGATGCTGGACCTGAAGCGCAGGCGTCAGGACGTGCGTGCCTTTGTTGCCGCGCTCGAGGAAGTGGTCATTCGCACGCTTGATTCGATGAACGTCCGCGGCGAACGGCGCGAGGACCGCGTCGGTGTCTGGGTTCGCAGGCCTGACAAGGCGGCTCTACCCGACGGCACGATGGCAGAAGACAAGATTGCGGCACTGGGGATCCGGCTGCGGAAATGGGTGACCTTTCATGGACTGTCGCTGAACGTCGAACCCGATCTCGATCACTTCAGCGGAATCGTTCCATGCGGGATTTCCGCCCATGGCGTCACGAGTCTGGTCGACCTCGGCCTACCGGTCATGATGACTGATGTCGACATCCGGCTTCGACAGGCATTCGAATCGGTTTTTGGTGAAACAGTCACCGAGGGGTGACGCAAAGAAGAAAGGGCCGGATGACCGGCCCTCGGCAATCGATTGCTATTTGTCGCCGATGTCGCGGCAGGCATCGGTATGTGACGCTCCGCTATCGCCGCCAGCCGTATGCACCCCTGAGTTCGTCCTCATGTAGTCGCAGTCGGGCAGGCGCCTGACGCTTCCCGTTGTCATCCTGTCGACGGGAGCCGACATCCGCGCTGGCGCAAATCCGTCGCTGTCATTCGTGTAGTCGTTGGAATATTCCGGTGCCTTGCGGTTGGCGTAGTGAATTGGCTTTTTCGCCGTCATCTGGACGGGTGCAAACCCGTCGCTGTCGTTGCTGTAGTCATTCGAGTACTGTTGGGCAAAGGCTGCACTTCCTAGGCCGAGGCTGAGGGCAAGAACGGAAGCGGCGGCCGTAAATCTGAAACGCATGGGATAACTCCTCAATTCATCGTTGCATTGACAACGACACCAAACCCTCGGCAGGAGTTAGTTCGCGCTCAAATTGCGGCAAGAATGCGGGCGAAAAATCACGCGGACGGTGCCGTTTTATCAAATGAAATCACAGAACCGCGACCGAAATTGACCGTTTCGTGATGGAACATTCTCCCTCATTCTGAAAGCGCGCGCTTCCGCATTTACACAACCAAAAGCAGATTAATTGTCCACTCAGCTGGAGCTACTTTCGTAACTTGTCCCACCGTCTGACCAGCCGCTCGCGCTTGAGCCTGGAAAGGCGCTGTATCCAAAAGATGCCGTCGAGCTGGTCAATTTCGTGCTGGATGCAGACGGCGAGGAAGCCCTCCGCTTCCTCCTCGTGAACGACGCCCGTCAGATCACGGTATCGAACACGAATTGCCTTTGGCCTGATGACCTCATCAGTCATACCGGGCATGGAGACGCTCCCTTCGACATGGCGAATCGTATCGTCTGACACTGACACCATTTCCGGATTGACGTAGTGGCGCACGCCTTCGTTTGGGCCAAGCTCAATCACGACCACCCGCAGAAAGACGCCGATGTGGGCAGCAGTGATTCCGACACCTGGCGCCGCCCGCATCGTATCCAGCAAATCGTCCGCAAGGTCGCGCAGCCTCTGGTCAAAGATTTCGACGGGTTCGCAAACGGTTTTCAGGCCATTGTCGGGAAAGCGCAATATGGGTCGGACAGCCACTGGCAAAGTTCCTGTTTTGAGATGCGCGGAAACTATCGCTGTGCACGCGCATTGTCATCCACGCGAGGCGTTTGCGGCTGGACGGACTTCAAGCTTTGAGCTAGCACGAAGCTATATATTCGGCGCTTAGTCATTGAACTTCAAACGGGATGCGAGGGCGGCAACCATGACGAACGACGCAGAAGAGCTCGTCCGCCCGCGTCCAGACAGCGGCGACGCCGACATCTATGATGAAAATGGCAACGTCCGAGGTGATTTCCTGGCGCTGGTCGGTGCCGCGATTGCCGATCGCGATACGATCTTCCTGCGCCAGCACGTCGCCCGCCTGCATGAATCCGAAATAGGCGACCTTCTCGAATCGCTGCAGCCGGACCAGCGGCTAGCACTTGTTCGCCTCCTCGGCGACGAATTCGACATGACGGCGCTGACCGAGGTCGATGAAACGATTCGCCGCGAGATCGTCGACCAGATGCCGAACGAGCAGATCGCCGCAGCGATCGGCGAACTCGATTCGGACGATGCCGTTTACATTCTCGAGGACCTCGACACCGAGGATCGCGAAGAAATCCTCGCGCAGCTGCCGTTTACCGAACGTGTGAGGCTGCGGCGCGCGCTCGACTATCCGGAAAGCTCGGCCGGCCGTCGTATGCAGACGGAGTTCGTCGCGGTCCCGCCGTTCTGGACGGTCGGGCAAACGATCGACTACATGCGCGACGAGGAAGACCTGCCATACTCGTTCTCGCAGATCTTTGTCATCGACCCGACATTCAAGCTATTGGGCGCCGTCGATCTGGACAAGATCCTGCGGACAAAGCGGCAAACCAAGATCGAATCCATCATGCGGGAGACGAATCATCCGATCCCTGCGGAGATGGACCAGGAAGAGGCCGCCCAGCTTTTCGAACAATACGACCTTCTCTCCGCCGCCGTCGTCGACGAGAACGACAGGCTGGTCGGTGTGCTCACGATCGACGACGTGGTCGACGTCATTCACGAGGAAGCCGACGAAGACATCAAGCGTCTGGGCGGTGTCGGCGACGAAGAGCTGTCGGACAATGTTTTCTCAACCGTCCGCTCTCGCTTTCTCTGGCTCGTGATCAACCTCGGAACGGCCTTGCTGTCTGCAAGCGTCATCGGGTTGTTCGACGAATCGATCGAGAAGATGATTGCGCTCGCGGTGCTGATGCCGATCGTGGCATCCATGGGCGGCAATGCGGGCACGCAGACGATGACGGTTACCGTCCGCGCGTTGGCGACCGGCGACATCGACATCTACAACGCCGGCCGCATCATACGCAGGGAGGCGGGGGTCGGCGTCGCCAATGGCGCGCTGTTCTCCGTCATCATGGGGGCCATCGCCGCCACCTGGTTTCACGACTACCAACTGGGCTTCGTGATCGGCGCAGCGATGATCATCAACCTGTTTGCTGCCGCCCTTGCCGGAATTCTGCTGCCGTTGCTCCTGCATAAGGTCGGAGCCGACCCAGCCATTGCGTCGTCGGTTTTTGTCACGACAGTAACCGATTGTACGGGCTTTTTTGCCTTTCTCGGTATCGCTACATGGTGGTTCGGGATTTAGCCGGCTCGAATTTCCGCGCAGAAATTGACTATTACGTAAAAGTCAATATTATTGGCACCCTTAATGGTGGGGAGCCCATGCCGGTCAGCAAGTACTATAGCATAACCGAATTGACGCGCGAGTTTGGAGTATCGACGCGTACGCTGAGGTTCTACGAAGACGAAGGATTGATCCATCCAGAGCGGCGCGGACGCACCCGGTTGTTCCGTCCGGCAGACCGCCGCCTGATCCAGGAAATCCTGCGTGGCCGGCGCATCGGTTTCACCATTGCGGAGATCCGCGAGATCATTCAGGTCTACAAGGAGCCGCCGGGCGAGTTGGGCCAGCTGAAGCTCCTGATGAAGCGCGTCGACGAGAAGCGCGAAGACCTGCGCCAGAAGCGCAAAGACATCGACGACACGTTGGCCGAGCTCGACAATATCGAAGAGGCATGCCTCGGTCGTCTGGCCGATATCGGCGTCGGGACCTGATTATTGCGTGTTGGCGCTGCACTCGCTCGCCAACGCCATGATCCGCCCGTCATCCGGCTTGACGGCGCCAGACTGGAATTCCGTGAAGAGCTTTTGCGTCTGCAGCGCATCGAGGGTGCACTGGCAGAAGTTGCGGCATAGCGCTTCGCCTTCCTGCATCATGCAGGAGGCATTGCATTGCCTCAGGTAGATTTCGACCGGGTCCGGCTTAGCGGGCGGAATGATCACGGAAAGTCCGTAGGCAACTGCGATCAGCACCGGCTGATGAATGAGGTAAAAGGCGAGGCTATGACGCCCGGCCCTTGCCGGCAGGCTTGAGCCGGTGCCAAGCCTTGCAAGCCTCGTGGGAAGCCCCGTCCTCAGGGCGAGCAGAGCCGTCGTCATGCCAAGCAGGAAGGGCACCGCCCAAGGAAAGATCGGGACGTAGTCGTTCGACCGTTGCGGCATCTCTGCCAGGCCGATCCAGGCGAGGTAGCGCGGATTGAAGATCGGCGAGCGCAACAGGTTGGGCGCGACCCAGGTATCCACGACCCATGCCGCGGCAACAGCAGCGGTCGCGGCGATGGTAACAGGCAAGGGCAGACGCAGGAAGACAAGGCCCAGGAGGCTGAGGACCGCGATGCAATGGAGAATGCCGAAAAATATCCATTCGCCGGGGAAAACAAAGCGCGTCACCACTGAGATCGCGAGCGCTGCGGCAGCGATCATCGCAAACCGCTTCCAGAACGAGCGCCAGCGGATCTCCGGCGTGTTTGCGAGGACCAGGCTGACGCCGACAATGAACAGGAAGGTCGATGCGATGGCGCGGGCATAGAGTTTCAGCCAGCCGGTTTCTGCCGTACCTGGGGCGAGGTAGCCCATGAACTCCATATCCCAGGTGAAATGATAGGTCGCCATCGCCAGCAGGGCGACACCGCGCGCGGTGTCCAGCAAGCCAATGCGAGGCGGCTTAACGCTCGTAGGTGTTTCCGTCGCCAGAGCGGTCATTCACAATCCCTCGGATGAGTCGTTGCCATCGTTCGACGGCTTGGCGCGGGAAATAGGAGAACGGTGGAGATTTGATGGCGGTTGAGCGTCCATGATCGCCAGCCGCGCCTCGGAGAAGAACTGCCGCCTCGTCAGAACGACGATCACGATCGTCGTCGTGAGCATGAAAACATAGGGATTGATGAACCAACCGAGATAACCGATCGAGAGGAAGATGGCGCGCAGCCCCTCGTTGAAATGACCCGCGGCAATGATGTTCATGCGGATGACGCGTTCCGCCGCCCGCTCGGCGGCAATCACATCGTGTTCGCTGTCGCGCATCATCGGGATTGAGCCGAAGAGGATGGTGCAGTAGTTGAAGAGGCGATACGACCAGCCGAATTTGAAAAAGGCGTATCCGAAAAGCGCCGCGAGGCCGCCGACCTTCATTTCAAAGACGGCATGCCCGCTATGAAAGACGAAGGGCAGGTCAGCGAAGACGGCGTCGACTTTCTCCGTTGCCCCCAACAGAGCAAAGCAGCTGCCGATGGCGAAAATCGACGTCGAGGCGAAGAATGCGGTGCCATTCTGCAGGCCGGCCATGATCTGGGTGTCGATCATCTTCAAATCGCGGCGCAGCGAATTGTAGATCCACTCGCGCCGGCGTTCCCGCATGGCGTGGGTGAGGCTGGTTCTGCCGAAGAAACTCGAGCTTTGCAGCAGGCGCGCATAGCCGAACCAGATCGCTGCAAAGAACACCAGTGCAATGTAATCCGCTGTCGTCATCATTATATTGAATCAGGCTCCCGTCGCCGCGTCACTCTACAGATGCGGTGGCACGCCGCAATGACTGGCAAGTCGCAGCGCTTCGTTTTACAGATGTCGCACGCGTGAAATGCCATGTCGGTCCATCGCAGGGATCGTGGGAGCTGGTAACGTAGGTTTGCGCAGCAACTATACAGGACGCAGTCATGTTCCTTTCCGTTTTCGACGTCTTCAAGATCGGTGTCGGCCCCTCCAGTTCGCACACGATGGGTCCGATGACTGCAGCCAATCGATTCCTCGATCTGATCCTGTCGAATGATTGGCCGCGCCCGACTTCTGGCGCCAAGGTTGCGTCGATAAAGGTCAGCCTGCACGGTTCACTGGCGCATACAGGGATCGGGCACGGGACGGGCAGGGCCGTCATCCTCGGCCTGATGGGCGAGCAGCCCGACAGCGTCGATCCGGACAAGATGGACGGAATCATCAGCCAGGTGGAGCGCTCCGGTAGCATCTCGCCGCCCGGGCATCCGAGCTACGGCTTCCAGCCGAAGACCGACCTGGTCTTCGACAAGAAGCAGCCGTTGCCGGGCCACGCCAACGGCATGTCGCTTTCCGCCTTCGACAAGGACGGGCGGATGCTGGTCAAGCGCATCTACTATTCAGTCGGCGGCGGCTTCGTCGTCACCGACACTGAACTCGAGCAGATGCGTGCAAAGAAGAAGACGCCGTCCGATTCGCTCAAGGTTCCGTATCCTTTCTCCTCGGCCAAGCAGATGCTCGACATGGCCGCGCGCTCCGGCCTCTCTATCGCGCAGATGAAGCGCGCCAACGAGGAAACGCAGCGTAGCCGCGAGGAACTGGACGCCGGTCTTGATCGCATTTGGGAAGCAATGCGCTCGTGTATCGAACGCGGGCTCAAGGTCGATGGCATCATGCCGGGCGGGCTGAATGTTCGCCGCCGCGCCCGCGCGATTCATGACAAGCTGCAGGAGGAATGGCGCAGCAACCGCATCAACCCGCTGCTCGCGAACGACTGGCTGAGCGTCTACGCCATGGCCGTCAACGAGGAGAATGCGGCTGGCGGGCGCGTCGTGACGGCTCCGACGAATGGCGCCGCGGGCGTCATCCCGGCCACCATCCGCTATTACGAGCATTTCCACGACGATTGGGACCAGAACGGCATCCGCGATTATCTTCTGACCGCTGCTGCGGTCGGTGGGATCATCAAGCACAACGCCTCGATTTCCGGCGCAGAGGTCGGCTGTCAGGGCGAGGTGGGCTCCGCGGCCGCCATGGCGGCTGCCGGCCTTGCGGCGGTCATGGGCGGGACCCCCGAGCAGATCGAGAACGCTGCCGAAATCGCGCTGGAACATCATCTCGGCATGAGCTGCGATCCGGTCGCGGGTCTCGTGCAGGTTCCCTGCATCGAACGAAATGCCCTCGGCGCGGTCAAGGCAGTTACGGCTGCCTCACTGGCCATCAAGGGCGATGGCAGACACTTCGTTCCGCTCGACGCCTGCATCGAAACCATGCGGCAGACCGGCAACGACATGAGCGAGAAGTACAAGGAGACTTCTACCGGCGGCCTTGCCGTCAACGTCGTGGAATGCTGACTTTGTGAACATGCGACTTGCCGCTTGACGCTGCCCGATAAAAGGATTTGAACGGCGGCATGGCATTGCATCTCATTAAACTGTGTGTGGGCGCGGATTCGATCGACGATCTGCGTGAGTGGGTCGCCGAGCGGTCTCTCAGGGCGATTGCGGCCGGGCTAGAGCCTCATTCCGTGCATACGACGAGGATGGTCCCGAAACGGGTCGAAGAGTTGCTTGACGGCGGTTCGCTCTACTGGGTGATCAAGGGGCAGGTGCAGGCGCGCCAGAAGCTGCTCGATATCCAGACCTTTACCGATGGCGAGGGAATCTCACGTTGCCATCTGGTGCTGGGGCCCGAGGTGATCGAAACGGCAGTCCAGCCGAAGCGTGCGTTCCAGGGCTGGCGCTACTATCCGCAAGATGATGTGCCGCGCGATCTGAATAGCCTTGGAGAAGGAATTGCGGAAATGCCCGCGGACCTTCGCCGCGAGCTTTCCGAACTCGGCCTGCTCTGACTAGCTTAGCGCAGGCGCAACGTTACCGGTGCCCGACCTTCCGGGCAGGTGACGTGAAGGTGGATACTGGTTTCCGCCTGTGAGCAACGCCAGGCCCGCGCGCCGTGGCACAGTAGCAGATTGATCAGGTCCTTGGTCTTTGCCGATTTCGGCTTCTGCCGCTGCAATCCTACCTCTGCCAGTCGCAAAGCCGCTTCATGTAGCGGGTGCAAACCGGCTCGCGGATTTTTGCCGGTCACCCGACCATTTGGCGGAAATTCCGGA
>Ga0102592_1002707_pt1 | contig 14778 bp, 7 predicted proteins | sample AraplaCol_mMF_r2_FD_76861 | JGI IMG/M metagenome (GOLD analysis project Ga0102592, IMG submission 76861) | Arabidopsis root microbial communities from North Carolina, USA - plate scrape MF_Col_mMF_r2 (SPADES assembly) (version 2) | ecosystem: Host-associated > Plants > Roots > Endosphere | place... | reverse complement strand
TTACACCAGACGCAATTTATATAGGTAAAAATACATATTAATAGGCTATAATATTTTATGACAGCTTCCGAGATCCGACAGCAATTCCTGGATTTTTTTGCTTCCAAAGAGCATCAGATCGTGCCTTCTGCCCCCATCGTGGTAAAGAATGACCCTACGCTTTTATTTACCAATGCGGGTATGAACCAATTCAAGGACTATTTCCTGGGCAACAAGACCCCGGCGCATACCCGGGTCGCGGACACCCAGAAATGCCTGCGGGTAAGCGGCAAGCATAACGACCTGGAAGAAGTGGGCATAGACACCTATCACCATACCATGTTCGAGATGCTGGGTAACTGGAGCTTTGGCGACTATTTCAAAGCTGAAGCTATTGCCTGGAGCTGGGAACTGCTGACAGGGATCTATAAGATACCGAAAGACAGGCTGTATGTGACTGTTTTTGAAGGAGATGCGAAAGAGAACCTGCCTAAGGACGAAGAAGCTTATAATTTTTGGAAACAGCATATAGCGGAAGACCGCATCCTGCTGGGCAACAAGAAAGATAATTTCTGGGAAATGGGCGATACTGGCCCCTGTGGCCCCTGCTCTGAAATACATGTGGACTGCCGCCCTGATACGGAAAGGCAGCAACAGGACGGACGTGCATTGGTCAACGCAGACCACCCGCAGGTGATCGAGATCTGGAACAATGTATTCATGCAGTTCAACCGCCTGAAAGACGGTACACTCGAACTGCTGCCCGCCAAACACGTGGATACGGGTATGGGCCTGGAGCGCCTGGTAAGGGTGTTACAGGGTAAAACCTCCAACTATGACACCGACCTGTTCATGGGCACTATCCATGCCACCGAAAAACTGACGGGGCATACTTATAAAGGCACCGATGAAAGGTCAGACGTAGCTTTCCGTGTAATTGCAGACCACCTGCGCGCTATTTCTTTTACTATAGCGGATGGACAGCTGCCCTCCAACACGGGCGCGGGTTATGTGATACGCCGTATCCTGCGCAGGGCCGTACGTTATTATTACTCCTTCCTGGATGCTAAAAAACCTTTGCTGCATGAGCTAGTACCTGTACTGGCGCAGCAATTTGCCAAAGTATTCCCTGAACTGCAACAGCAGGTTGATTTCGTGAAGAAGGTGGTATACGAGGAAGAGAACAACTTTTTACGCACGCTCGAAAGCGGTATCCGCCGTATTGAAGACGTGATCACCAACGCCAGCAGCAAGAGCATCGACGGTAAAACAGCTTTTGAACTGTACGATACCTACGGTTTCCCGCTGGACCTGACCAACCTGATCGCCGCGGAAAAAGGCTTTAGCGTGGATGAGAAAGGATTTAGCGTTGAAATGCAGCAGCAGAAAGACCGTTCCCGCGCCGCCACAGAACTGGACACCGGCGACTGGGTAGTACTGGACGAGGTGCCTGCCACAACTTTTGTAGGGTATGAGCTGCTGGAGAACACCACCCGTGTTACCAAATACCGTAAGATAAAGGCCAAAGGCAAGGAACAATACCAACTGGTGCTGGAACAAACCCCCTTCTATGCAGAAAGCGGCGGCCAGGTAGGCGATACCGGTGTACTGCTGTTTGAGGGCGAAACCATTGCCGTTACAGATACCAAAAAGGAGAACGACCTGACCGTTCACTTTACCGATACCCTGCCTGCCCAGGTAAATGTGCCTGTGAAGGCGACAATAGACCGCGAAAAAAGGCAGGATACTGCGCGCCACCACTCAGCCACCCACCTGCTGCACGCAGCACTGCGCCAGGTACTGGGCACGCATGTGGCTCAGAAAGGATCCCTGGTGAATGCAGATTACCTGCGTTTTGACTTTTCTCACTTTGCCAAGGTGAGCGACGAAGAACTGGCCTCCATAGAAGATATTGTGAATGAAAAGATCCGGCAGAATATTCCTGTAGTGATCCAGGAAATGCCTAGGGAAGAAGCTCTCAAGCTGGGCGCTATGGCCCTGTTTGGAGAAAAATACGGAGAAACGGTAAGGGTGGTGATCATGGACCCCGCCTATTCCATTGAGCTGTGCGGCGGCACCCATGTAGGGTCTACCGGAGAACTGGGCCTGTTCAAATTTATCAGTGAAGGCGCAGTTGCCGCAGGCGTACGTCGTGTAGAAGCCTTAAGCGGCGCCAGGGCCCAGGCTTATGTGAATGAGCAGCTGCAACAGCTGAAAGACATAAAAGCCATACTGAAGAATCCCAAAGAACCAGTAAAGGCCTTTGAAAATCTGCTGCAGGAAAAGACCAGCCTGGAAAAACAATTGGCCCAGGTGGAACTGGAGAAAGTGAATGAGCTGGCTGCCATCCTGAAAAAACAGGTAGCGCCGATCAATGGGGTGAATTTCATTGGCCAGGTAGTGAAAGTAGGTAACGCAGATTCATTAAAACAACTGGGTACCGCCCTGAAGCATATTGACAATCACGTAGTGATACTGGCTGCGGATGTAAATGGCAAAGCCAGCGTTGCACTGATGATAGCCGACAGCCTGGTGGCTACAAAAGGCTGGGATGCGCCGAAGATCATTAAAGAACAAATTGCCCCGCTGATAAAAGGCGGAGGAGGAGGACAGAAATCCTTTGCTACCGCGGGCGGACAGGAAACCGACAAGCTGCAGGAAGTAGTGGAAAAAGTGAAAGTGCTGGTACAGGGTTGAAGCATTAAACACTGATCATCGAACATTAATAATAAAGACCCGTATAGGACGAAAGTGCTATGCGGGCTTTTTGTTTTGGACAAGGATTTTTTAACATTCCGTTAAGCCAGTCCTGTCCCTTTTTAACTTTTCCTTATTTGACCCAGCCTTTAAATTTGCTATATTAAGTGTATAAAAATATTGTTTTGTTTATGAAAAAGTTACTCCAAGTACTAACCCTCGCAGGACTAACCTGCGGCTCTTTTGCCATCACTCCTGCCGTAAAGGCGCAAGATCCCGGCAAACAGCAAAGCGACAAACTGGGCGAGTATGATGAGATCGTTATCAAACCTAAAAACAAGCAGGATGGAAAAGTAACTATCGAGATCAGGGATGGAGAAGTATGGGTAGATGGAAAAAAGATGGATGATTACCAGGATGGCGACATCTCTGTGTATCGCCGTAAGATCAAGCCGATGGACGGCAATACGTTTTCTTTCGACAATCCTCACCGGGGCCTGCAATTCTTCAATAATGACGACGATGAAGGCGGCAATACTATCCGCGGCGGCAAGGCGCTACTGGGTGTGATCACAGAGAAGAAAGAAGCAGCAGGCGTAACAGTACGGGAAGTATCCAAAGGTAGTGCAGCAGAAAAAGCCGGTCTGAAAAAAGGAGATGTGATCACTGCCGTAGATGCTGACAAGATAGCCGAGCCGCAGGACCTGTTTGAAACGATAGGTGAACATGATCCCGGCGATAAGGTGACCATCACTTATTTGCGCGATAAAAAGGAGAACAAGGCTACCATTACATTAGATGAACGCAAAGATGTAGGTGCATTCAATTTTACACCTAACCCGGGAAATAACAATTTCTTCCGTTTCCGTAATCCGCGTAACGGACAGGGTTTCGGTGGAGACAATCATTTCAACTGGTTTGGCAATGACAACAACGATACCCGCCTGGGACTGTCTGTACAGGACACTGAGGAAGGTAAAGGCGCCCGTGTATTAGGCGTGACAGAAGGCTCTGCTGCTGAAAAAGCAGGTTTTAAGGAAGATGATATTATTACTGAATTGGCAGGCGCGGCCGTGAATTCGGCCAAAGATGTGGCGAATGCATACAGGGAGCATAAAGACAAGGGTACATTAACGGCAAAGGTTAAACGCAACAGCAAAGAACAGCAGCTGACCATTACCGTTCCCAAGCATTTAAACAAAGCTGATCTTTAATATCCGGATGTGCTGACAATTTTCATTCGTTGTTTGCACATCTGCGCCCTCGCAGATTGATTTGATATGGTTTTAAGTGTGTAAGACCCCCGTTCGTCGTCTGGCGATGCGGGGGCTTTTATTTTACCAGCATTTTCACATATTTCAGCTTATTCTTGAAGGGAGCATATTTTACCGGAACATCCAGCCAGGTAGACGTGCGCATAATGCCTTTGGGATGCGTAAACGTTTCAAAACTGAAGCGGCCATGGTAGTTGCCCATACCACTATGCCCCACGCCGCCAAAGGGCAGCTCCGGGTTGGTAAGATGCACCAGTGTGTTGTTGATACAGCCACCGCCAAAGCGCAGCTGTTCTTCCAGCATTTTGCGGGTGGAAGCCCTTTTGGAAAATATATACAGTGATAATGGGTATGGATGGCTACGGATCAGTTGTATGGCCTGCGGCAAGTCGTCAAAGGGAATGATGGGCAATATAGGTCCGAAGATCTCTTCCTGCATCAGGGGAGACGACCACTCTACTCCTTCCAGCAAGGTAGGCGCTATATACAGTGATCTTTTATCGGCGCTGCCCCCGTGTATTATTTTGCCCTGCTGCAGGTAATCTTCCAGTACATCAAAACGACGAGCGTTGATAATGCGCGCATAATCAGGGCTTTGGGCGGCGTCTTCCCCGTAAAACCGTACGATGGCCTGTTCCATGGCTGCGATCAGCGCTGCTTTTACGCGGCTGTGCACCAGCACATAATCGGGCGCCACACAGGTTTGACCGGCATTCCAGAATTTGCCCCACACAATGCGCCTGGCTGCCACCTTTATATTGGCCTTATCGTCTACCACACAAGGGGATTTTCCTCCCAGCTCCAGGGTAACAGGCGTGAGATGTGGTATGGCCATTTCCATGATCTTTTTACCAATGGCGGCGCTGCCGGTGAAAAACACATGATCAAAGCGGTAGGCCATCAGGGCGGGTATCAGCTGGCTGCCTTCTCCCTCCAGCAGGGTAATGTAAGCCGGATCGAAGGTTTCGCTGACCAGTCGCTCCATTACCGCCGCGGTTGCGGGGGCCAGCTCGGAAGGCTTGAGGATGGCGCAGTTGCCCCCGGCGATAGCGCCCACGAGGGGGCCCATCAACAGCTGAAAGGGGTAGTTCCAGGGAGCTATGATCAGGGTAAGCCCCAGGGGAGCACGTACAATCTTACTATGGCTGGGATAATGTTCCAGGGGGCTGGTCACCTCGTGGGGGCGCATCCACCTGGCCAGGTTGGTCAGCACATGGTCGATCTCAGCATATAAAAATCCTACCTCGCTTCCATAGGCTTCGACCGGGTGTTTATGCATATCCTTATGCAGGGCGTCGAGGATCTCGCTTTCATGCTTTTTAATGCCCTGTTTCAGCCGCCTGAGCTGTGTTTTGCGGAAGGCGTAGGGCAAGGTAGCGCCGGACTCGAAGAATGCCTGCTGCGCCTTGTAAATATCACCTATGGAGAGGGCATTGGTCATAGGAAATTTTTTTTATTTAAGTTACTACATAATAGGCGGATATGTCCGCCCTCTGGCGGGATGCTCAAAAATATTATATCTTCGCCCCTACCCATGATAGACTATAATAAATATGAAGCAGTGATCGGGCTGGAGGTACATGCGCAGCTGCTCACGGAAAGCAAGTTATTCTGCAGTGACAGTGCAGCATTCGGCGGTGCGCCTAATACCCATATCAGCCCCATTACACTGGGGCACCCGGGTACGCTGCCCCGTATGAACCAAAAAGCGGTAGAATATGCCGTTAAACTGGGCCTGGCCTGTCATTGTGAGATAGCAGCAGAAAATTACTTTGCACGCAAGAACTATTTTTACCCGGATCTGCCCAAAGGCTACCAGGTATCCCAACATACAGCACCTATCTGCCTGGGCGGACAGGTGGCTATCACTACAGCAGCCGGAGAGCGCAATATACAGCTGAACCGTATACACCTGGAAGAAGATGCAGGGAAGTCGTTACACGACCAGGAACCGGACAATACGATGGTGGACTATAACCGTGCGGGCGTACCGCTGGTGGAGATCGTAACGGAACCAGACCTGCACACCGGCGACGAAGCGTATGCCTATCTGACCACCCTGCGCAGGCTGGTACGCTACCTGGGCGTGTGCGACGGAAACATGGAAGAAGGCAGCATGCGCTGCGATGCCAATATTTCCATAAGGCTCAAAGGCGTTACCACCCTGGGCACCAAGGTAGAGGTAAAGAACATGAACTCTATCCGGAACGTGAAAAGGGCCATTGAGAACGAAATAAAAAGACAGATAGAGCTGACGGAAAACGGCGGCACCATTATACAGGAGACCCGCAGCTTTGACGCGGCCAATGGCAGCTCATTCTCCCTGCGCTCCAAAGAGGAAGCCAATGATTACCGTTATTTCCCGGAACCGGACCTGGCCCCTTTCAGACTGACAGCGGAGTTCCTGGCTGCGGTGAAAGCATCTTTACCAGCGCTGCCGGATGAGCTGGTACAGCTGTACACCAATGAATACGGGCTACCGGAATATGACGCCCGTGTACTGTGCGATGATAAGGCCACTGCAGACTATTTTGCGCAGGTGATAGCCATATCTCCGCAATACAAAGCAACTGCCAACTGGCTCCTGGGACCTGTAAAACAATACCTGAACGAACATTCCATCAGCACAGAACAATTCCCGCTTCCTGCCGCCTCCCTGGCTGATCTGATCGGGCTGGTGGAAAGCGGTAAAGTGAACTTTTCCATCGCCTCCTCCCGTATATTCCCCGAAATGATACAACAGCCGGGAAAAACGGCGCTGGAGATTGCCACCGCGTTGAACCTGCTGCAGGATACGAATGCCGATAACATAACGCCCATCATAGATGAGGTATTGGCTAAATATCCTGCCAAGGTTGCAGAGTATAAAGCCGGTAAAAAAGGACTGATCGGGCTGTTTGTAGGCGAAGTGATGAAGCTGTCGCAAGGCAAGGCAGATCCCAAGCTGACCAACCAACTGCTGATGGAGCGTTTAAAGTAGCCTATTGTTTGTTACATTTGGATGAAACAGTCATTACATCTATAAAACTGGCCATTATTATGAGACCGAGCATAACATACAAGATGAGAAAAGTAGCATTATGCCTTACGCTTGGCGGGCTGCTCGCAAGTTGCGGACAGCAGGCTGAGAAGGGAAGCTTCAAGATAAGCGTGCATTTGTCTAATGCCCCGCTGGGACCAGTATTCCTGGAGGAGCTGACACTGAAGGAAGTAAAGGTAGCAGATACTACCAGCCTGAAAGATGCAAGTGGCAAATTCACCCTGAAGGGAACTGTTCCTGAACAGGGATTGTACCGGATACGTTTTGGCAACAGCAAGTATATCCTGCTGGCGCTGGATGCCGGCGACATGAAGATAGAAGGCGATTACGACCAGCTTGAGAAGATCAACATCAAAGGTTCAGAAGCTTCTGCCGCCCTGCAACAACTGCTGGCTGAAGCCAATGAAAAAGGGCAGGCACTGACGATGGAAATGCGTGCAGTAGACAGCCTGCATAATGCCAATATACCAGACAGCGTGCTGCAGGAGAAAGTGAAAGCGCTGCAGCAAAAGGAAGCTGATATGCAGCAGTCCTTTATCAGCTATGCGGAGAAAACTCCTTACCCTGCCAATGCGGTATTTGCACTGAGCATGGTGAATGATCCCAGCGCATTGATCCAACAAAAACAGGTGATCGGCAATATTGAAAAAAAATTTCCTGAGAACAGCCTGGTACACAGCCTGGGCGCACGTCTCACAGAAATAGAACAACAGGCTGGCGCAGCCAGCGGTGGTGATGAAGAGAATATGACGGCGGTGAAAGTAGGCGATATGGCGCCTGATTTCTCACTGCCTGATCCCTCTGGTAAAAAGATCAGCCTGAGCTCTTTCCGTGGTAAATATGTACTGGTGGATTTCTGGGCCAGCTGGTGTAAGCCCTGCCGTATGGAGAACCCGAATGTAGTGAAAGCTTATCAGCAATATAAGAACAAGAACTTTACTATCCTGGGCGTGTCACTGGACAAAAAGAAAGAAGCCTGGGTAGAAGCGATACAGGCGGATGGCCTGGCCTGGAATCACGTGAGCGATCTGAAGTTCTGGGATTCTGCAGTAGTGCCTTTGTTTGGTATTAATGCGATTCCTACTAATTTTCTTTTGGATCCGCAAGGGAAAGTGATAGCGGCTAATTTAAGAGGAGATGCGCTGGAACAGAAGCTGAAGGAAGTGGTGAAGTAAATAATTCAAACTGGTTATAAATAAAAAAGGCAGGAGATGATCCTGCCTTTTTTGTTTTGTTATTTGATTAAACCAGCATTAACTAGTAACCAGGATTCTGTGCCAGGTTCTTATTAAAGTTTGTTTCTACAATCGGAATGGGAAGCTGGAAACGGTAATCATTCGCATCCAAAGTAACTGCAGTAGGTACGTAGGAAACACCTGAACCATCTGCTTTGTCACCTTTTGTTGCATCTCTTTGAATGGGAAGATGCCTGCGTTTCAGATCCCAGAACCTGTCACCTTCAAAGGCAAGCTCTATCCTTCTTTCTTTATAGATCTCGTCCAATAAAGCCTGGCCGGATAAGGTAATATTAGTAAATCCGGCATACCTGTTTGCTTTCAACAAATTCAGATCAGCCAGCGCTGCTGCTTCGTTTCCGGTTTTGTAGTATGCTTCGGCACGGTTTAGTAATACTTCAGCAGTTCTAAGCACCTTTGCATCACAAACACCCAACGCTTTGCCTGCACCACCGTTATACTTTATTACATTATTATAGAGATTTCCGGCTAAGAGGCTTGTGCGGATATATGTTGATTTGCGTATATCATTATCAGCAAACAGTTGCATGAAATTATACTCAACCACATATTCGGACTTAAGCTCAGGAACCCCGGGAATGGGTCCAGGTATAGGCTGATAATAATTGACCCCCTGGGTATTTATATTGTCTTGAGTGGTGTTGTAGATTTTAAATAAAACACCCTTCTCAGTCTGGTCCGTCCAGATCTTAGGAAAATCTGCGATGGCTGGTAAATCCGGATTAGTTCCCAAAGCAGTATTTGCAGCCGTAATAACAGCAGCATAATCTCCTTTATAAAGGTTTACCCTGGATAAAAATCCGGCAACGGCCGTCTTATTTAATCTACCTGTTCCGTTATTCGCATTGATCAATGATAAAGCCTGGTTCAGGTCTGCCAGTACTTTATCATAAAATCCTTTAACTGGTTCTTTTGCTGGCACGATGGTAGGATCTGTAGTCGTTACATAAGGAATGGTCAGATCTGCGTCAGTAGCATTGGTATAGGTTTTACCGTATACCCTTGACATATCAAAATAGACCATACCACGAATGGCTAAAGCCTCTCCTTTTGCATTGTCATGAAAAGCGCCGGCCGGAAACCTGTCAACGTTCTCCAGGATGGCATTCGCTCTTCTGGCCATAGTATATCCGCCTGAAAACAGCAGATATTCCGTCGCGCCGGGTTTCAGGTTCCACTTTTGATAATCGTTTAACGACTTTCTCCCTGCCTGATTTATGATCAGGTTATCAGACATACAGTCTGCTATTATATTCCAGCTTCCATTATAATAACTCCCTGAAGCCCGGATACCATAGTACATACCTCTGACCGCCAGGTTCATATCCTCCTCCGTATTAAATGCCTGCGCCTGCTCTTCGGCATTGTACGGGTAAAGATTAAGCTCAGACTTGCTGCACGCTCCCAGGACGGGCAGTAAAGCTGCTATAAGGATAATATATCTTGTTCTCATTAGTTCTTCTTTTTAAAATTTTACATTAACTCCAAAAGTAAATGATCTGAACTGCGGATAGGAATAAAGGGAATAAGTACCTGGATTCACAGCTGTTGATTCCCCGTTAGCCTCACCAATTTCAGGCAATCCATGATACTTTGTAAACAGCAGGAGATTAGTTCCCTGGGCATAAATACGCAAGCCTTTGATAAAATGGGTATGTGCAAGTAGCTTGTCATTAAAATTATATCCCAAAGTGACATCACGTAATGTCCAATAGTCTCCTTTTTCTAACCATTTATCAGTATCGTATGTTGAATTTTGTGATGCATCATTTAAATTAGGATACCTCACCATATCACCTGGTTTCTTCCAGTAGTTGAGCGCTTCAGTAAACTGTTCATTCTGGATACTTTCACCGGTGGAAGCACCTGTCTGGTAAACGTAGTTCATGATATAGTTACCGCCTGAATAGTACATCTGTGCAGAGAGATCAATTCCTTTGTAGCTTACATTGGTAAAGATACTTCCGAAGTATTTGGGCGCAGGAGCTTTCCCACTTAAGATCACAGCATTAGATGCAGAAAAGACATCCGTTCTGTGTCCGTCCGGAGTGTAATACTCTTCTTTACCGGTTTCAGGGTTTACACCAGCCCAACGCACCATCCTGTAAACAAACACCGGTTCTCCAACTTTGAGGAAGGAAAGGCTACCGCTGTTAGCAGCCGGGGTGTTGTCTGAATACAGTTCAGTTACTTTGTTCTTTACATTCGTATAAGTCGCTCCTACGCTCCATGTCAGGTCCTTACTGCGGACAATATCACCATTTAGGGAAAGCTCAATGCCTCTGTTCTGGATCCCGCCAACATTTCCGTAATAGTTTGCAAAGCCTGTTGTAGTAGAAACGTTCACAGTATATAAAAGAGAAGAAGATTGTTTATTGAACCAGTCAACCGTACCCGTTATCCTGTTATCCAGGACTCCGAAGTCAAGCCCGATATCGGCCTGTTTAACCTTTTCCCAGGTTAATGTAGGATTCGCCAATTGGCCGGGAGTAGAAGCGGGTTGGTTATTATAGTTAACATTCAGGTTGTAGGTACCCAGTGAATTATAGTTACCAATATTGTCGTTTCCGCTCGTTCCATAGGAGCCCCTTACCTTCAATGCGCTAATGATGTTATTACTTTTCAGGAATTCTTCATTCTTAACATCCCATGCCAGGCCTACTGCTCCAAAATTTGCAAAGCGGTTCTTTGCACCAAATCTTGAAGACCCGTCAATTCTGCCGGAAAGGGTCAGATAGTATTTTTTATCATAATCATATTGGGCAGAACCAAAATAGGATATAACAGCCCAATCATTCCTGGAAGTGGTTGCCGCAAAAGCCTGGCTGCCGTTCTCCAACGTATTTACGGACGCTGTAGGGAAGCCTCTGGATGTCAGTGAAAAGCTATAAAATCTGTCCTTGTTGAACTCCATCCCTGCCAGGATATTGATTGAATGCTTCTCATTAAATGTTTGCTGCCAGTTAGCAGTGTTTGTATATATGTACCTGAAATCCCTGGCGCCGTTATCCCGCTTTTGGCTATATCCGAGCGTTGTAGCCAAGTAAGAACCAGGCTGCAGATAATATTCCTGGTAAAGGGTATAATATACTATACCTAGCTGGGTCTTTAATGTCAAATGCGGTATCGGAGTCGCCATAGCATAAAAAGTACCAAAATACGCTGTCGGGTTTTGGTTATTGGGGTTGCGGTCTGTAGTCTCCATCGCGTTCTGGCCTAAGCTGGTAATATTATATTTACCATCTGACCCAAGCAGTGGTTCATACGGATTTAACAGCAGGGAAGATGCAGAAGCGGCTTGTCCGTTAAACAATTCCCGGATTGAATTGGTCTTGGTATTCATGATACTTATATTGGTCCCAACCTTCAACCAATCGTGAACCTTGTAGTCAATGTTCAAACGTCCACCCACCTGATTGAAGTAGTTACCATATATAACACCGTCATTATCGGTCTTGAGCAGTGAGAGGTAATAGTTGATTTTATCGGAAGACCCGGAGATCCCGAGCTCATGGCGCTTCATGTGCCCTGTAGGCTGCATGTATTTCCTCCAGTCACCGGCTCCTCTGCTTGCAGCCAAAGTCCAAAGCTGGTTCCTCTGTGCATCGGTCAAGGTATTAAGTTCGGCATCTGCAGGGAATTCGCCACTGGCTATACGATTAGCGATCATAGAATCCAGGATCCCATTGCCGGAATAATATCCGCCTGCATATTCGTATTGCAATTTCTGCATGGCGTCCATCAAGCTCACGTTTTTCAGCTTCAAGGCATCATTGATGCCATACTGGAACCCATAAGTAATAGTGGGCTGTCCCTTGCCTTTTTTGGTTGTAACAACCAGTACGCCGTTTGATCCCCTGGAACCATATATGGACGTTGCAGCGGCATCTTTCAGCACTGTAACATCAGCAATATCATCAGGCGATACTGAACTATAAACACTGGATGGTACGATATTACCATCCAACACAATGATGGGCTCAGATGAAGCTGTGATAGAGCCCTGTCCCCTGATCCTTATATAAGCATTATTCCCGGGACGGCCGCTGGCTCCTGTAACCTGTAAGCCGGGGCTTTTACCCTGCAATAACTGAGTGAAAGAAGGTATTGGCTTATTATCCACTTCCTTCCCTGAAACTGAGGTGGTAGAACTTGTCAGATCGGATTTTTTGATGGTTTGATAACCTACTACGACTACTTCTGCGATGTCTTCGGAGGATGCTTTCAGTACGATCAATGCAGCATTAGCTATATTTACACTCGTACTTCCATAACCAACGATACTAACAGTGAGTTGATTGGACTTAACATTTTCAGGTATTGTTAAGGTGTATGACCCATCTTCGCTGGTCATGGTTCCAATCCTGGTACCTTTTAGAGAGACCGAAGCACTCGGTAGCGGAGACCCATTCTCATCGGCAACCCGGCCGGAAATGGTTCGTGATTGTGCGATAGCGTGCACGACGCTCATGGCTATCAAAAGCCATAGCAGTAGAGCTTTTTTCATAAGCGATTCTGGATTAAATGTTTGTTATAATAAACGCGATTCTAAGCAAATACGGAACACATAAGTTTATGCATTTGAGTTAAACCAACATATGCGCCGGCAAATTAGTAAAGGGTTAGACGGGGTCTTGCAGTACGTTGTACATAAGGACTCTCACCAACAGGTATTACATTATTACATAGGCGCCATATCTCTAATGGTAACCGGGAACTAAAGACAAGTTTTCATATTCAAGTTGCTACAATTTCCCAGGGTACTAGACATTGATCTTGGTCAGTTTCAATAGTAAAAATTTGTTAACTCCGTGTCAAAAACCACTGCAATATATAAAATTAGCATCAATTTAACATCTACAACTTAAATGTTAAAATGAAAAAGCAGCCTTAAATTAGGCTGCTTTTTCATTTTATAATCAGTTTAGACAATATTAATATCCGGCATTCTGCTGCGCTGCCAGGGTAGGATTAGCGGCTATCTCTGTTGCCGGGATCGGCCAAAGGAAACGGAAATCCGTATACGGAATAGCGCCTTTGGTAGGCGTTACTACAGGCCTGTTCACCAGGTCATACTCAGAACCATCACCTTTGATGGACAGTACTTTTGCGGGGATACCGCTGGTAACGTAAGCCGGGTTAGCATCTTTCTGCAGACGGTGGATATCCGGCCAGCGGCGTCCTTCTCCTGCGAATTCGATGCGGCGCTCCTGCAGTATAGCCAATACCAGGTCAGCCGGAGGAGTAGTAAATTTACTTCCTTCAGGAACGGACCTGTTACGCACGGCATTCAGCAGGAGGAAAGCTTGTGCAGTATTACCCTGACGGGCATACGCTTCTCCCACGTTCAGCAACACTTCTGCATAACGAACGATGGGGGCCCAGTCGGTTTTGTTGATGTAATCCCGGTATTTGTAGTTAAAGAAATATTTAGCCTTGTCTGTTGTTTGCTGTACCTGTAACAGATCGCGACGCTTATCCCCGGTTACCCAGAAGGATGCATTATAGAGGTTAGGGCTGGTTGCTACCAGGCCGCGGCCACCTTTATCAGCAGGGCCTAACATATTAGGCAGTGCTCCGTTCACGCCGCCGTTGGCCGTAGAGGCTGCACCGTTGGCTATTGAAAACACTGATTCATCGTTGCCTGCCTGGTTGGTGAATGGCTCATCCGGGCTGGCTGTTAGTTTATAGCCACAAATGGGGCTTGTAAAGTTCGGGCCAGCACCATCTGTTCCCAGTTTGGCGCCTTCCGCAATTACACCGGCCCAATCGCCCTTGTGTAATTTAATACGTGTTTTAAGCGCTATAGCGGCACCTTTACTGGCGCGGGAAATTAACTTGGCTGTTGACGGCAGCTTGGTTTCTGCATAATCCAGATCGGCCAGAATTTTGGTATACACTTCTGCTACCGTACCGCGGCCCACCTTCTTGCCTTCTTCAATTCTTTGCGGTGTATTGATGGCGACATCCCTATATGGAACGCCGGGTTTGCTGCCGTTACCATCTGCATAAGGGAAGCTGAAATGGATCAGCAGCTCATGATGCGCCAAGGCGCGCAGGAACCTGGCCTCTGCTTCAAACCGTTCTGCCCTTGCAGTAGAGATCACTCCTTTCTGCGCTGCTCCCTGCACTCCCTCTATCAGCACATTGGCCTGATTGATCAGCGAATACAGATTCAGCCACATGGCTACGTTGTTGGCGGAAACGGTAGAATAAGTAGATTCATATGTAAGCTGATAAAAGGTAGCAAGGTTCACCATATCCTCCCCTCGCATTTCATCCTGCTCAATAGCAGCTGCACCGAACGGATAACCGCGGCCCGCTGTGTAGCTGTCAGCATAGCTGCCCACTGCCGCATTATTATACATACCATTTACCGCCAGATCAATATTTGCGGAATCAACAAAAACCTGGTCTTCCGGTATCTGTGCATTGGGCTGCAGTTCTGTAAATTTTTCGCAGGAAGACAGTGCTGCCGCCAGTACAACCGCGCCTAATACCGCCTTGCCCGCATTATATTTATGTTGCAATA
>Ga0102592_1002706_pt1 | contig 14778 bp, 12 predicted proteins | sample AraplaCol_mMF_r2_FD_76861 | JGI IMG/M metagenome (GOLD analysis project Ga0102592, IMG submission 76861) | Arabidopsis root microbial communities from North Carolina, USA - plate scrape MF_Col_mMF_r2 (SPADES assembly) (version 2) | ecosystem: Host-associated > Plants > Roots > Endosphere... | reverse complement strand
CTTGGCCTGGATGCCTTTGCCCGCAACGAAAGGGAAGCCGCGCGCGACCCGATGCCGGGCGGCCCGTTCAAGAATTTTCTCGGCGCGCTGCACGCGATCCAGGCCGCGCATGGCGCCGACGATGCGCCGATCCGTACCGCCCTGGTCACGGCCCGCTCGGCGCCGGCGCACGAACGCGTGATCCGCACCTTGCGCGCCTGGGATATCCGTATCGATGAAGCGCTATTCCTCGGCGGGATGCCAAAGGGCGCCTTCCTCAAGGCCTTTGGCGCCGATATCTTCTTCGACGACCAGACCACGCACTGCGATTCAGCGCGCGAGTTCGTCCCAACCGGGCACGTCCCCTACGGCATCGCGAACGCCGCTGTCGCCGGGGAAAATTGACAGCACCTGCAGGAAGCTGGCTTCCGGTACAGCACTGAGCTCCAGCGGCGCGCCGCTCACCGGGTGCTTGAACGATATGCCGACTGCCGCCAGCATCAGCCGTCCAAAGCCGAAGCGCTCCGCGAAATAGCGGTTATGCCGCCCGCGCCCATGGTTCGCATCGCCGATGATCGGATGGCTGATGTGCTTCATATGGCGCCGCAACTGGTGTCGACGGCCCGTCTCCGGGAACAGTTCCACCAGGCTGTATCGGCTGCTGCTATAGCCTTCAATGGCCACCGGGATCTCGGTCGTCGCCAGCCTGCGGTAACGCGTTACCGCCTCACGTACCGGCGCCTCCTCGTCCTTGCAACGGCGGTCTTCCGGTTCCTCGCGCAGCGGGTGATCGATGATGCCTTCGTCCGGCGCCCAGCCACGCACCATGGCGAGATAGCGCTTGTGCACCTCGCCCGCCATGAATGCCTTGCCCAGCACACTGGCCGTCTGCTGGTCGCGGGCGAACACCAGCAATCCGGAGGTAGGGCGGTCCAGCCGGTGCACGGCATACACGTATTCGCCGCCATTCATTTCGCGCGCATACTGCAAAGCGAATTCGGTTTCATGGGGATCGATCGGGCTGCGGTGCACCAGCAAGCCAGCAGGCTTGTGCACCGCCAGCAGCCATTCGTCGCGGTAGATTTCTGTGAGGGGATTCGGTTTCATTGCAGGCGCTATTTTCCCACAAGCGCCGCCTTGCAGTTTTTACAAGCCGCGTCCTGAGCTGCACCCACGCCATGTGAGCATTGTGCAGTTAGATATGCTTAAACCTTCGTTCACTCGGGCGACTGCCGCGGCGTAGACTGGGCTCCCACGTTACCCCGAGGAGCCCGAGATGAGCTACCCAGCCTTGAAAGCCTACCTGGAGCGTCTTGCGACCGGCGAGACACCTTCCAGCAGCCTGCGCCTAAGCAGCGACGGTGAAGTGCAAGGCCATATCTTCAACTGCTGGCTGGGCAGTACTTTCCTGCCTATCCGCGAACTAAGCAGCGGCAACATCACCGCCTACGCCGGCCGGGTGTGCGGCGTGACCGCAGAAGACCGCGGCCTGCCCGTCTGGACTTACCTCGATGGCGCCGCCAGCGACGATGAATCGGTAGCACTGGACCGTTTGTGCCGCACGCTCCACGCCATCAACTTCTTCCGCAGCGAGGAGCTGGCTGCACACACCCTGCACCTGAATGTGCACGACCGCCTGCTCAGTGCCGTCAGCAGCAACCACGGCATGGCATTCCGCCGCATCCTCGATTCGCTTGGCCTGCCGCTCGAGCAGGTCGTACTGCAACTGCCGGCCGTGAACGCGCGCCAGAACTGGATGCTGAACTACGTCGCGGACAACTACCGCCGCAACGGCTTCCGCATCTCGGTGAAGGTCGCCACGGCGGCCCAACTTCCCTCCGTGTTCGGCCACGCCCGTGTGGATGCGGTGCGCATCGCCAGCCTGCAAGGCGCCAGTGCAGCCGAGTTGACGAAGGTGCTGGCGCAGGCTGCGGCCCTGAATGTGGAAATCCTGGCCAAGGACGATACCCAGGCCCTGCGCGAGGCCGTTGCCCGCACCGGTGCCCAGGTACAACTCCAGGACAACGCCAAACGCAGCACCGACCGCCTCGCCGCTTAACCGTGCGTAGGCGGAACGTAGCGGATGAATTCGCCCGAACATGCCACTGCCGCACAACTTGCTGGCACGGCAGCCGATGCATCCGTCAAGGCAAAGTTACGAATCCTGCCAGGAATGCCCGAGCCGATGGCGTATCGAGGCGATAGATCACATTGCTTTGCACGCAGGGCGTATCGCCGGTAATGGTCGTGCCGGCCAGCATTTTGCTCTCCCCCTTGCCGCTGCCGAAAAAGTTCGGCCCGCCGGAGTCGCCATAGCACGTGCCACCGTTTCCAACAGCATTGTTCTGCGACAAACGCAACCAGCTATCATTCAGCGCACCGAAGGCCGAGACCGACCATTCACGCGTATCCTGGTAGGCGATGGTCCAGCTGCCCTTGCCATCAAAGCTTCGCTCCTGCCCGCCATAACCCACCGCCGTATAGCTGGTGTTGGCCAGCAGCCCATTGCGCTTCAGGGTATCGAACAAACCAAGCGTTGGAAGCTGCGCCGGCGCCACATCGGGAATCGGCTGGTCGAACACAATGACCGCAATATCGTGCGGGTCATTTTTCTGTGCGCGATAGTCCGGGTGGGCGTGGTACTGGCCCACGTGCATCACCGCCGAATTCAAAACCTTGCTGTCGAACGTCACCTTCACAGCCGCCACGCCAGGATCGCAGTGGGCAGCGGTCAGCATGACGGTCGGGCTGATCATGGTGCCGGTGCAGAAAGCGTAGGCGGTGCCCTTGCTGTCGTAATCCACCAGCGCCCCAACTTGCGGATGTTTGTTGCCGTCGGCCTGGCCGTAGGTAATCGCCTGGGCATGGGTGGCGGCCAGCATGGCCAGCGCTGCAAGGGAAAGCGTGGACTTCATCATGGTGCGTCATCTCCTTGGAAAGGCCCTCGTGAGGCCCGATTATGGGCGATATTGCTTGCAAATATTGCAATCGCCCGCGCCAGCGTGTCAATCCGAACACAGCGCACACGTTAAGAAGTCGTTAAAACGCTGTTTTCTTGCTACGCTCTCGGCCATGCTGCCTATCCTTCCTTACCGCAAACCCCAGTTAGGACGTGACTACTGGGTGCAGGACGACTTCCTGCCCAACGCCCAAGAAATCTCACAGCGCTGCTACACCCAGGACTACTGGGAGCTGGGCGCGCCCTATGCCAACGAACCCTGGCCCGGCAAACGCACGCCGAACGCGCTCACTCCGTCCGAGGTCGAATTCGTGGAAACCTGGGTGAAGAAGATGACCGGCGCCAAGCGCCTGTGGCAGGAAGCGACGCCGGAAGGTACTTCGCTCAATCACAATTACGCGCAACTGGTCGGCATGCCCGATTCCGGCGCCCGCCCGCATACCGATTCAACCAAGCTATGCCGCTATGCCTGCGTGATCTACCTGACGCCCGATCCCGATCCGGATTGCGGCACGTCGTTCTATCGCCAGCGCCAGCCCAACGGCACGCTCGGCGGCAACCTGTGCATGCCGCCACACGCCAACTTGCGCGAAGCGTTGAAAGTAAAAGGCCTGCCGCCTGAAGCGTGGCAGGAGGACGTGCGCGTGGAAAACCGCTTCAACCGCATCCTGCTGTACAAGGCGAACCTGGTGCATTCCGCGACCGGCTACTTCGGCTTCGATCACCTGGATAAGCGTTTGACGGCCGTTTTCTTCTGGATGGCATGACATCACTGTTGGGGGGCTGCTTGGCTTTTTGACGTCACTACGAAGGGCTGAAGGTATCAAACTCGCGGTAATAGTTGACTTGATCAATGAATGCTTTTACGCCTTCCACTTCCCAGTCGATTGAGTTCGCTATGTGAGCAAGCACGTTCACAAGCATCCACTCCTTCAAATTCTTATCTTTCAATGCAAGTGGTAGCTCTATACCATCATCGTCCTCAAAGACCTCATCATCTTCCAGGCCTTGCATGTAATCCCACGGCAAGTAGAAAAAATCCGCCCTTTGTGGGTTTGACAGCCACGTCTCCATATCCGTGTAGATCCATGCCTCCTGCTGCAGTTCCTTCAAACCAGCAATCAAATCCGAAATAGATTTGAAGTACTTCATTACGGTCTCCTTTGTCTGTTAGGCGATACCCCGCGCGCTTAACCGAAGAAGAACTCCATGAAACCTTCCTCGCCATCAGGGCCAAGTATGCGCAGCGCGATGGCGCTGACCGTGCTGAGAAAGTCAGTAATGGGGTTGAAGTCTTCGTCGAGCACCTCGTAGTTGAAGGTGCTCGCCTCAACCGTCATTGCCTCAGCCATCACCTGGAAAAAGCTGGCGAGATCTTCCGCTATTTTGAAATTGCGCGGCCCGATGTGGCCTGACACTACACCGCTGGCGGTACTGTCATCCACAACGATCGCATCGCCATTGCGGTCGGCGATCACGATCCAGTGCTTGTTCCAGGTGGGATCTTCCACGACCGGACCACCATGCTTGCGTATCCAGCGCCAACCATGCTGGGCAGTCGCAACATTATCCAGTGTGAACAGGTCCAACAGGAGCTCCCCACCCACCTGAGGGGTGCCGCTCATACCCAGCCTCCCAAAGTAGTCCTGCAGGACTGCCCCAAGCGGAATCGGTTCAACGACTGGCTCAAATGCGTGATACTCAATCGTTCCGAAATTTTCGCGGCTGGCGCTAAAAGCGTCAGCAAAATTCTTCAAGGCGACATCAAGCGACATCAAATCAGCCTTTAAGCGTTGATGAAGGTGTCGTACTCAAGATAGTAAAACATGACATCTACAATTTCCGCAGTTTGAAGCCAACCGCACATACGCGTTCTTTGTCCCCGCAGCGGATCGGTTGTGGCGAACCCTGAGGCCGCGGCAAGAGGATCAAGATACGCATTACTTGAAATTGTCGAGGTTAGAGCATCGTGATCGCACCGAATAGTTCATGCTTCTTGAAAGTGCACCTGGAAAAGATTGACAAGCTTCATTAGCGAGAGCATTGAGATCAAACATTGCTGACAGCGTCACGTTGCTGGTGGCCTACGAAATAAGATAGAGCACATTTACTCGGGCCATTCGTCTGAATCGTACGCGGAGTTATGAGTCAATTCATCCATAAAACTCTTGAAGGAGTCAGACAAGGGCCTCTGTGCTTTTATGAAATTTTCTGAGATGCTCAGATTTGGATCAAAGCCGTCTGTCGCATAGAAATGAACTGTACCGTTAAACAAGTCAAGGCAGAAGAAATTGCCACCGGGATCCCACGCAAAAGGAAGGATGCGATCAGGTATGACTTCTTTATCACACATCAACTGATAATGTTCTACTAGTAATGAATTTTGCGGGTTAACGATATTCGTCTTGTACTTAATCGGATAAAAGCCCGCTATCTCTAAGGGCTCCCATTGGTCATTACCGGGGAACAGGCTATCGTCTGGCATCCCGCCGTTGTACTTTAGATAGTGCTGGCGAAACTCTCGCGGTAGTTTATGTTTCAGAACATTTTCGCAAGCGTCCAAGTCAGCATTTTCTATCGGCTGTGAACATCCGTGAAATTGATTATTTTTCATTTTTCCACTCATTTGCAATTTGGTATTTTACCTTTAAGCCAGCCTTTTTTCTGCGCCGCTTCGACGGCTGCAGGTGTGTCATACTTCACTCCAAAATGCTTCTCATATTGTTCAACCGAACCTGCATGGGGGAAAGTGGCTTCGTGGCCCGTTCTGGTTACTAATTGCATAGTGCTTTTCCCAGTTGCCGGATCAAAATCCCTAACGTGATGCCAAGTATAGCCAGCTTCTTTTGCGGCGGCGGCTTGTCGTGGAGTGAAGCCGGCTTCTTTATATGCCTGAGTAAAATCCCGTCCGCGCGCACCCTGCATTTCGATTTGAACAATGTTTTTTTGACTACCTGTTACAGGGAACAATTCAGAGCTTCCAGTGAAATCCACGCTCTTGTAGGTCAATCCCCATGGATCAATCCAGGAGATCGGATTCGGCGCGTATTGATACAGGTTGAGCCCACCGGCCAATCCGATCGGATCCGGCGTGGTGAATTGCCCGATATCCGGATCGTAATACCGGAAAGTGTTGTAATGGAAGCCGCTCTCTCTATCCAGGTACTGCCCTTGGAGGCGCAGGTTTTGCGGCAGCGGTTGCTCGTGCAGCGCTTGCGCATCCGAGGGATCAGCGGTCCAGCTTTCGGAAACCGTGTTGCCCCACACTGTGTACTGCGCACGCCATGCGAGTTCTCCAGACGCGGCAGTCAGCTCTTCAGGCAAGCCTGAAACATCGCAATGGAAATAATAGGTTGCTGCCTTCCGGCTTGCATAAGCTGCGCTGCTTTCAGCCAGCACCTTCCCGCTGGCCGCACTGTCGATCCGTGCGACCGGTATGTAACTGTTCGCTTCATAAAGGTAGGTGGCCGCTTGCATTCCCCGCTGCTCCTGCAACAAAGTCATGCCACTCCACAGGAACAACGTGGTGCCAAACTCATCATGCTTACGAATGCGGCGTCCCAGCGCGTCGTAGTCGAAGCGCACCTGCTGTGTTACGCCTTTGCGCCGCGTTTCAACCTGGCTGAGCCGGTGTTCTCCGTCATAGGAGAAAAGCTGCTCGGTGTGCGCGCCTGTTCGTTTGGATTCGAGCCGGCCGTGCACGTCGTATTCAAAGCGACGGTCCTGGAAGACCTGGATGCGGTTGTGCCGGACATAGCCGCCTGGCTGAACGGAGTCAACCAGGTTGGCCGCAGCGTCCCAATGGAACATTTCGCGCCGCGCTTCCTCGCCTGCGTAGCAGATCCTTCCCAATGGATCGTACGTGTAGGAAGTCCGCCCGTTGAGCGAATGATCTTTCCTGACCACCTCGCCTGCCGCCCCATAAGACCATTCCTTTGCCAGCACAGCGCGGCCATCACGCAACGATTGTGCGCGTGTGCGTCTTCCAATGCTGTCATAAGTAAAGACGGTGCTCAGCGCGCCTTGGCTGCGTCCGACTTCGCGGTGCAGGTCGTCGCGCTCCAGATCGCAAATGAGTTCGCCATCGAGATTGATCTGGTGGACATGGCCTGAGCCGTAGTGGAGTGACTGAATGACCCGTCCGTCTGGCAGTGTCGTGCTAATGCGGTTGCCGAGTTCGTCGTAACTATGCGCGAGTTTGCCCATGTGTCCGGTCTCGCTGAGCAGCTCGCCACGCTTGCTGTAGGCAAAGGCCAATTCATCATAAACTTTGCGCGCGCCGCGGTAATCGCTGAAGGTCGAGGCATGCACGAGCTGGCCCAGCTGGTCATAGCGGAACGAAGTGCTGAACCCGCGCGCATGGCGACAGGTGAGGCGTCCCATGAGGTCGCGCTCCATCCGCACTGTCAATTCATCGGACTCGCCAGCGGCGCTGGTGACCGCTACCGCAAGGCCGCGCTGGTCGTAAGCAATGCGCTTCGTGATTCCATCCAGCCCGATCTCCGCAATCACGCGATCATTCTTGTCGTAATTGAAGCGGTACGTCTCTTCATTCTCGTTGACCAGTTCGACGAGCCTGAACGCAGCGTCGTACCTGAACTCAACGCTCCTGCCCAACGCATTGCGACGGCGCGTGATCAGTCCCCGCGCGTTGTGCTCATAGCGCGTGATCCGGTCGCCGCCAATCCGGCTGGCGCTCAGCCGCCCGGCGGCATCATATTCAAAATTCTCCTGTGTGCCATCGGGGTGAACGATGGAGACAACCCGTCCCTGTTCATCGGTGTTATACACCGTGCTTTGTCCCAAGGCATCCACGCTCCGGGCAAGATTGCCGCGTGCATCGTAAGCGTAGACGGTTCGCTTGCCCGAGCAGTCGACATGCGCGATCAGTTGCGCCCGTGCATTCCATTCCAGGTGTCTGACGCCGCCGCGTGCATCGCGCAGCGTATGCGGCAGGCCGCGCGCATCGTGGAACTGCTCCGTGACATGGCCAAGCGGGTCCGTGATAGCCGTCAGGTTGCCTACCTTGTCGTAGTGATATTCGGTGCGGTTTCCTGCCGCATCGATTTCGACGGTTGGCAGGTTCAAGCGATCATGCCACTGCACCGATTCGATCTGCCCAAGCGCGCTGATACTCTTGACCAAGCGCCCTGCTTCATCGTATTCCCATTGGGTACGCGCGCCCAACGGATCGGTCATCTGGGTCAGCCTGCGCCGCTCGTCCCAGTCGTAATGCCATGTAGCGCCCTCTGGGTCCGTGTACGACGTTGGCTGGCAATCGCGGTTCCATTCCCAGCGATTGACACGGCCAATCTGGTCCGTGACGGTTGTAACACCTTGGACCAGGTCATATTCGAAATCATAGGCTTCGCCATCGTCAGTCCAATGGCGTATCACCCGCGCATCGGGACCGTTGCCGCTCCAGGCATAGTGGCAGCGCAGGCCGCCGGCCGTACGGTGTTCGCTCATTAAACCATGCTGGTAAGCGAACCAGCGCGTCACTTGTCGATCGCGGCCAATGACCTCGGCCAGCTGGCCTTGAAGATCGTAGCCGTAGCTCACCAGGGTTTCCGCCGGTTCGCCTTCGATGCCCTGAACCAGCTCGATTCGTTCGATCCGAAGCGGGTGAGCCTGAGAATAATGCAGCGCGAGCGTGCGGCCGCAGCTATCGTTCAACTGAATCAGCTTGCCGTTCGCGTCATAACGCAGCGCGTTCCAGTTTCCATTGCGGTCCTCGATGCGCTGCAGCTTGAGCGTGCCACTGAACCCTGCATCGGGAACACCAAAATCGAAATACTTCCCGTCGACACTTTCGATGAGATATTGGCCGAGCTCTGTACAAATCAGGTAATACCCTTCGGCGGTGCTGTAGTGGCACTCACCGGGCAGCACGGCGGGGAATGCCATGGTGCGGCCTTGGGCGTCGGTAAAATCCAGGGCCGTCAGCGCGCCCGCGCCATCCCGCTTGACCTCAAGCTCCAACTCGAACGGCACGCTCCAGCCTTGGCCAAGCAGGCCATTCTCGCGGCGGTCATGGCTGCTGTAGAAACGCTCCCAGTTCAATGGGAGAGGCCCTGCCAGCGAAAAATCCGGCGGGTCATTCAGGACTTTTCCGCCCGTGATGACATTGACGGGATTACCAATCGTGGTACGGATCCACTTACCGGCCATGCTGCCAGCAAAAGATGCGCCGAAATTGAGCAGCAGGCAAGGCAGCGCCGACTTCAGTGCCGAGAGGTTCATCTTCCCCCGGCCGCACAGCGTCAACGCAACACCAATGGCCACGCCGAGCGCAGTGATCCACCATGGCCGCTCGTCATCGATTTCACGCACGGTCATCGTGCCGCCGCCGACGAACACATTTTCAGAGCCTTCGGCAATAGTACCGCCGCAAGTCGTCATATCCCCTTTGCGGGCCGCCGGCTGGTCATTAATGAAGACGTTATCGGAACCCTGTGCCAGCATGGGCGCCGGGCCCGACGAATGCTTGTTGCACGCGATAGTATCCAGTTCACCAGGTGCGGCGGCACGGGCTGCGGGCCTGGAATTGAACTTGACGTTCGGTGATCCACTGACGATCTTGCCCTCGATCGAAGGCGGAATGAATTTGTCGACAGCCCGGTTAACCTGGCTGTCTATGAATCCATTTAGCCCGCTTGCCTCCATCGCCATGCTCACGCCGAAGCCGATCGCCAGCACTGCGCCAAAGCCAAGGCCGCCGGTGGCTACGGTTGCCACAACCGCTGCAACGACCAGCGCTGTGAGCGCAGCGCCAACCAAGGCCCCGACCAGCAGCGAGCCGCCCATCTTGGCGAGCATGCCCAGGGTCGAAGTGTGAGCGATCGGGTCGTCAAAACGCGCTGCAGCCGGGCACATGCGAGTCAGGCCTGGTCGTTGGGTGAAAAACTGTCGAGCATTTGCTGCGCATATGCAGCTTGCTCTGCGTTCAGCGGCGAGGCACAAGTGATGGTGAATACCAGCACCGCCTTGTCGCGCAGCCCGACCATGGTCTGCAGCTGATGCACGGTGGCGTTATTCTGCTTGAACGAGACGGCTACCTGTAGCGCGGGAAGGGCTGCCGTTCCTACCTGAATGGCCACTGGCTCCTGATGCTTCAGTTGCTTGACCTGGGTCCCCAGTGTACGCAGCTGGCGGCGCAGCATGCCGTCGAGCGCTTCCCCTTCCTGTATGAGGTCGCGCGTGACCACCAGCGTCAGCCCACCGGGGCCGTGGTTGAGCACGAGCATGTTGACGCTACGGTCTTGGGCTTGCGCGGGCACCGTAAAGACGCCCTCCTGGATCTGATAATTCATTGTTTCTGTCATTTGGGGTTGCTCGGAAACTGGGCGTCCACGTCGGCGATGATGGCGCCGCCACCTTTCGGAGTAGGCGTGACGGCTGCCGCGCCGCCGCTCGAATTCAGGTCGATTGTCTTGCCGTTGACCTGTACCGGTCCGTCGGAAGTGATGTTGATGTTCTTGCCGGTGATGGCCACGTTGCCGCTCTTATCCATGTAGAACTTGGCTTGGCCGCAAGTAATCTCGAAGGTCTCGCCCGCTTCCACCTTGTAGTGCTTGCCGACCAGCGTGTTCTTGTCACCGCCGATCTGCTGCAAGGCGTCGACCTTGATGGTCTCCATCACGCTATTCTTGACGCGTCGTGTCTGATTGTTGCCGACAAATTCGTCCTGGTCATTGGTGACAACCTTGCTTTCGTCATTGCCGACGAACTTGCTGCGGTTGTTCCCAACGGTCAGCGACTGGTCGTTGCCGACATCCGAATCAAAATTGCGCTCGGCCTTGAGCCAGACTTGCTCGGCGCCCCGCTTGTCCTCAAAGCGCAAGGCGTTCGCGTTAGCGGTTCCACCGCCTGGCGTTGAGCGCGACATCATGCCGCTCTGGGTCTTATTGGCGGGCAGGCCCCACGCCGGCATGGTGTCGACGTTGGGCACCATGCCGATAATGATTGGCCGGTCTGGATCGCCGCCGATGAACGAAACAATCACCTCTGTCCCGATGCGTGGAATCGACGTCATGCCGAAGTTTGAACCGGACCAGGGCGTGGCGACCCGAATCCATGTGGAGCTGTTTTCATCGCGCGTCCCGACACGATCCCAGTGGAACTGCACGCGCACCCGTCCGAATTCGTCGGTATGGATTTCTTCACCAGCCGGACCGGTAATAGTGGCGGTCTGCAGGCCGTAAATCCTGGTTTCCACGCAATTGAGCGAGCGGCCGGGACGCCAAGGAACGACCTTGCGCAGGCAGGTCACCTGGTTCTCGTAGTGCGAAGGCTGCTCGTTCTTCACCTGGTAATTATTCGACGCCTGGTGCCGCGCCTCGACGACAAGGAATTCATTCGCAGCGCCGCCATCACCGCCCGGGGCGACATCGAAATGCCCTGTCAGACGGAACCAGCGCCCCGGCGCCAGACGGCGATTGTTGCCGGCACCGTGGAACTGTTTGCCCGCCGCTTCCAGTTCCTCCATGCGCAGCCGCGCCAGCGCTTCACCGCTGGCACCGTCGCTGAAGCCAAGCGCGCCGGTGTATTCGTACGATTCGATCAGCGGCACATTGCCTTGCTTGTTAACAGTCGGCATCGAGCTGACGATCGGCTTGCCGCTCTTGAAGTCATAACTGGCAACGGCCACGCTGCCCTGCATCAGGTGGCGCACCGGCGACCAATCGCCGATCCCCTCCTCTTCCACAGCGCCGCCGTGGCGCTGGAACGGCACCTCCTCGTCGCCATCGATCGGCGAAGCCTTCATGGTGTCGTCGGTTATCACGAGCTGGTGGCCGCTGGCGCTATGCTCAAACCAATACACCAGTCCCGCCGCATTCCAGCGCCGCTGCAAGTAATTGAAATCGGTTTCGTCGAACTGGCATGCGTCGTTCATCACGCGCAGGTTGCGCGAGACACGCCAGTCCCAATTGCACAGCCCTTCGTAATCGGCGAACACCTCCGAAGTCTGGTCATAGAGCGTCGCGTTATGAAACAGGAAGTTATCCTTACGCAGGCTCAGGAACCTGAACCAGGGCCCTAACGTCGCTTCGTAAAAGGCAACGCCCCCATCCACTTTTTTCAGTCCGAAGCTGAATACGTGGCCCGTAAAGTAGCGAATGCTTCCGTCGCCACGGACAAGGTGGACGGAGAGCAGCTTGCCCTGCATATCTTTGAGCGCAATGTGCGCAGAATCGGAAAGGAGTTCGACCTTGTATTCGAAGGGCCTGGACAGGCCCTCCTCGGCATCCAGCCGATTGACCAGCAAACGTCCCGGTGCATCCTGATTGGGAAACTCAAGGCGTAGCAGCCGATTGTGTTGGCCTTCTCCGAATGCGGCCAGGACAGATAAAACCTCATCGCGCATTGCTTTACCTTGTACGTTGACAGTTTTTTGATTGTTCCGGGTGAATGCCGAACGGCACAGGTTAGCCGAAAATAGTTGCCATTTCGGTAATTTCGGGCAATTCTACTATTATTGTTGAGGCAATGCATTTTCAATCGTGCGCCTGGTGATTGACTTTGCCCGCAGTGTGGCGTTTAATTTCTGTATTAACAGAAATTAATGAATTTACAGAAATAGGGCTTCGAGAATGCACACGCAAACATCGCCGCTCGGCCAATTTTGCTGCGCCACGACCACACCATGAACAAGGAGCGCACATTGAACTACGGCCAGGAAGTCGCACGTTCGCAGCGTTATTTCAATCCATTCAGCCTGCTAATTTACGACGCCGTTTTGTATGGCGTGATTTCGAAGTTCGCGTGGGGCAGTTCGGTCGGACGGCTCGACGCCCACTACAACAAATTCGCCAGCTCCAACCATCTTGAAGTCGGCGTTGGCACAGGCTATCTGCTCGACAGGATACGCTTCGAGACGCCTACACCACGCCTGGCCTTGATGGACCTGAGTGCATCCTGCCTGGAAAAGACCAGGCAGAGAGTGGCACGTTATGCTCCGGAGGTTTACGTCCAGAACCTGCTGGAACCGATCGCGCACCGCCCTGCGCCCTTCGATTCGATCGGCATCAACTACGTCATGCACTGCGTGCCAGGATCCTTCGCTGAGAAGGGCATCGCGTTCCGCCGCCTCACGAATCTGCTATCCGATCACGGCATACTATTCGGTACTTCCGTATTGTCGGAGAGCGTCAACAAGAACGTGCTGGCGCGCCCGTTCATGTGGCTAATGAACGCAATGGGCGTGTTCAACAACCGGAGCGACAATGCGGCGGAATTGAAGACCGGCCTGGAAGCCTGCGGCAAGCTGATCTACTTTGAGATTGTTGGCGTGACAGCTTTTTTTGCGATCAAGAAACGCTAGCAGCGGGTAGTCTTACAATACAAGTTATCGCCTGTAAAAGGCGATAACACGCCATATACTGTAATTCCTGTGCTTTACAAGATTGCCCGCCGGTCCAAGTGCATTTACAAGGCCTCTAGAGGAATCTTCGGAGTTGATGCATGTGATTTCAGCTTTTATGAATCGAGCCATCTTCAATTCGTCCTCTGAGACTGTATGGCTCGTTTTGGCCGAATCCGACTTGATCTAAGATTCGTCGTCCTTTTGAGGCAACGAGTCCAGTGCCGCGTTAAGCCTTTGGCAAATTTCATGCTGAGCGTCTGAAAGGCCTTGCGTGGAAAGCCTCTGCAGTGCAACAAAAGAATTCCGGACCGAAGTCAGGATTTTAACCTCTGAGTCACTGAAAGGTTCGGTGCTATCAAGAATGTCTTCCAGACCGAGCTGGTCGAAGTCGCCAATGATACTGCCGTAACCTTTAACAGCCTCACTCGTCATGCCGAGAGCCTCGCAGCACACCGCATTGCGATGGACACGCGGAAATATTTCTTCGGGGTAGTGAGCCACAATCTGCAACGCCATCGTAGCGGCAAGACGAGTCGCTTGCTCCTCGCCCCGTCGCTGATTCCAACCGGCGACTGCATCTGCAAATGAATCGCATGCATGCGCTAAGGCGTATCCCTCGGTCCAAACATGGGCGCTAATGGGGTTTCTCGGGTAACCATTCGCGCTATCGCCAAGGATGTGCAATTGACTAACCAGAAATGAAAATGCCGTCTCTGCGGCGGCAACGGCGGCATCGAGGTTTGGCGCCTGAACGACAAGATCGACGAGGCGTCGAGCCTCCTGGGAGTTCAACGTTTTGTCGGTCCGGGTAACGCCAAAGAACCGTTTTAAAAAGGGGAGTTTCGACATACGCGCAATGAATTAGTGGCCGACCGCTCGTCTACTCCTGGTCACAGGGGTATTAGCCCAAAGCTAGCCAAAGCTTACAGAAAAAGAAGGACTATGAACGTCAGTCAATCACTTAAGAATACTTGGCGGAGAGAGCGGATTCGCCCCCCCGATAGGCTATGAACTCATCTCAGCGGGCAACACGACGAAGGAAGGGGCATAAAGTCCTGATTCCCATAAACTAGCCCACGGAAAAGGCCACGGTCAGAAGCGCAAGCGGTTGCTACTGCCTATTTTTTTGATAATGGGCATGGAGGGGAAGGTACAGGCTCCTGCTCTGTTCGATCCGTATCTCCTTGCGAGAATACATCTTCGAAACGCAATTTCCCGGCAAGCACAGCGTTTATCTTCGCCTGCTTATTCTGCAGATCAAATGGATTAATTTCCACAACGTTTCCGTTATTGGCTGCAAAGCGCTTGCCTGTTGCTGGAAGAAACGCCATGAAGTAGCCTCCGACGTCCAGGCGAGTGCCACAGCAGCGCTGAGTCGAAAAGGAAAGTTCACTGACGTGTTTCGATACTCCGCGTACTTGGGAAACAATCTTGATGCGCGCGATTATTTCGTCATGATGCACACCATCACGTA
>Ga0102592_1002704_pt1 | contig 14788 bp, 11 predicted proteins | sample AraplaCol_mMF_r2_FD_76861 | JGI IMG/M metagenome (GOLD analysis project Ga0102592, IMG submission 76861) | Arabidopsis root microbial communities from North Carolina, USA - plate scrape MF_Col_mMF_r2 (SPADES assembly) (version 2) | ecosystem: Host-associated > Plants > Roots > Endosphere... | reverse complement strand
ATAGCAACCTCCCTCCACCACCGGGGAGAACCACATGGCCGCCACCCAGCACCGCGACGCGATCATCATCGGCGGGGGCCACAACGGCCTGGTCTGCGCCTTCTACCTGGCCAGCGCCGGGCTGAAGGTCACGGTCTGCGAGGCCCGCGAGGTGGTCGGCGGAGCGGCCGTCACCGAGGAGTTCCACCCCGGCTTCCGCAACTCGGTGGCCAGCTACACGGTCAGCCTGCTCTCCCCCAAGGTCATCGCCGACATGGACCTGCACGGCCACGGCCTGCGGATCCTGGAGCGGCCGATCTCCAACTTCCTGCCGATCGACGACACCACCTACCTGAAGCTGGGCGGCGGGCTGGAGCGCACCCAGGCCGAGTTCCGCAAGTTCTCGCAAAAGGACGCCGAGCGCCTGCCGGCCTACTACGCCATGCTCGACGAGATCGGCGACGTGCTGCGCGACTTGGCCGGCGAGACCCCGCCGAATCTGGGCGACGGCCTGCCCGGCCTGCTGCGCGGCCTGCGCCAGGGCGGCCGGCTGGCGGGCCTGTCCCGCGAGCGCAAGCGCGACCTGCTGGACCTGTTCACCAAGAGCGCCCGCGACTTCCTGGACGGCTGGTTCGAGAGCGACGCGGTCAAGGCCAGCTTCGGCTTCGACGCCGTGGTCGGCAACTTCGCCAGCCCCGACACCCCCGGCTCGGCCTACGTTCTGCTGCACCACACCTTCGGCGAGGTGAACGGCAAGAAGGGCGCCTGGGGCCATGCGGTCGGCGGCATGGGGGCGATCACCCAGGCCATGGCCAAGGCCTGCCGCGCCAAGGGCGTGGAGATCCTGCTGGAGGCCAAGGTCGAGGGCGTCCATGTCGAGGACGCTCCGAAAGAGGGCGGCAAGCGGGTGGTCGGCGTGCAACTGGTCGACGGCCGCCAGATCATGGCCCCGATCGTCAGCTCCAACCTCAACCCCGCCCTGCTCTACGGGTCGCTGGTCGCCCCCTCGGCCCTGCCCGCCCCGTTCAGCAAGGCGATCAAGGGCTACAAGAACGGTTCGGGCACTTTCCGGATGAACGTGGCCCTGTCGGAGCTGCCGGACTTCGCCTGCCTGCCCGGCAAGGCGGTGGCCGAGCACCACCAGTGCGGGATCGTGATCTCGCCGACCCTGGACTACATGGACGAGGCCTATCGCGACGCCAAGGCGACCGGGATCAGCAGGCGGCCGATCGTCGAGATCCTGATCCCCTCGACCCTGGACGACAGCCTGGCCCCGCCCGGCCAGCACGTGGCCAGCCTGTTCTGCCAGCAGTTCGCCTGGGACCTGCCCGACGGCCGCAGCTGGGACGACGAGCGCGAGGCGGCCGCCGACCTGATCATCGACACGGTCGACCAGTGGGCCCCCAACTTCAAGGCCTCGGTCCTGGGACGGATGATCCTGTCGCCGGTGGATCTGGAGCGAAAGTTCGGCCTGGTCAACGGCGACATCATGCACGGCCACATGTCGCTGGACCAGCTGTGGGCGGCGCGGCCGGTGCTGGGCCACGCCAGTCATCGGGCCCCGATCAAGGGGCTCTACATGTGCGGCGCGGGGTGTCACCCCGGCGGCGGGGTGTCGGGCAATCCGGGGCGCAACGCGGCGCGCGAGATCCTGCGGGACCGGGACTTCGCGACGGCGGTGAAGCTGAGCCTGGTGGGGCGGTGATGGCAAAAAATTCCGCTCATCCCGGCGAACGCCGGGACCCAGATGGAATGGCTTTGAGGCTGACGCCAGGAACGCTGAGCTCTTCCAATCAGCAACCCGGCTTTGGGATCTGGGTCCCGGCATTCGCCGGGATGAGCGGTTTTGAAGAGGGCTTGAGATGGACCTGAACCGCCCCGCCTCCAACGCCGACCCCGACGCCGTCGATCCTGATGCGAACTGGGGCCTGCCCGGCTGGCTCTACGACAACGCCCGCTTCTTCCGCGAGGAGCAGGACAAGGTCCTGCGCCCCTCCTGGCAGATCGTCTGCCATCTGAACGACATCCCGAAAGCCGGCGACTTCCACACCTTCGACTTCCTGGGCGAGAGCACGGTGGTGGTGCGCGGCAAGGACGGCGGGGCGCGGGCCTTCGCCAATGTCTGCCGCCACCGGGCGGCGCGGCTGCTGGACGGTCCGTCCGGCCGGTGTGGCAAGGGGGGCGGCCGGATCGTCTGCCCCTACCACGCCTGGACCTACGCCCTGGACGGCCGGCTGGTCGGCGTGCCCTACGCCGAGACTTACCCTGCCCTGGAGATGGACAAACAGGGCCTGGCCCCGGTCCAGGTCGAGGTCTATCGCGGCTTCGTCTTCGTGCGGCTGGAGGGAGACGGCCCCAGCGTCGCCGAGATGATGGCCCCCTACGACCACGAGCTGGCGCCCTATCGCTTCGAGGAGATGGTCCCGTTCGGCCGCGTCACCCTGCGGCCGCGCGACGTCAACTGGAAGAACATCAGCGACAACTATTCCGACGGCCTGCACATCCCGATCGCCCACCCGGGTCTGACCCGGCTGTTCGGGCGCGGCTACGGCGTGGAGGCGGAAACCTGGGTCGACAAGATGTGGGGCCAGCTGATCGAGGAGCCGTCGCGCAACCCGTCCGAGCGGATGTACCAGCGGGTCCTGCCCGACGTCGGCCACCTGCCGCCCGAGCGCAAGCGCCTCTGGACCTATTTCAAGCTCTGGCCCAACCAGGCCTTCGACATCTATCCCGACCAGGTGGACTTCATGCAGTTCATCCCGGTCTCGCCGACCAAGACCCTGATCCGCGAGATCGCCTACGCCCTGCCCGACGACCGGCGCGAGATGAAGGCGGCGCGCTATCTGAACTGGCGCATCAACCGCCAGGTCAACGCCGAGGACACCGAGCTGGTGGCGAGGGTCCAGCAGGGCATGGCCTCGCGCAGCTTCACGGCCGGGCCGCTGGCGGAGACGGAGGTGTCTTTGCGCAGCTTCGGGCGGAAGCTGCGGGCCCTGATCCCCCAGGCCAGGCTGCACCGGCCGCCGGAGGGGTGGTAGCCGCCTTGACGCCCCCTCCGTCACGCCGCCGCGCGACGCGCCACCTCCCCCGCCTTGCGGGGGAGGAGAAGAAGCGCCGCATCCTCCTCACTCGTGAAACGGGGGAGGCGGCGCGATGCGAATACGCATCGTGACGGAGGGGGCGTCCGCGCAAAGCGGTTGTCATCCCGGGCGTAGCGAAGCGAAGACCCGGGACCGCAGGAAGCGCCCCGCTCTGGCGTCGGTCCCGGATCGGCGCGCCGCGCGCTTGTCCGGGATGACAGCCTCTTTGGATGCTGGGCTCCAGCCGTGAGCACCCGCGCCCCCTTCACCCGCGAGGCCCCCGACGTCCGTCGCACCGCCCTGATCGAGGCCGCCGCCCGGGTGTTGGCGGCGCGGGGCGTGGCCGGGGCGTCGGTGCGGACGATCTGCGCCGAGGCGGGGGTCAGCGCCGGCCTGCTGCGGCACTATTTCGACGGCGTCGACGCCCTGGTCGCGGCGACCTACGAGGCGACCGGGACGCGGATCGACGCGGCGCTGGAGGCGGCGGTCGCGGCCGCCGGGGCCGATCCCCGCGCGCGGCTGTCGGCCTATCTGACCGCCAGCTTCGCCCCGCCGGTGCTGGACCCGGACCTGCTGGCCACCTGGCTGGCCTTCTGGAGCCTGGTCAAGATCGATCCCGCCATCGCCGCCATCCACCGGCGGACCTATGCCGGCTATCGGGCGCGGCTGGAGGAGCTGCTGGGCGCCTGCGACCCGAAGGTCGACGCACGGCTGGCCGCTATCGGCCTGACGGCCGTGGTCGACGGCCTGTGGCTGGAGCTGTGCCTGGACGCCACGGTGTTCACCCCGGCCGAGGCGGGGACGATCGCCGAACGGCTGGCGGCGGGGTACTTGAGGTAACTTGCCCCTACGGGCCGCTGCGGGGCCGTCTTCCCCTAGGAGGGGAAGAGCGCGAGGCTCCGCCCCCCTGGGGGCGGACAGACCGCGAAGCGGTCAGGTGGGGGCAAGTCGGCGAGCCCCCACCTTTTTTCTTAAGCCGCCGCCTGGGCGCCCAGGTTGGTGCGGCCCCAGCTGGTGCGGCGGACTTCGGGTTCAGCGACGTGGACCCGGGCGGTCTTGCCCTGGGTGCGCATGTGGCGGGCCAGCATCTCGGCGACGCCGACGGCTTCCGGCTGGCAGGGATAGGAGCCGATCAGGTCGGGAGCGTCGTTCCAGGTGACGTGCCAGACGCCGGAGACGGGTCGAACGAAGTAGGTATGTTCGTTGGCCATGATGCTCACTCCTCGGTTCACTCTAGCGTCGGTCTTACAGCGACTGCATGACAGCTGTTTCAATGCTGCACAGCAGCATCTTGTTGCATTGCACACTGCAGGAGCCGCGCCAAGAGGACCAATGGTGAATCCGGCAGCAACAATAAGGCGTCTGGGGATAAATCGCGATGGAATGGCGCGCCCGACGCCCCCTCTCCCATCGGGAGAGGGAGGGACCCGCCGCGCAGCGGTGGGAGGGTGAGGGGGTTGTGAGTCCGACGGCGTGCCGGCACGCCGGTTGAGGGCGTAACCCCTCATCCTCCCACGCCTGACGGCGCGGGCCCCTCCTTCTCCCTATGGGAGAAGGTCCAGGGCTCCTACTCCCTCACCACCACCCCGCCCTTCATCACCGCGCCGACATGCTCCAGCACCGAGACGTCGGCCAGGGCGTCGCCGTCAACGGCGATCAGGTCGGCGTAGCGGCCGGGAGCGACGGCGCCGACGTCGGCCTTCTTCATCAGCTCGGCGGCCACGGTCGTGGCCGACTGGATGGCCTGCATCGGGGTCATGCCGTAGCGGACCATGTACTTTATCTGCCGGGCGTTCAGCCCGTGGGGATAGACCCCGGCGTCGGTGCCGTAGGCGATCTTGACCCCGGCCTTCACGGCCTTGCGGAAGCCCTCGCGCTGGGCCTCGGTGGTCTCGTAATTCTTGCGCAGGGTCTCGGCCGGCCAGCCGTGGGCCTTGCCGTAGGCGTCGATCCAGTCGCCGTCATAGATGTCGGCCACCAGGAACACGCCCCTGGCCTTCATCATGGCGATGGCCTCGTCGTCCATCAGCGAGCCATGCTCGATCGAGCGCACCCCGGCCCGCATGGCCGACTTCATGCCCTCGGCCCCGTGGGCGTGGGCGGTGGCGTAGGTCCCGCGGCGGGCGGCCTCCTCGACGGCGGCCCGCATCTCGTCCTCGGTCAGCTCCTGCTGGCCCGGCTCGGTGCCGACGGTCAGGACCGCGCCGGTGGCGATCAATTTCAGGAAGTCGGCGTGGTGGGCCAGGATGTTGGCCGCCTTGCGGTGGGCGTCGGCGGCGTCCTCGACCACGCCGGCCCGCATCTCGTCGGGCAGCCGGACGTCGCCGGCCACGCCGGTGATCTCGCCCCCGCCGCCGGGGACGGTGATGTAGGCCCCGGCCACCGACATCCGCGGTCCGGGCACCAGGCCGGCGTTGATGGCGTCGCGCAGGGCCACGTCGCCGAAGGCCCGCCAGGTGCCGACGTCGCGGACACTGGTGAAGCCGGCCTCCAGCGTGACCCGGGCGTGGGCGGCGCCGATATAGGCCTGGTAGGCGGCGGTGGTCAGCAGCGGCTCGGCGACGTTCTCGGTCTGCTCCTGGTCGACCAGGTGGGTGTGCATGTCGATCAGGCCCGGCAGCACCATGCGCCGGGACCAGTCGATGACCCGGCCGTCGGTCGGGGCGGTCTTCCACGGCGCGACCGCGACGACGCGCTCGCCGTCGATGGTGATCAGCTGGTCGGTCAGGACCTTGCCCTGCAGGGTGTCGACCAGCTTGCCGGCGTGGACGTAGAGCGGGGCGGCTTGCGCGGCGAGCGGCGCGAGCGTCAGGGCGGCGGCCGCTAGGATGGTGCGGATCATCATGCGCGATCTCTCTTTAAACCGCTCATCCCGGCGAATGCCGGGATGAGCGGATATTTTGACGCTCATGGCGTGACCGCCCGCCCCCGCGTCAGCCAGTAGAACGGCGCCCCGATCGCCAGCAGGCCGATCCCCAGCAGCACGGCCTGGCCGCCGGCCCCCACCAGGGTCCAGACCGAATACAGGCCGGCCAGCAGCGCGATCACCGTCAGGGCCGTGGTCGGGGCGATCCGCCGGGTGGCCTGCAGCTTCAGCGCCGCCAGGGCGCAGGCCAGGTAGGCGAACAGCGAGGCGGTGGTGGCCACCAGGGCGATGAAGGTGAACAGGTCGGCCATCGACTTGGCGTAGTTCATCAGCACCAGGACCGTCAGGAAGCCGGCGGACAGCAGGTGGGCGCGGACGGGCGCGCCGCGCGCCGACTCCTTGGCCAGGAAGGCCGGGAACACCCCGCCCTTGGCCATGGCGTAGGGCATCTCGCCCTGCAGCAGCACCCAGCCGTTCAGGGCCCCGAAGGCGCTGATCGCCGCGAACAGGGCCAGGACCTTGCCGGCGTTGCCGCCCCAATGCAGGCTGACGAAGTCGGCCAGCGGGGCGTTGGAGACCTTCAGCGCGGCGGCCGGCGTCAAGAGAACGACCGCCGAGCAGACCAGCAGGTAGATCAGGCCGGTGAACACCGTGCCCACCAGGGTGGCGCGAGGGATGGTGCGGACCGGGTCGACCACCTTGCCGGCCGGCACCGTGGCCGATTCCAGGCCCAGCAGCGCCCACAGGGTCAGGGCGCCGGCGGCGGTGATCCCGCCCGGATGGATGTCGGCGGCGCGGAACGGCGTCAGGCTGGCCCCATGGTCGCGGCCGATCACCCAGAAGGCCAGGCCGGCCACCGCCACCAGCGGCAGCAGCTTCAGCACGGTGGTCACCACCTGCACCCCGCCGGCGAGGCGGGCGCCGGCGATGTTGACCCCGACCAGCAGCCAGACCGCCCCCAGGGTCACCAGCAGGTGCATCCCCGGGACGTGGGCGATGGCCGGGAAGATCGCCGACAGGTAGCTGACCGCCCCGGTGGCGATGGCGGCGTTGCCGACCCACAGCGAGATCCAGTAGCTCCAGGCCACCATGAACCCGACCAGCGGCCCGAAGGCTTCCTGGGTGTAGGCGTAGGGCCCGCCGGCCTTGGGAAACTCGCGCGCCAGCCCTGCGAACACGAAGGCCAGGGCCAGGGCGCCGGCGATGGTCAGCAACCAGCCGAACACCGCGTTCCAGCCGTAGGGGGCCAGGGACGCGGGCAGCATGAACACCCCCGAGCCGATCATGTTGCCGACCACCAGGGCCGTGCACATCCAGAAGCCCAGGGCGCGGGGCGCCGTGATCTTGGGGATGGGGACCTTCTGGTGGGTCTTTGTCATGCGGTTACGCTTTCACGGACAGGCGGTGCGCGAAAGCCCCCTCCGGCCCTTCGGGCCACCTCCCCCAGAGGGGGAGGAGCAACGCCGCGCAGATGCTCCCCCTCTGGGGGAGCTGTCGCGAAGCGACTGAGGGGGCCTCGCGGCGATCAGAACTTCTGCCCGAACTTCACCCCGATGGTCCGCGGCCGCAGCGGCACGGAATAGACCTCGGCCCCGCAGACGGCCTCGACGCATTCGGTGGTGCGCGTCTGGCTGGCCCGGCTGTCGTTGAGGTTCACGACATAGGCCGAGAAGGTCCAGCTGTCGCGGCCCAGGCCCGCCGACAGGTCGGTGGTGATGTAGCCGGCCTGCTTGCCCAGCACTTCGCGGGCGAAGGTGCGCAGGTCGGCCCAGGCGTCGGTCTGGCCGACGATCCCGCCCTGGACGAAGGCGTCGTAGCCCGCCAGGTCGAACTCGTAGCGGGCGTTCAGATTGGCCTTGAACTTGGGCGTGACCGGCAGGCGCTGGCCGTCCGGCGCGCGTTCGGGATAGTTGTCCAGGTCGACCGGACAGTTGGTGATCGGCTTGCCGGTGGTCGGGTCGACCTTGCCGCAATAGGTGCCCTTCAGCTTGGCGTCGATATAGGTGGCCGCGCCGTTCAGGGTCAGGCCGTGCTTGATCGCGAAGCTGAAGTCGGTCTCCGCGCCGTCGATCTCGGCCGAGACGGCGTTCTTGATCTCGGTCAGGCCGTTGGCCCCGACGATCGAGAACTGGAAGTCGTCCCAGGTCTGGTGGAACACCGCGCCGTTCCAGCGGAAGCGGTTGTCGGCCCAGCTGGTCTTCCAGCCGAACTCGTAGTTCTTCAGGAAGTCCGACTGGTACGGCGGCAGGGTGCCGCGGCGATTGATGCCGCCGGGCCGGAAGCCCTCGGAATAGGTGACATAGACCAGCTTGTCGGGGTCGATCTTGTAGGTGAGGTTGACCTTCTTGCTGTTGCCGTTCTCCTTGACCCGCTTGTCGAGGTTCGTGCAGGGCGCGCCTTCGATCTCCGGGCCGGCGAAGCAGGCCTTCTCGCCGGTCGAGCCGTAGCCGGCCCCGTAGCCGTAGAAGCCCTTGAGGCTGTTGTCCGACTTGAAGAAGCGGATGCCGCCGGTCAGGGTCAGCTTGTCGGTGATGTCGAACGCCACTTCGCCGAAGGCGGCGCTGTCGCGGTCGACGCGCTTCTGCTCGGTCAGCCAGATCGTGCCTGGATGGCCCGGCACCGAGATCGAGTCGCCGATGTCGTCGATCCGGTAGTTCTGGTGGATGCCGTGGGTCTGGCGCTGGTAGAACAGGCCGCCGACCACCCGGAAGCGGTATTCCTGCGGGGTCGAGACTCGCAGCTCGTGGCTGAGCTTCATATAGGCGTCGTGGCCCATGATGTACTGCGACGGGTCGACCGGATTGCCCGCGTCGTCGGTCCAGTAGGCGCCGTAGCCGGCCAGGGTGTCGTAGAAGAACGAGTAGTCGGTGTAGTCCTGGCGGGTGTCGACGTCGCGGTCGAGGTATGAGCCGGCATAGACCACGTCGAGGTTGCTGACCTTGCCCTCGACGGTCATGGCCGCCTGCCACCACTTGTCCTTGGAGGTCTCCGGATAGTAGTGGGCGACCTTCAGCGCCCCCAGGCTGCGGTCCTCGGCGAACAGCCCGCCGACCTTCTCGACCTGGCCCATGACCTGGGGCGTGATCACCCAGTTGTCGCCCGCCTCGATCTTGACCGCCGCCCGACCGCCGTAGAGGTCGACGTCGTTGTAGTCCTTCTTCACGCGGCTGGCGTTGTTCACCGTGATCCCCGAGGTGGGATAGGTGCGCGAGCCGGCGACGTTGTCGATATAGCCGCCCTGGTGCTCGGCCCAGCCGACCAGGCGCACGGCGACCTTGTCGCTGATCGGCTGGTTGACGAAGCCCTCGGCCACATAGCCCTGGTCGCCGTGGGCGATGGTGTTGGCCTCCAGGTCGTAGCCGGCCTTGAAGCCAGCCGTGCTGGGCTTGTTGGTGATGATGCGCAGGGTGCCGGCCTGGGAGCTGGCGCCGTACAGCGTGCCCTGCGGCCCCGACAGCGCCTCGACCCGGGCGATGTCGTAGATGTGGATGTCCAGCGCGCCCTGGATGGTGGTGACCGGTTGTTCGTCCAGATAGACGCCGACGCTGGGCAGCGAGCCGGAGTGGTTGCCGTCCCCGCCGCTGGCCACGCCGCGGAAATAGACGTTGGAGAAGCCCGGCGAAGTGGTCTGGAACGACACGCTGGGCAGGTACTTCACATAGTCGGTGAAACTGGCGACGTGCAGCTGCTCCAGCTTGGCCTCGCCCAGGGCCTGGATGCTGACCGGCACGTCCTGCAGGTTTTCCGAGCGCTTCTGCGCGGTGACCACCACCTCGTCCAGGGCCACCGCCCCCTGGGGCGCGCCTTGAGGAGCCTGGGTCTGTGCGTGGACGGCGACCGCCGTCAGCATGGACGAGGCCAGAAGCGCGGTCGTCAGCAGGCCGCCCTTCGAAAGGGCGGTCTTGGTACGCGTGGTAGACGTCATGTCGGCTCCCCGAACTGTTCGGAGAACGATGCTCTTCTGGCTGATTTGCGCCCGCAAGAAGCAAAATTCAAACGAACGTCAATTCGGCCGACTGTTGCAGAAATGGCAGGGTTCTGTGCGCCTGATCAAAATTCAGGCGCGGCGGGATAACTGGACAGGACCGGCCCCAGCGCGGTCTTCAGCGGGTCCAGCCACGATTCGTAGTTTTGCCAATGCTCGACCGCGTCCTTGAAGATGGGACGACGCACCTGTTCTGAGCTTGCGGTGCGCACGGCGCGGTCGTTTTCGTGGAAATTCAGGCACGATTCTTCGAACGGCAGGCCGCAATAGGCCAACAGGGCGCGGATCTGGGCCTCCGGATCCTCGATCATCGATTCGTAGATCACTCGGTGCACGCGGCCGGGCAGCACGGCGTCGACATGGGCCATCAGCTCCACATAGTCGGCGTAGTAGCGGCCGATGTCCTCCAGGCCGTAGCTGAAGTTCTGGCCGCGGGCGAAGTGCTGCTTGAAGCCCGAGAAGCAGCAGCCCATCGGGTGGCGGCGGGCGTCGATGATCTTGGCGTTGGGCAGGGCCAGGGCGATCAGCCCGACATGGGCCCAGTTGTTGGGCATCTTGTCGATGAACAGCGGCCGGTCGGTCTTGCGCTGCACCCGGGTGCGCTCGAGGAACTCCTCGCCCAGGGCCTGCAGGGCGTCGCCGTCCAGCGTGGCCAGCACCTCGGGATAGGGCGACTCGTCCTTCAGCCGCCGGGCCATCGAGGTGATGTCGGGCAGCTCCATCGTGCCCTCCACCGCCGAGTGGCTGGCCAGGATCTGCTCGACCAGGGTCGAGCCGGCGCGCGGCAGGCCCAGGACGAAAATCGGGTCGGGCGCGGGGCAGCCCTGGCCGGCCCGCACGGCGAACAGGTCGGCCGTCAGCACCGCCTTGCTGCGCGCCACGTGCCGGGTCATCACCGCGGGGTCGTAGGGGACCTGGGTCCGCCGCAGCGCCGCGCCGCGGGCGTAGCAGGCGAACGATTCGGCGTAGCGACCGGCGTCCTCGTGGGCCTTGCCCAGGGCGTAGTCGAGGTGCAGGCGGTCGTCCTCGGCGAGGTCCGCGCGGGCCAGCTGGCCCTCCATCGCCGCCAGGTCAGCCGCGTCGAAGCGGTAGGTCTTCATGTTGGCCAGGCTCCACCAGGCCTCGCCCAGCGACGGGGCCTGGTCGACGGCCTTGCGGTAGGCGGCCGCGCAGTCGGCCGAGCGGCCGACGGTCTTGAGGGCATGGCCATAGCTCATCCAGCCCTTGGGTTGCTGGGGATGGCGGGCCAGCACCTCCTCGTAGATCGCGATGGCCGGATGATATTCGCCGATCCGCGCCAGGCAGGCGGCCTTCAGGTTCAGGTAGCCCGGATGGCGCGGCTCGTCGGCCAGCAACAGATCCAGCTGGGCCAGGGCCTCCGGCGAGCGCCCCAGCCGGTAGTGCAGGGTGGCCAGGTTGTAGCGGGCGCCGGTGAAGGTCGGGGCGATCTTCAGGCAGTCCAGCAGCAGGCCCTCGGCCTCCGCCTCGCGGCCCAGCCGGGCGACGGCCTCGGCCAGCATGCGGATCGCGGCCGGCTCGTCGGGGCGGGTCCGCAGCAGGTCGCGCAGCACCTTCTCGGCCTTGCCCGGCTCGCCGTCGACCAGGGCGGCGGCGGCGGTCATCAGCACCGGGTCGCGGACCCCGCCCTTGATCTGCCGGGCCCGGGCGGCCTGGGCGCCGGCCTCGTCGCCCAGCAGTTCGAAGGCCTCGGCCAGACCGCGCCAGGCCTCGGCCAGGTCGGGATCGGCGGCGACCGCCCGCTTGAAGGCGGCGACGGCGGCCTGGGTGTGGCCGGCGGCGGCCAGCACCCGGCCATGCTCCAGCTGGATCGGCGGCGCCTGGGCGAAGGCCCGGGCCAGGGGATCGACCACCCGCAGGGCCTGGGCGACGTCGCCGCACAGCCGCAGGCCGGCGGCCAGGATCAGCGTCGCCTCGGCGTGGCGCGGCACGGCCTCCAGGATCGCCCGCGCCTGCTCGACCGCCAGCCGCGGGTCGACGCCCAGCAGCCGCTGGCCGTTGGCCAGGGCGGTGGCGACGCTGCCGGAAGGCTCGGTGGTGGTGGTGGTCATGGGGGGATGGGATGGCGGGGCGTTCCCGGAGTCAATCGGCGACGCTCGGCGCGGCGACCACTTGCCCCCTACGGGTCGCTTCGCGACCGTCTTCCCCCACAGGGGGAAGAGCGCGAGGCTCCGCCCCCTCTGGGGGCGGACAGACCGCGAAGCGGTCAGGTGGGGGCAAGAAGGTGAGCCACGATCCTCACATCCGATCCCGCAGCGCATACCAGCTCAGCCCCGCCACGGTCAGCGGCCAGCGCAGCAGCCGGCCGCCGGGGAACGGCGGGGTCGGCAGGCGGGCCAGCAGGGCCATGCCCTGCCCTTCGCCCAGGGCCGCGTCGGCCAGCAGCTTGCCGAACCAGGGCGCCAGCATCACCCCCTGGCCCGAATAGCCGGCAGCGATCCGCACCCCCGGGGCCAGCTCGCGGACGAACGGCGCGCGGTGCACGGTGATGCCCAGGGTCCCGCCCCAGGCGTGGGTCACGGCCACGTCGGCCAGGCCGGGATAGACCTTCAGCATGTGCCGCCGCACGAAGGCCTTCAGGTCCGGGGGGAAGCCGGGCCGATAGTTCTCGCCGCCGCCGAAGATCAGCCGGTCGTCGGGGCTCTTGCGGAAATAGTTGATCACGAACCGGCTGTCGGCGACCGCCGCGCCCGAGCGGATGATCGCGTCGGCCCGCTCGCCCAACGGCTCGGTGGCCAGGAGGAAGTTGTTGATCGGCATCACCCGGGCCCGGGCCGCGCCGCCGGCCAGGTCGTCCAGATAGCCGTCGCCGGTCAGGATCAGCTGGTCGCAGGTCACCTTGCCCCGGGGGCTCTCAACGACGATCGCCCCGCCCTCGCGCCGCCAGGCCACCGCCCGGGTCCGCTCGTGGATCACCGCCCCCGCCGTCAACGCCGCCCGCGCCATGCCCAGGGCCAGGTTCAGCGGATGCAGGTGGCCGCCGCCACGGTCGACCAGGCCGCCGTGATAGACGTCCGTCCCCAGCTCGTGGGCCAGGGCGTCCGGCGCGATCAGGGCCAGCTGGTCGTAGCCGTAGCGGCTTTGCATGAACTCGATGTGCGCCGCGTCCTCGGCCTCGCCGCCCTTGCGGTGGCGGGCGTGGATCATGCCGGGGCGGAAGTCGCAGGCGATCTGGTGCTCGGCGATCAGGGCCAGCAGGTGGGCGCGGGCGTCCTGGCTCATCCGCCACAGGGCCAGGGCGTCGTCGCGGCCGACCACCTTCTCCAGCCAGGCCTGGTCGTTGCGCTGGCCGACATGGACCTGGCCGCCGTTGCGCCCCGAGCCGCCGGACCCGACCTGGGCGGCCTCGAGGACGACGACGGAGACCCCGCGCGCCGCCAGCTCCAGCGCGGCGCCCAGGCCGGTATAGCCGGCGCCGACCACGCAGACGTCGGCCCGGGTGTCCTGTTGCAGCTCAGGCAGCGTCGGGAACGGCGTGGCGGTGGCGGCGTACCAGGAGGTTGGCGGATGGCCGGCGTTCATAGCCCCCTCTCCCATGGGGAGAGGGAGGGGCCCATTGCGCCAGCAATGGGAGGGTGAGGGGGTGGTGAGTTCGACGGCGCGCCGGCACGCCGGCTGGCGGCGTAACCCCTCATCCTCCCACGACTTCGTCGCGGGCCCCTCCTTCTCCCTCTGGGAGAAGGTGACTTCGAGACCTCACACATTCAGCAGCAGGAACTCCCGCTCCCACGGGCTGATCGTGCGCATGAAGGTCTCGTACTCGGCCTCCTTCACCGTGGCGTAGGCGGCGCAGAAGGTGGCGCCCAGGATGTCGACCAGGGGCTTGGCCTCCTCGAACAGGGTCACCGATTCCAGCAGGCTGCGGGGCAGCTCGATGCCGCGGGCGCTGGCGTCGGTGTCGACCGGGGCGGTGGGGGTCAGGCTGTGCAGCATGCCCAGATAGCCGGTGGCCAGCACCGCGGCGATGGCCAGGTAGGGGTTGGCGTCCGACGAGGGGATGCGGTTCTCCAGCCGGCGGTTGGCCGGGTCGGACGGCGGCACCCGCAGGCCGCAGGTGCGGTTGTCGTAGCCCCACTGGGTGTTGACCGGCGCCCCGCTGTCGCGGGCGATCCGCCGGTAGCTGTTCACGTACGGCGCCAGTATGGCCATGATCGCCGGCAGGTAGCGCTGCTGGCCGGCGATGAAGGCGTAGAACAGCGGGGTGGCGTCGCCGGTCTTGGGGTCGGAGAACAGGTTGTTCCCGTCCTGGTCCAGGATCGACTGGTGGATGTGCATGGCGCTGCCGGGCTCGGCGGCCATCGGCTTGGCCATGAAGGTGGCGTAGATCTCGTGCTCCAGCGCCACCTCGCGGATGGTGCGCTTGAACATGAACACCTGGTCGGCCAGCTCCAGCGGATTGCCGTGCCGCAGATTGATCTCCATCTGGGCCACGCCGCTCTCGTGGATCAGGGTGTCGATCTCCAGCCCCTGGCGCTCGGAATATTCGTACATGTCCTCGAACAGGGCGTCGAACTCGTTGACCGCCGCGATCGAATAGCCCTGGCGGCCGGTCTCGGGCCTTCCCGAACGGCCGATCGGCGGTTTCAGCGGGTAGTCGGGGTCGGTGTTCTTGTCGACCAGGTAGAACTCGATCTCCGGCGCCACCACCGGCTCCCAGCCCTTCTCGCGATAGAGGGCCACCACCCGGCGCAGCACCTGGCGCGGGCTCTCCTCGACCGGCCGGCCGTCGGGGTGGAAGGCGTCGTGGATCACCTGGGCGGTCGGGTCCTGGGCCCAGGGCACCACGGCCAGGGTGGCCAGGTCGGGGGTCAGGAAGATGTCGGTGTCGGACTGCACCGCGTTGACCGCCCCCTCGAACTC
>Ga0102592_1002697_pt1 | contig 14816 bp, 17 predicted proteins | sample AraplaCol_mMF_r2_FD_76861 | JGI IMG/M metagenome (GOLD analysis project Ga0102592, IMG submission 76861) | Arabidopsis root microbial communities from North Carolina, USA - plate scrape MF_Col_mMF_r2 (SPADES assembly) (version 2) | ecosystem: Host-associated > Plants > Roots > Endosphere... | reverse complement strand
TGCCGGTGCCGATGATGAACGTCATCAACGGCGGCGCGCACGCCAACAACAGCCTCGACCTGCAGGAATTCATGATCATCCCCGTGGGCGCCAAGAGCTTCCGCGAGGCCGTGCGCTATGGCGCCGAAGTGTTCCACGCACTCAAGAAAATCCTGGGCGACCGCGGCATCAGTACGGCAGTGGGCGACGAAGGCGGCTTCGCTCCCAGCGTCGAGAGCCACGAAGCAGCCATCCAGCTGATCCTCGAAGCCATCGACAAGGCCGGCTACACCGCCGGCGAACAGATCGCCCTGGGCCTGGACTGCGCGGCCAGCGAGTTCTACAAGGACGGCAAGTACGTGTTGTCGGGCGAGAACCTGTCGCTCACGGCCGAGAGCTGGACCGACATGCTCGCGACCTGGGTCGACAAGTACCCGATCATCAGCATCGAGGACGGCATGCACGAAGGCGACTGGGACGGCTGGAAGCTGCTCACCGAACGCCTGGGCAAGCGCGTGCAGCTGGTGGGCGACGACCTTTTCGTCACCAACACCAAGATCCTGCAGGAAGGCATCGAGAAGGGCATCGCCAACTCGATCCTGATCAAGATCAACCAGATCGGCACGCTGACCGAGACCTTCGCCGCCATCGAGATGGCCAAGCGCGCGGGCTACACCGCCGTGATCTCGCACCGCTCGGGCGAAACGGAAGACAGCACCATCGCCGACATCGCCGTGGGCACCAACGCCGGCCAGATCAAGACCGGCTCGCTCTCGCGTTCGGACCGCATCGCCAAGTACAACCAGCTGCTGCGCATCGAGGAAGACCTGGGCGACATCGCCGTCTACCCCGGCCGCGGCGCGTTCTACAACCTGAAGTAACGCCGGACGCCACGCGGCATGCGCGCCCGCCTCGTTCCACCGATCGTCCTGCTGCTCCTGCTGGCCATCCTGCAGTGGCAGCTGTGGAACGGGCGCGGCAGCGTGCGCGACGTGGCCCAGCTGCGGACCAAGCTGGCCGACCAGAAGGAAGCCAACGCCAAGGCCGCGCTGAACAACGAGCGCCTGAGCTCCGAGGTCAACGACCTCAAGGACGGGCTCGAGATGGTCGAGGAGCGTGCCCGCGCGGAACTCGGCATGGTGAAGCCCAACGAGGTCTTCGTGCAAATCGCGCACTGACCTCGGCCACCTCTTCCCCCCGCCTCTTTTCTTTCTTCGCCTCAGAGCCGATGACCGAGCTTCTCTCGGCCCCCGCGTTCATGCTCTGGGGCTCTCCCGTGAGCTGGCTCGAACTCGTCGCGTCGACGCTGGCGCTCGCCATGGTCGGCTGCAACATGCGCGAAATCCACTGGGGATGGCCGCTGGCCATCGTCAGCTCTGTGCTCTACGTGGCGGTGTTCGCCAAGGCGCGCATCTACGGCGACGCCTCGCTGCAGGTCTTCTTCGCGCTCGTCGCGCTCTGGGGGTGGGCGCAGTGGCTTCGCGGCCACCGGGCCGACGGCAGCGCGCTGCGCGTCAGCCGGCTTTCTTCGCGCGGCGTCGCGCTCACGCTGCTGGCCTGCGCAGTGGCATGGCCGGCGGTCGCCCTCTTCCTGCGCCGCTTCACCGACACCGACGTGCCCTGGTGGGACGGCTTCGCCACCGGCCTGAGCCTGGTCGGGCAGTTCCTGCTCGGGCGCAAGTTCATCGAAAACTGGCTGGTCTGGCTGGCAGTGAACGTGGTGAGCGTGGGCCTCTTCATCCACAAGGGCCTGTGGCTCACGGTGGGCCTGTATGCGGTGTTCGCAGTGCTCAGCGTGGCCGGCTACCTTGCCTGGCGCCAGCGCATGCCGTCCAGCGCCGCAGCGGCCGTGCGCGCATGACCCCCGTGCTGCCGACGGGCTGCGTCATCGCCCTCGTGGGTGCCGAAAGCACCGGCAAGACCGAGCTGGCCCGCGCCATCGCGCAGCGCCTGCAGGACCGCGGCGTACCGACCACCCTGGTGAGCGAGTACCTGCGCGAATGGTGCGAGCGCGAAGGCCGCACGCCGCGCCCCGACGAGCAGCAGGCCATCGCCGACGAGCAGACCCGCCGCATAGCGCTCGCAGCCGCCACCGGCGTGGTGGTGGCCGACACCACTGCGCTCATGACGGCCGTCTACAGCGAGCAGCTCTTCGCGGACACCTCCCTCTACGACAGTGCGCTGGCCGCCCAGCGGCGCTACGCCATCACGCTGCTGACCGCGCTCGACCTGCCCTGGGTGGCCGACGACATGCGCGACGGCCCGCATGCGCAGCAGCCGACCGACACGCTGGTGCGCGCCGCGCTCGCGGGCGCGAAGCTCTCGTATGCCGTGGTGCACGGCAGCGGCGGCGAGCGGCTTGCCAACGCGTGGAACGCCATCGTTTCCATCGCAGGCAACGAGGGCCGGCCGCGCACGCGCGCCAGGTCCGACGCGAAACCCGCCTCCTGGTCGTGGCCTTGCGAGAAATGCTCCGACCCGGAATGCGAACATAGGCTCTTCAGCGATCTCATCGCACGCCGCGAGTAGCGGCCCTCCCTTTCCCCCTACCGGAGACCCGATGCCCCTTTCGACCGCCGCGCGCATCGCGCTTCTTCCTTCCGCTCTGGCCGCCCTGCTGCTGTCGGCCACCGGCCCGGTCCACGCGGCACCTGTCGCGGCCACCGTCGAGAACGGCACCACCACCACCGCCTGCGCCGAGGAAGACAACGTCTCGCTGACCCTGCGCGGCGAAGGCATCCGCCACATGCGCATCGAAGCGCTGCAGCCCGACTACCTCGACAAGATCGGCAACGACGTCACCGCGCCCGACTTCTCGGGCTGCAACTTCGACGGCGGCGAGCATCCCACCGATCCGGCCTACCGCTTCCGCAAGCGCACCGTGGTGCTGATGGACAACGCCCAGTGGCGCATCGTCGGCATGACCCTGCCGAGCTTCTGGCGCCCGCAGCGGGTGCCCGTGCAGGTGGGCAAGCGCAAGGACCGCGGCTTTCATCTGCTGCAGGTGTTCAGGAAGGAGAACGGTAAGCCGCTCGAAGCCATCGTGCTCTATCCGTCGGATGGCTACTGGCGCATCAAGCCGCTGCCCGAGCCGCGCTTCGGCGACGGGGTGTACGGCTCGTCCTTCCTGCTCGGCCCGGTCGAGGCCGCCGCGCGGCCGGTGGTGAACATCGCGTCGATCCGCATCGTGCCGCGCCCGCTGGCCATCCACGTGCGCTTCACCGACGGCGGCAGTGCCGCGGTGAAGGTCGACGAGATCAGCCGCGCGCGCACCGCGCTCGACGTGACGCTGTCGAAGCCCACCGCAAGCACCCAGCCCTTTGCGGTGCTGCGCTCGATGTACGTCACGCCCGACAACGCCGACGTGAGCGAAGTGCGCTGGCAGGCATCACCCCAGGCGGCGCAGCAGGTGCTGCCGCTGCCGGAAGTGAAGAGCCTCCAGGCCACGCAGGTGCGCTTTGGCCGTAGCCTGCCGTCGAAGCACAACACGAGCGCGCCGGACATCTCGTTCGGCGGGTTCGACGACGCGGCTCGCTAGACCCCTAGCCCGCGCGCCGCACTTCGCCCGGCGTGACGCCGAGCACACGCCGCATGCAGCGCGCCATGTGGCTCTGGTGCGAGAAGCCGCTCTCCAGCGCCACGAGGCTCGCGGGCATCTCACTGCGCAGCAGCAGCCCGCGCGCGCGGTCGACGCGGCGGTGCACCACGTACTCGTGCACCGGCAGGCCGATGGAGCGCTTGAACTGCGTCTTCAGGTGCGAGGCGCTGAGGCCTGCGACACCGGCCAGCGCGGCCAGCGAGAGATCGCCGTCCAGGTGTGCTTCGATGTACTCGATCACGCGGCGCAGCTGCGGCCGCGTCAGCCCCTGTGCCGATGCCGTGCCTGCGGCGGCCTCCTGCCCCGCGAGCAGCTGCACCGCGAGCGCGGTGCCCAGGCTGTCGGTGTAGAGCCTGCCGTTGGGAAAGCCAGCGCGGCGCTCCGCGTCGAGCGCCCAAGCGACGTGCTCGATCCGCGCGTCACGGAACTGGTGGCGCTGGTCGAGCACGGCCCGCTCGGGCGGCAGGCCCATCTCGTCGGCTGTGCGGCTCAGCAGCGAAGGCGGCATGCGCACCACGACCGAGGTGCTCGGCGCTTCCTCGTGCCAGACGTCGGAGATGCCGGCCGGCAGGATGTCGAGGTCGCCGCGCGTGTAGAGGAAGCTGTGCAGCCTGCAAGCCCCGGCCACCGGACCGCCGGTGTGTAGCTTGATGCGATGGTCGGGCAGCGCGTCGTAGCCGACCACGCCGCCGGGCGTCTGCCGCAGGTCCACCTGCAGGCGGGTGTCCGTATCGGTTTTGCTCATCGGAACATTATCGAGTGCCGCCTTGCACGGCGCTGTCCGTTCATGCTCCAGCACGGCCGAACGTGCGCGACCGCAAGAGCACCGATCCGGATCATTCGCAGCCTTGAACTTCATCCATTGCAAGGCACGCGAATCATCATGACGAACGACATCTACGGCGGCAAGAAGGCCGTCATCACCGGCGGAACCATCGGCATGGGCCTGGCCACCGCACAGGCGCTGCTCGCGGGCGGCGCCGAAGTGCTCGCGACCGGGCGCAACCCCGTGAACCTCGAAGCCGCGCGGCGCACGCTCGGCGCGGGCGCCCACGTGCTGGCCTCCGACGCCGCCTCGCTGGCCGACATCGACACGCTGGCGGCCACGGTGCGCGAGCGCTTCGGCCGCATCGACCTGCTGCACATCAACGCCGGCATCTCCACGCTGGAGCCCTTCGAACAGGTGACGGAGGCCGGCTACGACCGCGCCTTCGCCATCAACACCAAGGGTCCGTTCTTCACCGTGCAGCGCCTGGCGCCGCTGATCCGCGAGGGCGGCGCCATCGTCGTCACCTCGTCCATCGCGGACGAAGGCGGCATGCATGGCATGAGCGTCTACAGCGCCACCAAGGCCGCGCTGCGCTCCTTCGCCTCGGGCTTCGCGGCGGAGCTGATGGCGCGGCGCATCCGCGTGAACGTGGTGAGCCCGGGCTTCATCGACACGCCCACGCTGGGCGTGGCCGATGCGACGCCGGAGGAACGCGCCGAGTTCATCCGGCTGGGCGACCAGATCACGCCGATGCGGCGCCACGGCACCGCCGACGAAGTGGCCCGCGCGGTGCTGTTCTTCGCCTTCGAGGCGACCTTCACGACCGGCGCGCGACTCACCGTCGACGGCGGGCTGGGCCAGAAGCTGACGCCCGCCGCGGCCTGATTGCACCTGATCGACACGAAAACATGGAACGGAGAACGACATGACCGACGTATCCCTCATCGGCCTCGGCCCCATGGGCATCGCGCTCGCGCACGCACTGCAGCCGAAATACACGCTGACGCTCTGGAACCGCACCGCCGGGCGCGCCCACCCGCTGCTGAACCAGGGCACCCTGCTCGCCACGGATGCGCGCAGCGCCGCCGAGGCGAGCCCCATCGTGCTGATGTGCGTGGCCGACTACGCCGCGGCCCGCTCGATCCTCGCCCAGCCCGGCGCGATGCAGGCCCTGCGCGGCAAGGTGCTGGTGCAGCTGAGCACCGGCACGCCGCAGGACGCGCGCGACGCCTGGGCCGCCGCGGACGGCGTGGCCTACCTCGATGGCGCCCTGCTCGCCACGCCCGGCCAGATCGGCCGGCCCGACACGCCGCTCTTCATTTCGGGCGAGGAGCGCGCGCTGGCCATCTGCCGCCCGGTGCTCGAAACCATCGCCGGCCGCCTCATGTACATGGGCGAGCCGGTCGGCAACGCCGCGGCCTGGGACCTCGCGACGCTGTCGTGCATGTTCGGCGCGATGAGCGGCTTCTTCCACGGCGCTCGCATCTGCGAGGCCGAAGGGCTGGGCGTGGGCGAGTTCGGCCGGATGATCGGTGCGATATCGCCGGTGCTGGGGGAGATGATCCGCGCCGAGGGCGATGCCATCGAGGCCGGGAGCTACGGCGAGCCCCAGAGCTCGATGGCCACCTGCGCGGGCTCCGGCCGGCTGTTCGTGAAGCAGGCGCGCGAGGCCGGCCTGGACGGGAGCTTTCCGGCTTTCCTGGCCGGCATGTTCGACCGCGCGCTGGCGGCCGGTTTCGCGCACGAGCGCCTCGCCGCGATGATCAAGGTGCTGCGCTGACTGAAAAAGAGGCGGCGACGGTGCCGCCTACTGCACGACGGAGCTGCCCGGAACCCGGTCGCCCACCGGCGTGAAGATCTGCGCAGCGTCGACCGCGTCGAAGCGGTACTGCTTGCCGCAGAAGTCGCAGCCCACCTCGATGTTGCCGCGCTCGGCGAGGATGCTCTCGGCCTCCTGCTCGCCGAGGCCGCGGATCATCTGCGCCACGCGCTCGCGGCCGCAGGTGCAGGCGAAGCGCGGGCCGAGCATGCCGGCCTGCGGCTCGAAGCGCAGCAGCTTCTCTTCCCAGAACAGGCGGCGCAGGATGGTCTCGACGTCGAGCGTGAGCAGCTCGTCGCGCGTGAGGCTCGACGCGAGGATCGAGATGCGGTTGTAGTCCTCGTTACGGCCGATCTGGTCTTCGTTGGCCTGATCGTGATCCTTGTCGGCGGTGCCCTCGAGGTTGCCCTCGCCCTTCACCGGCAGGCGCTGGATCAGCAGGCCCGCGGCCACCTTGTCGTCGGCGGCCAGCACCAGCGTGGTGTCGAGCTGTTCGCTTTGCAGCATGTAGTGCTGGAGCACGTCGCTGAGCTTGCCGAGCTTCTCGCCGTCGTCGCCGAAGAGCGGCACGACGCCCTGGTAGGGGGTGGTGCCCGGCAGCTTGTCCTTGGGGTCGAGCGTGATGGCGCAGCGGCCCTTGTTGTTCACGTTGACCATGTCGGGCAGGTGCGCGTCGACCGGCAACTCACCCATCACCTTGGCGGTCGCGCGCAGGCTCAGGTCGGGCTTGGACTCGGCCACCGCCACCTTGACGGGGCCGTCGCCGAAGATCTGCAGGATCAGCGCACCGTTGAACTTGATGTTGGCCTGCATCAGCGTGGCCGCCGCCGTCATCTCGCCGAGCAGTTCGACCACGGGCTGCGGATAGGCGCCGGTGGCGGTATTGGAGGCGCGCCGCGCGAGGATCTCCTGCCACGCGTCCGTCAGGCGCACGATCATGCCGCGCACCGGCAGGCCATCGAACAGGAATTTGTGCAGCTCGCTCAAAACATCTTCTTTCTGTGTGTGTGCCTGCGACCGGGATGGTCAGGCGATCTTTTTCAGGCCCTTTGCGAAGCGCCGGGCGTTGGCCACGTAGTTTTCCGCGCCCTGGCGCAGCTTGGCGGCGGTCTCGTCGTCGAGGGTGCGCACCACCTTGGCGGGCGAGCCCATGATGAGCGAGTTGTCGGGAAACTCCTTGCCCTCGGTCACCACGCTGCCGGCGCCAACGATCGAGTTGCGGCCGATCCTCGCGTTATTCAAGACCACCGCCTGGATGCCGACCAGCGTGTTGTCGCCGATGGTGCAGCCATGCAGCATCACCTGGTGCCCGACGGTCACGTTGTCGCCCACGGTCAGGGGGCAGCCGATGTCGGCGTGCAGCACCGACAGGTCCTGGATGTTGCTGTTGCGCCCGATGCTCAGCGTCTCGGTGTCGCCTCGCAGCACCGCGCCGAACCACACGTTGGCGTTCTCCGCCAGCCTGACGTTGCCCATCACCTCCGCGGTGTCGGCCACCCATGCACCTTCGCCCACCTGGGGTGCCACGCCGTCGAGTTCGTAGAGCGCCATTGTTCCGGTCCCTGCAAGGTCAAAACCTAGAATTGTAGGGATGCACCCCCGATTGAGCGCGCTGGCCGCGCTTCGCCTTACAGACCCCGATGAAAAGGTGGCCGCCACCCGTGCCATCCCGCTGGACGGCGCTACCGAATCCATAGCAGCCCAGGCCATCCGCGTGCCCGGCGACGATCTCGGCGTGCCGGGCCGCCCCGAGCGCCCGCTGCGCGTGGCCGCCACCGCCGTGCAGAAGCGCTCGCCTTTCACCACCGAGGGACGCGCGGCGCTGATCCATTCGATCTGCCACATCGAGTTCAACGCCATCAACCTCGCGCTGGACGCCGTCTGGCGCTACGACGGCATGCCCCAGGCCTACTACCGCGACTGGCTGCGCGTGGCCCATGAAGAGGCGCTGCACTTCACCCTTCTGCACGCGCACCTGCAGGACATGGGCTGGCGCTATGGCGACTTCCCCGGCCACGACGGCCTGTGGAACATGTGCGAGAAGACCAAGGACGACGTGCTCGCCCGCATGGCGCTGGTGCCGCGCACGCTGGAGGCGCGCGGGCTCGACGCCACGCCGCTCATTCAGGGCAAGCTCAAGCGCGTGAACACACCCGATGCGTTGCGCGCGGTGGAGATCCTCGACATCATCCTGCGCGACGAGGTGGGCCACGTGGCCATCGGCAACCACTGGTACCGCTGGCTGTGCGAGCGCGAGGGCATCGACCCGGAAGCGGCCTACCCCGGGCTCGTGGCGCGCTACGACGCGCCGCGGCACAAGCCGCCCTTCAACTTCGAGGCGCGCGGGCGTGCGGGCTTCAGCGCGGAAGAGCTGCGCCAGCTCTCGCAGACGCAGGACAAGGCCTGAAGCCGCCGCTCTTCTTTCCTCTTCGGCTCAGGCCGGACGCACCTGCACCACCAGCTTCGGCATGAAATGCTGGAGCACGTCGCCATGCTGGTTGAGCGTCTGGCAGCGCATCGCCACCATCGCGCGGCCGGGTTTGGAGCGCGAGGGCACGATGTCGACGACCTCGCCCTCCACATGCAGCACGTCGCCGGGCCGCGTCGGCTTGGGCCACTGCAGTTCGCCGCCCGAACCGATGATTCCGTCGGCCAGCGGAAGGCCGCTTTCGACCAGCAGCTTCATCGTGAGCGCGGCCGTGTGCCAGCCGCTCGCCGCGAGGCCGCCGAAGAATGTGCTCTTGGCAGCCTCTTCGTCGGTATGAAAGGGCTGCGGATCGAATTGCTGCGCGAAGGCCTTGATCTGCGCCGCGTCGAGCACGTGCTCCGCGCTCTTGAAACGGTCGCCGACCTTCAGGTCTTCGAGATACAGCTTGGCCATGGGGTCTCCTTTGTCGTGGGTGGCGATCGTCATTCTCGCGGGCGGCGCGGCCTTCAGACGCGCTCGAGGATCGTCGCGATGCCCTGCCCTCCGCCGATGCACTGGGTGGCCAGCGCGTAGCGGCCGTTCTCGCGCGCCAGCAGCGACGCCGCCTTGCCGGTGATGCGCGCACCGGTCGCGCCCAGCGGATGGCCGATGGAAAGGCCGCCGCCATCGAGGTTGATCTTCGCCGGATCGAGCCCGAGGTCGCGAATGCAGGCCAGCGCCTGCGAGGAGAAGGCTTCGTTGATCTCGATCACGTCGAGGTCGGCCGCGCTCAGGCCCGCGCGCGCCAGCGCCTTGCGCGTGGCCGGGATCGGGCCGATGCCCATGATCGCCGGGTCGACGCCCACGGTCGCGAACGAGCGGATGCGCGCCAGCGCCTTCAGGCCGTGCTTCGCCGCGAATTCGTCGCTGGTGACGAGCACCGCCGCCGCGCCGTCGGTCAGCGGAGACGAGGTGCCGGCCGTCACCACGCCGTCAGGGCGGAACGCGGGCTTGAGGTTCGCCAGCGCCTCGGCGGAAGTGGTCGGGCGGATGCAGCCGTCGGCATCGATCACGTCGCCCGAAGCCAGGCGCACCGGCACGATCTCGCCGGCAAGCCGCCCCTGCGAACGCGCCTCGGCCGCCTTGCGATGCGACTCCACCGCGAAGGCCTCCTGGTCGGCGCGGCTCACGTTCCAGCGCTGCGCCACGTTCTCGGCGGTCTCGCCCATCGAGATGTAGGCGTCGGTGTTCTCCTTGAGTTCCGGGCTCGGCGAGAAGTTGAAGCCGCCCTGCGGCACCATCGTCATCGACTCCACGCCCACGCACAGGAACGCATCGCCCATGCCCGCCTCGATCTGCGCGGCGGCGATGTGCACGGCCTGCATCGACGAGCCGCAGAAGCGGTTGACCGTCATGCCGCCCACCTCGTGCGGAAGGCCGGCCAGCAACCCGACGATGCGCGCGAGGTTGTTGCCCTGCGAGGCCTCGGGGTAGGCGCAACCGAGGATGACGTCTTCGAGCAGCGCGGGGTCGAGGTCGGTGCGCTGCAGCAGGCCGCGCACCACGCCGGCGGCCAGCGTGTCGGGGCGCACCTCGGCGAGCGCGCCTTTCTTCGCGAAGTGGAACGGGGAACGGGCGTAGGCGGAAATGACGGCTTTCATGAATGCTCTCCAGCAGATTGACTACCTTCCAATCGGTAGGCTTCGAGGTCGAAAAATAAGCACGCCGAAGCGTGCCTGCACGGGGCCGGGCGCTCAGCCCAGCAAGGAACTCCTGAGCTGGGCGATGGCCTCGTCGAAGTCGTCGACGCGGCCCGTCATGCGCGCCGACAGCAGCGCGCCCTGGCAAACGGAAAAAACGTAGGCAGCCAGCGAAGCCACCGAGGCGCCGGTCTTGCGCTCCGTCATCAGCGCGCCCAGGACGCCGGTGAGCCACGTCACCTGCGTGTTGCGCAGCTCCTGCACGGCAAGGCGAAGCTCGTCGTTGATGACGCCCCAGCCGGGAGCCACCGCCCCCGCGGGACACATGCCCGAGCCGGCCCTGAGCGTGTTGCGGTACATGCGGAAATACGATTCGAGCGCGTCCTTCGGCTCGCGCGCCCGGGCGGCGTCCCAGTCCTTGAAGCCCTGCGTGGCCGCGCGGATCACCGCGACGCCCAGCGCCTCCTTGGTCGGGAAGTGGTGGTACAGGCTGGCCTTGCGCACGCCGACCGCGTCGGCCACGTCCTGGAAGCTGAAGCCCAGGTAGGAACGGGTTTCGATGAAGCCGCGCGCCACCGCGAGGATCTGCTCGCGGGTGCTGCCGGCGGCGAATGCTGTGGCGTTGGTCATCTACCTACTATAAGGTAGGCAAGGCCAAGCCACAAGCCGGGGTGTCATCCAGGCGTCAGCGCGCCTTTGCGGCTTTTCAATCGGCCTTGATGCCCGCCGCCTTGACGATGCGCCCGTTGCTCTCGAACTCGCTGGCGATTTCCTTCGCGAACGCGGCCGGGGTGCCGCCGGTCGGCACGTTGTCGGTGGCCGTGAGCTTGGCGCGCAGCTCGGGGGTGGCCAGCGCCTTGTTGATCTCGGCGTTGTACTTCGCGACCAGCGCCGGCGGCGTGGCCGCCGGCGCGAACACGCCGAACAGCGAATTGATGTTCGCCGCCTTGTAGCCCAGCTCACCCAGCGTGGGCACCTGCGGGAGGCTGTCGAGCCGGGCTGGGGCACCCACCGCCAGCGGGCGCAGCTTGCCCGACTGGATGTGCGAGGAGAGCGTCGGGCTCGCGTTGGTCGAAAGAATCTCGAACTGCCCGCCGATCGCGTCGTTGAGCTGCTGGCCGCCGCCCTTGTAAGGCACATGCGTGATGTCCACGCTCGCCGCCGCGCGCAGCTGCTCCAGCACGATGTGGCCCAGCGAGGCCGGCCCGGAGGTAGCCCAGCGCACCGCGCCCGGATGGGCCTTGGCATCGTCGATGAGAGCGCGGAAGTCCTTCGCCTTGCTCGCCGGCGTGGCGATCAGCAGCACCGGCGAATACATCACGCTGGCCACAGGCGCCACGTCCTTCAGCGGATCGAAGGGCAGCTTGCCCAGGTGCGGGCTCAGCACCAGCGGGCTGATGGCCGAGAAGCCCAGCGTCGCACCGTCGGGCGCGGCCTTGGCGACGGCGTCCATGCCGATGGCCCCGCTCGCGCCCGCGCGGTTGTCGACGATCACCGTGACGCCCATCTGCGCCGCGAGCCGGTCGCCCAGCGCACGCGCGACCACGTCGCTGACGCCGCCGGCCGGATAGGCGACGATGAGGCGCACGGTCTTGGGCACGGCCTGCGCGAAGGCGCCGGATGCGGCGCACAGCGCGGCGGCGGCGAGGAGTCGGGTCGCCGTGCGGCGCGAGGGCTTCGGGGAAGCGAGGAAATTCATGGTGTCGTGTGTGGCAGCCCGTGTCGTCTGCCTGCTTGCGTGATGGATGGCGTCAGTCCAGTTGCAGCTTGCGCTCCTTGATCAGCCTGGACCACTTCTCATTGTCCGCCTTCACGAAAGCCGCGAACTCGGCCGGCCCGAGCGAATGCACCTCGGCCCCCGCCGTCGCGAACTTGGCCTTGATCTCGGGCTGCGCCAGCGCCCTGGCCAACTCGCCGGAGAGCCGGTCGACGACTTCCTTCGGCATGTTGGCCGGTCCCACGAGTCCCTGGAAGCCGACCGACTCCATGCCAGCCAACCCCAGTTCCTTCACCGTCGGCACATCGGGCAGCTGCGGATCGCGTGCCGGGCCGGTCACCGCCAGCGCCTTGAGCTTGCCACCCTTCACCTGCGGCAGCAGCACGCTGCCCGCGTCGATGAGGATCTGCGTCTGCCCGCCGATCAGGTCCTGCACCGCGGGGGCGCTGCCCTTGTACGGCACGTGCGTCATGTCGAGGCCGGTCACCTGGTTCATGAGCTCGCCGTTGAGGTGCGTGGAGGTGCCGTTGCCGCCCGAGGCGAAGTTGACCTTGCCCGGCTGGCCCTTGGCCCAGGCGACGAACTCCTTGAGGTTCTTCGCCGGATGGTCGGGCCGCGTCACCGCGATGTAGCTGCCCTGGCTGATCTGGCCGATGTAGGTGAACTGCCTGATCGGGTCGTAGGGCGGCTTGCTCTGCAGGTACGGCGCGATGGCGAAGGGCCCCGTGTTGGCCAGCAGCAGCGTGTAGCCGTCGGCGGGCTGGCGCGTGAGCTCGGTGGCCGCGATCATGCCGCTCGCGCCGGGCTTGTAGTCGACCACGAGCTGTTGCTTGAGCGCCTCCTGCAGCGGCACCTGCACCGTGCGCGCCGCGAAGTCGATGCCGCCGCCGGGCGGATAGCCGACGATCAGGCGGATGGGCTTGGCGCCCGGAAAGGCCTGGGCGGCGGCGAGGCCGGCGGCTGCGGCCATTGCAAAGCCGAGCCCAAGGCCGGCGCAGAGTCTGTTGAATTTCACGTTCCGTCTCCTCTTGTCGATGATTGATTTTCCAGCAGCCGCCGCAGCGTCAGCGCGTTGCCCGTTGCCTCGCCGCCGGCCGTGTTGTCGAACACGCACCAGCACTGCGCACCCTCCTCTTTCGCGCGCTGCAGCCGCCGGGCGAGGCGCGCGAGCAGTTCCTCGTCGTAGGCGGACCAGTAGCGCCGCGGCGAACCGTGCAGGCGCAGATAGACAAGGCCCGACCAGCCGCCGGGGGCCGCGGCTTCGTCGAACAGCACCGGGTCCGCGAGCACGCGGGCCACTTCGAAATCCGACAGGAGCCCGTCGGCCTGCGACGTGAACCAGCTGCGATGGCGCGGCTCCAGCACCACCGCGCCCCGGTGCCTGTGCCGCAGCGCGGTGAAGAAGCCGCGCACCGCTGCAGCATCGAACGCCAGGCTGGGCGGCAACTGCACGACCAGCGCACCCAGCTTGCTGCCGAGGCCCTCGACCTGCGCGGCAAACGCCTCGAAAGCCGGCATCGCACCGATCAGCCGGCGTTCGTGCGTCACCGCCTTCGGCAGTTTGACCGCGAAGCGAAACCCTTCAGGCGTGCTCGCGGCCCAGCGCTCGTAGGTCTCGCGCCGGTGCGGCCGATAGAACGAGGAGTCGATCTCGACGGCGTCGAAGCGCTGCGCATAGCGTTCCAGGTGCGAGCCCTCGGCCGGAAACACCGGCCACAGCGCGCGCGGCAGGCTCCATCCGGCGCAGCCGATGCGCCAGTCCTGCGAAGGCTCAGCCGCGCGGATGGTGCTGCGCATGCAGCTGCTTCAGGCGCTCGCGCGCCACGTGCGTGTAGATGGTCGTCGTCGAGATGTCGGCATGCCCCAGCAGCAGTTGCACCGCGCGCAGGTCGACGCCGTGGTTCAGCAGGTGCGTGGCGAAGGCGTGGCGCAGCGTGTGCGGCGACAGCGGAACGTGGATGCCCGCCGCGGTCGCGTGCTTCTTCACGATGATCCAGAACATCACGCGCGTCATGCCCGAGCCGCGCGCGGTGACGAACAGGTCGGGCGTCTGCTGGCCGTCGAGGATGGCGGGGCGCGAATCCTCCAGGTAGCGCTCGATCCAGCGCCTCGCCTCGGCGCCGAAGGGCACCAGCCGCTCCTTGCTGCCCTTGCCGAGCACGCGCAGGACGCCGTCGTTGAGGCTCATGTCGGTGGCCTTGAGCGCCACCAGCTCGCTCACGCGCAGGCCGCTGGCGTACATCAGCTCCAGCATCGCGCGGTCGCGCAGGCCCAGCGGCGAATCGACGTCGGGCGCGCCCAGCAGGTCGTCGACCTGCTTTTCGGAAAGCGTCTTGACGGCCCTCGGCATCTGCCGCGCCGGCATGAGCCGGATGCTCGGATCGGCCGCGATACGCCGCTCGCGCAGCGCCCAGCGGTAGTAGCGCTTGAACACTGTGAGCCGGCGGTTCGCCGACGTGGCCTTGCCCTTGGTCGACAGGCGCGCGCCCATGTAGGCCTGCAGGTCGGTCTCCTTCGCGGTGTCGAGCGCGGTGCCGCTACGCTGCGCGCCGAGCCACTGCGCGAACAGCGTCAGGTCGCGGCGATAGGCGGCCAGCGTGTTTTTCGAGAGTCCATCCTCCAGCCACAGTGCGTCGATGAAGTCGTCGATCCCGGGTGTGGTCTGCGTGGCTGCCTCTGTGCTCATGCCTTGCAAGATAACAAAAAGAAAAAGCCGCCCGGCATGCGGGCGGCTTCCCTGGTGCGAGGAGCGATCCTCAGTCGAGCTTCAGGTTCTGCTTCTTCACGACCTGCTTGTACACGTCGTACTCGGCCTTGATCTGCGCGG
>Ga0102592_1002677_pt1 | contig 14922 bp, 7 predicted proteins | sample AraplaCol_mMF_r2_FD_76861 | JGI IMG/M metagenome (GOLD analysis project Ga0102592, IMG submission 76861) | Arabidopsis root microbial communities from North Carolina, USA - plate scrape MF_Col_mMF_r2 (SPADES assembly) (version 2) | ecosystem: Host-associated > Plants > Roots > Endosphere | place... | reverse complement strand
CACGGGCCAGCGGATCGTCGATCTGGCCTACGAGGACATCAAGCCCAAGGACATCCTGACCAAGAAGGCGTTCGAGAACGCCATCGCCCTGGTCGCGGCGGCCGGCGGCTCGACCAACGCCCAGCCGCACATCGCCGCCATGGCCCGCCATGCCGGCCTGGAGATCACCGCCGACGATTGGCGCGCGGCCTACGACATCCCGCTGATCGTCAACATGCAGCCGGCCGGCAAGTATCTGGGCGAGCGCTTCCACCGGGCCGGCGGCGCGCCGGCGGTGCTGTGGGAGCTGCTGCAACAGGGCCGCCTGCACGGCGACGTGCTGACGGTGACCGGCAAGACGATGGCGGAGAACCTGGAAGGTCGCGAGACCAAGGACCGCGAGGTGATCTTCCCCTACGCCCAGCCGCTGGCCGAAAAGGCCGGCTTCCTGGTGCTGAAGGGCAACCTGTTCGACTTCGCGATCATGAAGTCCAGCGTGATCGGCGCCGACTTCCGGGCCCGCTACCTCAGCAAGCCGGGCCAGGAGGACATCTTCGAGGCCCGGGCCGTCGTGTTCGACGGTTCGGACGACTATCACGCCCGGATCAACGACCCGGCGCTGGAGATCGACGAGCACTGCATCCTGGTGATCCGCGGCGCGGGTCCGATCGGCTGGCCCGGCTCGGCGGAGGTCGTCAACATGCAGCCGCCGGACGCCCTGCTGAAGCGCGGGATCATGAGCCTGCCCACCCTGGGCGACGGCCGCCAGTCGGGCACCGCCGACAGCCCCTCGATCCTCAACGCCTCGCCCGAGAGCGCGGTCGGCGGCGGCCTCTCTTGGCTGCGCACCGGCGACACCATCCGCATCGACCTCAACACCGGCCGCTGCGACGCCCTGGTGTCGGAGGTCGAGATCGCCACCCGCAAGGCCGAAGGGATCCCGGCGGTCCCCGAGACCATGACCCCCTGGCAGGAAATCTACCGCGCCCACACGGGCCAGCTGGAGACCGGCGGGGTGCTGGAGTTCGCGGTCAAGTACCAGGACCTGGCCAGCAAGCTGCCGCGGCATAATCACTGATCGGTAGGCTGGAAGGTCGGCGGGCGCCTCGCGCCGACCTTCCTTTTTTGAGCGTGTCCGTCGTCGGGACGGCCGGGTCGACGGGTCTGGCTCGGGCAGCGGGAATCGGTGAGCGCGGCCGAAGCCGTGAAGAGCTTGGCGCGTGGACGAACCGCCCAACGTGTCGCGATAAATCCTAGATTGACGAACAAACTTGGCAATACCTTGACGGCGCGCCGCGCGGCCCTAACGTGCACGTTGTATGTGCGCGCGGGTTTGGGGGACGTCGATGTTCGAATGGGTGAAGCAGGCCTTGGGCCAGGGCGCGCCAAGGTCCGCGGCGGGTATTGATCGATGGGACAGCGTCGCGAGGCGCTGGTCCGGGCGGTCACTTTGCGCCGCGTGGATGGTGCTGGGAACGCTCCTGATCACCCCGACGGCCATGGCGCAGACCGCGCCCGCCATTCCGGCCATACCGTCCGCGCCGGTGATGAACACCACGGACGAGAACGGCGTCGACATGGTGTCGGGTCAGCTGATGCTGCACGACATGCCCATCAGCGTCGGTAAGCCCGGCGAAGGCGGCCTGAGCTGGTCGTTCAGCGGTTACCGCAGCCGTGATGCTCTGCGCGGCTATATTGAGTTCTCCCGAGGCTCCCAGTCGGAGCAGTACGCCCGGCAATACCGGGTGGCCTACGGCGACGGCTCGGCGTTGTTCACCGCTCCAAGCAGCGGCCCAGTCGGGACATTCCAGCGCAAGAGCGGCCCGGGGAAGTCGCTCGCCTACACGCCCGGCGCGGGCGGCGCGCCTGGAAGCTACACCTATACGGCCTTGGACGGAACCGTGGCGACCTTCCTGGAGAATACCGCGAACACGCCAGGCGAAGGGGATGCGAGGCTCAAGACGCTCATCCGCCCCAACGGCGAGATCCTGACCTACGAGTACAAGCTCTACAGCGCCAGCTGCGGTGCAGCTTGCGGCTATAACATGCTCTCGGTGCGGAACAACCTGGGCTACATGATCAAGTACGACTGGGATCCGGCGGACTTGACCCGGCTGGCCAAGGTCACGGCGATCAACCTGGCCCAGGACACCTGTGATCCTACGGCCACCAGCTGCACCGTGGGTTCGCAATGGATGTCGGTGACGTTCACGGGCTCGCTCTACAGCGGCGCGGCGCTCCAGCTCACCGACAATCTCGGGCGCACCAACACCTACACCAGAGATGCTTACAGCAACGTCGCCGGGATACAGCGGCCTGGCCAAGCAGCGATCACCATCGCCTACAATCCGCCACGGCCGCCTCCGCCGCCTACAGGCGATATCGACAACCGAGTCCACGTCGAATACGAAAAAATCAACAGTGTAAGCATCGCCGCCGGACCCAACACCCCCGCGGCCACATGGTCGTACAGCTACGAATACTATTCGCTTACCCAAGGCTCGATGCCCTGGATCCGTGCGACGCGGAGCGATCCCACCTCGCGGCAGCGACTCTATGTCATCGACCCCTTCCTGGAGTTGGTGACATCCAGTTCCGAAGGACCAACGACCAGCGCCACCGATCTGGGCATGGCGACGAAATATACTTACCTCGCCGGCGAGACGAGCACGATCGTCCAACCCGAGGGCAACGGGGTCAGCTATGGCTACATCCCCCAGGGTCCGGTCAACCGCGTCAGCAACACCGCCAAGGACGGGACCACGACCAGCACCAGAATGACCGCCACCTACGGCTACGGGACGTCGATCTCCAACTGCACCAATCCTGTTCTGTGCGACAAGCCTGTAACGATCGTCGACGCCGCGAACGCCCAGACCGACATGACCTACGACCCGATCCATGGCGGCGTCGCCACGGTCCTGGCGCCGCCGCCGAACCTCGGGCAGGCCGTCAGTGCGACCAATCCTCGGCAACTGACCGCCTATCAGTACAGCCAGTTCAGCGCGGTCTATCATCAGGGCGGCACGGGCGCCCTGGAGGCCGATCTTGGCCACAAGGTCTGGCGGCTGACCAAGATCACCCTTTGCGACGCCATCACCGCGACCGGCGGCTGCATCGACGCCGCCGCCGCGCGACGGGTGACCAGCTACAGCTACGCCTCGGCCGACGGCGGCAATTTGAAACTGCCGCTGCAACTGGTTTCAGTCACCAAGCAACCCGACGATCCGGCGCTCGCCAACACGACCAGCTACACCTACAACGCCCTGGGCGACGTGCTCACGACCACGGGTCCGCTCGCTAGCCAGACGGTGCGATCCCGTTACGACGGCGCCCGGCGTCTGATCGGCAGTGTCGGCGTTGCGGTGGCCGGCCGGCCGTCCTTGGCCACCCGGATCACCTACCCGGCGCCGGCCCAGGACATAGGCCTGCCGGTCCTGACCGAGCAGGGTACGGTGCTCGACCAGACCGACGCGGCCTGGGCCAATTTCAGCCCGATCAGCTCGACCGCCGTCGCTTACGACGTCCGCGCGCGCAAGGCGCGGGAAGACGGCAGGGACAAGAACGGCGCCAGCGTCTCCGTCACCCAGTACGATTACGACGGAGCCAATCGGCTGGCCTACGAAACCGTGCGCATGAACCCGGACGTGTTTGGATCCCTGCCGGCGTCGGCGGCGACGCCCTGGACCGTCGGATCCTACGGGCCCGACCGGATCACCAGCTATCAGTACGATCCCTATGGCCGCCTCACCACGACGACCCGCGCCGTTGGCGTTCTGAACGCGGCCAGCACCACCGGCTATACGAACAACAGCAAGATCGCCACGGTCAAAGACGAAAACGGCAACCTCACCACCTACCGGTATGATGGTTTCGACCGCCCGACCTATACTTACTTCCCATCCAAAACGACGGCGGGGGTCAGTTCGGACACCGACTTTCTGCTGAACACCTACGACCCGGTCACCTGGAACCGTAGCCAGGAGCGCCGCCGCGACGGCCAGTTGGTCAACTACACCTACGACAGCCGCAATCGCGTGATCGCCAAGGATCTGCCGGCCGCCAGCTATGGCTTCGACAGCTTCGACCAGATGACGTCGGCGACGGAGGCCAGCCGGTCGATCACCCGCGGCTATGACGCGCTTGGGCGCCTGACCGCCGAAACCGGGCCGCTGGGAAAGGTCAGCTATGAATACCGTCTCGACGGCGCCCGCACACGGATGACCTGGCCTGACGACTTCTATGTCACCTACGACAACGACAATTCCGGCGCGGTGACCGCCATCCGCGAGAAGGGCGCCGCGTCCGGCCCCGGCGTGCTGGCCACCATCGCCTATGATCCGCAGGGCCGTCGCCAGAGCCTGACCCGCGGCAATGGGGTGACGACCACCTACGACTATGACCCGGCGTCGCGGCTGCAGACCTTGACCCAAGATTTGGCGAACTCGGCCAACGACCAGGTCCTTGGGTTCACCTACAGTCCCGCCGATCAGATCTTCAGCCGCTCAAGCAGCAATCCGCTCTACACCTGGACCACATTCTACAGCGGCCAGCGGACCTATGGGGTCAACGGCCTGAACCAGCTCACCAGCTCGGGCGCACAGACCCTCAGCTACAGCGACAACCGGGGCAATCTCACCTCGGACGGCGTGACCACCTACGGCTACGACATCGACAACCGGCTGGTCAGCGCTTCGCCCGGCGCCGACTTGGCCTATGACCCGGCCGGCCGGCTCTACCAAGTCACCGCCAACGGCGGCGCGACGACCCGGTTCGCCTATGACGGTTCCAACCTGATCGGCGAGTACGACGGCTCGGGAACCTTGCAGCGGCGTTACGTGCACAGCCCTGACGTGGACGAGCCGCTGGTCTGGTACGAGGGCTCGGGCGAGACCGACCGGCGCTGGCTGACAGCCGACCACCAGGGCTCGATCATCGCCGTGACCGACGGCTCGGGGGCGTCCATCGCCACAAACACCTATGACGAATACGGCGTCCCGGGCGCCGGCAACCGGGGCCGGTTCCAGTACACTGGCCAGACCATGATTCCCGAGTTGGGGATGTATTACTACAAGGCCCGGATCTATTCGCCGACCTTGGGGCGGTTTCTCCAAACCGACCCCATCGGATACGCAGACGGGCTCAACTGGTACGCCTATGTCGGCAATGATCCGCTGAATCGAAACGATCCGATGGGCTTGTCGAAATGCCCGCTAAATGATCCAAATTGCGTCGAAACGCCAGAGTCAGCAGCCGCTCCGGGTGATCCCCCACCGAAGACTGACGAGGTAACCGCTCTCGAAGGAATCGTCGTCACGGCGAGCAAACGTGGTACGGATTCTAGCGGCGGTTCCCTGCCGTATTCCGCTCCAGCGGAAACCGGATATGCCGTTGGGCCGAGTGGCCTAGACAAGTTGGTATTGAGGCACCTGAAAGATGTTGATTGCGGCGGCGGCAATACAGTCGTGGTCAATCGTGCCCAAGTCCCCAAAGGAGCGACTGCCGCACACATACACCCTGACGCATATGGACCTCCTGGCCGCATCCCAGGACCAGGTGATGGCGGGGCTGCGAGGTCGTCCTCCGCGCGTGTGGCGTTCATGCTTACCTCCACAAACGTCTTCACAATTGAAAGCTTCGCGGATGGTACTTTCCGTACAACTGTTTCGGGGGCTCCACTGAGCGATAGTCAGCGAACTGAATTGGGCTCTACGATGCAAGTCTGGGAGGGGCCAGCCGGCAGCGGCGCTAAGATGTCCGATAGAAAAAGATACTGCGGAAAAAATAGATGACCGCTAACCGATTGATTTTGTTAGCGTGTTCGATATTTTGGTTATCCGCTTGCAGCGCAAATCGAGACGGCCTGCGCGCTCCATCACTCATGAGTTTCGAGCAGTGCGAGAAATCTGATATCTGCAGTATCAGTGGAGCTATGGAACTTACAAATGACGGCCACGCCTATATTGGCAAAGTTGTCATGAGTGATGGAAGGTGCGTAAATGTCTCAGTTCCACTGGAGGCTTATCGAGATTACGAATCTGGCCGGGAAAAATTCCAAAACCAAGTTTCATTGAGAGGTAGAGTTTTTCCATATGCTTATGGAGATGGTTTTACGGAAACTTTGATAAATGGAAGAAAAGTTGGCTACGGGAAGTGTGGTAATTTCTATGTTTTTGTCAAATAGTGGGCAATATCTTTTTATCTAGATTGTGGAGAGGTCCTGCAACTGAACGGCGCCGTTCCTCGCCGGCCCGGGCCTCGCGCACGAGCTCAAGCTGGGACGGGAAACGGACACACACTCTTTTTTTGCGCTTTTTGCGATTAGAAACAGCGACACACCCCCGCTCCACTTCCCGCACCAACCGCCGACCAGCCTCGGCAACCTCACGCCCCTCCTCGCCCAATACCCCATGGCGCCGGTCCGACGTTTTGCGATAACCATGGCCGGCCTGGCGTCGCCAACGGCCGGCAACGGCCCGCTTGCGTGCTGATACCGGTAACACTAAGGTCGCCGCCAAGGAGAGGCTCGGTAAGGGCCGCTTAGGGATCAAACGCGGCCTTCGGGCCTCATCGGGGAAGAAACAGTGGCATCAGTTTTGAGCGCCGGACCCAGTCCTGGCATGAGCGCCGACGGCGCCAAGGTGAACATCGCCTTCATCGCCGCCATCGTGGCCGTCGCCACCATCGGCGGCTTCATGTTCGGCTATGACAGCGGCGTCATCAACGGCACCCAGGAAGGCCTGGAGAAGGCCTTCAGCCTGAGCAAGCTGGGCACCGGCCTGAACGTCGGCGCGATCCTGCTGGGATGCGCCGCCGGCGCCTTCGCCGCCGGCCGCCTGGCCGACGTCTGGGGCCGCCGCACGGTGATGATCATCGCCGCCCTGCTGTTCCTGGTCAGCGCCCTGGGCACCGGCGCCTCGCACACCTCGCTGGTGTTCATCGCCTTCCGCCTGCTGGGCGGCCTGGGCGTCGGCGCGGCCTCGGTGCTGTGCCCGGTCTATATCTCGGAAGTCACGCCCGCGAACATCCGCGGCCGCCTGTCGTCCGTGCAGCAGATCATGATCATCACCGGCCTGACCGGCGCCTTCGTGGCCAACTACATCCTGGCCCACACCGCCGGCAGCTCGACCGCCCCGTTCTGGCTGGGCCTGCCGGCCTGGCGCTGGATGTTCTGGATGCAGACCATCCCGGCCGCGATCTTCTTCTTCAGCCTGCTGTCGATCCCGGAAAGCCCGCGCTTCCTGGTCGCCAAGGGCAAGGAGGCCGAGGCCGAAAAGATCCTCTCGCGCCTGTTCGGCGCCGGTCAGGGCGCCGGCAAGGTCGCCGAGATCCGCGCCTCGCTGGCCGCCGACCACCACAAGCCCAAGCTGGCCGACCTGCTGGACCCGACCACCCGGAAGGTCCGCATGATCGTCTGGGCCGGCCTGGTCCTGGCCGTGTTCCAGCAGCTGGTCGGCATCAACATCGTCTTCTACTACGGCTCGGTGCTGTGGCAGTCGGTCGGCTTCACCGAGGACGACAGCCTGAAGATCAACATCCTGTCGGGCTCGCTCTCGATCCTGGCCTGCCTGGCCACGATCGCCGTGATCGACAAGATCGGCCGCAAGCCGCTGCTGCTGATCGGCTCGGCCGGCATGGCCGTGACCCTGGGCGTGATGACCTGGTGCTTCTCGACCGCCACCACGGTCAACGGCGCCCTGCACCTGGACGCCAGCATCGGCCCGATCGCCCTGATCGCCGCCAACCTGTACGTGGTGTTCTTCAATCTCAGCTGGGGCCCGGTCATGTGGGTGATGCTGGGCGAGATGTTCCCCAACCAGATGCGCGGTTCGGCCCTGGCCGTCGCCGGCTTCGCCCAGTGGATCGCCAACTTCGCCATCTCGGTCAGCTTCCCGGCCCTGGCCGCGATCAGCCTGCCGATGACCTACGGCTTCTACGCCGTCAGCGCCCTGGTCTCGTACTTCCTGGTCCAGAAGCTGGTTCACGAGACCCGCGGCAAGGAGCTGGAGGCGATGGAGGGCTAAACGCCGTCCACCGCGACCGACCATAAAAACGCCCGGGAGGTTCACCTCCCGGGCGTTTTCGTGTGCGGTATCCGCGTCGCGGGACGTCGCTTCCGGTGGCGGTTCCAGGTCTTTGAAATCAAGAATGACACCGGTGGACAAGAACGTTTCCTTGTCGCTAAGTGCCCCTCAACAAGCCGGGCGACACCCAGGTGGGGAGGAAGTTTTCATGGTCGACATCAACCGCCGCGGCGCCCTGGGCTCGCTGCTCACCGGCGCCGGGCTCGCCGCCGTACCGGCCGTGTCCCAAGCCCAGATGGGCGCCCTGCCCGCCGCGCCGGCCGCCGGCGCGGGTCCGACCTGGACCAAGGGCGTCGAGGGCCAGCGCAAGGCCGACCTGGGCGACGGAACCTTCCTCAATCCCATCCTGGCCGGCGACCATCCCGACCCGTCGATCCTCAAGGACGGCGACGACTACTACATGACCCACTCGTCGTTCGACGCCTATCCGGGCCTGCTGATCTGGCATAGCCGCGACCTGGTGAACTGGACCCCGGTCGGCCCCGCCCTGAAGACCAATGTCGGCTCGATCTGGGCGCCCGAACTCTGCAAGCACGAGGGCCGCTACTACATCTACCTGCCGGCCAAGTTCCCGGGCGCCAACACCAGCTACGTGATCTGGGCCGACCGGATCGAGGGGCCGTGGAGCGAGCCGGTCGACCTGAAGCTGCCGCGCTACATCGATCCCGGCCATGTGGTCGATGACGACGGCGTGCGCTGGCTGTTCCTGTCGGGCGGCGACCGCGTCCGGCTCGCGCCCGACGGCCTGTCGACGGTCGGCCGGCCCGAGCACGTCTACGATCCCTGGCGCTATCCCGACGACTGGGACGTCGAGGGCTTCTCGCCCGAAGGCCCCAAGGTGATGAAGCGCGGCGACTGGTACTACCTGGTCACCGCCGTGGGCGGCACGGCCGGTCCGCCGACCGGCCACATGGTCATCGTCGCCCGCGCCAGGTCGCTGGCCGGCCCGTGGGAGAACGATCCGAAGAACCCGGTCGTGCGCACCACGAACAATTCCGAGAAATGGTGGTCGCGCGGCCACGCCACCCTGGTCGAGGGCCCGGCGGGCGACTGGTGGACCGTCTATCACGGCTACGAAAACGGCTATTACACCCTGGGCCGCCAGACCCTGCTGGCCCCCGTGAGCTGGACCAAGGACGGCTGGTTCGAGGTCGGCGGCGGCGACCTGTCCAAGCCCCTTCCCAAGCCCAAAGGCGGCAAGCCCATGCCGCACGGCATGGCCCTGTCGGACGACTTCTCGAGCGACAAGCACGGCGTGCAGTGGAGCTTCTTCGATCCCAGGCCGGGCGAGCGCGAGCGGATCAAGCGCGAGGGCGGCGTCCTGACCCTGAAGGGCGCCGGCGAGGCCCCGTCCAGCGGCGCGCCGCTGATCTTCGTCAACGGCGACCAGGCCTACGAGATCGAGTGCGAGATCGAGGTCGACCCGGACACCCGCGCCGGCCTGATCCTGTTCTACGACCGCCAGCTCTATTGCGGCCTAGGCTTCGACGCCAAGGCCTTCGTCACCCACCAGTACGGGATCGAGCGCGGCCGCCCGGCCAACCCGCACGGGTCGAGGATGCTGATGCGGCTGCGCAACGACCGCCACATCGTCAGCTTCCATACCAGCGGCGACGGGGGAAAGACCTGGAAGCGGTTCGACCGCGGCATGGAGGTCTCTGGCTACCACCACAATGTGCGCGGCGGCTTCCTGATGCTGAAGCCGGGCCTCTATGCGGCGGGCCAGGGCTCGGCGCGGTTCAGGGGGTTCAAGTACCGGGCGCTGGCCTGAGGCCGCCGCCAAACAGCCCAACGGTTGTCACCCGGGAAAGCGCGCAGCGCTTGTCCGGGGTGACAACAAAATGGGCTGGGCCGGATCGGAACCACCGAAGGCTCAAAACGCGGAAGGCGGTTTTCGCCGTCACGTTTCGAGCCAATACTGCCGCCGGGTCGGGGTCACGTCTGGAGCGCGCCATGCGGTCGATCCCCGCCGTCCTGTCCACTCTTCTGGTTCTCGCCGCGCCGCTGGGGGCCCGCGCCCAGGACTTCGCGGGGCCGCTCAGCCCCGGCGCCTTCGAAGCCACGATGAACATGGGACCGATCGCCCAGACGATCCGCCAGCAGATGCGGGCGGGCCTGTACGGTCCCGAGGCCGCCGCTTCCGGCGTCCCGGCCCCGGCCCCGCCGGCCGACCTGCGCTACACGCCCTCCAAGGCTCGCCGCGCCGCCAACCTGGCCGACTTCGTCGCCCGCAGCCGACGGGTCGATCCCCAGGGGGCCGACGACCTGCAGGCCCTGTTCGCCAAGGCCGACATCATCGAGGCGATGCGCCAGCCCCTGGCGAAGTCGGGCCTGCGTGTCGACGACCTGGCCGACGCCTACGCCATCTGGTGGATCACCGCCTGGCACGCCAGCCGCGGCGGCAACGAGACGCCCGACCCGCGCACCGTCGCGGCCGTACGCGCCCAGGCCGCGCGGGCGTTGTCAGCCTCGCCCGTGGTGCGCGGGGCCGGCGACGGTCCCAAGCAGCAATTGGCCGAGGCCCTGCTGATCCAGGCGGCGCTGCTGGACGACGCGGTCGAGCGGTCCAAGACCAGGCCCGACCAGATGCGGGCCGTCCGCGTCGCGGCGGCCCAGGGCGCGCGCGGCATGGGCCTGGATCTGGCGTCCATGACCCTGACCGAGACGGGGTTCGCGCCCAGTTGAAGCCGGGGACACGCCGATGGGCATGTCCCCGGTCGTCAATGCGGCTACTGCGCCGCCGGCGCCGCCGGGGCCTTGGCGTCGGCCAGCGGCGGGCCGCTGAATTCGGCCTCGATGGTCACGTCGACCGCGTCGCCGACGCCCATGGTCGTGCCCGGGGCCGGGACGCCGAAGCCCATGCCGAACTCCGAGCGGTTGAACGTCCCCTTGGCCGAGAAGCCGATGCGGGCGTGCGGGTCCATCGGGTGGCCGGCGTAGCCGCCGTTGAAGGTGGCGTCCAGCACCACCGGCTTGGTCACGCCGTGCAGGGTAAAGTCGCCGGTGACCTTGGCGGTGTTGGCGCCGGTGACCTCGACCTTGGTCGAGCGGAAGGTGATGGCCGGATACTGGGCCGTGTCCAGCCAGGCCTTGCCGGTCAGCTCGTCCTTGAAGCCGGCCGGCGGGCTGGGCAGGGTCAGGGACTTGGGATCGATGGTCGCCTCGACGCTGGAAGCCGTGGGGTTGGCCGGGTCGAACTTCAGCTTGGCGTCAAAAGTGCTGAATCGCGCGGTGTAGTGCGAGAAGCCCAGGTGGTTGACCTTGAACTCCAGGCTGGCGTGGGCCGGGTCCAGCTTGTAGTCGCCGGCCGGCACCTGCGGCATGACGAACTTGTCCGCCGCCAGGCCGGTCGCGGCGGGCGAAGACGCGGCCGACGGGGCGGCGGGGACCTCGGCCTTCTTGTCGGCCGGCGGCGAGCAGGCCGCCAGGGCCAGGGCCAGGGCGGCGCCGGCGGTCAGCCAGAAAACCCGGCGCGCGTGCGGACGGACGGTCGAATAGGTCATGACGTCTTCCCTTTTTGCATTGGCGGCCACGAAGGCCGGCGCGCGGTTTCCGGTCAAGTCCGAGGCGCGCCATCCCACGAAGGACGCACGAGGACGCAGGTTCCCGACAGCGGGCCGCTATTTTCTCATCACGACTTGACGTTGCGGAAGTCGTGACGATCCTGTCAACCGTCACGCCGACGGATCCCGCCCCTTGTGGAGACGGTTCTTGAACAGTCCCGCGACCCTAGCCCAGCAGGTGCCGGATCGTCGCGGCCAGCACGCGCGTCAGGGGCTCGCGGTCGGTGTCGGGGTGGTTGACCGCCCGGATGATCATGCCGTCGAACAGCAGGCCCACGGCCTCGCAGCGGGCCTGGAACTCGGCGTCGCTCCATTCGGGCTTGCGGCCCCGGTCCAGCATGGTCTGGGCGTAGACCCGCTCCTGGGCGTCGGCGGCCCGCAGGATGGCGGCGACCTTCGGATTGCGGCTGGCCTCGGCCAGGACCTCCAGGGTCAAGGCCGCGCGGCCCAGGTCGAAGCACTTTTCGACGGCCTCGGGCAGGTGCTCGGTCACCGCGTCGACCAGGTCGCCGGGCCGGCTCTCCATCTCGGCGAACTTCTCGCGCATCTCGGCCAGGTCCTGGGCGACGATGGCGGCGATGATCGCCTCCTTGTTCTCGAAGTAGCGGTAGATCTGCCCCACGCTCAGGCCGGCGGCCTTGGCGATCTCGGCCATGCTCGCGCCGTGGAACCCCGCCTGGCGCACGCAGTCGCACGCGGCGTCCAGGATCTGCTGCCGCCGCGCCTCAGGCGTCGGCCGGAGCGTGGTGTTGGCGTCGTCGCTCATCGAAGGCTTCGCTTCCCAATTAAATTTCCGTCACGTCCAGCTGGACGGAACCCCCGAGGTTGACTTGCGACAACCTCGGACCTATGTCCAGCCCCGTTGAGAATGAACGTTCATTCTCATGTTGGTCACCAACGGGGCGTCGTCAAGGCTGAAGGCCTGCGACGCCCTGTCGCTCCTGGGGTTTCTGCATGTCCTTCGACCGTTCTCGCGCCGTGCTTTCGGCGGCCGCCCTGGCGGCCATCGCTCTGACCCTGGCGGCCTGCAGCCAGGCCAAGGGCGGCGCCGGCGGCATGGGTCCCGGCGGGCCGACGCCGGTCGGCGTCGTCGTCGCCAAGACCGAGCCGGTCACCCTGACCAGCGAACTGACCGGCCGCACCTCGGCCTATCTGGTCTCGGAGGTGCGTCCGCAGGTCGGCGGCATCGTCAAGGCCCGCCTGTTCCAGGAAGGCGCCTATGTCCGCGCCGGCCAGCCGCTCTACCAGATCGACCCCGCCACCTTCCAGGCCGCCTACAACAGCGCGGCCGCTGGCCTGGCCCAGGCCCAGGCGACCGCCACCGCCGCCAAGCTGAAGGCCGACCGCTACAAGGAACTGGTCGCCATCAACGCGGTCTCCAAGCAGGACAACGACGACGCCCAGGCCGCCAGCCTGCAGGCCATCGCCAACGTCGCCGCCCAGAAGGCCGCCGTCGACAACGCCCGCATCAACCTGGGCTGGACCAAGGTCGTCTCGCCGATCTCGGGCCGCATCGGCAAGAGCTCGGTCACGCCGGGCGCCCTGGTCACCGCCAGCCAGGCCACCGCCCTGTCCACGGTGCAGGACCTGTCCAAGGTCTATGTCGACCTGACCCAGTCCTCGGCCGACATGCTGAAGCTGCAGGCGGCGCTGAACAGCGGCCAGCTGGGCCGCTCCGGCTCGGCCCAGGTGACCCTGAAGCTGGAAGACGGTTCGACCTATCCGATCCCGGGCCGCCTGGAGTTCTCGGACGTCACCGTCGACCCGACCACCGGCTCGGTCGGCCTGCGCGCCACCTTCGACAACCCCAACGGGGTGCTGCTGCCCGGCATGTACGTCCGCGCCGTGCTCGGCAAGGGCGTGGCCAGCAACGGCATGCTGATCCCGCAGGCCGCCGTCAGCCGCGACCCCAAGGGCAACGCCACCGTGATGGTGGTCGGCGCCAAGGGCGCGGCCGAGCCCCGCCAGATCGTCACCACCCAGACGGTGGGCGACAAGTGGCTGGTGAGCTCGGGCCTGCAGCCCGGCGACCAGGTCATCGTCGAGGGCCTGCAGAAGGTCCGCCCCGGCGCCCCGGTGAAGCCGGCCGTCATCACCGCCCCCGCCCCCGCTGCTCAGTAAGGCCGGTCCGCCATGCTTTCCCGTTTCTTCATCGACCGGCCGATCTTCGCGTGGGTCGTCGCGATCGTCATCATGCTGGCGGGGGCCCTGGCCATCCGCAGCCTGCCGATCGCCCAGTATCCCAACATCGCCCTGCCCCAGGTGTCGATCAACGCCATCTATCCCGGCGCCTCGGCCAAGACCGTCGAGGACAGCGTCACCCAGGTCATCGAACAGAAGATGAAGGGCTTGGACGGCCTGGACTACATGTCGTCGACCAGCGACAGCTCGGGCGCGGCGACCACCACCCTGACCTTCAAGGCCGGCACCAACATCGACATCGCCCAGGTGCAGGTGCAGAACAAGCTGCAGACGGCCACCGCCCTGCTGCCGCAGGAAGTGCAGCAGCAGGGCCTGACCGTGGCCAAGTCGGCGCGCAACTTCCTGCTGATCATCGGCATGTATTCGGATGATCCGAAGACCACCAACACCGACCTGGCCGACTACATCGCCAGCAACCTGCAGGACCCGCTGAGCCGCGTCGACGGCGTGGGCGAGGTCCAGCTGTTCGGCGCGCAGTACGCCATGCGGATCTGGCTGGATCCCAACAAGCTGGCCAGCTACAGCCTGACCCCCGCCGACGTGATCGCCGCCATCCGGGCCCAGAACGCTCAGGTTTCGGCCGGCCAGCTGGGCGGCGTGCCCAACCTGCCGGGCATCGGCCTGAACGCCACGATCACCGCCCAGTCGCGCCTGAGCACCCCGGCCCAGTTCCAGGAGATCATCGTCAAGAACAGCCCCGGCGGCGCCATCGTGCACCTGCGCGACGTCGCCCGGGTCGAGCTGGGCGCGGAAAGCTACGGCTTCGGCGCCAAGTACAACGGCAAGCCCGCCGCCGGCCTGGCCATCCGGCTGGCCCCCGGCGCCAACGCGCTGAACACCGCCGACGCCGTCAAGAAGCGGGTCGAGCAACTGTCCAAGACCTTCCCGGCCAACTACCGGTACGTGGTCCCCTACGACTCCACGCCGTTCGTGAAGCTGTCGATCGAGGAGGTGGTCAAGACCCTGATCGAAGCCATCGTGCTGGTCTTCATCGTCATGTTCCTGTTCCTGCAGAACTGGCGCGCGACCCTGATCCCGACCATCGCCGTGCCGGTCGTCCTGCTGGGCACCTTCGGCGTGCTGGCGGCCTTCGG
>Ga0102592_1002674_pt1 | contig 14948 bp, 12 predicted proteins | sample AraplaCol_mMF_r2_FD_76861 | JGI IMG/M metagenome (GOLD analysis project Ga0102592, IMG submission 76861) | Arabidopsis root microbial communities from North Carolina, USA - plate scrape MF_Col_mMF_r2 (SPADES assembly) (version 2) | ecosystem: Host-associated > Plants > Roots > Endosphere... | reverse complement strand
ACTATGTCTTCGTCATGACCTCGGGCGGCCCGGGAACGGCCACCTATACCGTCAGCCTTTACGCCTGGCAGCAGACCTTCTCGTTCCTGAAATGGGGGTATGGCGCAACGCTGAGCCTCGTCAGCGTGGCAATGGTGATGATCATGGCCAACGTCTTCATCAAAGTCTTCAAGGTGAGGTGGTAACATGCACCAGAGCGCTGGGACACGGACACTTCGCACGATCGCCGGCTGGCTCGTCGTGGGAGCCTTCTTCTTCCCGATCTACTTCTGGACGTCGGTTGCTTTCCGCAACGCCAAGGACATCTTCAACTGGCCGCCGAAATTTTTCGTCTTCGAACCGACGGTCAAGAATTTCGAGCAGGTATTCGGCGTTTCGCTCGGCTTCGGTTTCGGGACGCAGGAAACGGTCAATCCCGGCGGCGGCAATTTCTACATGGCGCCCCGGCTTTGGGATTCGATCGTCGTCGCCTCGATGTCGACGGTGCTCGCCATCATCGTCGCGACGCTCGCCTCCTATTCGTTGTCACGGATGAATTTTCGCGGCCGGCACGAGTTCGTCAACTGGGTGTTGTCGACCCGCATGATGCCGCCGGTCGCCGTCGCCATCCCGATGTTCTTCATCTTCAAGCAGTTCAGCCTGCTCGACACCTATATCGGCGTCATCCTGATCCACGGCCTGATGAACCTGCCGCTGGCGGTGCTGCTCTTGAAGAGTTTCTTCGACGATATCCCGGCCGAGATCGACGAAAGCGCGCTGCTTGACGGCGCGTCGCGCTGGACGATCTTCCGGCGCATCGTCCTGCCGATGGCCAAGGGCGGCATCGCCGCGACCGCGGTTCTCTGCTTCATCTTCAGCTGGACGGAATTCCTGTTCGTGCTGACGCTGACGCAGACCGGCCTAAAGACCGTACCGGTGGTGTCGTCGACCTTCGTGACATCGATTGGAACGGCCTGGGGCAACATGGCGGCGCTGGGTGCAGCGGCCATCGTACCGGCCTTTATCGTGATCCTGCTGGTCCAGCGCCATCTGGTGCGTGGCCTGACGATGGGGTCGCTGAAACAGTAATTCGGCGCGGAGGCGCTTGAATATCCGGCCGGCAATTCTGTCGTCCGTTTAAAAGTGGAGGAGAAGAGGATGAAGGACAGTATTAGAAAGATGCATCTCGCATCGATCACCGATAGGTTCGTCAAGGGCCAGATGGCCCGCCGCGACTTCCTGATGGCCGCCGGCAAGCTGGGGCTGGGTGCAGGCGCACTCGGCATGGGTTTGGGTCGCCGGCCGTTTGGCGGGTTCTCGCAGGCCAATGCACAGGAAGCACTGCAGCCGTCGCCGGAAGTGATCAAGTGGCTGCAGGACGTCGGCAAGCCGTTTGCCGGCACCACGCTCAAACTCGCCACGGAATCGACACCCCCGTCAAACGCGATCAACTCGCAGCTGAAGAAATATTTCGAGGAAGCCACCGGCATCAAGGTCGAGATCGAGGTTCTGCCACTGGAGCAAGTTCTGCAGAAGCTGACACTCGACGTGGCCTCATCGCTCGGCACCTATGACCTCTATTATATTGACCAGAGCTGGGCGGCATCCTTCAGCAAGGACGTCTTCGATCCACGCGAGCAGATCGAGGCCAAAGCCGACCTGGCGATGCCGAACTACAATATCGATGACTTCCTGCCGGCACTGGTTGACGGTATCGCCAAGTATGAGGACCGCTGGGTCGGCGTTCCCTACGACATCCCGATCTTCATCATGATCTATCGCAAGGATATCTACGAGAAGCTCGGCCTCAAGGCACCGGCGACGCTCGAGGAACTGTACACCAATTCCAAGACCATCACCGACGAGATGGGCCCGAACGTCTACGGCACCAGCGGCCAGATGAAATCCGGCCATTACAGCCTGGAATGCGACTGGACCGCATGGCTCTGGGGCCACGGTGGCTCGATCTTCGGACCGGACGGCAAGTTCACCGGTAACGACGAAAAGGGCGTTGCGGCGCTGGAATACTGGACGAAGCTCAAGGCAACCATGCCTCCAGGCGTCGATGGCTGGACCTGGGATGGTCAGGGCCAGTCGGTGGCACAGGGTGTTGCCGCGTCGATGCTGTCTTGGGGCGAATTCTTTCCCTATTTCGACGATCCGACCCAGACCAAGGTTTCGGGCCTTTGCGAAGTTGCAGTGCCGCCGCAGCCGATTGCCCTTCGCACCGTCAAGGAAACCGGTTACGGCGAAATCCCCGGCGTCGGGCACCAGGGCGGGTCGTCTCTTGCCGTGTCGAAATACTCAAAGAGCCCGGACGCAGCCTGGGTGTTCATGCAGTGGGCGACTTGCGCCGATACACAGGCCCTCATCACCACGCTTGGTGGCGGTACGGGTCCGACCCGCACCAGCGTCTATGACGATCCGCGCGTTCTCGCCAATGCTCGCGTCGGTGCCGGCACCACCCGTCACTTGCCGATCGTGCGCGAGACGATTGCGAAATACATGGGCTCGGAACCGGACCTGCCAGAGTGGGCACAGCTGTCGAGCGACACGATCCCCGTTGGGCTGGGCAAGTATTTCGCCGGCAGCTACGGCTCGCCAAAGGAAGCCCTCGACGACATCGCTGCCCAGGTTGGCACCGTGATTAAGGGTTGATTGGACGGGCGGCGGTTTTCCGCCGTCTGCCAAACAAACGGTTCCTGGGGTTGCGATGCCACTTGCCCTCTTCCAGTGGCATTCGCATCCCGGGGATCGACAAAACAAATGCGGGAGGCTGAAACATGGCGGACAGGCCGCTGATTGCAATTACAGGTGCGAGCTCCGGCATCGGCGAGGCGACGGCGCGGGCCTTTTCGGCCGCCGGCCACCCGGTGCTGCTGATGGCACGCCGTCTCGATCGCCTGGAGGCGCTGAGGCTGCCGGACGCCGTGCTGAAACAAGTCGATGTCCGTGACCGCGCCGCACTGACCGCAGCCGTCGCCGACGCCGAAAGTCAATTTGGCCCGGTGGACATGATGTTCGCCAATGCCGGCATCGCCCGTCTCGGCGACATCGCCAAGCAGCCGCCGGAAGAATGGGACGAGATGATCGACATCAATACCAAGGGCGTAATGAATTCCGTCCATGCGGTGATGAACGGCATGATCGCTCGCCGCCACGGCACGCTGATGATGATGAGTTCGATCGCCGGCCGCAAGGTCTATCCGGATCACACCGTCTACTGCGGCACCAAATATTTCGTCCATGCGGTCTCGGAAAGCTTCCGCGAGTATCTGGCACCGCACGATGTGCGCGTCATCGTCCTGTCGCCTGGCGTCATCGACACCGAGGTGCTCGACCATGTGAAGGACGAGACTACGCTCGCCAATTACAAGGCCAACAAGGAGGCGATCGGCGGCGGCATTTCCGCCGATATCGTCGCCGAGTTGATCCTCAATGCTTACAATCTGCCTCAAAAGGCGATCGTGCAGGAAATCGTCATCACCCCGACCCGGCAGAAATACTGACCGGCACGCGACCGTCAGCAATACTAGAAGACGAGTGGAGCAGAAATTTATGGCAACCGTGGAATACAAGAGCATCGGCAAGTCGTTTGGTGCCTTCAACATCATGCGGGATATTTCGTTCCTGATCGAGGATCACCAGTTCGTCGTGCTGCTCGGGCCTTCGGGTTGCGGCAAGACCACCTTGCTGCGCATGACAGCCGGGCTCGAAACCGTCAGCGAAGGTGATCTTTACATCGGCGGCAAACGGGTGAACGATATGCATCCGCGCGACCGTGATATTGCCATGGTGTTTCAGAACTATGCGCTCTACCCGACAATGAAGGTCTACGAAAACATTGCCTTCAGTCTCGAAGTGGCAAAGCAGCCACCGGCCGAAATCAAGCGGCGGGTCGAGCATGCCGCCGAAATCCTCAATCTGACGCCGTATCTCCAGCGCTATCCGAAAGAACTTTCCGGCGGCCAGCGCCAGCGGGTCGCCATGGGCCGCGCCATGGTGCGCGAGGCGGCGGTCTTCCTGTTCGACGAGCCGCTCTCCAATCTCGATGCCAAGCTCCGTGCGCACATGCGCACCGAAATCCGGCAGTTGCACAATCGTCTCAAGACGACAACGATCTATGTGACCCACGACCAGATCGAGGCGATGACGATGGCCGACAAGATCGTCGTCATGCGAGCCGGGAAGATCGAGCAGATGGGCACGCCCGACGATGTCTATGATAGACCCGCAAGCAAATATGTCGCCGATTTCATCGGTTCATCGGCGATCAATTTCCTGACGGGCACGATTGTCGCGGACCAGGGAGCGCCAGCTGCGGAGACCAAGGCCGGCCTTATCCGGCTCGAGCCGTCCCTCAAACTATCTGCAGGCCAGCGGGTGATCTGCGGCGTCCGCCCGACAGATGTCACGGTCGATCCGCAGGGATCCATTGTAGCCCGGTCGCTGCTAATCGAGCGCATGGGGCATGAAGCTCAGCTCTGCTGCGAGGGGCCGGAAGGTCAGTTCCTGGCGATCGTCGACAAGTCTGCGCATTTTGACGAGCGGATGGATGTCCGTTTTTCGATTGCGCCCGAAAAGGTCCACGTCTTCGACGCCGCAACGGAAAACCGGGTCTGACACATACGCATCTAGATATCTAACGTTTGTAACCCGGTTCGCCAACAACGCGGGAAGAGAGGTGATAGTCATGAAATCGAGATGGAACGACAGCGAGTTTACATCCGTGGTCGAGGCTTATGTCGGAAAGGGCATCAACCGCGATCTAGCGGTCCGAACCTACACAACGCGACTGCTCGGACAGGATCCGGAACTAGTGCTGCACGGCGGCGGCAATACATCGGTCAAGACGGCATGGACTGATCGGGACGGCACCTCGGTTGATGTGCTTTGTGTCAAGGGCAGCGGTTGGGACATGGGCACTATAGAGCCACAGGGCTTGCCGGCCGTGCGGTTGGACCCGCTGAAAGCGATGGTCGGTTTCGATGAGCTGAGCGATGATGAGATGGTGATGCTGCAGCGGCGGCTGCTGATGGATCCGAACGCGCCTAACCCTTCGGTCGAAGCCATCCTGCACGCCCTGTTGCCATTCCGGCATATCGACCACACCCATGCCAACGCGATAGTCTCTCTGACAAACCAGCCGCATGGCGAAGACCTTATCCGAGAACTGTTCCCTGATACGATCGTCGTGCCCTATGTGATGCCTGGCTTCCTTCTCGCGAAGGCTTGTGATGCAGCCTTCCGCGCCAATCCCAAAGGCGACGCCATGGTTCTCCTGAAACACGGAATTTTCACTTGGTCTGACGATCCGCGCGCGGCCTATGAGGACATGATCGCTAAGATCGACCGGGCGGAACTCAGGCTGGCGAAAGGTCGGGCAAAGCCGTTTACTTCCGCCAAAGTGCCGAAATCGCTCGCCAGCGTGGCGGAAATCGCACCGATCTTGCGCGGTGCCATCGCCATCGATACCGGCTTAGAGGGCGCACCGAAACGTTTGATCCTGGAGCACCGTTGCACAGAGAGCGTGCTCGACTTCTGCAATGCGGAAAATGTGGACAGCCTGGTCAGGCGCGGCAATGCGACGCCGGAGCATGTCATCCATATCAAGCGCCACGGTGTTGCGCTGCCGGCACCGGTGGCAGGCGAACTCGATACCTGGAAGGACATGGCCCAGGTCGCCGTTGATGCTTATCAGGCGGACTACCGGGCTTATTTCGAACGCAACAATGGTCGCGTCGGCGGCGGAAAAACGATGCTCGATCCTATGCCGCGTGTCTTTTACGTTGCGGGTGTTGGATTGTTCGCCGCGGGCGCCACGCGCAAGAACGCACTCGTCGGTGCAGATGTGGCAGAAGCGACGGTCGATGTTATCACCAAGGCGGAGGGCATCGAATCCTTTGAAGCGCTCTCCGAGGCTGACCTGTTCGATATTGAATACTGGTCACTCGAACAGGTCAAGCTGACCAAGCAGGTGGAAAAGCCCCTGACCCGGCAGATAGCAGTCGTGACAGGTGCCGCCGGCGGACTAGGCCTCGCCATCGCCGAAGCACTTCGCTCCGAGGGCGCCGAGGTCGCGCTGATCGACATTGCACAGGACGCCGTAACTCAGCAGGCAAAGCGGCTAGGAGGGTTCGGCGTCGCCTGCGACGTGACCGACCCGGCCGCAGTGGACGCCGCCATTGCCAAGGTGGCGAGCCATTTCGGCGGGGTGGACATCCTGATCTCCAACGCAGGAGCAGCCTTTCAGGGCTCGCTGATCGACGTGCCGGAGGAGACGTTCAGGAAGGCGTTCGAATTGAATTTCTGGAGCCATCATTACATGGCCCGAGCCGCCGTGCGTGTGATGGAGAAGCAGAAGACCGGCGGCGCCATCGTCTTCAATGTTTCCAAGCAGGCTGTCAATCCAGGTGCGGATTTCGGCCCCTACGGCACCTCCAAGGCCGCGCTGATGGCGCTGATGCGCCAATATGCAGTCGAGCACGGCGCTTCCGGCATCACATCCAATGCCGTCAATGCCGACCGGATCCGCACGGGTCTAATGACGGACGAGATGGTCACTGAAAGAAGCCGCGCGCGCGGCCTGACACCCGAAGCCTATATGCGCGGCAACCTTGTTGGCCGCGAGGTAACGGGTGCCGATGTGGCAGCCGCCTTCGTGCATCTCGCTAAGGCGCGCTCAAGCACCGGCGCGGTTATCACCGTCGATGGCGGCAATGTCGCTGCTATGATGCGGTAGCGGGTCGGCTTTCCGTTTCGAACCACACCAAGAGGAGGATTACCGTGGCAAAAATCGTTGTACTCGGTGCGGGTGTCATGGGCACCGCGCTTTGCGTACCCGCTGCAGACAACGGCCACAAGGTGCTGCTCGTCGGCACGCCGCTCGATCAGGACATCGTCGTTACCATGCGGCGTCCGGGCGGGATCCATCCCAAACTCGACGCTGCCCCGCCCGCCGGCGTCGAGGCGATCCGCTTCGACGAACTGCGATCGGAGCACCTCGCGAACGCCGATATCATTGTTGTCGGAGTGAGTAGCCCAGGCATTGGCTGGGTGACCGACATTCTTAACCGGGTCATGACGGAGGCCTGTCCCATAGCCTTTGTGACAAAAGGACTTGAGTCTGCGGGTTCCGCCGTATCGACCTATGCCCAAACGCTTCCCTCCCGTATTCCGCTGATGAGCACTTTCATCGGGATCGGCGGACCGTGTATCGCCCGCGAACTCGCCAACCGTCTGCCGACGGCCTGCATCTACGCCTGTGAGGATATTTCGGTCGCCGAACAGTTCGCCGCGATCATGCAAACGGACTATTACCGTCTGTCGGTGACGACGGACGTCACGGGCGTCGAAGCTTGTGCCGCGCTCAAGAATTTCTACGCGATCGGCGTGAGCGCCATGCAGACGCGGTATCCCGATCAAAGACGTGCGGACGGCCAATCCAAGAATCCGACTGCTGCAGTCTTCACCCAGGCAACTTTGGAAATGGCCAGACTATGCGAGAGGCTGGGCGGGCAAACCACAACGGCATTCGGGCTGGCCGGACTGGGCGATCTGCATGTCACTGTTGGCGGAGGGCGTAACAGCCGCCTCGGCCAAGGATTGGGAACTGGCCGCACAGTCGTTGAAATGTTGTCGAGCGAACTGTTTGGCGAAACGGTCGAAGGTGTGGATACAGCGCGAGTTCTGGCGAATATGGCGCTTGAGAAGCAACATACCGATGAAGGTCCGCTCGCTAATTTCCCTCTGGCGACTGCCATCATGGACGCCGTTCTTCAGCAGAAACGCTTCTCGTTGGATTTTTCAAACCTCATTGTCCAGTAAACCGGGTCGTTGATTTCCAGTGAAATCTGCGGCTTTTCGCAGAGAGCCCGTTTGCCGGCTCTTATGCAGGACAGCGACAAGGGCGCGTGCGTGAAATCGGGGCTTGCGATGATAACTGCGTCCACGTCCGGACGAGCGGACACCCGGTCGGGGTCTGAGTCGACGTCGTGAGCGCTGTAGGCGTCCGCCACCTTGCGGGCGCGATCCGCATTCATGTCGCAAACGACCTGGAGGCTCGCCCCCGGCAGATCTTCTGCGACGATTCTCGCATGATCGGCTCCCATCAACCCTGCCCCGATGACGGCGATCCTTATTGTCATTTCGATATTTCCTGTCGTTAGAGAACCAGCGATTTGCGGCAAGCATTGCGTCTGTCGTGCGAAATGCGTGCCGGGAACCCCATCCCGGCACGCACCCTTGGGAGGGCTTTATTTCTTTGCGTATTGGTCAACGTTGTCCTTGGTGATCGAAGCAAACGGCACCAGCTTTTCGGCCGGCGCATCCTCGCCTTTTTTCAGGCCTTCCACGACCTCGAAGGCGGCCTTCGCCTGGCCTGCGGCGTCCTGGAAGATGGTCTGCGACATGGTGCCGGCCTTGATCGCATTCAGAGCATCGGCCGTACCATCGACACCGGAGATCATCACGCCCTTGAGGCGGTCGGCACCCTGAAGTGCTTCGAGCGCGCCCAGCGCCATCTGATCGTTGGCTGCGACGATTGCATCGAACTTCGGAAAGCTTTGGATCCAGTCTTCCGTGACCTTCATGCCTTCAGCGCGGTCGTAGTTTGCCGAAAGGCTGGCGAGGGTGGCCACGTCGGAACGGCCGAGCGCATCCTCGAATCCCTTCTTTCGCTCCTGCGTGTGCGAAAGCCCCGGCGTGCCTTCGAGGTAGAGGATCTTGGCGTCCTTGGGCAGGTGTTCTTTCATGTATTCGCCCTGGAGACGGCCGGCATCGATGTTCTTCGAGCCGACGAACGTGTATTTGCCGCCTGCCGATTGGATGCCGAGAGCGATGACGGGAATGCCGGCCTGGTTCGCCTTCTCGACGCCCGGTACGATGCCCTGATAGTCGACCGGCACGACGACAATCGCATTGACTTTCTGCGCTATGAAGTTGTCGATCTGATCGAGTTGCTTGCTGACGTCGTTGTTGGCGTCGGAGAAGCTCACTTCGACTGCCGGATCGGATTTCGACGCTTCGATGAAGGCGTTTTTGCGCGCCATGACGAAGACGTCCGTATCCGCCATATTGGCGTAACCGACGACGAATTTGTCCGCGGCGAATGCAGCGCCGGTGGAGATCCCGGCAAGGGATATGGCGCAGGCGAGAGCGAGTTTGGAAATGGCTTTCATTGGGTCCTCCCATAGAGTTTCAGATTCATTCCGGATGCGGGAAATCCCGCCGACAAAGAGGTGGTTCCTCAGCAGGCGCTAGCCCGCCGAAGAACATCGGTCATGCCTTCTTTTTGCTGCGGGCAGACTTCGTCCAGACATCGAGGATCACGGCGATCGCGATGATCAGACCCTTGATGATCTGCTGCCAGTACGAGCTGACATTCATGAGATTGAGCATGTTGTTGATGACGCCGATGATCAGCGATCCGATCATTGTGCCGGTGATGGTTCCGGTGCCGCCCATCAGGCTGGTGCCGCCAACGACCACCGCGGTGATCGCGTCGAACTCGTAGCCGACGCCGCCGGCTGGCTGACCGGAATTGATGCGAGACATGAGGACGATGCCTGCGACGGCGCACAGAATGCCGTTGAAGATGAAAGCCTTCACGACGATGCTGTCTGGATTGATGCCGGAAGCGCGCGCGGCACGCTCATTGCCGCCTACCGCATAGACGTATCGGCCGAACTTGGTCTTGTTGAGAAGAATCCAGGAAATGACGACGACGATCGCGAGGATGAGCACGGAGATCGGTACTGGGCCAAGCGAGCCTTGCCCGATCACTTTGAAGTCGCCCAAGCCCGTCACGGGCGATCCACCCGTATAAAGGAGCACTGCGCCGCGTGCGACCGTCGTCATTGCCAATGTCATGATGAACGACGGGATGCGGAAGAAGGTGATGACGAAGCCGTTTACGATGCCGGTCACCATGCCGACTGCTACGCCGGCGACGACCGCGAGGATGACGCTGGCGGTGATGGCCATTACGCTCGCGGCGATGACACCACAGAGCGCGAGAACAGATCCCAGCGATACGTCGATATGTCCCAGAATAATGATAAAGGTGACGCCGCATGCGAGAAGGCTAACCACCACAACCTGACGAAGGACGTTGGTCAGGTTGGCTTCCGTCAAGAACGTCGGGCTCAAAATCGACGCGAGGATGCAGATTCCGACGAAGATGAGAACCGTGCCGTACTGCCGGTAGATCTGGGAAAAGCTCATGTTCCGAGAGCCTGAAATCACCTGGCCTCCTCGTTTCACGGCCGCGTCTGCGCGTTCGATACTCATCAGTGTCCTCCCGTGGCGAGGCGCATGATGTTTTCCTGCGTGGCCTCGTTCCTTGTTAGTTCGCCGGTCACCCGGCCTTCGCTCATCACCACCACGCGGTCACTCATGCCTAGGATCTCGGGCAGTTCAGATGAGATCATGACGATCGCCAGCCCCTGACGAGCGAACTCGGTCATCAGTCTGTGAATTTCGGATTTCGACCCGACGTCGATGCCTCGTGTGGGTTCGTCGAGAATGAGCAGCTTCAGATCACCCAGCAGCCACTTGGCGAGAACGATTTTCTGTTGATTGCCGCCGCTGAGGTTTTCAACGATCATTGCCGTATCGGGCGTCTTGATCTGGAGCATCTTGATCATGCGCTGGGAAGCTGTCTCTTCCTGCCGCTCGCTGATGAAAAGGCCGGAAGCGAACTTCTTGAGGTTCGCAAGCGAAATGTTCTCGCCGACGGACCGGCAAAGCACCAGACCTTCCGCTTTGCGATCCTCTGAGACCATGGCGATGCCGTTGGCGATGGCATCCTTCGGGGACATGAGCTTTAACGGTTTTCCGTTCAGACGGATGACGCCCGCGTCCGCCGCGTCCAGGCCGAAGATCACCCGGGCGACCTCTGTCCGCCCTGCGCCGATCAGGCCGGAAAGGCCAATGATCTCGCCGGCGCGCACCTCGAAGCTGACATTTTCGAAGCTGCCGTCACGAGAGAGGTTCTCGACGGAAAGGACAATCTCGCCGATCGGCACTTCCTCTTTCGGAAAAATGCTGGAGATCGTGCGGCCGACCATCTGGGAAATCAGCTTTGCGGGCTCATATTCGCTGGCCGGGGCGGCAGCGATGAACTGGCCATCACGCATCACCGTGATGTCGTCGGCGATCTGGAAGATCTCGTCCATCTTGTGTGTGATGTAGATGATCGCGACGCCTGCTGCTTTCAGGTCTGCGATCTGTCTGAAGAGCATCGCGACTTCCGTGTCGCTGATCGCCGACGTCGGTTCGTCCATAATCACCAGAGAGGCCTCGCGCGAAATCGCCTTGACGATCTCGATGAGTTGCATCGTCGCGATGGACAGGTCTCGCATCTTGGTTTGGGGGCTGTATTTCAGACCCAGTCGATCCAGGAGCGTCTGCGTATCTGAATTCATGCGATCGAAATCGACAAACCGGGACAAAATGCCTGTCCGGCCGTAAGTGGGTTCGCGGCCGAGAAAGATGTTTTCGGCGATGGTCATGTCGAGCACCGGGCTGAGTTCCTGATGGATCATCGAGATCCCTCGGTCCAGTGCGGCTGCGGCGCTTTGGTGGTCGAGCTTTTCGCCTCTGAAAAGGATTTCTCCGCCGTCGATCGCGTAGATACCGCTCAGAATCTTCATGAGCGTCGACTTGCCGGCGCCATTTTCCCCGACGAGGACATGGACGGTGCCGGGACGAACCTTCAGGCTCATGCCATCGAGCGCGAGAACACCAGGGAAGGCCTTGGTGATTGAGCGCATTTCAAGAACGAAGCCGGCTCCGCTATCTATAGGCGTGCGATGGCCTTCGCCGCCTGAAAGCGGCGCCACCTTTTGCAAGGTCGCAGACATGAGAGTATTTCCTCCAAATGAGAGAGCTCTCCCAAGCCCTCCCGCCAAATTGGCTTTTACTGAAAGATGAAATTGCGAAAATTCCGCCAGCTGTCAACGAAGCTGTGGATTTTTCTCCCAAAACCTCTCATAAATAGCGTCAGATAATGAGAGGCTTATTATGTCACGCCCAACGATCCCCGACTTGGCAAAAGCCGCGAATGTAAGCATTTCAACAGTCGACCGCGTGTTGAACGGTCGCGACCCCGTGCGCCCACAGACGGCGGAGCGGGTTCTTAACGCCGCCCGCCAGATTGGTTTCCATGGCGTGACGGCCATCGCCCGGCGACTCGAGCACGACAAGCCGGTGATCAAATTTGGCTTTCTTCTCAAGCAGTCTCACCGCAAGCTTTATCAAATGTGGGGCGATGTTCTCGTCGCGGCGACCGAAGCATTTCCCGACGCCCATGGAAGGGCCATCGTTAGATTCATGGACGATCTTGCGCCCGACAAGGCTGCCGAGGCGATCTACGCCCTCAGTCGCGAAGCCGACGTCATTGGAATGATCACCTCCGACCACCCGCAGGTGAACCACGCCGTCGATGGTCTTGCAGCAGAGAACATTCCGGTCGTGACCATGATTTCCGATATTTCCACTGCCTCCCGCGCAGCCTATGTCGGCAACGACTGCGTCAAAAAGGGCCGCACGGCCGCGTGGTTCATAGCCGGGCTGAATGGCAATGGCGGCAAGGTTTCCGTCTTCGTCGGAAATCACCGATATCTTGCGCAAGAACTAAACGAAATGGGGTTTCGATCATACTTCCGGGAGAGCGCGCCGGGCTTTCAGATGCTGGAGACGGTTGCAACCCTTGAAGAGCCCGAAATTGCTTATGAGGCCACGCGTCACCTTTTGCAGACCGAACCAAATTGGGTCGGGCTTTACGTTGCCGGCGGCGGCATCACCGGTGTGATGCGAGCCCTGCGGGAGGATGGTGGGCCGGCAGCCAAACGACTGGTGGTCATAGCACACGAGCTCACGAATGAAACAAAAGCCGGTCTTGCTGAAGGATTGATCAAGGTCGTCCTATCTCACCCGGCAAAGCAGTTGGGGGAGACCTTGGTGCGTGCAATGGCGCAAGCTCTCGATACCGACCGATCACCGACCGTGTCGCAGCACATTGTCCCCTTCGACTTCTACACGGCGACTAATATCTAGGAAAACTGCCTGGTGATACGTTGGCGGCCGTTGTGACATCGCCCCCGGACTTTTCTCAATACTCTGCGGGCACCTCATATACTTCTGCAGCTGGATCCTCGAGGAATGAGCGCACCGTCGGTGGTAGCTGGCGCGACGATAGCGGGACAGGTCCACAGCGCGCAAGAAGTTCACGCAAGTCTGGCTCGGTGCCGACATGCCGCCAGATCATCCGAGAGGCATAGGGGAGGTTTTCCCTTCGCCACGAAATTCCCATCGTCGTCCCACGAAGATAGACGCGCTGATACTCGTCGAATGGCAGGAGGATCGTCTGCGACATCATGGCGTTCGGTCCGACGACACGCTGCGTGATGAAGATCCGGTTCCGATAGAAGGCCGCCAAGCCCAGATATTTCGAAAACTGCTGAATGCCGCTTCCGAGGTCTCGAAGCCGCTCCATCGATTTGGCCTGCACCAATCCACCCTGCTCGATGAGGCGGCTGCACGAACAGACAACCATCCCGGGCCAGGATGGCGAACGATAATAGGTCTGAAAATAACCGATATGACGCCTGAGCGCGGCTAGGTTTCCGGGAAACGCTTTGAGAAGCTCTGAACCTCCGTTGCTACCGAGGACGGGTTTGTGAAGTCGCTCGCGAAACTGCTGGGGAGCGAGGCCAAAGTCGGCTGCATCAAGATCGAAATAGTTGGCGATGCGAGCCAGATTATGGGCGGAAGGCCTCGTCTGGCCGTTGATGTATCGATTGAATTGTTGCCGGTTGATATCGATTGCACGGCATAGATGCGAAATTGAACGTTGCGTTGCGCAGGCGATTTTGAGGTTCTCGACCAGGTGAGGCATCCGTAACTCCGTCTTCTCGTGAACTAGCGTAAACTCGCTTAAGGATGCGTCAAGTCGCGAAATTGCGTGAGCCGGCCCTGCCTCTACGTTCCCACTTACAAATGAAAAAGAGGGAACCGTCATGACGCATCAAAAGGATCGATCTTCGCAGCCAAGAATCGGCCGCCGCCACTTCCTCGGCGGTGCCGTCGCGCTCGGCGCCTTGCCGGTCCTCGCCTCGGGCCTCCTGATGCCTCGTGACGCACGGGGGCAGGAAGCCAAGCGTGGCGGCCATCTGAAGCTTGGCCTCAAGGGCGGCGCCACCAGCGACGCGCTCGACCCGGCAACATACAGTGCCTCGGTACTGTTCGTCATTGGCCGCCTCTGGGGCGACACACTTATCGAATCCGACCCCAAGACTGGCGCACCCCTGCCCTCGCTGGCAACCTCCTGGACGCCGTCGGCGGATGCTTCGATCTGGACCTTCAAGATCAGGAACGATGTACGGTTTCACGACGGCAGCAAGATGACCGTCGCCGACATTGTCGCGACGCTGAAGCGGCACGCGGACAAAAACTCGCAGTCGGGCGCTCTTGGGCTCATGGCGTCAATTGCAAGCATTGAAGAAAAGGCGGGCGACCTTGTCCTGACGCTTTCGGAAGGCAATGCGGATCTGCCTCTCCTTCTCACCGACTACCACCTGATTATCCAACCCAAGGGCGGCGTCGAAAATCCGGCAGCAGCAGTCGGCACCGGTCCTTACATTCTGAAAAGCTTCGAACCCGGGGTCCGCGCCACATTCGAGAAAAACCCAAAGGATTGGCGCTCCGACCGCGGCTTTGTCGACAGCGTCGAGATACTCGTCATCAACGACAATACCGCGCGCGTTGCGGCGCTTGCCTCCGGCCAGGTCCATTTCGTCAACAGTATCGACCCGAAGACAGTTCCCATGCTGCAGCGGGCACCGACTGTGAGTATCATCCGGAATGCAGGCAAGGGCTTCTACTGCTTCCTGATGCATTGCGACACGGCGCCCTTCGACAACAGCGACCTTCGTCTCGCGCTGAAATATTCCATCGACCGCCAATCG
>Ga0102592_1002672_pt1 | contig 14953 bp, 11 predicted proteins | sample AraplaCol_mMF_r2_FD_76861 | JGI IMG/M metagenome (GOLD analysis project Ga0102592, IMG submission 76861) | Arabidopsis root microbial communities from North Carolina, USA - plate scrape MF_Col_mMF_r2 (SPADES assembly) (version 2) | ecosystem: Host-associated > Plants > Roots > Endosphere... | reverse complement strand
TGGCCGGGTATCCGGTTGGCAGGTCCCACTTGGTATCCGCCCGTGCCGCCGTGGCGGCCAGCAGCAGTGCCGCCGCCGCGACTGCCATTGCCTTGACTCGCATCTCGATCTCTCCTGGTGTTGCGCGCGGGCGCCTGCCCGACTGCGCGGGTTTGGAACTACCTGGAACTGCCGCCGCGCCGGTCTCGATGTCTGAGACATGGCGCGGTACTGCGGTCACGGCGCGGGCCTGGCTCAGCCGGCGTGCTGTGACGGTCGAACGATCGATTCCAATGCAAGGGCCGTGCCCAGCAGCTGCGCATCGCGCATCGGGCCGTGCGACAGCATCAGCCCTGCCGGCAATTCGTCCGGCGCCTGGCACGGCAGCGATACCGAGCAGCCGTCCAGAAAGTTGAAGGCCGACGTATTGCGCAGCAGCAGGGCGTTGGTGCGGAAGAACAGGGCATCATCGGCCACCAGCGGGGCAATCGGCGGGGCCACCATCGGCACGGTCGGGCAGACCACGGCATCGAACGGCGCCAGGCGCGCTTCCATGCGGGCGATCCAGTCCAGCCGGGCACGGTGCAGCGCGATGTAGTCGGCCGCGGTCATTGCGGCACCACGCTCGATGCGGCTCAGCACGCGCGGGTCGTAGCGGTCACGATGGGTGGTCAGCAAGGCGCGATGATGGGAGTAGGCCTCGGGCGCCGAGAAGCCGCCGCCGGCGTTCAGGCCAGCAAGTTCGGACAGTTCCGGCATATCCACGTGTTCCACGCGCACCCCGGCCGCCGAAAGCCGGCCAATGGCGCGATCGAAGGCGCGCGCCACCGCTTCGTCCATGTCATCGAGCACAAGCTGGCGCGGGATGGCGAGCCGAAGCGCCGCAGGGGAGGCGATGACCGGGATGACCGGTGCGTCGGCGATGACACTGTCTACGGCAATGCAGTCGGACAGCGTGCGCGCCATGGCGCAGGCCGTGTCGAGCGTGTAGGAGAGCGGAAAGGCGCCGGTCAGCGGCACGCGGCGCGCCGTGGGCTTGTAGCCGGTGATGCCGCACAGCGCGGCCGGAATCCGGATCGATCCGCCGGTGTCGCTGCCCAGCGCCGCCACCGCCGTGCCCAGCGCGACGGAAACCGCCGCACCCGACGACGACCCGCCCGGAATGCGTGGTGTGGTGCGATCGCAAGGATTCACCGGCGTGCCGAAATGGGGATTGATGCCGACGCCCGAAAACGCAAACTCGGTCATGTTGGTGCGGCCAACCACGGCGGCCCCTGCCGCGCGCAATCTGGCCACCACGGCGGCATCGGCAGTGGCTGGCGCGGCATCTTCACGGGCCGCCGACGCGGCGCGTGTGACCTCGCCGGCCATGTCGTACAGGTCCTTGACCGATACGGGCAGGCCTGCCAGTGGATGCAGCGGCTTGCCGGCCTGAGCCGCGGCGTCTGCGGCCCGTGCCACCTGCCTGGCGGCATCGAAAGTGGTGTGGAGGTAGACGGCCTTGCCAGCGGGGCTGGCCGCGCGGGCGGCCGCTTCGGCGATCAGGTCGGCGCGGGACGTCAGGCCGGCGCGCAGGCTGGCGTGAAGGGATTCAAGCGATTCAAGCGGGTCGGGATGAGGCAGCATGCGGCGGTGTGACGATGAAAGGCTTGGCGGAACCAGACCGCATTCACGCATTGCCTCTGTGAATTAAGGTATTCATGCTGAGAATTCGCCGATAAACTGTCAAGCCGAAATTGCCCGAACCCGCTTCGGGCTTTCACCTATCGCCACCGTGGCCGCCTTGGCCATGGTCCCGCCGCACCCCGCCGACCTTACTGGGAGACCCATCCATGGCACGCAAGCCCGCCCCGGAACGCCACGCCGATGCCGCTGGGGGCGCTGATCCGGACGCCGCCGCGCGGACTGCGCCGCTGGCCCGTGCCGCAGGCGTCAATATCGTGTCGTCGGCGCACCTGGTGTCGGTGCGCAGCCCGGAGCTGTCCGAGTTCGAATTCGGCCTGAACACGGCCTACAACGCCTATAGCCGGTGGGTGGTGCGCTGCATGGGTGCCGCCGGGGTACGGGACCTGACCTTCCTCGATGTGCTGGTGCTGCACCATGTGAACCACCGGGGGCGGGCCAAGCGCCTGGCCGACATCTGCTTCGTGCTCAATGTCGAGGACACCCACCTGGTCACCTATTCGCTGAAGAAGCTTGTCGGGCTGGGGCTGGTGGCTGGCGAGCGGGTTGGCAAGGAGGCCACCTACGCCACCACGCAGGCAGGCACCGAGGCCTGCGCCAGGTATCGCGAAATCCGCGAGCAGTGCCTGACCAGCAATTTCACGCAAGGCAGTGACGAAAACGTGGAAATCGGCGAACTGGCGCGGCTGCTGCGGGTGCTGACCGGGCTCTACGAGCAGGCGGCGCGCTCCGCAACTTCGCTCTGACGCCACTTTTGGGCGGATTCCGGTACCTCACCGGGATCTTGCCGGGCTACGTCTGGCCCTTGTCCGACGGGCCGGAGGCCGGACGGGTTGGGGAGGTCGGGGCAAGTTGACCGCGGATTCGGGCGCGGATTCGGGGCAGCAATGGAGGCGCCGGATGCGCCACAGGCGGCGCGATTTGCCGTCCGGCGTCCGATTTTCCAGGTGCTGTCCGCCCGCGCCGCATTGCGCAATGCAAAAAGCGGCCGCCAACAAGGTACAATAGCGGTTTCCCGCCTGCCGGCATTCCATTCAGCAGTGCCAGCCGCCGTTTAGCCTTACCTTCCTCGCCTCCTGACCGTACCGATCATGGCGCATTTCTCGTGCTTCCCCGGCGCTTTGGCGCTTTCCGCTTTCCGTCAGCAACGCCTGCTTGCCGCCCTGCAACAAGTCGACGCCGATATTGAATCCGTGCATGGCCAGTTCGTGCATTTCGTCGATTCGGACACGCCGCTGTCCGCCGAGGACCAGACGCGCATTGGCGCGATGCTGACCTATGGCGCACCGTTCACGGCCCAGCCCGAGGGCGACCGCTTCGTGGTGATTCCGCGTTTCGGCACCATTTCGCCGTGGGCCAGCAAGGCCACCGATATCGCCCATCACTGCGGCCTGACCCACGTGCATCGCATCGAGCGCGGCATCGAGATCACCGTGGTCTGCAAGAAGGGGCTGCTGCGCGGCCGCAAGACGCTGGACGCCAGCACCCGTGCCGCCGTGGCCGCGCACCTGTTCGACCGCATGACCGAGACCGTGATCGCCTCGCGCGAGGAAGCGGCCGGCCTGTTCCAGGAACTGCCGGCCAAGCCGCTGCAGTTCATCGACATCTCGACAGGCCGCGGCGCCCTGGTGGACGCCAATACGGCCATGGGCCTGGCGCTGTCGGACGACGAAATCGACTATCTGCTGGAAAACTACGGCAAGCTCGGCCGCAATCCGACCGATGTCGAGTTGATGATGTTCGCGCAGGCCAACAGCGAACATTGCCGCCACAAGATCTTCAACGCCACCTGGACCATCGATGGCGTGGCGCAGGACAAGTCGCTGTTCGCGATGATCCGCAACACGCACCAGCTGAACCCGCAGGGCTCGATCGTCGCCTATTCGGACAATTCGGCGGTGATGGAGGGCGATGTGGCCGAGCGCTGGTTCCCGCGCGGCGCGGACCAGAAGTATGGCCGCCACGAGGCGCTGACCCATACGCTGATGAAGGTGGAAACGCACAACCACCCGACCGCCATCTCGCCGTTCGCGGGGGCCTCGACCGGCGCCGGTGGTGAAATCCGCGACGAAGGCGCCACGGGCCGTGGTGCCAAGCCCAAGGCCGGCCTGACCGGCTTCACGGTGTCGAACCTGATGCTGCCGGATGCCGTCGAGGGCTGGGAAAATGCCCGCGACGCCGCCCAGCCGGTGGCGCATCGCAATCCCGACGACAAGCCCGGCGTGACCGGCAAGCCGGATCGCATCGCGTCGCCGCTGCAGATCATGATCGACGGCCCGCTCGGCGGCGCCGCGTTCAACAACGAATTCGGCCGCGCCAACCTGGGTGGCTACTTCCGCGTCTACGAGCAGAACGTGGGCGGCACGGTGCGCGGCTACCACAAGCCGATCATGATTGCCGGCGGCATCGGCAATATCGACGCCGGCCACACGCACAAGAACCCGCTGCCGGCCGGCACGCTGCTGATCCAGCTGGGCGGCCCGGGCATGCGCATCGGCATGGGCGGCGGTGCCGCCAGTTCGATGGCTACCGGCACCAATACGGCCGACCTCGACTTCGACTCGGTGCAGCGTGGCAACCCCGAAATGGAGCGCCGTGCCCAGGAAGTGATCAACGCCTGCTGGCAACTGGGCGAGGACAACCCGATCCTGTCGATCCATGACGTCGGCGCGGGCGGCATCTCGAATGCGTTCCCGGAACTGGTTGACGGTGCCGACCGCGGCGCGCGCTTCGAACTGCGCCAGGTGCACCTGGAAGAATCGGGCTTGTCGCCCGCGGAAATCTGGTGCAACGAGTCGCAGGAACGCTATGTTCTGGCGATCGCCCCGAACGACCTGCCGCGCTTCCAGGCCATGTGCGAGCGCGAGCGCTCGCCGTTTGCCGTGGTGGGCATCGCCACCGAGGAAAAGCAGCTGCAGCTGGTGGACGCCGATGTGGACGCCGCGCTGAAGGAGCACTTCACGGTCAACATGCCGATGGACGTGCTGCTGGGCAAGCCGCCGCGCATGCACCGCGATGTGCAGCGCGTGGAGCGCGAGCTGCCGCCGGTGGACGTGACCGGCATCGCGCTGGAGCAGGCCGTGAGCGACGTGCTGCGTCATCCGACCGTGGCCAGCAAGTCGTTCCTGATCACCATCGGCGACCGTACCGTGGGCGGCATGAATGCACGTGACCAGATGGTTGGTCCGTGGCAGGTGCCGGTGGCGGACGTGGCCGTGACCACGCTTGACTACAAGGGTCGTGCCGGCGAGGCAATGACGATGGGCGAGCGCACGCCGCTGGCCGTGATCGACGCTCCGGCCTCGGGCCGCATGGCGATTGGCGAGGCGCTGACCAACCTGGCGGCCGCCCCGGTCAAGGACCTGAACAAGGTCAAGCTGTCGGCCAACTGGATGGCCGCCTGCGGTGTGGCTGGCGAAGATGCCAAGCTGTACGACACCGTGCATGCCGTCGGCATGGAACTGTGCCCGGCGCTGGGCATCAGCATTCCGGTGGGCAAGGATTCGCTGTCGATGCGCACCAAGTGGTCGGATGCCGATGGCGACAAGGAAGTGGTCGCCCCGGTCTCGCTGATCATCTCGGCGTTTGCCGCCGTGGATGACACCAACAAGACGCTCACCCCGCAACTGCGTACCGACCTTGGCGACTCCACGCTGATCGCCATCGATCTCGGCCGTGCGAAGAACCGCATGGGCGGCAGCATCCTGGCGCAGGTGACGCAGCAGGTGGGCGACCGCGCTCCGGACGTGGACAGCCCGGAAGACCTGAAGAACTTCTTCAACGTGATCCAGCGCCTGAACCGCGAAGGCAAGCTGCTGGCCTATCACGACCGTTCCGACGGTGGCTTTATGGCGACCGTGGCGGAAATGGCATTCGCGGGCCATACCGGCGTGTCGCTCAACGTCGACATGCTGACGCTGGACCCGAACCAGGAGCAGGATTACGGCGACGCCAAGAACTGGGCGCAGCAGGTTGCCGAACGTCGTAACGACCAGACGCTGCGCGCACTGTTCTCCGAAGAGCTGGGCGCCGTGATCCAGGTGCGTGCGGAAGAGCGCGATGCCGTATTCGCGGTGCTGCGCGAGGCTGGCCTGTCGGCGTGCAGCCACGTGATCGGCAAGCCGAACACGAACGACCAGATCGAGATCTATCGCGACGCGAAGAAGGTCTTCGGCGCAGCCCGTGCCGACCTGCAGCGCACCTGGACCGAGGTAAGCTGGCGCATCGCGCGCCTGCGCGACAACCCGGCCTGCGCCGATAGCGAGTACGACAGCGTGCTGGACGCCGCCGATCCTGGCATCAGCCCCGTGCTGACCTTCGATCCGGCGCAGGACATTGCCGCGCCGTTCATTGCCACGGGCAATCGTCCGCGAGTGGCGATCCTGCGCGAGCAGGGCGTCAATTCGCAGATCGAAATGGCCTACAGCATGGACATGGCCGGGTTCGATACGGTCGACGTGCATATGAGCGACCTGATCGCCGGCCGCGCCAACCTGGCCGATTTCAAGGGTTTCGTTGCCTGCGGCGGCTTCAGCTACGGCGACGTGCTGGGCGCTGGCGAGGGCTGGGCGAAGACAATCCTGTTCAACGGTCAGATGGCCGAGCAGTTCGCGGCGTTTTTCAATCGCCAGGACACGTTCGCGCTCGGCGTGTGTAACGGTTGCCAGATGCTGAGCAACCTGGCCCCGATCATCCCGGGTGCCGGCGCATGGCCGAAGTTCACGCGCAACCAGTCGGAACAGTACGAGGCACGCTTCGTCACCGTGGAAGTTCAGCAGTCGCCGTCGATGTTCTTTGCCGGCATGGAAGGCAGCCGCATCCCCATCGCCGTGGCGCACGGCGAAGGCTTTGCCGATTTCTCGCAACAGGGCGATATCGCGAAGGTGGACGTGGCGCTGCGCTTCGTCGACAACCGCGGTGCCGTGACGCAGAACTATCCGCTGAATCCGAACGGCTCGCCGCAGGGCATCACGTCGGTGACGACGGTCGATGGCCGCTTTACCGCGCTGATGCCGCACCCGGAGCGCGTGTTCCGTGCCGCAACGATGAGCTGGGCACCCGACGCCTGGAAGGACATCGCCGACGGCGGCAGCCCGTGGATGCGCATGTTCCGCAATGCGCGCAAGTGGGTCGGTTGATCGAGCCCGCTGCTTCGAACGAAACGCCCGCGCAAGCGGGCGTTTTTGTTTGCGTAACGGTGCGGGGTCATCGTCTGACCATATAGAGCCATACCGTGAACTTGTGTGTCCAAAAACCGGGCGCTTGTGTCAGGTCATGAGAAAGGTCTCAGACTGCAACAGGGGTGGGGAGATCAGAGGGATTTTCGCCAGTTTGCGGGGCCTGGGTGCGCAGCCGGTCGCTCCACGGCAGGTAGCGGGAATAGAGCAGGCGCATGCGGTCTGCGCCGGGCGGCACGGGAATCTCGCCGCGTACCTCCATGAATGCGATGGTCGCCTGCAGCAGCTTCGACTGGGCGTACCGGTCACGTGCCGGAAGATGTGGATGAAGTTCGCGCCAGCGGCCGCCAGTGCATTCGATATGGGGCATTCCCAATGCGCAGTAGACCACTCCACTGGAATAGAGATGCCACATGTACCAGTAGCCGCTCGTCACGCCCATTGCCATATGCCTTCGATCTTCGCGCTCGATACCCTGCCGGGACGGGTGTCCGGGCTCGTCGAGCTTTCAGATATTACTGAGGGCGGAAGGGCGATGGAACCCGCAAAGTGCACCAGAGTGTTACCGAGCGCGCCAAAGCGCACGCCCAAAATAAAAACCGGCGCACGGGGCGCCGGTTTCTTGTGACAAGGCAGCGTGATTACTGGATCTTTGCCTTGTCCTTGAGCGACTTCATCATCGCCTGGAACTGCTCGCGCTGCCATGCCTGGTCGCCCATCAGCATTTGCTGAAGCTGGGGCTTCACTTCCTCGAACGTCGGGATCTTCTGGTCGCGCACGTCCACGAGCTCGATGATGTGCCAGCCAAACTGGGTCTTGACCGGCGTATCGGTCATCTGGCCCTTCTTCAGGCCGGCCATGGCTGCGGAGAACTCGGGTACGTAGCTGCCGCTGTTGGCCCAGTCCAGGTCGCCGCCATTGGCTGCCGAGCCGGTGTCCTTCGACGATGCCTTGGCCACGTCCTCGAACTTGGCGCCGCCCTTGATCTTGGCGATCAGTGCCTTGGCGTCCGCTTCCTTCTCCACCAGGATATGGCGGGCGTGGTATTCCTTGCCGTTGCCGAACTGGCCCTTGATCTTCTCGTATTGCTTGCGCAGTTCGTCGTCGCTGGCACCATGGGTGCGGACGTAGTCCTCGAATACGGCGCCAGCCAGCACGTTCAGGCGGGCCTGTTCCAGCTGGTCCTGAATGTCGTCACGTTGCAGGATGCCGCGCTTGGAGGCTTCCTGTGTCAGCAGTTCCCGGTCGATCAGCATGGTGCGGGCACGGTCGCGCAGTTCGGGCGAGGCGGGCTGGCCGGTACCGGCGATCAGCTTGTCCACCTTGGCCGACGGGATGGGCTTGCCATTCACAACGGCGGCGTTCTGGGCGAACACGGGCAGGCTGCCAGCAGCGAGCACAGCCGCCAGGCTGAACGAGAGGACGGTGGTCTTCATGGAGTCAGGTCTGAGAGTAGCGAGAGCGCGTCGCTTCATGCTTCGCGGGATTGATATTCTTGGTCGGTGTACGCGCTGACGGCCAGCGCATGGATCTGCGAGGGGAATAGTTCGCGCAGCGCATCATACACCATACGGTGACGGGTCACGCGCGAATGGCCGGCGAACCGGTCGCTGACGATCAGAACGTTGTAATGGCCCCCACCCGACGCCGCGCCGGCATGGCCAGCATGGGCCGCGCTGTCATCGTGAACGTGCAGATGGGAGGGTTCGAGCGCCGCACGGAGCAGCGCGTCGATGGTGGCGGGATCGGCTGCCATCGGTAGTCCTTCGGGAGTGGGATTGGGGCGGGCGGTTCCGGCTATTCGGAGCGGCCTTCCTGCGAGGGATTTTCCTCGATATGGCGCGACAGCCAGATGCTCTGCGCCACGATGAAGACGACCATCAGGCCCATGCTGCCGAACAGCTTGAAATTGACCCAGGTGTCGGTGGAAAACTGATAGGCAACATACAGGTTCAGCACACCCATCGCGGCGAAGAACGCGGCCCAGGCGACGTTCAGGCGGCCCCACATGGCGTCCGGCATCGTGACCTGCTTTTCCATCATGGCGCGGATCAGGTTCTTGCGCCAGCCGATGACCGAGCCGATCAGCGTGACCGCGAACAGCCAGTACAGCACCGTTGGCTTCCACTTGATGAACGTTTCGTTGTGCAGCACGATCGTCGCGCCGCCGAACACGCCAATGATCAACAGGCTGACCCATTGCATCGGTTCCACCTTGCCATGGCGGATGCGTACCCAGGCAATCTGCAGCACAGTGGCCACGATGGCCACCGCGGTGGCCGGATAGATGCCGAACAGCTTGAAGGCGACAAAAAACAGGATGACCGGGAACAGGTCGAACAGGAATTTCATGCGGACCAAATCAGGTTGGCGAACCCGGCACGCGGCCGGGCTTGCTGGCAATCCGCCGGGCGGATTGGACGTGGCGTCCGGTGTGCGGGTGGCGTCACCCGCGGTCAGCCGGATCGCGATCGTCGAATTTTAGCGCAGCCGAGTTGATGCAATAGCGCAGGCCGGTCGGGGCGGGTCCATCCTCGAAGACATGGCCCAGATGGCTGCCGCATTCCTTGCAGCGAACCTCCACCCGTGTCATGCCGTGGCTGTGGTCCACATGCTCGGCAATCACCTCGCCGTTGATCGGGCGGAAATAGCTGGGCCAGCCACAGCCCGCATCGAACTTGGTGGCCGACTCGAACAGCGGGGTGCCGCAGCCCACGCAATGGTAGATGCCCTGGTTCCAGTGGTCCCAGTAGCGGCCCGTGAACGGGCGCTCGGTGGCAGCCTCGCGCGTCACGCGGTACTCGATGTCGGACAGTTGGTCACGCCATTCGGCGTCGGTCTTGGTGGTGGTCATCTCGTTTCCTTGGTGCGATTCCCGGCTGGCGGGCCGGCTGCCTGGCTTACGACGAACAGCTGACTTCGAGCCCCGACGCCCAGTCGGGCGGCAGGGCGGCGTAGTGTTCCGCCTCGGGTTGTTCGTCGAACGGTTTCGACAGCACGCCCAGCAGGCGGTCCACTTCCGAGAAATCCTTGTCGCGCGCGGCACGGATCGCGGTTTCGGCCAAATGATTCCGGAGCACGTATTTCGGGTTGACTTGGCGCATTGCAACCCCGCGTGCGTCATCGTGCGACGGGTCGGGCTGTTCCGCCTGCAGCCGGGCGCGGTATTCGGCCGCCCAGGCGTCCCAGGCGGCGCGGTCCAGGAACAGGTCGCGCACCGGTGCGTCGCGCGAGCCGTCCTGCGAGCTCACCTGGGCCAGGTTGCGCCAGAACAAGGTGTAGTCCACGCGGTTGGCATGCATGACGCGGAACAGGTTCGTCATCAGCGTCTCGTCCTGCTCGTGGGCGGTACGCAGGCCAAGCTTGGCGCGATAGTGGCGGAAGAAGGCCTCGGCATAGCGGTCGCGGAACGGGTCCAGTGCCTCGCGTGCGGCCTCCACGGCCGCGTCCTTGGCGGCTTCGGCATCGGCGGCGTCCGCGTCGCGCCACAGCGGCAGCAGGGCCTGGGCCAGGCAATGCAGGTTCCAGAAGGCGATCTGCGGCTGCTGGCTGTACGCGTAGCGGCCCTGCTGGTCGGAATGGTTGCAGATATGGTTGGCGTCGAACGCGTCCAGGAAGCCGAACGGACCATAGTCGATGGTCAGACCCAGGATCGACATGTTGTCGGTGTTCATCACGCCATGACAGAAGCCTACCGCCTGCCAGTGCGCCACCATGTCCGCCGTGCGCAGCGACACCTCGCGCAGCAGTGCCTGGTACGGGCTGGCGGCGTCGCGACAGGCCGGGTAAAAGCGGTCGATCACGAAATCGGCCAGCTGCTTCAATGAGGTGTGGTCCTCGCGGGCGGCGAAATGCTCGAAATGGCCGAAGCGGATGAAGCTCGGCGCCAGCCGCGTGACCACGGCCGATGTCTCGATGGTTTCGCGCCGCACGGGGGCATCCGACTCAATGATCGCCAGCGCCCGCGTGGTAGGCACGCCCAGCGCGTGCATGGCTTCCGAGCACAGGTATTCGCGGATGGACGAGCGCAGCACCGCGCGGCCATCGGCCATGCGCGAATAAGGCGTCAGGCCGGCCCCCTTGAGCTGGATTTCCCACGGGCCGTCGGGCATCGCGGCCTCTGCCAGGCGGATGGCGCGGCCATCGCCAAGCTGCCCGGCCCAGACGCCGAACTGATGGCCGGAATAGACCGTGGCAAGCGGGTCTGCCCAGTCCGGCACGGCATTGCCCGCAAAGGTGTCGATGAACTTCGGGTCCTGCGCAGCGGCGCGCAGGCCATCGTCATTCCAGCCCAGCAAGGCTGCGGCGGCGGGCGCCACGCTGACTACATAAGGCGAAGGCAGCGCGGTCGGCGCCAGCCGCGTAAAAAAGCGCTCGCCCAGCGCCGCCATGCCCGGCTCCGTGGCGAACGGTACGGGGAATGTCATGCGGGGCAGGGCGTCGTTGGATTCGGTAGGCATCGGATGCACTGGCTAGGGGCGGGTGGGTGGCCTGTGAATACGCTCGGTTCCGCCTTGTTCGCCGGCCATGCGGGCCGGTCTGCGCGGCGCGCCGTGGCGCGTGGTGTTCGCGTGTACATAGACGGCGTGCATGACGCTAGGGGAAAACGACATATTGAGACGCATCAGGGCTCGCAGTATTGTACTTGCACCAGTTTTCCCCTGCCGGCCAAGGGTTGTCCGCTGCTCGTAGACCAGTCAAAAAACGACGCAAATGTTGGACATCAATCCCGTGCATGACAGGGTCAGCGAGTGGGTTTCAAAGAAGGCGTCCCACTACGCGTCAGTCCACCAACAACACCAACAAGTTTCTTCATTTTTTGTCGATGCTTTTGCAGGGTGTGGGATAGTCGGCCAAAAATAAGAACGGTTGTTCGTTTTTTCTCGAACCAAGGAGACCGTTTCATGGCATTGATGGGTCAAATGATGAGCGCGCCGCTGCTCATTTCCTCCATCATCCGGCACGCTGCGCGCTACTACGGCAGCACCGAAATCGTCTCGCGGCGAACCGAAGGCGACCTGCACCGATATACCTATCGCGACTGTGAACTGCGCGCCCGCAAGGTGGCCCAGGCCCTTGAGGCACTGGGCGTGGCGCAGGGCGACCGCGTGGGCACGCTGGCCTGGAACGGCTACCGGCACCTGGAGATCTACTACGGCGTGTCGGGCATGGGCGCGGTCTGCCATACGATCAATCCGCGCCTGTTCCCGGAGCAGATTGCCTATATCGTCAACCACGCCGAAGACCAGTTCATCTTCTTCGATGCCACGTTCCTGCCGCTGGTGGAAGGCGTGGCGCCGCATTGCCCGAACGTGAAGGGCTGGGTCATGATGACCGACCGCGCGCATATGCCGGCGGAATCGAAGGTCGACCTGCTTTGCTACGAAGACCTCATCGACGCCCACGATGGCGCGTACGAATGGCCGGAATTCGACGAAAACCAGGCATCGAGCCTGTGCTACACGTCGGGCACCACCGGCAATCCCAAGGGTGCGCTGTACTCGCACCGCTCGACCGTGCTGCATTCGTATGCCTCGGCGCTGCCCGACGCACTTGGCTGCTCGGCCAAGGACGTGATCCTGCCCGTGGTGCCGATGTTCCATGTCAACGCCTGGGGCCTGCCGTATTCGGTGCCGCTGGTCGGCGCCAAGCTGGTGTTTCCGGGCGCCAGACTCGACGGCGCGTCGCTCTACGAACTGTTCGAGCAGGAGGGCGTGACCTTCTCGGCGGGCGTGCCCACCGTCTGGCTGGGCCTGCTGCAATACGTGCAGGCCAACAAGCTCAAGTTCTCCACCTTCCGCCGCACGGTGATTGGCGGCTCCGCCGCGCCGCCCGCGATGATCCGCACGCTGGAGGCGTTCGATGTGGAGGTGATCCACGCCTGGGGCATGACCGAGATGTCGCCGTTGGGCACATCGTGCAAGCTGCTGGCGCGCCACAAGGACCTGTCCGAGGATGAGCGCCACAAGATCCTCGAGAAGCAGGGCCGGGTGATCTACGGTGTGGACATGAAGATCGTGGACGGCGAAGGCCAGGAACTGCCGTGGGACGGCAAGGCTTTCGGCGATCTGCTGGTGCGCGGCCCGTGGGTCATCGACCATTACTACCGCAACGACAACAATCCGCTGGTGGATGGCTGGTTCCCCACCGGCGACGTGGCCACGATCGACGAAGAGGGCTACATGCAGATCACGGACCGCAGCAAGGACGTGATCAAGTCGGGCGGCGAGTGGATTTCGTCGATCGACGTCGAGAACGTGGCCGCGGCCCACCCGGCCGTGCATATGGCCGCCTGTATCTCGGCGTACCACCCCAAGTGGGACGAACGGCCGCTGCTGGTGGTGGTCAGGCGCCCCGGGATGGACGTCACGCGCGAGGAACTGCTGGGCTTCTTCGAGGGCAAGGTCGCCAAATGGTGGATTCCCGATGACGTGGCGTTCGTGACGGAGATTCCGCTGACGGCCACCGGCAAGATGCAGAAGCTCAGGCTGCGCGAGCAGTTCAAGGACTACAAGCTGCCCGGCGCCGCCTGAGGTTCGCGCCCCGGAATCTCAGGACTGACAAGGCAGCAGCAGGCATTTGCGGTGTCCCGCCAGGGTGGTCCGATGGCGGTCGCAACGCAGACGCGGCGGCCCGGCGCGAGGAGGGCACGGGCCGCCGCCCATCGCCAATGACAACAAGTGAAGGAGACAGGTATGACAAGGTTGCGTCCGCTGGTACGAGGTGTGGCTGCAGTTGTTGCTCTGGGTTCCGCGCTGGCATCGGGCGCCGCGGCGGCCGATACGGTAAAGATCGCCTTCATCGATCCGTTGTCGGGGCTGATGGCCCCGGTGGGGCAAAACCAGCTCAAGAGCTGGCAGTACGTGGCTGACGTGGCCAACCAGAAAGGCTGGGGCGGGGCCCACAAGTTCGAGGTGGTGGGCTTCGACAACAAGCTGAGCCCGCAGGAAAGCCTGACCATCCTCAAGCAGGTGGTCGACCAGAATATCCGCTACATCGTGCAGGGCAACGGCTCGTCGGTGGGCCTGGCGCTGGAAGACGCGGTCGCCAAGCACAACGAGCGCAACCCGGGCAAGGAAATCGTCTACCTGAACTATGCCGCGGTGGACCCGGACATGACCAACAGCAAATGCAGCTACTGGCATTTCCGGCTGGACGCCAACTCCGACATGAAGATGGAGGCCCTGACCACGTACCTGGCCAAGGACCCCAACGTCAAGAAGGTCTACCTGATCAACCAGAACTACTCGTTCGGCCACCAGGTGGCGCGGGCGGCCAAGGACTACCTGAAGCGCAAGCGGCCTGATATCCAGATCGTTGGCGAAGACCTGCACCCGCTGGCGCAGGTCAAGGATTTTGCGCCGTACGCGGCCAAGATCAAGGCGTCGGGCGCCGATACGGTGATCACCGGCAACTGGGGCAGCGACCTGGCCCTGCTGATCAAGGCGGGCAAGGACGCCGGCCTGCCGGTCAACTACTACACCTACTACGCCGCCACGACCGGCGTGCCCACGGCCATGGGCGCGGCCGGCGCCGAGCACGTCAAATACGTGGGCTATTACAACCCGAACAACGCCACCTTCCGCGGTGGAGACATCGTCGAGGGATACAAGAAGAAGTACAACGACGACTTCTACGTGATGGCGTCGTACACGGGCGTTGCCATGCTGGCCAAGGCCATCAAGGACAGCGGTTCCACCGATCCGGTCAAGGTGGCCAAGGCCATGGAAGGCCTGAAGGTGGAAAGCATGAACGGCACCGTGGAAATGCGTGCCAGCGACCACCAGGCCCAGCAGCCGCTGGTGGTGGCTACCTGGACCAAGGTCAACGGCAAGGACATCAAGTACGACCAGGAAAACACCGGCTTTGGCTGGAAGACCAATGCGACGCTTGACCAGTTCGTGGCGGCGCAGCCCACGTCGTGCCAGATGAAGCGGCCAGGCAGCGGAAGCTGACACCGCGGCAGGTGGAAAGGGGTTCCCCGCCACGCGGGAACCCCTGACAATATGGCTTTTGTCGGGTCAGGCTCCGGCTCCGGGAACAGGCCCTGAGGACTTGCCGTGGAATTCTTCATCATCTCGCTACTGAACGGCGTCAGCTACGGCTTGCTGCTG
>Ga0102592_1002668_pt1 | contig 14967 bp, 14 predicted proteins | sample AraplaCol_mMF_r2_FD_76861 | JGI IMG/M metagenome (GOLD analysis project Ga0102592, IMG submission 76861) | Arabidopsis root microbial communities from North Carolina, USA - plate scrape MF_Col_mMF_r2 (SPADES assembly) (version 2) | ecosystem: Host-associated > Plants > Roots > Endosphere... | reverse complement strand
CAAGGCCGTCGGCGGAATGAAACCGTTGCGCACCTTCATTTCGGCCATGATGCGATAAGCCATGTCGGCATCGAATTTCTGCGCCGGCGAAGAGACGACGGGAACGCCGAGCAACAGGCTCGGCAGCAGCGCATTCAGCAAACCGCCAGCCCAGGCCCAGTCCGAGGGCGTCCAGACCTTGTCTCCGGGCTGCGGAAATCCCTCATGGGCAAACTGCATGCCCGGTATGTGCCCGGCCAGCACCTGATGACCGTGAAGCGCGCCCTTCGGCGGACCGGTCGTTCCCGACGTGAAGATCATCAGCGCCGGATCGTGAGGCGCGGTTTTCGCGACCTCGAAGACCGGGCGATGGCTTTCGACCAGCGCTGAAAAGTATCGCACGCCCTGTCGACCGCCGTCGACGCAGATCACTTCGGAAAGGTCAGGTAGTCGCTCGCGGATATGGCTGATGCGGTCGAGCCCGAATGTGTTGGTGATGACGACAGAAACTCCCGCGGTCCGCAGCCGGTATTCCAGCGCCTCGACACCGAAGAGCAAGGCCAACGGCAGTGCGATCGCGCCGATCTTGTAGATCGCGACATGGGCGATAACGGTCTCGAACGACTGCGGCAGGAGAAGTGCTACCCGATCACCCTTCTTCACGCCCAATGACACCAGCGCATTGGCGAAGGAGGCCGACCGATCGGCCAGCTCGCGGTAGGTCATGGATGGGTGATTGCCGTCAGGGCTGAAGTGCTCAAGGCATACGCGATCAGGCGCCCGCGCCGCCCATTCGTCGCTCACCGCGCGGCCGATATTGAAATCCTCCGGTATTTCCCAGGCGAAATCACGGTAAAGGTCTTCGTAGCGATCGCGCTGCGGTAGTCTCATCGGCGGAAATCCAGTCAAATGCTGCAGCAGCTAACACCGAGAGCCCGGCACACGCAAGCGCGAGACCTTGCGATGGCTTCTCGATGGTCACAAAACTTTTGTGTGAGGAGCAGACACTTTCAAGCTTGCCGCGCTAGATCAAAGGGCGCTGGGTAGCGACTCGTTTGGAGCAATTTCATGGATTACGTCAAATTTGGCGGCACTGGCTTGGAAGTGTCGAAGATCTGCCTGGGTTGCATGACCTTCGGCGAACCTGGCCGTGGCAACCACAGTTGGACACTCGGCGAAGAAGACAGCCGGGCATTGATCAGACAGGCGCTCGATCTCGGCATCAACTTCCTCGACACCGCCAACACCTATTCGGGCGGCTCCTCGGAGGAGATCGTCGGGCGCGCGATCCAGGACTTTTCGAAGCGGGACGAGATCGTGCTCGCGACCAAGGTCTTTAACCGCATGCGTCCGGGGCCGAACGGCGCCGGCCTGTCGCGCAAGGCGATCTTCGACGAGATCGACAACAGCCTGCGTCGCCTTGGCACCGACTATGTCGACCTCTATCAGATCCACCGGTTCGATTATACGACGCCGATCGAAGAAACGCTGGAAGCCCTGCATGATGTCGTGAAGGCAGGCAAGGCGCGCTATATCGGCGCCTCCTCCATGTATGCCTGGCAATTCGCCAAGATGCTCTATACCTCGCGCGCCAATGGCTGGACGCCATTCGTCAGCATGCAAGATCATCTGAACCTGCTCTACCGGGAGGAAGAGCGCGAAATGCTGCCCTTCTGCCAGGATCAGAAGATCGCCGTCATTCCCTGGAGCCCGCTCGCCCGCGGTCGGCTGACGCGCGACTGGGATGAGAAGACAACCCGCAGCGAGACGGACGAATTCGGCAAGACGCTCTACAAGCAGGCGGAAGACGCCGATCGTACCATCATCGGCGTTGTCGGAAAGCTGGCCGAAAAACATGGTGTCTCCCGTGCCCAGATTGCGACCGCCTGGATCCTGCAGAAGGGCGCCGTCACGGCGCCGATCATCGGCGCGTCGAAAGCCAAGCACTTGGCCGACGCCGTCGCCGCACTGTCCGTAAAGCTGGCCCCGGCAGACGTTGCCGCGCTGGAGGAACCCTATGTTCCCCGCAGGGTCGAAGGTTTCAAATAACGCGACAGTTTGGAGAGTTGCCGGTCGCGGGCGTTGAGCCGGCGACCGCGGCCACTTCCGTTCAAGGATATTGCCATGACGACGATCCCCTTCGAAGCGCGCCGCTTTCAATCCACGGCCGCCTACTACACGCGCTATCGCGTTCCCTATCCCGATCAACTCATCGGGCAGGTTGCCAAGCGCGCCGGCCTCGTGGCCGGCGAGCGTGTGCTTGACCTTGGTTGCGGCCCCGGTCAGCTCGGCATTGCTTTCGCGCGGCTGGCCGGAGCAACGGTCACTGGCCTCGATCCGGGAACCGGAAATGCTGGAGGCGGCGCGGACGGATGCAGCCGCCGTCGGTGTCAACGTCACCTTCATCAAGGGCTCTTCATACGATCTCGGCCCGCGCTTTGCGCCGCTCAAGATGACGGTCATGGGGCGTTCGTTTCACTGGATGGACCGCCTGGAGACGCTGAAGGCTCTCGATGAAATCACCGTGACTGACGGTTGCGTGGTGCTGTTCGGCGATCGCCACATCTCCTCGACGCCCGACTGGCGGCAGGCCGTCAACGAGATCGCCGAGAGCTTCGCACCGGAGCGCAATGCCAATCGCGAACGGCGGAAAAGCCCGGATTGGATTGAGCATGAAAGCATCCTCCTTCGCTCGCCCTTCGGTGATCTGGAGCGGATCTCCGTTGTGAGGGAGCGCAAGCTCGGTCTCGACGATATCGTCGGCCGCGCCTTCTCGACCTCGGTGACATCGCCACAGGCGCTTGGCGCAAGGACGGCAGCCTTCGAGGCCGAGCTTCGCGCCACCCTCCTCAAGCTTTCGCCCGAGGGCAGCTTCCTGGAGGTGGTGGAGATCGGCGGCCTGATCGCACGCCGCGGCTAGCCTTCGGTCCTGTTCTCAAGGGAGAGTGCATCGCGAGTCGCATAGAGAAAGCTGTCGGAGAGTTCACGGCTCTCGACGGCTCGCGCCAGGATCACCGCACCCATCATCGCTGAAAGCGTCGTAAAGCCCTTCTCGCGCCGTTCCTCTGGCGTCTTGCCGGACACAATCTTGGACAGAATATCAACGAGCATCGAAAGCCCATCGTTGAATGTCTCGCGCATCGCTCCGTGACTGCGACTGACTTCCTGGGCAAGCGAAGCGAAAACGCAGCTGCCGCCTGGGTCGTCGACGCTGCAGCGCGACAGATAGTGATTGAGCAGCGCATCGAACGGCCGCTCCGGCGCCGACGCGATGATCTCGTTCCAGCGAATCTTCACCTTCTCGATCAATGCGCGGCTTACTTCCAGCGCCAGCTCTTCCTTGGATTCGAAATGGCCGTAGAACCCGCCATGCGTCATCCCGGCAGCCTTCATGATCTCGGCGACGCCTATGCCGTCGAAACCCTTTTCGCGAAACAGCACCCCGGCAACCGTCAGGATCTTCTCGCGATTTTCGGCAAATTTCTCTCGGCTGACCCGCATTCGGTTCTCCGCAATTAGCAGCTTGACAATTTATATGACGTCCATCATCAATACGCAACAATTATGATGACCATCATCTAAAAGCTTCCGATAGTCTCCGGCAACCTCAAAACGGAACGGCCACATGGTATCGACTGCACTTGCTTCATCTCTGGCGCGACGCAACATCCACTATGGATGGGTGGTCGTTGCAGCAACCTTCCTGACCATGCTGGTGACCGCTGGCGCGATGGGCGCCCCCGGCGTCCTCATCAAGCCGCTCCAGGACGAGTTCGGTTGGGAAACTTCGCAGATATCTTCCGCGCTCGCCGTCCGGCTGATTCTGTTCGGGCTTATGGGACCGTTCTCGGCCGCTTTCATGAACTATTTCGGCATCCGCAAGGTTATCGTCTTCGCCATGGTCCTGATCGGCGGCGGCTTCGTCGGCTCGCTCTTCATGAGCGAACTCTGGCAGTTGCTCCTGCTCTGGGGAATCGTCGTCGGCTTCGGCACCGGGCTGACCGCAATGGTGCTCGCCGCAACCGTATCCGCCCGCTGGTTCACCAAGCATCGCGGCCTCGTGGTAGGCATGCTGTCGGCGAGTTCTGCGACGGGACAGCTGGTCTTCCTGCCACTGATGGCGGAGTTGACGGAACGGTACGGTTGGCGCGCAACAGTCTTTCTGGTCTGCGGCATGATCATGTTCGCCGCACTCATCGTACTGGCCTTCATGCGCGACCGCCCTTCCGACCTCAACCTGCCCGCCTTCGGCGAGGCACATATCACGCCACCGCCGCCAACCGAATCCGGGCTGCTGGCGATGCTGGCAACGCCGGTCACGGTTCTCAAGGAAATCTCCGGTACCTCGACCTTCTGGATCCTGTTCGCCACCTTCTTCATCTGCGGTCTCAGCACCAACGGCCTGATCCAGACGCATTTCGTCACGCTCTGCGGTGACTTCGGTATCATGCCGGTGGCTGCCGCCAGCGTTCTTGCCGTGATGGGCATTTTCGATTTCTTCGGCACGATCGGCTCCGGCTGGCTGTCGGACCGCTTCGACAATCGCTGGCTGCTCTTCTGGTATTACGGTCTGCGTGGCCTGTCGCTGCTGTTCCTGCCCTTCAGCAATTTCAGCTTCTACGGACTGTCGATCTTCGCGATCTTCTATGGCCTCGACTGGATCGCCACCGTGCCGCCGACCGTCAAGCTCGCCGCCGACCGTTTCGGTCGCGAAAAGGCGGGCCTCGTCTTCGGCTGGGTGTTCACAGGCCATCAGCTGGGAGCGGCGACAGCCGCCTATGGCGCTGGCTGGTCGCGCACGGAACTGCAGAGCTATCTGCCGGCCTTCTTCATTGCCGGCGCCTTCTGCCTGCTCGCCTCCGTCCTCGCGATCACGCTGAAGAAGTCGGCCGTCCATCAACCCGCCGCCGCCGTCGCGCATTGATACCGTTTCCGGCCGCACGTCGCGAGCCGGAAACTCCAACAAATCAAGCCGAGAACTTCGCCCGCCGTCTTGCGCGCGCGGGCGAACGCATGCTAGACAGCCGCCTCGTCGGTATCCGTTGCCCCATTGGCGGAATTGGTAGACGCGCTCGACTCAAAATCGAGTTTCGAAAGAAGTGCTGGTTCGACCCCGGCATGGGGCACCATCCCGACAAAACGCTAGTGATTTAATTTCCTATTCTTTGGCGTTTTTGTCTCAAGCACGCAAAACCTCGAAATCAGCCTGTCTAGGCCGAGAGCTCTTTGGCTTGCGCATTGATCTTCTCGCAGACATCCTCGAACGGATCACGCATTGGCACCAGAGGCGAGGCGCCGAGAAGAAGAAGGGCTTTCAGATGTTGCCAGCCGCCTTCCTCGCCCAGAACCGTCGCATAGGATGTCATCGGCTCGCGTAGCTCACCAGCATACAGGCGTTCGTATTCCGCGAAATTTCCGAAATTATCGCGATTGCTGTCCGAGGGGTGGAAGGTTTCTGCCGCAGCGCCTTCAGCAAGGATTACTTGGTGTGTCGCGAGCAGAACGGCGTAATACTCAATCGTCAAATCGTCGCGCGGTGCGATCGGCGCGATTGTTGTGCCGTTTACGAGATCCTTCACTCGGATAAGTACGCCATTCAGGAACAGAGCATGGCCGGGTGACAGGTAGAGATCGGAATGTGGCGTGCCATCGCCCAGTGCATCACGTGCCACTCGAATCGGTACGACGCCTTCCTGCCAGCACGCGCCTCGCTTCGTAAATACCTGCCGACCGACCCACTTGATTGGGCTGGTTTCTCCTTCCAGAAGAACAACGCGATCCCCCGTCTGCAGGTCCTCGACACGCTTTTCGCCGCAATCCGTAAGGATTGACGTCCCACGTAGAAAGCACTGCGCACCGCCGCCAGAGTTGCCATTTCCGCCAGAGTTGCCATTTCCGCCGGAGTTGCCATTTCCGCCGGAGTTGCCATTTCCGCCCGAGTTCCCGTTCCCGTTACGTGGGCCCGCTCTCACCGGCAAAGACGACGCTGCCATTGCAAGGGCTGCCACGCTTGCAACGCGAGCGCCGGCAGCGGCCGCCACTCCCAGAAAACGTCGGCGCGCGGTATTGCGTGGCAGATTCGGATCTTGGAAATAAGGCATCCTGACGCTCCTTGCTACGAACAGCGTTGGACAATCGATAATACGCCTTCCACCTTTTCTCGCTAAGTCGGTAGAAAGGCTTAGTACGAAACGTGCTCGTCCAGGGACCGGAGCTCCTCGTCCAATGTAGGGGCTGTGAGGCGCGCTTTAGCCGATGAATTCGGGCCCGCGACAGACATCGCGGAGAAGGACATAACGATCCCGTAAGCTATTGCTATGTCTGATAATTTCGAAGGGTCATAATTTCGCGCGCTTGCCACACCCCGGCATGCGGCAGCCACTGGCAGATGCCACGCAAGATCAGCGCTCGATCCGCTCCGCCCGCGTCTCGGCAAGACGAGCGGCATCGCATGACATGCTTTAGTGGAAGCTCCCAACGAAAACGACGCCCAGGGAGATAAAGATCACCGCCCCCACAAGCGCGACAAGCTTCCCGATTGCGCCGGGGACCTGGACACCTGAGGCCTCGACCTTGAATGCCAGATAAAGCGGGAACGCCACGAAGAAGATCGAGATCCACTTCGGACGCATGATCGTCGCATCGACGGCGAGCATGATCACGTAGACCAGAAACATGCTGATGACGAGCATCCGGCCGATGACCCTCGTCCATTCGCTGCTGGTGCCAAGGATCGTCCGGATATGGCCACGATAGACAATGGCGAGGATAGCGAGCGTCAACGCCGAACATTTGACGATCGCTCCCAACAGCTCCCAGGCCGCAACCACCTGCTCGGGCATCCCGGCGCTCGCGGCTGCCCGCATATTCTTCAGCGTGTCGCCGGTCGCCAAATCGAGATGGGTCACGATCCAGTAGACATGCGGGGCCGCGACGACGAGACCAACCGCGATGGTCACCGCCAGCCGCCAGTTGAAGACCAATCGCCGCAGGCCAGGTTCGAGAAGGAGCGCTGCAACCGTCGCGACCGGGACGATCGCAAAGTTGTACTTGGCAAGGAATCCCAACCCGGCTGCTGCGCCGAGAAGTGCATAATTGCCGGTCGACGGTCGTTCCGCCATCAATGCCAGTACGTAGAGAAAGAACGCGACGACAGCGAAGGCGCCGACGCTGTGAGTTAGATCCCGCTGCGAGAGCAGAAAGACCACAGGCAGGCTCAGGAAGCCGATGGGGGCGATCCATGCAGTTTCGCGCTTGCCCATCACCTTGCGGGCCGCGAGACAGAGAAAGATGCAACTCAGCAGCAGCGTCCCGTTCTTTACGAAAGCCAGCGTGTCGACAGAGGCGCCGAAGATCTTGGCGAAATAGTAGAATAGCCAGTCGTAGAGCGGCGGCTGGTCGCCGTAGCCCAGTTGCAAGGCATGCGAGAGCCTGATCTGCTCTGCCTCGTCGGACGCCAGATCGCCACCACGCAAGAGTCGAAGAACGAAGCTGGCGCTAAAGTATGTGGCGAGCAGGAGCACGGGCAGGAGTGTGCTTAGACGCGTGGCACGCCGGGTGGAAAGGTATGAACTATCAACAGTATCAGTCAACTTCTGCCCCGTATGCGCTCGGTCTAAACGAGTATTCAGGACGAAAATATGCAACTACTCTAATGGAGAGTATAGCGCTTCACCTGCAATTTCAGGGGTTCTCCAGCATCGTTCAGAAGCTGGGTGTTGCCGCAGGGCAACGCTTTCTCATCTCGTCGTTTGCAACATTGCTGCCTCAATCGGGCTCTACCCAGCAATTGACCCGACGCGGCAAATCAACTGTTTAATTTCTTCGGCGTTTCGGCCACACTGCGCCCGCCAAGAGGGAAAGCGCACGCGTGCATCAGGAAGTATCGCTTATTGCAACAGTTGCCGTGAGTTTCGTCTGCGCGGCGATACTCGGCTATCTCGCCGATCGAGTGCGTCTGCCGCCGCTTGTCGGATACTTGTTTGCAGGCATCGTGATGGGCCCTTTGACGCCCGGCTTCGTCGCTAATGCCGAGCTTGCCAGCCAGTTGGCGGAGATGGGCGTCATCCTGTTGATGTTCGGCGTTGGCTTGCATTTTTCGACCGCCGACCTGCTTGCCGTGCGCGGGATTGCCGTGCCGGGCGCAATCGCGCGGATCGTCGTCGTTACCCTGCTCGGTATCGGGCTCGCCAGCTGGTGGGGCTGGAACCTTGGGGCGGGAATCGTCCTTGGACTCAGCCTGTCAGTAGCAAGTACGGTTGTGCTGTTGAAAGCCCTGGAGGAGCGGAACCTGCTCAACTCCGCCAGCGGCCGCGTCGCCGTCGGCTGGCTGATCGTCGAAGACCTTGCCACGGTCCTGGCACTGGTGCTTCTGCCTGCCGTCGCCGAATTGCTCGGTGGTCATGCGACCGCGGGCGGCCTTGCACACAACGCCGGGCTGCCGCTTCCGCTGACGATAGCGCTGACGCTGGTGAAGGTTGGTGCCTTTGCGGTCATGGCAATCTTTCTAGGGCCGAAGATCGTCCCTTGGCTCCTGACGCTCGTGGCGAGAACCGGTTCGCGCGAACTTTTCACCCTGACGGTCCTCGCAATAGCGCTTGGCATCGCGTTCGGCTCGGCGAAAGTCTTCGGCGTTTCGTTTGCGCTCGGCGCCTTCTTCGCAGGCGTGGTGATGAGCGAGTCCAACCTCAGCCATCGGGCCGCAGCCGATTCGCTGCCGCTTCAGAACGCCTTTTCGGTGCTGTTCTTCGTCTCGGTCGGCATGCTGTTCGATCCGTCGATCCTGGTGCGGCAGCCGATGGCTGTCATCAGCGCGCTGGCGCTGATTGTCGTCGGCAAGACCATCGTCTCCTTCCTCATCGTCGTCATGCTTCGCTATCCGATCGGCATGGCACTGACCGTGTCAGGCGGACTGGCGCAGATCGGCGAATTCTCGTTCATTCTCGCCAGCCTCGGCGTTTCTCTCGGGCTGCTGCCAAGTGACGGGCAGGACATCATCCTCGCATCCGCCATCATTTCGATCACGCTCAATCCGCTCGTCTGCTTGGGTGCCGAAGCGCTGCATACCCATGTGCACACCAGATGGCCGGTGCTCAGCAATCGCTTCGGTCGCCGCCGGCACGAGGCACTCGGCCGCGAGCTTGAAAAAATCCGAGCGATCAACGAGGCCCGCGAGCACAAGCATCAGCTCGAGATGGAAGAACTTATCGAAACCTTCCCGCTGTTTGCCAAGGTCGATGAAGATTCGCAGGAGGAGTTGCTGCTCCTCTTTCGGCCGAAATCGGCCTTGCCGGGCGAACGCGTGGTGCGCAAGGGCGACCGAGGCGATGGCATGTATTTCCTGTCATCGGGCGCAGTGGAAGTACAGCTACCGGGCGAGCCGATCCGGCTGGAGCCGGGCGCGTTCTTCGGCGAGATGGCGCTGCTCAGCGGCGGACGACGCACCGCGGACGTCGTTGCCGTGGATTTCTGCCAGTTCTTTGTGCTCGAAAGACGTGATTTCAACATGTTCACGGCAAAGCATCCCGTTCTGCGTCAGGCCGTCAGCGAAATGGCGCGCGAACGAACCGAAATGAACGTCATGCGGCAGAAGAGAGATCAGCCCTCCAGCGTCGACTCCTGAGCTCATCACCGCCGTTTGATCACGAAGATTTTTTGGCACATCACCCTACGAACGACACAGCAAGCATTTACAGCGGCGCAGACGCCCCATAAAGCTCATGCGCTCGAAGCGAAAGGATCGGAATGCTCCGCAGACTCTACGACTGGACCATGTCACTCGCGGGCCGGAAATCGGCCGAAGTCTGGCTCGCCGTTATAGCCTTCGTCGAAAGTTCTGTCTTTCTGGTTCCTGCCGACGTTCTCTACCTGCCGATGGGGCTCGCAAAGCCGGAACGCGCCTATCGCTACGCGCTGGTCGCAACCGTTGCATCCGTCCTGGGCGGCATCGCCGGCTGGGCGCTCGGCTACTATGCCTATGATGCGATCGCTCGCCCGGTTCTGGAATTCTACGGAAAGCTTGGCGCCTTCGAGCAGCTCAGGCTCTATATCCACGATGAGTGGGAAATCCTGCTGTTGCTGCTCGTCACCTCCGGCCTGGCGCATCTGCCGCCGATCAAGGTCGTGACGATCCTTGCCGGCGTCATTCACATGAACCTCGGCTTCTTCGTTATTTCCGCGATCATCGCACGCGGTGCCCGCTTCTTCTTCCTCGCCTGGCTGCTGCGCCGCTATGGCGAGCCGATCCGCCACTTCATCGAGAAGCGCCTTGCGCAGGTTACAGGCATTGTTGCCGCCGTCGCCATCGCCCTCGGGATTGCCTATAAACTACTTGCCCACTGAGCTATTCGCGCGGAGTCCGTTCATGCCTGCCTCGTTTTCCCTTGCTCGCCCGGTCGTCGGCTACTCGCTGGTGCTCGCACTCGGCATGGCGGTCGTCGTCGGAACTGCGCTTGGCTTCCAATATATCGGCGGCTACATCCCCTGCGCGCTCTGCCTGCTGCAGCGCCAGCCCTACTATTACGGCATTCCGGTCGCGATCCTCGGCGCGGTTGCCTCCGCAGTCGGCCTTCCGAGCTGGATCGGCCGCGCATTCCTGCTTGCGGCCGGCATGCTGATGATCGTCGGCGCCGGGATGGGCGTTTATCACTCCGGTGTCGAGTGGCAGTTGTGGGAAGGGCCGGCGACCTGCTCCACGACGGCAGGCAGCATGACGCAGAATGCCGGCGACCTGCTGGGCGAGCTGAACAGCATCAAGGGCCCCTCCTGCACCGACGCCGCGTTGCGCGTCCTCGGCCTCTCCTTCGCAGGCTGGAACGTGATCACAAGCCTTGTCCTGGCCGCTTTCGCCTTCATCGGCGTCCGCAAGACGGCTTGAGCCTGTCTGATTAGAGACTGATCAGGGCTGCAGTTCGCTATCCCAGTAGAGGTAGTCGAGCCAGCTGTCGTGCAGGTAGTTCGGCGGGAAAAGCCTGCCGTTATTGTGCAGGTCCTGCACCGTCGGCTGATACGGCTTCTGATTCGGGAACATGCCGGCCTGCTTCGGCAGCTTGCTGCCTTTTCTCAGATTGCAGGGGGAGCAGGCAGCAACGACATTTTGCCATGTCGTTTCGCCGCCATGGGCACGCGGGATGACGTGGTCAAAGGTCAGGTCATCGTGCTCGCCGCAATACTGGCATTCGAACTTGTCGCGCAGGAACACGTTGAAGCGCGTAAAGGCCGGGTTGCGGGAAGGCTGGACATAGGTCTTGAGGCAGACGACGCTCGGAAGCCGCATCGAAAAACTCGGCGAAGATACCGAATGCTCATATTCTGCAATGATATTCACACGGTCGAGAAATACCGCCTTGATCGCGTCCTGCCAGGACCAAAGCGACAAGGGGTAATAACTCAGGGGCCTGTAGTCAGCGTTCAGGACGAGCGCTGGCAGGGCCTGTGGGGAGACTGCAATCGTCAAGGGACTCTCCTGATCGATTCGGCATCTGCCCTCTTATATTAGGCCGGTTGTGACGGCATTGTGAAGTCTAATAAATTCAGCCATCAATCCTTGTATTTACTGCACGGTCACTCAGTCGACCGGCAGCATGCCGCGACCGAGCTTGACGGCGTAATAGGCCCAGAAAAGCCTCGCCGCGATCGATCGCCACGGTGACCATCTAACCGCCATGGACGCCAGTTCGCGAGCAACTGGGCGAGCGCCGAGACCGAATGCCGCAGCCACGGCGTTCTGCAGGGCGACGTCGCCGGACGGAAAAACATCCGCATGGCCGCCGCAGAACATCAGATAGACCTCGGCGGTCCAGGGACCGACGCCTTTGAGAGCCGTAAGCTCGGCCAGCGCCTGATCGGGCGGCAGCGCAGAAAGCGCTGCAAGGTCGAGACGGCCCGAAGCGACCGCCTCGGCAATGCACGACAGCGTTTCGGCCTTGGCGCGCGAAAGGCCGAACTCCCGCCAGGCCTCGGGATGGAGAAGCACATAATTATCAGCCGTCAGCACGCCTTCGCTCGGCCGCATCCGTTTCCAGATCGCTTCGGCGCTGGCTCTCGACACCATTTGCGAGACAATAATGTGCGCGAGCCCCTCGAATCCCGGTTCGCGCAGCCGCAAAGGAAGCGGGCCGGTCTCGGCCGCAATGGCAGCAAGTCTCGGATCCAGGTGAAGCAGCTTCTCCAGCCCCTCTCTCACGTCATCGTCGCTGCGAATGATCAACACGCTTCCTCGCGATCCCATCGAATCCGTGGCAGAAGAAAGCATGACCGCGATTCCCCGTCAAAAGCCTGTCTTTCGTTTTGCGCCAAGCCCCAATGGCCCGCTGCATCTCGGCCATGCACTGTCCGCCTTTCTGAACCGGGACATGGCGGCGTCCGCGGATGGACGGTTTCTGCTGCGTATAGAAGACATCGACCTGACGCGCTGCACACCCGAATTCGAGGCCGGCATTTACGCCGACCTCGAATGGCTCGCCATAGACTGGGAACGACCCGTGCGGCGGCAGTCGGAGCATTTCGCCGAATACCAGTCGGCGCTTGACCGGCTGGTCGACCTCGGCCTCGCCTATCCCGCCTTCATGACGCGGGGAGAGACCAAGACGCGCGTTGCCGCCGCCGAAGCCAATGGCATCCCCTGGCCGCGAGACCCCGACGGCTCGCCGCTCTATCCCCCGGACGATCGTCAACGCACCGATTTCGACCGACGACAGCTTCTCGCATCAGGCGTGAAACACGCCTGGCGGCTCGACATGGGCAAGGCTCTGGAGGCTGTCGGCGGGGCTCTCCTTTGGGAGGAAACGGGAGATGGCGACCGTGGCGCCATCGCCGCAAATCCAGGCGCGTGGGGAGATGTTGTCCTGTCGCGGTCGGATGCGCCGTCGAGCTACCATCTCTCGGTCGTCCTCGATGACGCGCTGCAGGGGGTCACCCACGTGGTGCGCGGGCTCGATCTCTTTCATTCGACCTCGGTGCATCGATTGCTGCAGACCTTGCTCGGCCTGCTGGCGCCCGTCTACCATCACCATCGCCTGATCACCGATGAGGACGGACGCAAGCTTTCGAAGAGCCGAAGCGACACAGGGCTTTCCGAACTTCGCGCCCGCGGCCTGTCACCGGCCGATATCCGTCGCCTTGTCGGGCTTTGACGCCTTGGCCTGACCTCTACCGAGGAAATTATTCTTGAAGATCGCACGCACGCGGAACTTCAGGAGGGCGGCATTGATCTCGGCGCCGACAATGAAGATGACGCCGACCATATAAAGGAAGATCAGCACGATCATCACCGATGCGAGGCCGGCATAGGTCGCGGTATAGTTGGCGAACGTCGCCAGGTAGTACGCGAAGATCAGGGCTCCCACCAGCCAGAGCAGCAGTGTCACCAGCACGCCCGGCACGACGTCGAATACCCGGCGCCGGCCCGCCGGCAGCCACAGGTGAACGACGAAAAGGCCGATGGTCAGCATGAACAGCGTGCCGTAGACGCGCCAGCTGAAGACAACCTCGAGCGTATCGGCAAACAGCGGAAACCAATAGCGCGCGTAGCTCAGGGCAAACGGCACCGCCACCAGCAGGACGCTGACGGCCGCGAAGATGACCACGGCGATCATGACAAAGCCAAGGCTTGCAAGGCGGGTGAGATACCACGGCCGTGTTTCCTGGACACGATAGGCGCGGTTGAGCGAGATCCGCAGCGCCTCGACGCCGTTCGACGCGAAGTAGGCTGCGGCCAGCACGGACACGGTCAGCAGGCCGCCGCGCGGTATCGTCAGGACCTGGATTACCTGATCGACAAGCGGCTTGGCGATCGCCTCAGGCCAGGTGTCGAAGATCAGGTGTATCGCCCTGTCCGAGAACTGGTCAGCGCCCAGGAAGGTCGCCAGTGTCGTCCCGAAGATGAGAAATGGAAAAACGGCGAGAAGCGTCGACAGCGCGACATGGCTCGCCATCGCGAAACCGTCGTCCTCTATAAGGTGGCAGATAGCGTCGTAGACCACATCATAGAAGATGCGCATTATCTTCGGCATTCCGTCTCCCGGCTTTCAGCGTTGTATCGCCCGTTCGAATATGGGAAACCACTCCTATTTTGTACAGGAATCATTCCATGTCGGATCAGCGCACCATCATCGTGACCGGATGCTCTTCCGGGATCGGCGCGTACTGCGCCCGCGCGCTGAAGGCCGATGGCTGGCGGGTCTTCGCCACCGTGCGCAAATTCGATGATCTGGCCCCCCTCCAAGCCGACGGCATCGAGGCCCTCCGCATGGACTATACGCGGCCCGATACGATCTCGGAGCTCGTGCGCGACGTTAGCGCGCTGACCGGCGGCCGCATCGACGCGCTGTTCAACAACGGCGCCTACGGGCAGCCCGGGGCCGTCGAGGACCTGCCGACCGAGGCTCTGCGCGCTCAATTCGAAACGAACGTCTTCGGCTGGCACGAGTTGACGCGCCAGGTCGTGCCGCTGATGCGCAAACGTGGTCAGGGGCGGATCGTCCAGTGCTCGTCGATTCTCGGAGTCGTGCCGTACCGCTTCCGCGGCGCCTATACCGCCTCCAAATTCGCTCTCGAAGGCCTCAGCATCAGCCTTCGAATGGAGCTGCAGGGTAGTGGCATTCACGTGAGCCTGATCGAGCCGGGCCCGATTGCCTCTCGCTTTACGGCAAATGCGCTCGTAAAAATCCACGAGCACATCGACGTCAGGAACTCGGTCCATGCGGCAGATTACCGCCGCCAGCTTGCGCGTCTTGACGGCTCGGGGCGTCCCAATCGACATAAGCTCGGTCCGGACGCCGTTTATACCGTACTGAAGCACGCATTGAACTCGAACAATCCGAAACCACATTACCCCGTAACCACGCCGGCAAAGCAGGGCATGGTGTTGAAAAGGCTGCTGCCTGCAGACCTTTTCTACCGCCTGATGCGCTGGGTGGACTAATCAGGAAAGCCAAAGCCAGCATGTCCACGGTCACCTATATCCTCGCGATCATCGTCATGGGCTTT
>Ga0102592_1002667_pt1 | contig 14970 bp, 10 predicted proteins | sample AraplaCol_mMF_r2_FD_76861 | JGI IMG/M metagenome (GOLD analysis project Ga0102592, IMG submission 76861) | Arabidopsis root microbial communities from North Carolina, USA - plate scrape MF_Col_mMF_r2 (SPADES assembly) (version 2) | ecosystem: Host-associated > Plants > Roots > Endosphere... | reverse complement strand
ACTGGCGCCGGTGGCATTATTCGGCTGCCAGGTATACCCGCTGACAGTGCCACCACTGGCGCTGGCTGTAAGCGTAGCGGACAGGCCTTCGCATATGATCGTATCACTGGCGCTGAGGGACAGTGTAACAGGCGATTGCTGCAGCACCGTTCCCTGGTAGATTGTATTACAGCCGTTGGCATCTGTAATGATGCAGGTATAAGTACCTCCCGGCAGGTTGGTAGCCGTTGGCTGCGTTTGTATCGGCAAGGTATTCCAGCTGTAAAACAAGGGCGTTGTGCCGCCGCTCACGGTTAACGCTATACTACCGCTACCGCCTCCACACATTGCATTGGTAATAGAAGGCGTAATAGACACCGGTGTATAGCTGATACCGGAAAGGGCAAGGACACAAGCCCTTGTAGGAAATTGCGTACCGCTGCCAGACAGGTAGGTGATAGTCACTGACTGCAGCAACTTTGACTGGTTAGCGCAGGCAATCGGTATATCGAAACGGTAAAAGCGGGGATTATTGCTGCTGGCACCATCTACAATATAAGGCGGGGCCGCTTTCCGGGTAATACGGCCAAAGCCAGATATCACAGGGTTGCCGCCGTTGAACCAGTCCTGCACGGTCATGTTCCCGCCAGCGGCGGTAGTGCCATCTGTAAAGTTCAGCGTTGCGCTTACAGTAGTAGCCCCTTCTGTAGAGAACAGCAGCAGGCTGACACGGCTAAAATTAGCGGGTGTGGCCAGTGTAAGCGTGCCAGCGGCAGCGGTATTGGCCACAGCACCGTTGGCAGAAAGGAACAGGCCGTTGTTAGCGTTATAGGCAGCCAGCTGATAAGTGCGTGCGCCATTAGCGATGGCGCCATTGTTGGGCAGTCCGCCGGTAATGCTATTAGCAGCGGCAAAAGCCGCTGTATACAGGATGTTGAAGCTGAGATCCAGGTCGGTGGAGGTCACTGCAATTGTGCTGGTGCCTGACTCCGCAACAACATCATTGTTAAACCCTGTGACGGCAACAGGGGTGTACGTTTGTGCGCATAGCTCATGCAGGCCGGTGGATAACACCAGCAATAGGGCAATAAAAAAGGTTTTCATCGGTTTACATCATCGTTTTCTGTCTGTGGGCGCCATGAAACACAAAGGAACGGGCATAGGGCACCGCAAGCTTTAATGGATCTATTTTGAATGCAGGGTCCAGTTTTTTTAAATACACCGGCAGCGTTTATTCGGGGGGGTATGGAAAAACTTTTTTTATTGCAGTACGAAATCTATCACAAATTCCGTTCTTCCCGGGGCAAGGGTGGTCAACGATAGTTCATATCCGTGGTGATGCAGTACTTCTTTTATGAGCGTAAGGCCAATTCCCTGGCCGTTCTTTTTAGTGCTGAAGAAAGGGCTGAATAACTGCGAGGCCGCTTCAGGACTGATACCGCTCCCTGAATCTGCGATGATCAGCTGCTTTTCCCGGATGCGGGTAATAAATTCAATGCGGCCTTTGTATGCGATGGCTTCCATGGCGTTCTTCACGATGTTGATGAGCACTTGCTCCATTTGCTCCAGGTCTGCATGAATATAGAAGGGGCCTTCTTCCAGGTGATATTCAAAACTGATCTCCTTCTCTCCTGCTTTCATTTCCATGAGGCGGGCTACATTGCTGACCAGCTGATGCAGATCTATCTCCGCCCGTGAAGGTTCAGGCAGCCGCACCACATCAGCAAAGTTCCGCATGAAATGATTGAGGTTATGATTACGGTCAACGGCTACACGTAATGCATGCTGTAACATGCCGCCGTTCTGTCTGTTCTGCAGGCTTTCGGAACCAAGGGCAGATTGTAAAATGGAGTTCACCGGACCGATGGTATTGTTCACTTCGTGGGCCATCATACGGATCACTTTACCGTAAGCCTTTTTCTCTGCAGCCAGTATTTCTGCGGTGAGCTCTTCTATCAGTATGAATTCCCGGGAGAAACCACGGTCGATGAATTGCGATTTCTGCAGGCGATAAGTGAGCGCATTATTATAGGTAACCGTTACGGAACCACCTTGCGGCAAGGCCCTTGCATGCGCTAACATATCAGCGCCTTTCATTTCCATCAGTTGCTGTGCCTTGGGGTTTACCTGTGCAATGTTTCCATCGTGGTCAAGGATGATGATGCCTGTGGGCGAAGTGTTCACCAGCTTTTCCAGGAAGAGATGCTGTTCCTGCTGCAGGGTCCTTTCATGCCGCAGCTCGTCAATCATACGGTTATATACATTGATCAGCGCATCCATCTCATATTTACCAGTGGGCACCAGCTTTACGTTGAAGTCGCGATCTTTGATAGCCTCCGTACCCAGCACCAGTAATTTCAACGGCCCTATCAGCTGCTGGTACAATCGCCAGGATACGGCCACCGACAGGAGGATAATGAGCTCTGCTACAATGAACAGTATCTTATTCTCTTTAAACACAAACCAGGAAAGCACCAGCGCAAGCAGGTGCAGTACGGAGAGGAAGAGGATATACTTAGTCCGAAGTTTCATCGTAGGGAATATTATATTTCTCCAGCCGGCGGTACAATGAGCTGCGGGTTAAGCCCAGGGCGCTGGCTGCTTTCGAGATCCTGTTCTTATGGAAATCCATGGCTTTACGGATCATCATGGCTTCTATCTCATCCAGGGTAATGGCGCCCACATCAGGCAATTGTATACTGCCTTTCTTCGCAGTGGAGAGCTCCAGCTGGGAACGGAAATCATCTGCATCCAGGTGATCTTTCCGGGTGATCAGCACGGCGCGCTCTACCAGGTTCTTTAACTGGCGGATGTTACCCGGCCAGGGCAGTTCCTGCAGCCAGCGGAGCGCTTTAGCGGATACTGTGAGCGCAGGCCTGTTATAGATCTCTTTCAGGTTGCCGATGAAGAAGTTCACCAGCAGCGGAATATCACCGGGCCTTTCTCTTAATGCGGGAAGATGTATACTAATGAGGTTGATCCTGTAAAACAGGTCTTCCCGGAAAATGCCCTCTCCCACCATCCGGCCCAGGTCTTTGTTAGTGCCGCAGATCACCCGTGTATCTACTACCCGGGTACGGCTGCTGCCCAATACTTCGTAGGTGCGGTCCTGTAATACGCGCAGCAGCTTTACCTGGCTGCTAAGATCCAGGTCGCCTATCTCGTCCAGGAAGATGGTGCCTTTATGGGCCAGCTCAAAACGCCCTATCCTGTCTGTACGCGCATCGGTAAAGGCGCCGCGCACATGGCCGAACATTTCGCTTTCAAACAATGAAGTGGAAATGCCGCCCAGGTTTACTTTGATAAATGTTTTTGTGCGGCGCAGACTGTTCTGATGAATAGCTTCGGCTACCAGCTCCTTACCGGTGCCGCTTTCACCGGTGATCAGCACGGGCGCATCGGTAGCTGCCACACGGCCGATTGTTTCCAGCAGCTGCAGCATATGTTGGTCAGCAGTAATAATGGAACGGAAATCATACAAACTATCCAGCTCTTTGCGGGTCTGGTGCTTTTCTGTTTTCTCCCGCAGCTGCAGCAGGGTTTGCACGGATTGTAAGAGGTAGCTGTTATCCCAGGGCTTGTTGATAAAATCATTCGCGCCCAGTTTCATGCCTTGTACGGCCAGGGCGATGGTGCCCCAGCCGGTAATGAGGATAATGGGCACCTCACTATTAAGGGACCTGATCTGCTTCAGCAATGCTATTCCTTCTTCCCCGCTTGTTTCAATGGAGAAGTTGAGGTCCAGCATGATCAGGGATACTTTTTGTGCGTTGATAATATCCAGGGCCTCCCGTTGACTCTCTGCTGCCAGGGTCTTATAGCCCGCATTCTCAAACAGCAGCATCAGGGAGGCCCTGACGGCGATATCATCATCAATTACCAATATCATAAGTAAAAGCAAGTTACATTTTTTCCGGTACAGCGTGCTTAGTCTTCATGCAGCGCAACTGCCGGGTACACCGCAGCGGCCTGCCGCCCTGGATAGAAAGCACAGATCAGCACCAGCAGGTATATAAATAACACAGACAATACAATGGCCATCACATACACCCCCGCAGGCAGATCAAATACATTCAGCAAGGGAAATTGCACGGCGAAGAAAACACCTACAATAATGGAGAAGGTAGACAGAATAAGCGCTTCCACCACCAGCTGCATGGATACCGAACTACCTGTTGCACCCACGGCTCTGCGCAGGCCGATCTCTCCGCGCCGTTTATTGATATTGTACCATAGCACACCAAACAGGCCCAGGGCCACGTTGATGATAAGGAAACCGGCCACAATGGATAAGATGATCATGGGCAGCAGGGACATACTATTCATGTTCTTCCGTTTGTCTGTAAGATGCTCTATCTCCACATTGGCGGTTTTCATAGCGGTCGAAACAGTCTTATATAACCTGCCTTCAAAGGCGATGTCTGCATCCGGCGTTACCCGCACCAGCATTTTCTCCATACCTCCCAGGCTACCCGTATCTACGCGATTATAGACGGCTTTACCGGCTACGGTGTAATCTCCTTTCATTTTGGTGTCCTCCACCACACCGATGACCCTTGATTGCTTGTCGTCGCCATACTGTTTGCCTACTGCGGGCTGATTGCCAAACAATTCTTCCCGCAGGGTAGCGTTGATCACTACCGGCTTTACCCTGGCCACAGCGTCCTGTTTGTTAAACCAGCGTCCTTCCAGCAGTTTTATCTTCAATAAGTTTTGGTAGTTGTCATCAATATTAAACCAATTGACGCCGCTGACACTCTTCCCTTTATTATCCACTCCGTTCATAATGGTGGAGGACGAAAAAGGCACATTGTTAGAAGTAAAGCTGATCTCCCTTACCTGCGGCAAAGCCTTTACCGCTTTCTGCAACGCGTCGTAGAACAGCCAGATGGAATCTTTATTGTCAGTCTTGAGCGGATTGCTATAGTTTACCACCCACACATTTTCATAGTCAAGGCCAATAGGTTTCCTGTAGTTTCCGTAATAGTAAACAGAAATGGTCATCACGGCAAACACCACCAGGAAAGAAACAAACATCTCCGTCATCAGCAGGAAGTTCTGCTTCTTTTTATTCCACATCAGTATAAATAAATGCCTGAACATAGTTTTTAAATTAGTTGATGAATGATCATGATGCCTTCAATGCATCTACCACGTGCATGCGCGACATGCGCCACGCGGGGTATACGCCGGACAAGAGGCCGAATACCAGGCAAGCCAGCAAGGTAACCAGCAAGACATTGAAGTTCAGCGAAAGATGCAGGTTATTGAGCAGATGCGCATTGTTGATCACCTGGAGGACTATCAGTGACAGCACTATGCTGATCACACCACTCAGCAGGGTAAGGATCAGGTTCTCGATAATGAACTGCCCTGCCAGGATCTTCGAAGAAGCGCCAAACGCTTTACGAACGCCAATTTCAGAAGAGCGTTCCATGATGCGGGTCACATTGATGTTCACCAGGTTCATGGCCGGCAGCAACATTACCAGCAGCACAAAGATGCTAATGGACATGAACACGATCTGCATACCGGACTTCTTTTCATTACCGGTTCGCAGGTAGGCATTCAGATAATTATCCGCATGCGTGTAGATATTGGTATACATTTTATTGGACATCGGCAATCTCGCGGCCATTTGTTCATACTCGGCTTTCATGGCAGGTACATCTGCATTTGAAGCAGCCTCCAATATGCCCATGAAATTGCCACGATAATCCTTGTTAGCCCGCAGGTCCATTTTTGAAAGCGTATAAGGCAGGAAAAGGTCTCCGGAGAACAAATGATTGGTAGATGGCACCGTCTTCATAACACCGGATACCCGGTAGCGTACATCATCCGCCTCAATATACTGACCAACCACAGACGGCATATTACCGAAGTATTCCTTTTTCAGGTCCTCTGATATCACGGCTACGCGTTCGCCGTTAGCCAGCTGTTGCGCCGTAAAGGGCTTGCCTTCCAGGAAATCATGATCCGTTACTTCCCAGTAAGCGGCGTCAGTATACTTATAGCTAACCGTGATCTTCTTATTGTTGACGTAAGTATTGGTGCTTTCAGTACGCGAAGAGATAGAAATTTTAACAGGCCTTTTCAGGCTTTTCACATAGCGCTCCAGGTAGTAAAAAGACAGAGCGCCGCTATTCATGGACCCAGGACCGCTCTCTTCAAATTTGGTGATATACAACAGGCGGCTCCTGTTCCTGTCCGGATAGGTATCACTCACCACTTTATCTACAAAAGCGGCAAGCACCATCAGGATGGTGATGGTAAAGCTGATGACGAAGATGCTGATAAAGGTGAAGAACTTTCTTCTTTTCAGCACGGCGATGGCGATCTTGAAATAATTGACGAGCATAATAGATGTATGTTATAATGGATGAAAGGATCACTGTACCTGGCTGCCGTCAAACAGGCGAACAAGGCGATGCGTTTTCTTGGCCATCTGCTCATCATGCGTCACCATAACGATGGTAGTGCCTTCCGTTTTATTCAGGTGCAGCAGGATCTCCATCACTTCATTGCCCATGGCGCTGTCCAGGTTGCCGGTAGGCTCATCGGCCAGGATGATCTCCGGGCGGCCGGCGATGGCGCGTGCAATGGCTACTCTTTGTTTTTGCCCGCCGGAAAGCTGTTTAGGAAAATGTTTCAGGCGGTTGCTCAGTCCTACTTTTTGCAGGGCTTCCGTTGCCAGCTGCTTTCTTTCCTTTGCGGAACCTTTGCGGTAGATCAGCGGCAGCTCAACATTATCTACTACCCGCAGATCGTTGATCAGGTGATAGCTCTGGAAGATGAAGCCGATCTTCCTGTTCCTGAATTCCGCCAGTTTCGCATCCGGCAGGTTTCCCAGCTTCTTGCCGTCTATCTTCACTTCTCCTTTGGTAGGCGCGTCCAGCAGGCCCATAAGATTCAGCATGGTGCTTTTCCCGCAGCCGGAAGGCCCCATGATGGAAAGGAATTCGCCTTTTTCGATTTGCAAACTGATGTTGTGGAGGGCGAGCGTTTCAACCGTATCGGTACGGTATACTTTCTCTATGTTCTGTAGATGGATCATTATGATGGGTTTAGTTGTTAAACGATGTATATGCTTGCTGATAGCTTATCTTTTCATTCTTTTCGAAATCATACAATGACAGGTAGCGCAGCTGGTAATAAGCGCTCCAGGAATCGCGCAGCGCCGCAATATAATCCCGCTTGGCCTGGTCTTTTTCCTGGAAGGCGATGCTCAGGTCTGTGATACCGAAATTACCCAAGATATATCTTTCCTCTGCGATGCGGTACTTCTCGCTGGCAATGCTGTCTGCGTTCGCAGTCAACTGCAGCTGGTCTTTCATCATGTCGAACAAGGTGACCTGGGTAACGATCTGCTGCGCAAAGATCTGTTTGTCCTGCTCCACGGCATACTCCGTAAATTCCAGGTTGGCCTGTGCGGTTTTGGTCCGCGATCTTGATCTGCCCCAGTCAAGAATGGGGATGGCGAAAGTGATCTGTACTTCCTGCTGGTCCTGTGGCGATTGGTAGGACTTACCGATGGTAGTGGCGCTTTTGGAAAAGCCCAGCTGTGCCGTTAAGGTGGCATTGAGGCCGTTATCTCCTTTGGCTTTGGCAACATCCCTGTTGGCTTCTGCCATACGCCGTGCAAAGGCGATCGCATCACTGCGGTTCTGATAAGCCTCTGTCAGTACCTTATCCGCCGGGACATGCACATCTGTTTTTGAACCCGGTGAGATAAGCGCTATTTCTTCTTTATGCTGCAACCCGATGTAAGAGCGCAGGTTCAGTCCGGCGATCTCCATATCCCGGCGTGCAATACCAGCTGCCTTTTCAGACTTCAGCTGTTCCAGCTGCAGCTGCAGGATCTCGTTGCGGGAGATCTTACCCAGTTCATATTTCTCATTGGCAATGCGCAGGATATTCCTGGTGTTGCGCAGGTTGGTCTCTGCTATCTGCAGGTTCACCTGGGCCAGCAGCAGGTCAAAGAAATAACCGCAGGCGGTGATGGCTACGCTTTCCATTGCTTCAATGTAAGCCTGTGTGCTTTCTTTGTACTTCAGGGGTTCTATCCGTCTGTCCCATTTCAGTTGGTTGAACTGGAACAAGGGCTGGCTGTAGCCGATACCAAAAGGCACGTTGTTATATAAAGTGTTCTTCCGGTCAAAATCATCGAAGCGTTGCAACTGGGTAGTGCCGAATACGGTTCCGCCGGTGGCTGCAATGCTCTGGCTGAAAGACAGGTTCAGCGATGAATTATTGTTATGAATGGATTGAAAGAGAATAGTACCATCCGGTTGTTGTACTTCGGTAAATGTTTTGCTATAACCCGGTAAGATACCGTTCAATGCCAGTTGCGGCTGATAATTGGAGCGATAGGTGCGGTACTCCCAGTATTTGGTTTTCCGGGTGGTCAATGCCTGTTTGGAAGCGATAGAGGAGGCTTTCGCCATATCCACCACCTGCTCCAGGTTAAGCCTGACAGTATCCGGAGCTGTTTGTGCGTGTACCGTGCAACATGCTCCCAGGCAAAAAATAATATAGCGCAATATGCGGTTCATACCTTTTAGTTGTTGATGGTGAGCCCGCGGGCATTTTTGTAGGAGCTCATGTCAGAAATGATCACACGTTCTCCCGGCTGCACATTGTCCATGATCTCTACGTAATCGAAATTGCTGAGGCCTATACGTACCTTCCGTCTCTCCGCCTTACCGGCGCGGATCACGAAGATGTCCTGCTGGTTGGCTCCTTTAAAGGCAGCGCCGTTTGTGACCCGGAGCGCGTTCTTCTTGAAGGCGGTCACCAGGTATACATCTACTTTCATGTTGGGGCGTAAGATCTTATTATCGCCGGCGCTCAGCTGAACACCAAAGGTGATGATCCCATTCTGCACGGCGGGCTGTATGTTCACGACTGTTCCTCTCGTTGACGCCTCATTGATCCGGATGATCGCCGGCATCCCGTTACGCAGCTGATCCAGGTACTGGTCTGCGATACTGCCCTGCACTTTGAAGCTGCGCAGATCTGCTATCCTGGCCAGCGGATCGCCTTCGTGGATGCTTTCCCCGATGTTCCTGTTCACCCAGGTGATCACACCTCCCCGGCTGGCGGAGATATCGGCCAGCTGCAGCTTACGTCCCAACTCACGCAGGTTGCTTTCTTCTATGGCGGCGGCAATCTCTGCTTCCTTCATCTCGATCTGCATGGTCTGCTGCTTGCTTTTGATCTCGTTTTCCAGCTGTTGTTTTTCCAGGCGGGCCACTTTCAGCTCCAGCTCGGCCTGTTCAATATCCTCACGGGTACCGCCCCCGGCGCGGAACAGGCGTTTGGCATTCTCTACTTCCGCTTCCATGCTGTTAATGCGTAGCTGTTTTACATCATTGCTGGATTTGATATCATAAAAACTTTTTTCCAGTTCCAGCCGCAGTTTTTTGATGGAATTGCGTTTTGATTCCAGCTGGAACTGCAGCTTTTCAAATTCGTTCTGTGAGGCGGTTTTATCCAGCAGCAGGATAGACTGGCCCGCTTTAATACTGCTGCCTGCTTCCAGCATCACCTGCTGAATGGAGGCATTGATAGGGCTGGTGATCACTTCTTCGAATTCGGGCAGTACTTCGCCGGAGGCGTTGATCGTGTTTTCGATATCGCCCCGTTCTACCACGGCGGTGATGATCTCTGATTTGCTGAGCGAAGGCGACAACACAGAGCGAAGGAAGATCACCGCTGCAATGATCACCAATAGGGAAAGGGATAAGGTCCATACCAGTTTTTTCTTTCTTTGCAGCCGAACTTCTGTTTCAATTACTTTGTCCATGACAAGATTTTAGCACCCAACTCTTTCCAAGCCGGATGCCAAACAGAATACATTCAAAATGAGCCCTTTAGGCAATTTTCATTTTGGAAAAATGTCCGGTTCCGGACAAATTGTTTGAAAATGGGCGGCTATTAATGTGATGATATCCTTATCTTTTTACCGGCCGATTTGTAAAAGCAGGTATACCCACCTATATTTGCCAACCGTCTATAATTACATAGAGATATGCATGGTAATAAAACAACAACTATAGTCCTGCTGGCCGCGATCGGCGCTTTTTTATTCATTCCTTTCCTGGGGCGTGTGCACCTGTTTGACTGGGATGAGATCAATTTTGCCGAGTGCTCCAGGGAGATGATCAAGCTGGATGATTATTCCCGTGTATATGTAGATTTTAAACCTTTCTGGGAGAAGCCGCCCATGTTCTTCTGGATGCAGACGGTGGCCATGAAAATGTTTGGCTATACGGAATTTGCCGCGCGCTTTCCCAATGCCATCTGCGGCATTTTTACCCTGCTGGTGCTTTACCTCTGCGGCAGGCGGGTATACGATCATAAATTTGGGGTACTGTGGGCTTTGGCTTATGCGGGCTCATTGTTCCCGAATATGTATTTCAAGTCGGGGCTCATCGATCCCTGGTTCAATCTTTTCATCTTCCTCTCGCTCTATTTCTTTATCCTGTATCACTGGAAGCGGAACGGGTATGATAAAGAGGGGCTGACGAAAACACCTGTCTATTATGCGATCTGGGCGGGTATTTTCATGGGCCTGGCCGTACTGACCAAAGGCCAGGTGGCGTTGATGATCTTTTTACTGGTGCTGGGTGTGTACCTCATCTACAACCGGTTTAAAATATACTTTGGCTGGGGACATGCACTGCTGTTCCTCGTGATGGCCTCCCTCCTTACTTTCTCCTGGTATGGTTATGAAACCCTGAAGAATGGTCCCTGGTTCATTACAGAGTTCCTGAAGTACCAGTACCGCCTGTTCACCACGCATGACGCGGGACAAAAAGGTTTTCCGGGCTATCACTTTATAGTGATCCTGATCGGGTGTTTTCCCGCTTCCCTTTTTGCGATCCCTGCCTTTTTCAAAATGCGTTCCGGTAGCCGATATGACCGCGACTTTAAACGCTGGATGGTGATCCTGTTCTGGGTGGTGACCATTCTTTTCACGATCGTACAGTCGAGGATCATTCACTATTCTTCCATGGCCTGGTTCCCGGTAACTTTCCTGGCCGCTTACACTTTTTACAAATGGGAGCGCAAGGAAATGCCTTATAAGAAATATGTGGCTGTTTTCGCCGGTATCCTGGGCATTATTATTGGCGTAGTGCTATTGTCTGTTACCATTATTGCTATGAACATCAAAAAGCTGGTGCCTTATGTATCAGATACCTTTGCGCAGGGCAATATGATGGCGGATGTGCACTGGAGCGGTATAGAAGGCGCGCCCGGTATATTGATGCTGGCAGCCGTGATCGTCGGATTGGTATTATTAAAACGTGGCGCTTACGGCAAGGCGGCGTGGACCTTCTTTGGCAGTACGGCTATTGTGATATTCCTGGCAGCTATGCTGATCGTGCCTAAAGTGGAGCGTTACTCACAGGGAGCAGCTATTGATTTCCTGATTGAAAGGCGCGGAGAAAATTGCTATGTAAATTCATTGGGATACTGGAGCTATGCACCTTTCTTTTATGCGCAGAAAGAGAAGCCAACGAATCCTAATTCCTATAACGAAGAATGGCTGTTAACCGGCGATATAGATAAACCGGCTTACTTTATTACAAAAGTGGACCGTGTGGAGGATTATACGAAGAACAATCCCGAGCTGAAGGAGCTCTACCGGAAGAATGGGTTTGTGTTTTTGGTTAGAAAACCGCGGTAGCGGGCAAAATAAGTAAGCTTACACAGTACATGTGTAAGCTTACTTATAGTTATTATCTTACAAAACCAATCAGGAATATTATTTCTTACGGGAGAAGAATTTCAGCATGTTGCTGATCACTTTATCATTAGATCCTAACCATCCCTTTACTTCCGTATAGGCAGCCACCATGGCATTGTCCAGTTTCACCCTCCATTTCTTGTTGTTGGTGCCTTCTCCGGGCCTTGCCATATAGTGAGTAGCCCTGCGGAAAGGATTTTTCTCGATGGAATAGTAATATAAAGCAATAGAGCGCCTGAACTGGTCTTCCGGGCAGGTCATCGGCTCCGGATGTCCGTGATAGGAATCGGCGTCTGTATTAAAGATCACGCAACGGTTAAAAATGGGAGATACTTTCCTTTCGCAGGCGGCCATCTTCCGGTCCCACAGCTCCAGCTGTCCGCCCCATTGGTCCTGCCAGTCTTTGTTCAGGTAAACCAGCACGTTCACACGGCGCTGCCAGTTCTTATGGTGCGGGTGTACGGTAAAATCCGCGTGAATATTGAGGTAACCACCCCTGCCGGACTGGTGGATACCACCGCCTTCGAGGTGATCATCCTTCTGCAGGTTCTTAATGCCTGTTAACTGGCTGAGGAACTGCAGGAATTCGGGCGAGTTCAGTTCATTAATAGCATGCCGGATGTTGGGAGGCAACTGTTCCAGCTTGTTCAGACCGCGTTTCTTTTCGTTAAAATGCACATAGTTGATCCACCCGTCAGCTGTGCTGAGCGCATCAAACTCCTCATTACATTTATCCAGTATTTCCGGGTTCAGGAAATCTTCCAGTACAATGTGCGGATAGGGTCCTGCTTCCTGGTACTGACGGCTGATCACCGGGAGCTGGCTGGCCCAGCTTTGAATGTCTATAACAGTTGTAGGTGTGGATACTGTTTGCAAGGTCGAACTTTTTATGCTGAACAAAGATAATTGCTATGTTATTTGGCCCCAAAAAAGGTTTATCCTGCGAATATATCAAAACATTTCGTTACATATTAGTTATATTTTAGTTAAATCCTTATTTATTCAGCAGCCAGAACAGCAAGAGGGTCAATTCATTACCCAATGATGATCTGAGTATACGCAGGGCTTTACGCATGTGCTGTTCTACCGTATTTACGGAGATATTCAGGCGTTCGGCCACCTCTTTATTGGAAAGCTGGTTCTCGCGGCTTAAGAGGAAAACTGCCCGGCATTGGGTAGGCAGCTCCTGGATCTTGTTCTTCAGGAAGGTTTCCAGTTCCTTTAGCTCCAGCAGACCATAATTTTCCCGGGTACTGACAGGCAGGACCTGCATGAAAGCCTGTTCTTTTTTCAGTTGAGCCAGCTGCTGACGATGATAATTATATACGCGATTGCGCAGCGCAATGAACAAATAGTTGTCCAGCTGTGTATCTTCCTGCAGGGCGGGCAATTGCCTGTACAGGGAAATGAAGATATCCTGTACCAGCTCCTGTGACGCTTCCAGCTGACCGGTCTTCTTATGAGCGAGGTTCACCAGGCGGATAAAGTGCCGCTCATAAATAGTATCAAACGCTTTTTCGTCACCTTGCTTGAATAATGCTATCAGTGCAGTATCGGTATATTGGGCGTAGAGTTTGATAACAAAGCAGTTTGTTCAAATTTAATAATTAAATTTTCACTATACTTTAAAAATCCTTAGATTGATGACCTAAATGTACAATCTCTATACCATGAATAAGTGGAAAGTGTATGCAATTGTAATGAGCCTTGTTTCCTTGGGTTCGCTACAGGAATCTTTTCGTATTTTAACCTCAGATGCGCCGGATATCGCAGGAAATAGAACATCGCTTATACCGATAGCGGTCTTTGGAACAGGGATTTGCGTGTTTCTTGCTGTTAAGTTTTGGAGGAAATCGTCCAAAATATAAGTCCTGTGAAAATAAATATCAAGATCAACAATAATGATCCATATGGATTTAAGAAAAATAAGCCTTTAAAAGGCTCTCTTCTGGTTATTGGCCTAATTTTATTCCTTTTAGGTGGAACTGGGTTTATTATTGATCTATTTTTCCCGACTTTCTCAAATAGTTACCACTTTATAGCGGGTAAAAGTAACGGTGTTCGGCTTTTCACAGGAAGCTTACTGTTATTTACCTTTTATTTTCTTAGAAACGAGAAAAACCCCAAAAGTCAGCAATAGCTGCACCTGCTACAATAAGTCATTCTACTTTTTTTGCGTTTGTAAGGCAATACCCCAAGTCATTCCGGACCACTTTCTTCATGTTATAGTGTATATTTTTTTCACCGGAGTAACGGTAGCATCAAAAAACAGTGTTTATATAAACGTAACGCTATTCATTTTATGGATCCTCAGTATCTGTTAACACTATTAGAGAAGTATAACGCAGGGCTATGTACGAAGGAAGAGCTTGGAACCCTGGATGCCTGGTATGAAAGCCTCGGCAGTGAAAGGCCTGATCATATCATCGCGCCTGAAAGCGAGGCTGCCAGGCTCCTCACCCATCAAAAGCTGCAGGCGCTGAGAGCTCAATTGGAGACAACAACAGCAAAGCCGCCGGCACCTAACTTAAGAACAGCTTCCCTGAAAAAGGCGATCCGCACAGCCGCAGTGCTTACGGGCATGGCCCTGCTCTCCGGCGCTGTATATTTCGGATTGCAATGGCGGGACCGCCAGAACATACACACCGCGCCGATGCAAAGCCTGGCCGGACTGGATTACAGCCGCTACATTACATTGCCCGATGGCAGTAAGGTGGTGCTACATGCGGGCAGCCACCTGGAATATCCCCTTGCATTTAACGATGATGTAAGAGAAGTGACATTATCCGGCGAAGCCTATTTCGATATCAAACAAAATACCAGCAGCAGCTTTGTGATCAATACCGGCCGTGTGAAAACCACCGTGCTGGGCACTGCTTTTAATATAAAAGCCTATCCCGGTTCCAATGAGATCGTGGTATCGGTGACCAAAGGCAAAGTAAAAGTAGAAGATGGCCCTAAGATGCTGGCGGTGCTCAATCCCGATCAGCAGATCGTATATAATACCGTGGCTGCTACCCTCGCCCAGCGGCAGGTGAATGCCTTAGGCGAGATCAGCTGGACGAGGAACGATATGGTCTTTGAATCCATTCCCTTTGAAACCATCGCCGCTACTATCGGCAAAAGATACCACGTGAACATACAATTCAATAACGAAGCGCTGAAACAGTGCCTGGTGCGTGCCTCCTTCAGCGGCACCGAATCACTGGAAGAAGTGCTCAATGTACTGTGCACCGTCA
>Ga0102592_1002662_pt1 | contig 14985 bp, 18 predicted proteins | sample AraplaCol_mMF_r2_FD_76861 | JGI IMG/M metagenome (GOLD analysis project Ga0102592, IMG submission 76861) | Arabidopsis root microbial communities from North Carolina, USA - plate scrape MF_Col_mMF_r2 (SPADES assembly) (version 2) | ecosystem: Host-associated > Plants > Roots > Endosphere... | reverse complement strand
TGCCTTGCGGAACCGCGCGCGTGATCTCCTCCAGGCGGCCGACCGTCTGGACGGCGGGAAGCCTCGTCCGGATGCGACGCTCAAGATCGCTCAGACGGGTGGCCTCTACGCCGGCACTGAACAAAAAAATCCGCATTCTCAAATAGCCGGCGCCCGCATGGCAGGTTGCAGCATCCTCTTCAATATCCTCGCCTCACGCGCGTATCGCAAGCAAAAACAAGACCGTTAAAACACCGGGATCAAATAGGGTTACGAGCCGCAGCGGAAGCCACTTTCCCGTCGAGAGCCCCGTGATGAAACCGGGCGTCAACTCGCGACGGTGGGATAACAGGACGACGCGGTAAGCGTTATTGAATAGAGATAGTGTATCGCGGTGAAAGGATAGCTGGCCGAAATCAGATTGCAGGCTGGAGCGGTTCCAGTGGCCGCGGTGAGGCTGACAGAAAATGTACTAACGGGCGGATTGAAGCCGTAAGAGTTCGCGGCAGCGAAGGACTTTACCTTAGAGATGTTCGCGGCAGCATAGCCGTTGGCATTGTAGCAGGGCGTCGGATTGGTCGCCGGATTCAAGCTACCTTGTTTCACGGCGATGTCGCTAATGCTGGCGCAACGCGATGCGGTTTCCACGCCGTGCTGCAACCCGATTTGAGCCCAAAGCATCATAGCAACCTGCAAGAGCCCAAACATAAATAGAAAGAACATCGGGGCGGTCAGCGCGAATTCGAGCAGCGAAGCGCCCTCTGTATCCCGGAGTAGCTGCTTCGGCTTCATCTTATGCGTACCGTCGATTTAGCGCTGATGTTATAAGTGCCAGTTGCAACGCCGTATGGGGCCAGCGGCTTATACGCAACCTGAGGCGACGCGGTTACGGTGACATAGTGCCCCTGTGTGGGGACGGTGCACGTACCGGCGTTGCAGAGATCGCAGGATGACGCGCAGAATTTGACGCTCAATGACGTCGGGCAGCCGCAGAACTGGCTGGACGCAACATTGATATTGAATTTTGTTGCGTTCTTAGCAGCGTTCGAAATCTTAGCAGAGTCGTATGTGACCTCTCCGATCGAGAATTGCGCGCCTGCCTGCGCTGCATTCTGCACTTCCATCTTCGCCCAGGTCATGAATCCGAAGTCGATCGTGTAAAGGACGAAGGTGACGAACAACGGGATCAAAAGCGCAATCTCGACAAATGCCGAGCCAGATTCGCTATCTTTTCCGGTAGCAACAGCGCAAACTCTTGTCCACATCCACTTGGTCAACGAAGCTAATTTACGGGCCATCTGCTGCTCCGCGACTATTCTACTAACGCGATTAGCTGCCCGAATTTCTTAAAGCCAGCCACCGTATCACAGTTGCCATTGATATTGATCTGATTGCCGCCAAACTTGACCGACGCGCCAAGAATTTGAACGCATGCTGGACTGGATGTACTTCCCGTATTGCCGGCATAGTCAACAACGGCGCTGGGCGCATAAATAATGCCTTGAATATTCGCAGTGAACGAGTTGTTGCCGATGACGTTTGTACCGGTCGAGGTCGGCTCCCAGATAAGGACGCCAGCCATCGTTCCACTGGTAGGAGCTGTTACACTGAAAATCGAATTGCTGGCTTTCGACGCATCGAAGACGTGATTTCCGGTGATGATGAATGTGACTCCGGTTCCATTGACCGTGATATTGCTCTTGGTCATCTGGAAGTCGCCGCCAATGTAATAGGTGCCCGGCGCAAAATTGTATGTCGCGCTAGCCGTGTCCAACGTAATTCCGTTGGGAAAATTGCCCGGCGATAGAGATGCCGTTTTTGGATTGCCGCTCGCCGTTGGTGAGTACGCTGCTCCGCCAGTGGTGGGATATCGTACGCAACTTCCACAACTCGAAGGCCAGCTGGCCGATGTCGTCTTGTAAGGATCAGCTACGGGAGCATCACCCGATGTAGGCACCGTCGAAGTTGTCGAGTTATGCCCCGCGATGTTGATTCCCCCAACGGCTCCGATGGTTTCCGCGGTAATTACGTTATTGTTGCCCTGCAAATAGATGGCGTTTGCCGAGGTCGAATTACTGAATAAGCTGCAGTTCTTCAGATTGAGATTGAGCCCGTTTGTTCCGTTTGCGTCCGTTGCGATGCCCGAACCATTTGCCCCAAGCGCCACAACGCAATCTCCGCCCCCACTAACAACAGCAACAGCCCTTGCGCAGATAGTGGTACTATTTCCGACGAGCGCCATCTTCGAGAAGAGGCGATTAACGGTCTGAGCGACAATGACCTCGATAGCGCCCGAGTTTCCCGCATAGGAGTTTGCGCCACAGCCACCAGCAGGTGACTTAACGACGGTCACGGTTACACCGTTCTGTCCGTTGACCAGCCCTTGATCACCGGTAATCGCTTCGCCCTGCAAAGTAAGGTCAGATGTCGAGTCGATCGCATAGGCTGTAGCTGCGCTGTATGCGGCGCTATCGGCTGCAGCCTGCAGATTTCTTTTCGTGTAGAGCCAATAACCTGCTTCTACCGCGAGGCCAGTAATGCCAATCAGCGGCGGCAACGCTAACGCAGCCAATAAGAGATAACTGCCAGATTCATCCCGCCGAAGCCGCGAAAATAGTCTGAATCTTCTTCTTGCGACCAGATTTCCCGATTTCCACGGTAAAAAAAGAAACCCAAGTTTCGATTTCATGGAATGACCTCGATCCTTGCTACGCAAAATACGTCAGCTCTGAAAATTACAACGTCCCCCCAAAACCTGTGGCGGCTGCAATTGCCGCCAGATGAATTCCCTTCCCGCCGTTAGCGCGCAGGGACCGACACGCCGGCGGCGCCCGCGCCCGATCCGCTGATGTTGATGTTCTGGTTGCTCGGCGGCGGCTGGCCCATGGCCTTGCCGCCATCGCCGATATCAGGCAGTTGGTCGACCGGCCGTGTCGTGGTGCTGTAGCGCGTTACGGCCGCGCCGGCCCGCCGGGCGTCCGTCGTGATCCTGCGGTCAGCAACGTAACGCGGCCAGGGGTGGATGGTGTGCGTGACCGCATTCACCTCCTTGGCATCGCCGGCGCTCATCGTGATGGTCTCGGAGCGCTGGAAATACCGATCCATCTCGTCGTTCCCGGCGAGCCCGTAGCAGCCACCGAGGGAGAGAGTTGCGAGGATAGCCAAATATCTGACGGTCATCTGTCCATCCTCAATTCAGCGTCTTGACCACGGGTTGGTCGGCGACGGCCGCTGGCCGCGGTGGGGGTACGCGGACCTCCGGCGCGATGATGTGACCATACGGGCCCTTCACCTCGCCGCCCGAATTCACGTAGTCGTCGTAGCGCTTGCGCACTTCCATCTGGCCGTTGAGAAAGAAGTCGACGTCGTTCGGCGGCAAGCGCGAATCGAGCGGTGACGCGAGCCGTTGTCCGGGTGCGGCCGGGGCCACGAGACGCGGCGTCACGATGATGACGAGGTCGGTTTCCTGCTGCTGGTAGGACGCGGAGCGAAACAGGGTGCCGAGCACCGGCACCGACCCGATCCAGGGAAGTTGCGACACGTCTTCGCGGTTGCGCGTCTGCAGCAGGCCGGCGATGGCAAAGCTCTGGCCGTCGCGAAGTTCGACGGTCGTGCGGGCGTCGCGACGCGTCAATGCAGGAACTGTAGTTCCCGAAATGGTGATCCCGTTAGTGAAGTCGAGCTCGCTGACGGAAGGCTCGACCCGCAGGTTAATCGTCCCGCGTGACAACACCGTGGGCACAAAAGCGAGTTCGACACCGAATTTCTTGAACTCAATCGTCACCGTCTGAACAAGGTTCGGCCCTGGGCTCGAGGCGACCGGCACGGGAAACTCGCCACCCGCAAGGAAGCGCGCAGCATCGCCCGACAAAGCCATCAGATTGGGCTCGGCCAAGCGACGCACTAATCCTTTCTGTTCAAGAGCCTGAACGAAAAGATCGACCGACGTACCATTGCTCAGCTTCAATACATTTGTGAGAAGGCTGCCAAAAGGAGCCGTTGCCGTGGCTACCAGGCCGGACGCCGCGCCCACGAGGGGAACGCCCTGTGCGGTCCTCGCTGCGGCCGGAATGCCGGCGGCCCCGCTGTTGCCAACCTGATTCAGGCTACCGTTTCCGGCATAGAGGTTCACTCCTAATTCGCGCCCGGCCGACCTCGCGACCTCGAGGAATCTCACCTCCAACATCACCTGCTGCGGCGCGGCGACCGTCATCGCGTTGACCACCCTGGCCTTCTCAGACACCGAGCCCGTGGCAATCGCCATAGCACGTTCGGCGGCGACCGCGTCCGCCGCCGTGCCGCTCAGCACCACCTGCCCCTCGGTCGCAGACACCCGAATGCCGCTGCCACCGGAGGTCGTACGGATGTTCTGCTGGAGATTGCCGGTGTCGACCACCACCTCGACGTCGAGGATGCCGATCTGCTTCATCGTGCCGTCGAACAGGATGACGTTGGTGGTGCCGGTCTGCCTGCCCTGGACGTAGATGACGTGGTCGCTGAGGGACTTGACGTCGGCGATATCAGGCGAGCCGGCCACGATGGTGGCGAATGGCGTGTCGACCCGGAAGGTCCGCGACTTGTTGACGACGACCTTGACCCGCTGGACGTCGTTCATCTCGCTGACGAACACGCTGCCCGGTGCGCGCCGGTCTGCCGCATCGGCCGGATCCGGCCGGCTGGTTCCGACCAGGCCTGCACAGGCAATCACCAGGCCCGCGGCGGAGATGGACCGCCTTGCCAGGAGCTTTCGCGAACTGAACCCCACGTTCATTCCCATTCCCCCTGGCGACCGGACTAACCGCGATCCCGGCCGCAGTTTCACCACTACTGACGCACCACCTCGTAGGTCTTGGCATCCATTCCGTGGAAGATCGTCACCTTCGCACGGTCGTCAATTTCCTTCGGCGGTGCAGCAGGAACGGCGGCCGGTACGACCGAAGCTTCCTTGGCTACCGCCGCTCGCGCGAATGCCGGGCCAAGGTCCTCGTCCGTGATCCGCCGCGCCTGCGAGGCGCGCGATTCTCCGGGTTGTCGTAGCACCAATGACAACTTGCCAATATTGCTGGCGAGCAACACCTTCTGGGCTTGTTCGGGATTGACCTGGAGAGTCACAGCTTTGGGGATGCTGGTGACCGTCGGCTGGTCCGCCCGCTCGTTCAGGATCTGGTCGATCGCCAGCACCTTGACGAACTCCAGCAGGATATCGGCCGAGTTCTCGGTCTCGCGACCCTGGCCCTGGCGGTTTTCCCGCATCAGCACCACGTCGACCCGGTCGCCCGGCAGGATGAAACCGGCAACACCGCGCACATCGTCGACCCGGACGGTGACGGCGCGCTGCCCCTCTTCCAGCAGCGTGGACAACGAGGCGCGCTGCCCCGGTGCGGTGATCTTGGTGCGCAGCACGATCTCGCTGCGGTCGAGCTGCCCCAGCACGACCCGGCGGCCGTCCTTCAACAGGTCGATCTTCTTGGCGTACGCGCCCTCGGGAATATGCCCGCCGGCCCAGGGGATCTCGGCGGTGTTGTCCTCGGTCAGCGCCGTTCCGAACGGGAGTTGGGCGGCGGCCACCACGATGGTCGCGGCCGCGGCGGCCTGAGGGGCGGTATGGCGCTCGATCCAGGCGCGCGCCAGGAATGCGGCCGCGCCACCCATGATCAGGGCGACCAGAAGGATGATCAAATTGCTTCTGCGCATGATCATAAATCCAAAATGCCGGCGCAAGCCGGGCTAAAAAGCAACGGAACAACTCCGCGCGCGCAGCGTCGAAACAGACGCCGAATGCCAGCTTCACGCAATGCGCGAAGCTGACATTCTGAGTTGTAGAAATGTAATCGAAGTGAGTAAGCGGGACGTAAATCCCGTTTACGGGTTGGCGGCGTTGCTCATCAGAGTGTTGACGCTGCCGAAGATGGTCTGCGCGCTCGAACCGATGGTCGCGAAGACGCCGACGGTGACGGCCAGGATGATACCGAGGAGCACAGCGTACTCGACGAGCGCCGCACCGCCCTCATCACTGCGAAGAACCCGGATCTTTTCAAGAAACTTACGCATAATAAATCTCCGATTGAAGTATAACTTTTCCACTACTTCGCGGTGAGGAACGCCCGCCACCACTACTGCGTAAATTTTCCGTTAAGCGCGGGGTTAAGTCAATGTTCCCGATAATTAAATGTAAATCATCATTAACTGTGTCGCCGCGCGCGGCGGCTCCGTCGCCCGATGCACATTTATTGGCTGGAATGCGCCGCATTCAGCGGCAAAAGCCGGTGCGCCGGGAAATTTACGGCCGTAAATTCACGGAAGGTCCGGGGCTCAATCGGCGTTAAATCCGCGGGATGACGCGCGGCGTCCGCGCGGCATAGGCGCGATATTCCGGGAAGGCTGCTTCCAGCACCCGCTCCTCGTTCAGCATCCGCCGGTACTGAAGGGCTGCGAAGGCCACGAAGATCAGGATCGCCCAGGGCGAAATGACGCGCAGCAAGGCGCCGAGCGTCGCGATGCCTTCGGTCAAATACAGGGGATGGCGGACGTACTGATACGGGCCCGCCGTCACGAGACGGCGCGCCTCGGCCATGATGCTGAACGAGCGGCCGAGCCAGCGCAGCACCACGAAGGACAGCGACACGCCTGCGATCGTCAGCACGGTCGACAGCGCCGACAGCACCGGCCCGAGCTCGGCGCGCGGCAGGGCTGCGAGGCCGATGCACAGGAACGTGCCGAGCAGAGCCGATGCCCGCGGCTCGATGCCCTTGGCCTTGCGGACCGGCGCCAGACGGGTCAGCGCCGTTGACGCAACCAGGCTCACGAACATGATGTTGGCGACAGCCGCGGCGAGACCGAGCGCCTTGTGGATGCTGTCGAGCGGGAAATGGCCGGGAAGGCCCGAGATGTTCGCGTAGGCGTAGGCGGAGAAGACGACGACGATGGTGGCCCGCGCCGCCCAGTCGAGCCACACATCGGCGTTCGCGCGTATCACGGACGCTCCGGCGGCACCAAGCTTGATGTCGGTCATCATCTAATCCTGTGCGCCGGCGATGAGGTCGGGTGCGAAACCGGCCGTAGCGGCGCGCTCGCCCTGCCCCAGCCGAAAGATCAATATGGTCAGCGGCACCACCGCCAAACCCGCCAAAATGTCCGCGATGTGGTGTCCGCCCGAGACGGCCGTCGAAGCAATCATGCAAATATTCAAGAGACAGGAAATCGGAAACAAATAACGGACACCACGATAGGCATAAATCAGGATAAGGCCAAGTGCCGCGTGGAACGAGGGAAACTGGATGACACCGGTGATCCTGGCCATGACGATTTCCGGCATTTTCTCCTCACGCAGGGCGAAGAAGTCCGGAAGGTAATAGGCATTCGTCAGGTGCGACACACCGTAATAGGCCCACGCCCCCTCCGCCGGCAGCAGCCAGGAGATCGGGATGATGATCAAAAGGCTCAGCACGAACAGCCAGACGAACTCCCTGACACGGTCGAGACGGCCAAGCGCGTTCAGCACGACCAGTAGAACACCGACCTGAATCATCATGCTGTTGTAGGCAAGCTCGAACACCCGAAAAACTACGGGGTGGTCGTGCACCCAGTGGAACAATGCGACCCAGTTCACGCCAATCGCCGCATCGACCGCGGCCAGATGACGATCGATCAGCGGATAACGCGACGTTACGGTCAGGTAGCTAAGCACGGCGCCCGCGGAGGTGAACACGGCAAGCTGCAGCACCGACGCCGCCGCGGCAGCAATCCGCGGACGAGGCCGCACCGTTGCGTAAACGAGATTGATGCCCGCGATCAGGGCGATGCCGGCGAGAGCGAGGGGATCGGGGACGACCCTGATGCCGACAGACCGTGTCCACGCGGCATCGATGGCGATGATCGCGACGACGATCGCCCAGAACGCCTGCACCTCGGAGATCCGTCGTAGCATGTGGACACGATACTCCATCGGCAGAAGGCCTGACAGCGGCGACACGACCGGTAGTTAACCCGCAACGCGCGAGTGCGTGTTCGGGTCTGCCGGCTTCATCTGCTGCTCGTCCTCCCGCCCCGCCTGATCGGCGTCGGCGGCCAGCACGGGATAAAGCATCTGGGCGAGATAGTTTTGCGACATCGGTTGATCGATGCCGTAGCTCGCCGGCATCCGGCCGCGCGGCAGATGCATCGTGCCGAACAGAACGTCGAGAAACGGCAATTGCCCCGCAAAGTTGCGATCGCGTGCCTCCAGCGCCCGGCTATGATGCCAATGATGGAATTCAGGTGATGCAATCAGGAATTTGAACGGACCGAACCGGAGACGAACATTGGCGTGAATGAAGGTCGACTGCCAGAAATAGAGCAGGACATAAGTTGCCACGACCCAGTCGGAGAAGCCCAGTGCGACGACAGGAATCAGGGCAGCTCCCTTGGTCATGATCTGGTCGACCGGATGGACGCGGGACGCCGCGAGCCAATCCATCTCCTCGATGCTGTGATGGATCGCGTGGAATTTCCACAGCGACGGAAAGTGGTGGAAGGCACGATGCATCCAATAGAAGACCAGGTCCGAAAGTACGATCGCCAGTGGAAGCTGCACCCACCACGGCAGCCCTGACACGCCGCTCCTTACCTCCGGGATCATCCGCTCCGAGACGACCGCAGCGGCCGCCGTGACGGCAAGCAGGCCGAACTTGATCGGAAAGCCGTTCACCAGCAGGAAGACGAGATCGTTGCCCCAGTGGGCGCGGCCGATGGCCTGCTGCGGCCTCAGCGCGAGCAGACGTTCAAGCGGAATGAAGATGATCGCCGTAATGAAAATCGTCTTGAGAAGGTCCATCGTCGGCTCGTTTCACGTTCAATGGGCGGCGCCCGGCGCCTTTTCCGGCAAAGCGCTGCGGCGGTGGTGAACAACCGCGATATCGTCAGAATAAACCCTTTCCCAGCCGTCGAGGCGATCGAGCAAGCCGATCGCGGCGGTTCCCGGCCTGAACAGCGTCGTCTCGATCTTGTATTCATCGAGCAGACGAACGAAATCCGCAACGTCAGCCAGCCCGCAGGCGTTCAGGAAGCGATTGATGAAATCCCTGCCATACAGCTCGGCGCGGCCGTCGATGAACGGCGGAATTCCTACATAAATCAAATAGCCGCCGAAATAATACTCGTTCAGAACCCTTCCGGTGCTCAACTCCCGCATCTTGTCCACCGCCTGTCGCGGCGTCAGTGGCGGCGTGAAGTCGGTCTTCATGGCCAGCACGACCGCACTCACGACCATGAGCACGGCCGTCACCGCAAACGCCCGGCGTGAGCCGGCAGGCGTTTCGTCTGGACGCAGGATCGCGGCGGAAACGAGATGCAGGCTGAGCGGGCCCGCGATGAAGAAGGGCGCAACCAGCGCCAGGATATCGACGTATCGCCGGTGCATGAAGGTCTGATAGACGACCGCCAGAAGCACGATGATCCGGAACGGAGGGAGCTTCAGCCCGGTGTAGAGCATATAGGCGAGTGCCCCGATCAGGCAGATCTGAAACGATCCGAACGAGGCGAAATCCATCGGCGCCCATTCGTTGATCTTGGAGAGCGCATCGCCGAGGCGGAACAGGCGGAACAGCACCTCCATCGATTCCGGACCGTAGGGCGTGATGCAGGCGGCAACCGTCGCCAGGATGCCAAAGCGGAGCCATTGAATGACCACACCGCGCCGCGCCTGCGCGTCCGCGCTCCAGAGCGCCTCGAGCGCAAAAGGCGCGAGCAGCGCCAATCCGAACGTGAAGCTGCCGTGAAGGTTTGCCCAGAGCGTCATCAGCGGCAAATAGGCCAGCGACGGGGCGCGCTGTTCCTCGGCGGCATCCACCACCGCGCTCGCCCACAGCACCATCAGGGGGAACACGAGGACATGAGGCCTCGCCAGCATATGCGGCGCCGTCAGCGCCATGGCCGCGCCGACCAGGATCATGACGGCGAGGTTGGGCAATCGCCTCAGCAGCAGACGGGTCAGCAGGTAGAACGTCAACGCCAGCGCAAGTGCGGCAAGCACGACCGGTCCGGCCCAGCCCGCCAACCTGAAGGCGAGGTAGTACAAGACTTCGGACAGCCACTCGCTCGTGATCCAGTGACCCCCGAGCATCGTGGACGAGAACGGATCTTGATGCGGGACGGCGCGATGATCGATGATCCACTGCCCCACCACGACATGCCAGTAAATGTCGTGGTCGATCAGCAGGCGGCCGTTATTGACCAGGAGATTGAGGTAGGCGGTCAGGGCAAAAACGAACGGCAGCCAGACCCGGAGAGCATTGAACCCGAGCTCACCTGACCCGAAGGCCGGGCTGGTCCCGAGCCCGCTGTTTCTGACAAGCATGTCTGCTCCCGAAAATGAGCGATGATAACCCGGTCCGGCAGGCCTGCACAATTAAAGGCCGTAAAATTGATTAATTCCCGGCCGGCTTCCACATCAGGAGAGCCGCCCTTCGGGCGCCCGGCTTCGGATTAACTGCTCGCGCCGTGCTGCGAATCCGGCATTTTACGGGGATCGTCTCCGATGGCCCGGATGCCCCGTCATTGAATGGCGCTTGCGCTCATTCCGAAATTGCGAAAAACTGATGCTTTTCGGGCCAGCGAGGCTCACCATGGATATTAAACCCATTGCGATCGGGGCGGCCGCATTTGCCGCGGCCTTTGTCGGCGCCGCATCATTCCTCGTCCTCAGCAGCCGAGGCTCGAAATGCGACTCGCTCGAGGTGATCAGCAACCTGAAAGGGCTTGCCCAAAAGCGCCTCGCCTGGCCGACCGACGTCGACTATCTGCTCAGAACCGGCGGCACGGCCGACGAACGCAACGTCATTCGTAAAAAAGTGTCTGACCGTACGCCGCTCGAGTTTGACATCGAGCTGCCTGACGGCAAAACGACTGCTGGGGCGACCTGCGTCGCGACACTCCATGTCCTGCAGAACGGCCGGCGCACCTTTCAGCTCGCGAGCGAGTACACGCTCAATCGCTCGATCGACGGGAGGACCGTTGTCTCCGCCAACTTCTATCCCAAGTGAGAGCCCGCCTGAAACGCCACTGAAGACCGGTCAGTGCGCATGGTCGCCGCGTGCTTTCCGCGCCGGCAAGCTCACGGCTTCGGCCGTTCGGCGTTCCCCTCGAGGCATGGGCTCACACCAGTACCAATAGTGCACCGCCTCTGGAATGTTCAGCGCCACGGCGCGCGCATTGCCCTCGCGATCCACCGCGTGCACGGTGAGACCACCGAGCAGCCCACCGCTCAGCGCCGCCAGGTCCGCGATCGCGTTCTCGACCGCATCTCCAACCGTTCTGCCGAACTCGAGCTGAGACACGACATGTCGGGCCGTTCCCGCGCGCATCGCCATTTCGCCGGTATGCGTGCATCCACACCAGCCATAACGGCTGTCGACGTAGAAGCCGGCCCCGGGAATGGGCGCATCGCCCAGCCGGCCCGGATGTTTCCACGGCCACCCCGAGGTGCTGCTGGCGCAGGAGATCCCCTGCCCGTCCGACACGACCATGACCACGGTATCGAATGCGTCGGCCGCCGGCGCGGCAGACCTCGCAACCAGATCCATCAGAGGCGCCGGGCCGTGACGCTTCAGACGCGGTTTGATGTTCTGTTCCCATCGTCCCTGTTGCGCCGGCGACAATGTCGTTTCGTCGGCGAGGCCGCAGTCGCGGGCAAATCGTTCCGCACCGCCGCCCACAAGAAGCGTATGCGGCCCCTTCTCCATCAATCGCCGCGCAATTCTGACCGGGAGGAAATTCGTGACGGCCGCCACGGCGCCGACGGCCCGGTCGTCGCCGTTCATGAACGAGGCGTCGAGCTCCGTCTGTCCGAGGAGGTTTGGAATTCCGCCATAGCCGACGGAATCGACTTGCTCATCCTGTTCGATTTTCCTGAGACATCCTTCGAGGACGTCGTGCCTGTGCATGCCCCCAACCAGCCGCTGGATCCATTCGTCGATCCCGTCGGCCGACACGGCATTGCACAGGATGAACTTCAAGCGGGCTCCCACCGGGCGTCGACGTTAGGCGGGATTGCGGGCCTCTCGCATGACCGGTACGCCCTGCCTCAATGCGTGAGCTCGACCTTCCGCATCTCGGTCACGCGTGCCAGGCAATATTCGCGGTACAGGTCGTTAAGAATTGCCCACATGATAAATCCCCATCGCTCGAAACTTAAATCCCCATCACTCGAAACGGTAACAGGTTGGTCCATCAACGTTTCAGCGTGATGTCGGCGTTGGGGGAAACGCGTTTCCGGACGGTTTCAAGTCCGTGGAATTAGGTCAGCATATCTGACTATTTAATGGTACGCGGCCTGGAAAGCGCCTTCCGTTTAAGGGTTGTTTATCTCGGACCTGCCGCCTCCGTCGCGGCGTCGGTCGAGAGCAAACGGAAGTTTGGTTTTGGCAACGCACGCTCTTGATCGGACAGAGCCTTGACGTGCTCGCGCGTCTGTTTCGCCTCGGCGATCAGAAGGCAGCGCCTCAGCTCCTCGCTGCAGCGCCTTGCCTGCGCGCGCATCTGGCACTTGTCGTCAGCGGAGCCCAAGGATTTGGCGAGACCACTCCACGTCGCTGCGAGCGACGTCTTGAGCTGCTCAATCTTGCGATCCAGATCGTCCAAACGCTGCTCCGCCAATCCCCTACGGATGCACGCTTCGAACGCAACTAGGCCAGATTCGCCCGCGCCGCGGAAGTCCGTAGGGGTACGGCCTCGCGCAAGCTTCGCCTGCGTCGCAGGCACGAGCCGCTTTATCGCGATGGCAGGACGCGCGGCAGCACACCGCATCGCTAGGGTCCTGGGGAGAGGCGCACCGCGATCGATCGACCGTGGCGGCGCCACCATCGACAGGCGGCCAACCCGCCTACGACACACCCAGCCTTACCCACGCGGCATGAAGAATGAGAAATACCGTCAAGGCCCCAAGAAGCCATCCCAGCCCGCCCACCGCCGGGCTGTCCTGAAATTCAAGATTGGGATCGTTTTCACGGCCGAAGGGGACCTCGGCCGCCCGCCTTTGCGAGTTACGGGTCTGTCCAGCTGCGCGTCGCAGGAGGCGACGGACGATCGTCTCCCGCTCGACAATGCCACTTCCTTCAGGATCAGCCGGCATCGTCAGCCCTGCTCGACTTTGCGAGGAGGTCGCCGCTGCATCATGGACATCAGGCGCGCCAAACGATTGACGCGGCGAATACTCTCGGTGAAGCGGACCGCCGGAGCGCGGTGTTGAATGCTGAAGACGAGCTTTCGAAGACGACTGAGCATGATGTCCTCCTCAAGTCATCGCGTGCATGAGGCTGTGTCCAAGGGCACAACCAGGAAACTAAGCTAGCGCGGCAGGCGCGGCGATCGGACATATCGCGTCAGGACCGGCGCGCTATGCGCGTTCGCCACGACCCTGACGCTGACAGCCTGCCGCTTTCCGGACCGCTGATCGGGCGCCAGATTGAAGCAAACCCGCGTACCGGCCTCGGGCGTGACGCCGGGCGAGAACGATTTGAGATGAAAGAAAACGTCGGTGCCACCGGAGTCCGGCCTGATGAAGCCGAATGCCCTGTCGCCGTGATATGTCTTGATTGTACCTTCCAGCATCTTGCAACCTTTCGATACGATCGCTGAACGGTGCGGTCGGAATTTCTCTCGGTTAGAATTGACCTGATCTCCGTCGATGTACTTGAGTCAGCCGATACCGGGGAAACGGACTCGGCATTTGAGCCCGGCAGGAAGCGCGTAGTTCGGATTTGGCATTTCAAGGCGAACGCCGATCGTCCCGCTGGCCGCGTCAAACACCTGATCGACGACCGTTACGAGGGCGTCGTACCTGCCTCCGACAGGGTCCTCGGGGTAGACTTCCGCCGACGCTCCCACACGAATCCTTCCGAATTGGCCGAGGGGAACATAAACCTCGACCAACAGCGGATTGATCTGCGAAACCGTCAGGAGATGCGCCTGGTCGAATGCATATTCGCCCGGGCCGAGCTTGCGCTCGACGACCACACCGTCGATTGGGCTGCGGATGGTACGAAGCTTCAACACTTCGTTGGCGCGCGCCAATTCGAGCCCCGAGATCGCAAGATTGACCTTGGCTTCCTCAACGTCCTGTTCGGCCACCCGCGCACTCGTCTCCGCTTCGTCGGCAACCGCCGCGGAAACCGAGTCGTTCCTGCGCAGCAGCTTGGATCGTTCGTCCTTCCGCCGCTGAAACTCGAGCTTGGCGACGCTCGAGCGGACCGTTGCCTCGTTTTCGGCCCGGGCCTTCGCCAGCGAAACCGCAGCCTGCTCCACTCCGGACTCCAGCCGGGCGACCACATCTCCTTTCTTGATGATGTCGCCGCGGTCAACCAGCATCTCGCTCAGGAGACCCGGCACGGACGTCCCGAGCTTGAGCACCATTTTCGGCTGGATCAGACAGTCGAATTGCCCCTGCGACTTCCTCTCCTGGGCATTGGCACATCCCGCTCCCGCGAGAATTGCAACGGCCAAAACCGCAAGAGCCCGTGCCCGGGGGCCGGGGCTGCGCTCAGACGCAACGATGCGTTTCATTCTCCTCTCCCCGAAAATGCAAGCACCCGGTCAAGCCGACGGTCCTGCTTCACGTTCTGGACTCGCACATATCCGTGTCGTCGTTCCGCCTGGAACTGCGCCAGCCAGCGCAGCGGCTGGTAGAGCCACGACGGAATTGGAACACCGCCGCCGACGAGCCTCGCTAGCAGACGCGTCACCCCTCCGGCGTGGATGACAAAGAGATCGTCCTGAAGTGAAACGATGGCCTCGCAGCTGCCGGGATCGCCCTGCCGGGCGCAGCGACCGAACAATTGGCGATCGACCCGCCGGGAGTCATGGTACTCGGTCAGGATCACATGCAGGCCGCCTCGCGCGGCGACGCCTGCGCCGAGACGGATATCGGTCCCGCGGCCCGCCATGTTCGTCGCAACCGTCACCCGCGCGGGCTCGCCGGCCGCCGCGACCACTTCGGCCTCATCCTTGTCCTGCTTCGCATTCAGCAGCGCGTGC
>Ga0102592_1002660_pt1 | contig 14994 bp, 14 predicted proteins | sample AraplaCol_mMF_r2_FD_76861 | JGI IMG/M metagenome (GOLD analysis project Ga0102592, IMG submission 76861) | Arabidopsis root microbial communities from North Carolina, USA - plate scrape MF_Col_mMF_r2 (SPADES assembly) (version 2) | ecosystem: Host-associated > Plants > Roots > Endosphere... | reverse complement strand
GACGGCCTCGTCCACATCAGCCAACTCGCGGCCAACCGCGTGCAGAAGACCTCCGACGTCGTCAAGGAAGGCGACAAGGTCAAGGTCAAGCTGCTCGGCTTCGACGACCGCGGCAAGACCCGCCTCTCGATGAAGGTGGTCGACCAGACCACCGGCGAGGACCTCGAGGGCAAGGGCGGCGAGGGCGAGAAAGCCCCGCGCGAAGCCGCCGGCGAGTAAACCGCTACACTGCAGAAAAACGAAAGGGCGGCCGAAAGGCCGCCCTTTTTGCTTGTCGCTCGCTCCGGGCGATCTGCGCCCCCTCTCCCGCTTGCGGGAGAGGTGAGGCACGTCACGCCGCGAGGTCGTAGCGGTCGAGGTTCATCACCTTGGTCCAGGCCTTGGCGAAGTCAGCCACGAACTTCTCCTTCGCATCCGAGGTCGCATAGACTTCGGCGTAGGCGCGAAGCTGCGAATGCGCGCCGAAGATCAGATCGACGCGCGTGCCGGTCCACTTCACCGCATTGGTCTTGCGGTCGCGGGCCTCGTAGCTGCCGTCAGCCACCGGGGTCCACTGCGTGCTCATGTCGAGCAGGTTGACGAAGAAGTCGTTGCTAAGGGTTCCCACCTTCGCGGTGAGGACGCCGTGCTTCGAACCGTTCGCGTTGGCACCGAGCACGCGCAGACCGCCGACCAGCGCAGTCATCTCGGGGCCGGTGAGCCTCAAGAGCTGGGCGCGGTCGACCAGGGCTTCTTCCTGCTGCATGAACTGATGCCGCTTGCCGATGAAGTTGCGGAAACCATCAGCGCGCGGCTCCAGCGGAGCAAAGGAGGCGGCGTCAGTTTGTTCCTGCGAGGCGTCCATGCGGCCCGGCGTGAAGCCGACCTTGACGTCGACGCCGGCATCCTTCGCCGCCTTCTCGACCGCGGCGGTGCCGCCGAGGACGATGAGATCGGCGAGCGAGACCTTCTTGGCACCGGACGATGCGTTGAAGTCCTTCTGGATCGCTTCGAGCTTGCCGAGCACCTTCGAGAGCTGGGCCGGCTCGTTCACCTCCCAGTCCTTCTGCGGGGCCAGGCGAATGCGCGCACCATTGGCGCCGCCGCGCTTGTCCGAGCCGCGGAACGTCGAGGCCGACGCCCAGGCGGTCGAGACCAGCTCAGACACCGACAGGCCCGATGCCAGGATCTTGGTCTTCAGCGCCGCGATATCCTGATCGCTGACCAGCTCGTGGTTCACGACCGGAATCGGATCCTGCCAGATCAGCGTCTCCTTCGGCACCAGCGGGCCGAGATAGCGCTGGATCGGGCCCATGTCGCGATGGGTGAGCTTGAACCAGGCGCGGGCAAAGGCGTCCGCGAACTGAGCCGGGTTCTCAAGGAAGCGCCGCGAGATCTTCTCATAGGCCGGATCGAAGCGCAGCGAGAGGTCGGTCGTCAGCATCGTCGGCCGGTGCTTCTTCGACTTGTCGAAGGCATCGGGAATGATCGCGTCGGCGTTCTTGGCCGTCCACTGCTGCGCGCCGCCCGGGCTCTTCGTGAGTTCCCATTCGAAGTTGAACAGGTTCTCGAAGAAGTTGTTGCTCCACTTCGTCGGCGTCGTCGTCCACGTCACCTCGAGACCGCTGGTAATGGCATCGCCCGAGTGGCCCGACGCGTGCTTGCTCTTCCAGCCGAGACCCTGATCTTCCAGCGCGCCCGCTTCCGGCTCCGGTCCGACCAGCGAGGGATCGCCCGCGCCGTGGGTCTTGCCGAAGCTGTGACCGCCGGCGATCAGCGCAACGGTTTCCTCGTCGTTCATCGCCATGCGCGCGAAGGTCTCGCGGATGTCCTTGGCCGCGGCGACCGGATCCGGCTTGCCGTTCGGGCCTTCCGGATTGACGTAGATGAGGCCCATCTGCACTGCGCCGAGCGGTTCGGCGAGTTCGCGTTCGCCGCTGTAGCGCTCGTCGCCGAGCCAGGTGCCTTCCGGACCCCAATAGAGCTCTTCCGGCTCCCAGACATCGACGCGGCCACCGGCGAAGCCGAAGGTTTTGAAGCCCATCGATTCCAACGCAACGTTGCCGGCGAGAACCATCAGGTCGGCCCAGGAGATTTTGCGGCCGTACTTCTGCTTGATCGGCCAGAGCAGACGGCGCGCCTTGTCGAGATTGGCATTGTCCGGCCAGCTATTGAGCGGAGCGAAACGCTGCTGGCCCGCGCCGGCGCCGCCGCGGCCGTCGGTGGTGCGGTAGGTGCCCGCGCTGTGCCAGGCCATGCGGATCATCAGGCCGCCATAATGACCGAAGTCGGCCGGCCACCATTCCTGCGAATCCGTCATCAGGGCGGTGAGGTCCTTGATCACCGCGTTGAGATCAAGCGACTTGAACTCCTTGGCGTAATCGAAGTCCTCGCCCAACGGATCGGACTTGTCGGAATTCTTATGCAGCATCTCGATGCTGAGCTGCGTCGGCCACCAGTCGCGGTTCGCCGGCACGCGTTTTCCACCCGAAAACGGGCACTTCGAAGTGTCGTCCATGAATACCTCCTCTGGTGGCGTCGAACTCGCGCCTTTGACCAGGTAGAACCACTCTAAGCGCCGCCTCCTATCAGGTAAAGTTGACTTTAATGATCGCTGCGATAGGATTTTCTGATGATGAACCTGACGCTGCGTCAGCTCCGGTATTTCGACGCGCTGGCGCGGCACGGCCATTTCGGCCGCGCGGCCGAGTCCTGCGCCATCTCGCAACCGGCCTTGTCGATGCAGATCAAGGGGTTGGAGGAGACGCTCGGTGGCCTGCTGCTGGAGCGCAGCGCCCGGCAGGTGGCGCTGACCCGGTTCGGCGAGGAGCTTGCCCAACGCGTCCGCGACATCCTGCGCTCGGTCGATGAGCTCGGCGATTTCGCCCGCGCCTCGCAGGACCGCTTCGCGGGCCGCCTGCGCATCGGCATGATCCCGACCATCGCGCCCTATCTCCTGCCCACCATCACCAAGAATCTCACGCGCATGCATCCGGAGCTCGACATCCGCGTGCGCGAGACCATGACGCCGCGACTGATACAGGAACTGGTGGAAGGACGGCTCGACACCGCCATCGTGGCGCTGCCTGTGTCCGAGCCCTCGCTGACAGAGGTCGCCCTGTTCGAGGAAAAATTCCTGCTGGTCCGGCCGGGTGCGGATGAGGGAACGCCGGCACCCTCGCGTGAGATGATGCGCGAGATGCGGCTGCTGCTGCTCGAGGAGGGCCACTGCTTCCGCGACCAAGCGCTGTCGTTCTGCAACATGCAGTCGGCGCCGCCGCGCGAGATGCTGGATGCCAACTCGCTGTCGACGCTGGTGCAGATGGTCAGCGCCGGCATCGGCGTGACGTTGATTCCGGAGATGGCGGTGCCGGTGGAGACGCGATCGGCCTCGGTCTCGCTCGCGCGTTTCCGCGACCCCGAGCCGTTCCGCACCATCGGCATGGTCTGGCGCAAGACCAGCCCCTTGGCGCGGCAGCTGCTGCAGATCTCCGAAGTGGTGTGCCTGTCGGCCGGCAAGGTGCGGGCGCGGCAATCCGTGCGCAGCCAAAGGGCTTAGCTTGTCGATGCCGCATCCCCTCATCCGCCCCGCGCGCGCAGACGAATACGATGAGGTCGGCCGGGTCTGGATGGAGAGCTGGGTCTCGACCGGCCTCGGCGAGGCCAGCGAGTTCCTGCTGGCAAACCTGCGCGCACGCATCCGGCACGAGATCGCGGACGGCTGGAGCCTGTTCGTTGCAGACGATCGCGGCACGATCGCCGCCATGCTGGCGCTGCATGTGCCAAAACTCTATCTCGACATGCTGTTCGTCGCGCCGGCCTATCAGGGCCAATCGCTCGGCCGGCAATTGCTCGCCTTCACCCGTACGCAAATGCCGGATGAGATGCACCTGCGCTGCGTCCGCGAGAACGAAAAGGCCTGGCGCTGGTACGAGCGAGAAGGTTTCGTGTTCGAGAAGGAAGAGCTCGAGCCGTCGAACGGGTTCATGATGAAGTACTATCGGTGGAAGCGGCAACGGCCGGCCGGATAGGCAGCAATACGCGGGTGCAGCTTGCGGTTGTCACCGTCCTAATCTAGGGTGGCGTGATCGATATTCTCCCGCTGTTGATGCCCTGGAATCCATGATTCGATTTGCTGCTTCCGCGATCGTTTTGCTGTCTTCTCTAGCTCTGGCAGCAGCTCAAACTCCTCCTGCAACCACCGCGCCACCCGCGCCTTCCTCAAAGCCGACCGTCAAGAAAGCGGCGACGAAGCCGAAAGCTGCGGCAGTCAAACCAGCCGAGCAGATGAGCAGCGGTCCGTGCCGTCTCGGTGTAATCTCGGTAATCGGCGAGCATTACTCCGTACAGAAGTTCGGCGTGACAATCTTCGAGGCGGAAGCAAAGGAGGTCCCGATCGACTGGGGCCTAGACGATCTCGTTTTCGCGCGCGTGCGCGCGGCAACGAACAACGATCCCTCGATACGCAGGATCGCTTATCCCAAGGGCGCCTTCGATCCCTTCTATCATGCGAAGGCGATCTTCATCCCGGACCCCAAAGAGACTCTGCCGGTGATCGTGAAGGGGTTCACCATGAATGCGAATTGCGATCGCTATCTCGTCGCAACCACTTTCAAGACGAAGCTGCCGAACTCGAACATGACGTTGAACGGTATCGGCACCTACAACCAGGGGCTTGGCAGCTTGATTCGGCACTCACACCTCTTCGCCAATGTTGCGATCACGCTGATTGACGGCCGCAGCTACGAACAGATCAAGCGCCCCCTTACGGACATCGGCGCGAACCTCGCCACAAGTATGCGTCTGTTTGAAGACCCGATCACGAAGCTCGACAATTCGCTGTTCCCAGATCCGCCCGAGACAGCTTCGACCAACGCGGCGTTGCGCGAGAGAACGCGTGCGCTCGTCGTAGAAAGGCTCGACCGGAGCCTCCCCGGCTATCTAAAGAAGGAGTAAGCGCCTTTGCCGACACGACGCGCCAAAGAATCAAGTTTGGCTGCGTCCGCGAACACAGCCGCATTCAGCATCATCGCCCGGCTGCTTGTCACTACGATCATCCTGTGGTGTTTTTCAATTCAGGCGCGGGCACAAGCCCAACCGGAGACGGCACAACCAACCGTCAAACAAGCCAATGGCAAGCTAACCACGCGGCGTGAAGCGACGGGCAAGCCCGCTCCCGTGGCCGGCGGCTCATGCGACTTCGGTGTCGTCGTCACCACCGGCGATGAGTTCACCGTGCAGACGACCGGCCTGACCATATTTCAGAACAAGAAGACGGTGGTCCCGATCCCAGGCTGGGGACTGAGTGATCTGATCTTCGCGCGGACTCGCGCCGCGATCCCTGCCGGCATGTCCGTCCTGAGAATTCCCTACAACCCGGCGAAATTTCCTCCCCGCGATGAGTCCAAGGATACATTGAAGGACAGGTTGTTCCGCGATCCCAACGCGGAGCTGGCCGAATACATGCGCCAGGTCGCGAAAGGAACGAATTGCCGGCACTATATCCAGATCCTCAACTCAATCAGCCCTATCGGGTCATCCAACTACACGGTCCGCGGCTTCGGCATCCTCAACCAGGATGTGGTGCTCGGGCGTCGCATCTTTCTCCACGCCCTGGCGTTTATCCGCATCTTTGACGGGCGCGACTTTGCCATCGTCAGACAGAGCTCTGCGCTGATCAACCTGGATCATTCGCTGGCAGTGCAGAGGATTTTGGGCAAGCTCGTCGGCGGCCCTTATCGCGAGTTGCCCGCAGAATCGTTTCCAGCGCGCCCTGAAGATGCCGCCGACAATCCCGCACTGCGCGACGGCGTGCGCGCCATGCTGGCGGCAAGCCTCGACAAGACGCTGCCGCTTTTGCTTGGACGTCGACCTGCAACGCGCCAAAGCGACACCGAACAACATTGACCCACATGTCGTTTACGCTGGTCGGCATCTACCCAGACCTGGTGCGTTGCGAATGCGCTGCAAACGCGTCATGAATTGTGCGCTGTTTGCTTGCCGCCGATGAAAGGGTTCCGCGCCATGATCAAGCTCTATTGGTCGCCCCGCTCGCGCTCCTTCACGACGCTCTGGCTGATGGAGGAGAGCGGCCTGCCCTATGAGCGCGTGCTGACCGACATCTCGACCGGCGCGCAGAAGGCGCCGGACTTTCTGAAAATCAACCCGATGGGCAAGGTGCCGGCGCTCACCGACGGCGACGTCGCGCTCGGCGAAGCCGCCGCGATCTGCGCCTACATCGCCGACCGCTATCCCGAGACCAGGCTCGCGCCCGCGGTGACCGACCCGCGCCGCGCGCGCTACCTGCAATGGCTGTTCTTCTCGCCAGGCTGCATCGAGCCCGCCATCATCCAGATCTTCACCAAGATCGAGATCCCGACCTCCACTGCGGCCTGGGGCAGCGCGACGCAGGTGTTCGACGTGCTGGAAGCGGCGCTCGCCAAGGGGCCATGGATTCTCGGCGAGGAATTTTCCGCCGCCGATATCACGATCGGCTCGGGCCTGAATTTCGCGGTGCGCCAGTTCAAGATGGTGCCGACGCGTCCCGCCTTCGACGCCTATCTGGCGCGCTGCACCGCGCGGCCGGCGTTCCAGCGCGCGGAGAAGATCGCGGCGGGGTGAGACGGCGCGCTTACAATTTGATCTTGAGGACGGCGAGCCCGGACTGCTGAAGCAGTCCGGAGGATGTCGCGGCAACGCCGTAGCGAATGCCGAGATCAAACCCCTTGCCGTCGGCCGCGACGAGGCCAAGCGCGGTCGAGTAGATCCAGGGCGACAATGCCAGGCCGTTGGTGACGAAATGATCGCCGCCGCCCGCAAACGCCGACCTGACCTGCAGTCCCTGGTTCAACGTGTTGTAGCCGACGCCGACCTCGCCAGTGAGGTGGACCTGCTTCGTGATCTGGTACGCGCTCTTCAGCGCCGCCGTCACTGCGAGTTCGCGATAGGTTTGCGCATCCACGTTGAGGCTGAAACCGCCCGCGCCGCCTTCCTGATAGACGGGCGAGCGAACCTGCCCATAATCCAGCCGCAGCGACGGCGCGACGGTAAGGCCCGGCTCGACCGGGATCAGCTTGCGGACGCCAGCTCCAAAGTGACCGCTGTAGGAGCGATAGCCTGCGCCGGCCGTGCCGTTGATGAAGGTGAGCGAGCGGCTCTCGCCATTGTCGTTCAGTGCGCCGTCGAGCTGGCCGTCGATTTGAACGCCATGGCCGAGGGCATAGGCGCCGTAGAGACCCGCCTGATAGGAGTCGATCGCGAGCCGGTTCGGCACAGCGTTGTCGCTGCCGGTGATGGCCTGATGCGAATAGGCGAACACGCCGCCGAGCATCGCGCGCGGGGAGATCGTAGCGTCTGCACCCGCCGCGATGCCGCCGCCGGACGCGTTATAGCCGGGGACGCCATCGACGCTGCCCTGCCGAATGCTGCCGCCGAGCGGCTTCATCCAAAGATTCCGCTCAGGCATGATGCCCGTGTTCAGCCCAAGCACATCGTCCAGCCGACCCGTCATCGCCTGCTGGAACACGCGCTGCGTGGCGTAAGTCGCCTGCGACGCCGCGCCGGTGAGAACAGGCAAAGTCTGATTGACGGCATTGACGAGACCGGAGCCGCTGAGATTGTCGAGCGCCGTGAAACCGCTGGCCATGCCGCCGGTCCAGCCGAGCGAGGTCGCCGACAGGCGATAGAGCATCTCGGCCGCTCCCAGGCCCGCGCGGCTATTCTGCGCCTGAAGCGTCTCGGCATAAGGGCGTACCACGGAGAGAGTGGCAACGCCGCCGGTCGGATTGCCCGAGAGGTCATAGGTGCTGACGAGCATCTGCGCCCCCGAGGCGTCGCCGCTGGCTGCGCCGTAAAGACTGGCGAGCGTGCCCTTCGAGAGCGTATTGAAGAGGACATTGCCCTCCGGGGTCACCGAGCCCAGCAGTGTGAAGTTCGCGGCACTGCTGCCGGCGGGTGCGACGCCCGCACCCCAAAAATATCCGTTCTGGTAGTTCGTGATGACGAAGCGGCCTGGGGCCGACATACCGAACAAGGAGTTGCTGGCGATCCGCCATGGCGTGCCTGCCGTCCACGCCCATTGCGGGACGGAGTTGGCGGGAACGGGCTGCGAAGCGGGCGGCGTGAAGGTCGCGGGGTCGTAAGGTAGCATGTAGGCCCAATGCGTCACGAGCACGCTGTCGCCCGTAATCATCTGCATCTCCATCGACGTCACGCCGCCAACGGTCCTCATTTGGCCAAGCCCAACCGTCACCACGCCGCCGGATGTCGGCGTGAACTGCATCGTGATCTGGCCGGCGGTCGTGACAAACCCCTGGATGGTGGAGGTATCGGTCAGCAGCGCGGGCCCGATCTTGAGTTGCGCCACGCTCGTTCCGGTGAACGAGCCGTTGGTTGCGGTCGCGAGCGACCACAGGGTCTGATCGCCGATCGGGATCGGATTGGAGAAGCCGGTCTTCGGCGATGCATAGGCCAGCAGCTGCGCCGTCGGGACGTACCAGTTTGTGTTGGAGAGGGTGGTGTCCCAGATCGTCGCCTGTGCCAGCGCATGCGAACCGCCGCACAGCAGCATCGCGCCGGCAACGGACGCCAGCGCGCTCGCGCGACACATCGCATGCACCTTCGACACGATCACTCCTTCCGAACCGCAGAGGGTACGGCTCTACGGGGTCACCGGGAAGCAGCAAGCACAACGATAGGGTGGGGTCAGCCCCATGATCGTGGGGCAGGAGGAAACGTCGCGCTGCGATCGCCGAGAGTTGGGGGGCACGGCGCGCAAAGAGCGCGCCTTCGCCCACCTTGCGGAATCCCCGGCTATTCCGAGGCCTTCAAATCGTCCGGCCGCGGCATCAGGACGATGTTGTAACCGGAATCGACATAGTGGATCTCGCCGGTCACACCGCCGGACAGATCCGACAGCAGATACAGCGCCGAGCCGCCGAGTTCGTCGAGCGTGACGCCGCGGCGGAGCGGCGAATGCTTCTGCATGTAGGCAAACATCGCGCGCGCCTCGCCGATGCCGGAGCCGGCGAGCGTGCGGATCGGACCTGCGGAGATCGCGTTGACGCGGATGCCGCGCGGTCCGAAATCCGAGGCAAGATAGCGCACCGAGGCTTCCAGCGCAGCCTTGGCGACGCCCATCACGTTGTAGTTCGGCATCGCGCGCTCCGAAGCGCCGAAGGTCAGCGTGATCATGCTGCCGCCCTCATTCATCAGCTCGGCGGCGCGCTTTGCGACTTCCGTGAAGGAGAAGCAGGAGATCACCAGGGTGCGCGAAAAGTTCTCGCGGCTGGTATCGGCGTAGCGGCCCTTCAGCTCGTTCTTGTCGGCAAAGCCGATCGCGTGGATGACGAAATCGAGCTTGCCCCACTTTTCGCGCAGCACATCGAAGGTCGTATCGACGCTGGCGATGTCCTCGACGTCGCACGGCAGCACCAATTCCACACCGAGCTGCTCCGCCAGCGGCTTGACGCGCTTGCCGAGGGCTTCGCCCTGGAAGGTGAAGGCGAGCTCGGCGCCGTGGGCATGCAACGTCTTCGCCATGCCCCAGGCGATCGAATGATCATTGGCGATGCCCATGATCAGACCGCGCTTGCCTTTCATCAACAATGTCATGTGGAGAATTCCGTCAAGCAGAAGGATCTGGCTTCGACCTCTATGGTTCCACCGAACAGGCAGACCATGAGAATTTCCGTATCGGCCGTGAATTCCATGCGCAACAGGTCTATGTTCCCGCTGGCCCGGTTCTTGAGAAGCCGCGCAACGTCGCCACTCATGACAAAGCGAGCTACGCCCGTGCCGGTGCAACGATATCGTCGGCGCATCGCGGACCTGTCATCGTTCGGATAGAGATCGACGACAAGCGTGAATTCCGGCTCGTTCGCTTCCAATTCCGAGAACCGCAGATCGACGAGAACTCCGTCGTGCCAGTTTATCTCGTCTGGCCCGTTCCCGGGTTCGGCAGAGCCCAACTCACACATCCAGCCGGCTGAACACCAGCGTGGCGTTGGTGCCGCCGAAGCCGAAGGAGTTCGACAGCACGGTGCCGATCTTGACGTTGTCGATGCGCTTGCGGACGATCGGCATGTCGGCGAACACAGGATCGAGCTCCTGGATGTGCGCGCTCTCGCAGATGAAGCCGTTGTTCATCATCAGCAGCGAGTAGATCGCCTCCTGCACGCCGGTGGCTCCGAGCGAGTGGCCGGTCAGCGCCTTGGTCGCCGAGATCGGCGGGCATTTCTCGCCGGCGCCGAACACGCGGCGGAGCGCGTCGATCTCCGGGGGATCGCCGGCCGGAGTCGAGGTCGCGTGGGGGTTGATGTAGTCCACCTTGGTCTTCACCGTCGACATCGCCATGCGCATGCAGCGCTCGGCGCCTTCGCCCGATGGCGCGACCATGTCGTAGCCGTCCGAGGTCGCGCCGTAGCCGACGATCTCGCCGTAAATGCGGGCGCCGCGCGCCTTGGCATGTTCGAGCTCTTCCAGCACCAGCACGCCGGCGCCGCCGGCGATGACGAAGCCGTCGCGGTTGACGTCGTAGGGACGCGAGGCCGTGGCGGGCGTGTCGTTGTACTTCGAGGACATCGCGCCCATGGCGTCGAACAGAACCGACAGCGACCAGTCCAATTCCTCGCAGCCGCCGGCGAAGATGACGTCCTGCTTGCCGATCTGGATCGTCTCATAGGCATTGCCGACGCAATGATTCGACGTCGCGCAGGCCGAGGAGATCGAGTAGTTCACGCCCTTGATCTTGAACCAGGTCGCAAGCGTCGCGGAGGCCGTCGACGACATCGCCTTCGGCACTGCAAACGGTCCGACGCGCTTCGGTCCCTTGGTGCGGGTGATGTCGGCGGCTTCGACGATGGTGCGCGCGGAGGGGCCGCCGGAGCCCATGATGATGCCGGTGCGAATGTTGGAGACTTCGTCAGGCGACAGACCGGAGTCCTGGATCGCCTGCTCCATCGCGATATGGTTCCACGCCGCGCCCTGACCGAGGAAACGCATGGCACGGCGGTCGACCACTGTCGAAGGATCGAGCGACGGCGCGCCTTGCACCTGCGAACGAAAGCCGAGTTCGGCATATTTTTCAGCCCGAGAAATGCCCGACTTCGCCTCGTGAAGGCTCGCAAGCACTTCCTGGGTGTTGTTTCCGATCGACGAGACAATGCCCATCCCGGTGACCACAACCCGCCTCATGACAGCCTCGCCCTGCTCGTTGTCTTCTTGCTCGTTTTCTTCGTGGTGATGCGCGTTAGCCCAGGCTCGTGCCCTGCTTGAACAGGCCGACCTTCAGGTCCTTCGCGCGATAAATAATCTGCTCATCGACCGAAAGCCACCCGTCGGCAATACCGAGCACCAGCTTAGAACGCATCACGCGCTTGATATCGACGTTGTACACAACCTTGCGCGCCTCCGGCAGCACCTGGCCGCTGAACTTTAATTCGTTCAGACCGAGCGCGCGGCCACGACCTTCGCCCCCGGTCCAGCCCAGGTAAAAGCCGACCATTTGCCACAGCGCGTCGAGGCCGAGGCAGCCGGGCATCACGGGATCGTTCTTGAAGTGGCAGCCGAAGAACCAGAGGTCGGGTTTCACGTCGAGCTCGGCGCGCACCACGCCCTTGCCAAACTCCCCGCCGGTCTCGTTGATCTCCGTGATGCGATCGAACATCAGCATCGGCGGCAACGGCAGCTGGGCATTGCCCGGACCGAACATTTCGCCGCGGGCACAGGCCAGCAGATCTTCGTATTCGTAACCGTTGCGCCTGTTCAGCATGCACGAGCCTCTGTTTGAATTCCGATTGAGCGGCGTTTCTTGGCGAAAATGGGCCCCGTCTCGGTCGGAGAGCAACGCCAATTGCCATAGTCCGGCGCGGCTCCCGCATGCCCCGGATGGACTGCCGACCGGGCCTCCATGCCCGGCTGCGCCGAAATCGGCTAAGCGGAACCGCGCGCTCTCTAACACAGGCCATTCGGGTGGCAAAGCGCATCCATGAAGGTAAAATGACGGGATCCCGGCGCGGTTCCAAGCCTGACCAAACCTCCAAGGCTGATTAGAACCTCTCTAGTTGCGAGAAACTTGCATCTGCATCTTTCCCTCCTTATATTGCAAAGACATATTGTTCACGCGTGCCGAAATCTGGAAATGAGCGAGAATACCGCGCCACATCACGACGACGACGTTCACGCCGCGGCCCTGCTGTCGGGCCGCCAGCCGGCTTTGACCGGCTGCCCCTGGCACGACGTCAACGAAATGCTCCAGTCCGCCGGCCTCCGTCCGACGCGCCAGCGCATGGCCCTCGGCTGGTTGCTGTTCGGCAAGGGTGCACGTCACCTCACGGCTGAAATGCTGTACGAGGAAGCGACCCTGGCCAAGGTTCCGGTGTCGCTTGCGACCGTCTACAACACGCTGAACCAGCTCACCGATGCCGGCCTGCTCCGCCAGGTCAGCGTGGACGGCACCAAGACCTATTTCGACACCAACGTCACCACTCACCACCACTACTACCTCGAGAACAGCCATGAGCTGGTCGACATCGAGGATCCGCATCTTGCGTTGTCCAAGATGCCCGAGGTGCCCGAGGGTTACGAGATCGCGCGCATCGACATGGTCGTGCGCCTGCGCAAGAAGCGCTGAGATCAATCCAAAACTGCTGAATTCGTCGTCAAGGCCGGGCTTGTCCCGGCCATCCACGTTTTTGGGCTGAACGTGGAAGTCCATGGATGCCCGGGACAAGCCCGGGCATGACGGTGGAGCGGCAGCTCGCCACGCCCTCGAGTGTCAATTCACCTGCTCGTCCGAGTACACGCCCCAGAGGCGCTCCTGCTGGATCCAGCCGTCGAAGCCGTTGCCGGTGACACGGCACCAGTTTGCAGTGCACTTCTTGACCTGTGTGACGACGCCGGCCTGGAGCTTTGCAGCAACCGCACTGTCGGGGTCAGCCCGGTCATAGATCGGGGCGAGTTCGTCCTTGTGCTTCATGGTGACGACCGCGGTGCGGCGGCCCGACAGCAGCGAGTGATAGACCCAGCCCTCTGCGCCCTCGGAATCGCGCACCCGGCGCCAGTTCTCGAACTCGGCGGTGATTTCGACCGGCAGGCCGGCACGGGTGTAGACCCAGGCGACATCATTGTCCTTGGTCGGGCCGGCACGGACGTTGACGTGATCCGACTTGAGGCTGACGTAGCGCGGCACCGGCAGGCCGCTGGCGGTCTGCGGGGTGTTGTCCTTGGCCGAATGCGAGGGGCCGACCGAGGCGCTCCACCAGGTGCAGACAAGCGCCATCACCGAACAAAAACGCCCCAACGCCATCAACCCGTCTCCTGTCGAGGACCCGGCCTCGCCGGACCCTCACCCCAAATTTCCAAATCCTGCCGCGTACGTTCCGACCCGCCCCACGCGGGTGTTCCCCAAGCCTGGCCCGTGGTTCTTGTCTTGGCCCGGCCTTCTGCTAGAGAGGACGGGCACTTGAACAACCAGTTTGCCCCGATTTTCCGGCCGGAAATCTCGGGAGAGCTTGAAGGAAACGCCGGGGACGGACACGGCAAGGGCAGTGTCGAACAACCGGGTTAATGAGGCCTCAACGACCAGCCTTTGGCGACAGGGGCGGCCTGCGACGCCTCATGAGAGCAGGACATGTCGGTGAAGAAAAAGCCCCTCGTCGTGGTGACGCGCAAGCTGCCGGATTCCATCGAGACGCGGATGCGCGAATTGTTCGACGCGCGGATCAATCTCGATGACACGCCGATGTCCACTGAACAGCTCGCCGAAGCCGCGCGCACCGCCGACGTGCTGGTTCCCACGGTCACCGACCACATCAGTGCCGACATCGTCAACCAGCCCGACTGCAAGCTGCGGCTGATCGCCAATTTCGGCAACGGCGTCGACAATATCGACGTCGAGGCCGCGCATGCCCGCGGCATTACCGTCACCAACACGCCGAAGGTCCTGACCGAGGACACCGCCGACATGACCATGGCGCTGATTCTCGCCGTGCCCAGGCGAATGATCGAAGGCGCCTCGATCCTGACTGAGGGAAAGCCCTGGCCGGGCTGGTCGCCGACCTGGATGCTGGGCCACCGCATCGGCGGAAAACGGCTCGGCATCATCGGCATGGGCCGCATCGGCCAGGCGGTCGCACGCCGCGCCCGCGCCTTCGGCCTGCAGATCCACTATCACAACCGCCGTCCCGTGGCCCCGAAGATCGCCGAAGAACTCGGCGCGACCTATTGGGAAAGCCTCGACCAGATGCTGGCGCGGATGGACATCATCTCGGTGAATTGTCCGCACACGCCGGCGACCTATCATCTGCTCTCGGCACGGCGGCTGAAGCTGATCCGGAAAGACGCCTACATCGTCAACACCGCGCGCGGCGAGGTCACCGACGAGGACACGCTGATCAAGCTGATCGAAGGCGGCGAGATCGCCGGCGCCGGCCTCGACGTCTACGAGCACGAGCCAGCGGTCAACCCGAAGCTGGTGCGGCTCGCCAAGGCCGGCAAGGTGACGCTGATGCCGCACATGGGCTCGGCCACGATCGAAGGCCGCGTCGAGATGGGCGAGAAGGTGATCATCAACATCCGCACCTTCCTCGACGCCCACAAGCCGCCGGATCGCGTGCTGCCGAGCATGCTCTGAGAGCTTATTTGGTTCGCGCTTCGCGCTTGCGCCAGTCGGTGACGAAATCGATGAAGGCGCGCAGCGCCGGCGGCGTTTGTCGCCGGCTCGGGTAATACAGGAACGGGCCGGGAAACGGCTCGCACCAATCTTCCATCAGTCTGATCAACGCACCGGATTTCAGGGCGTCGCCGACATAGCCGTCGAGCGTCGCCCAGATGCCGACGCCATCGAGCGCGGCGCGCATCGCAAGGTTCATGTTGGTTGAGATCAGCTTTGCGGGCGGATCAACCTTCACGACCTGACCGGACTTCTCGAACTCGAGATCGTGCATGACGCCGCTCGAATAGCGCGCGCGGATGCAATCATGCTCGAGCAGATCCTTCGGATGTTTCGGCCGGCCG
>Ga0102592_1002654_pt1 | contig 15013 bp, 21 predicted proteins | sample AraplaCol_mMF_r2_FD_76861 | JGI IMG/M metagenome (GOLD analysis project Ga0102592, IMG submission 76861) | Arabidopsis root microbial communities from North Carolina, USA - plate scrape MF_Col_mMF_r2 (SPADES assembly) (version 2) | ecosystem: Host-associated > Plants > Roots > Endosphere... | reverse complement strand
GGTACTTGGCGATTTCCTCGGCGGTGTTGTCCTGCGCCAGCGCGGGGCCGGACAGCGTCGCGGTGACGGCGGCCGCCACGGCGCCCAGCGCCACCAGCGCGGGGGCCACGGTGCGGCGCAGACGGCGGATGTTGCGCACGGTAACCATTGGGGGATTCTCCTCGCCATCGCGCCGCATGGCTGGCGGACGGACGGCCTTCTTGTGCGGGTCCGGCGGCTCGTTGCCGGACGGCTTGTCAGTGAACCCGGGCGGCCCGCGACGATCCGCAGCGCCTGCCCCGATCCATCACGGCTTGATGTAGGCGTAGCCTTCGTCGAACTGCAGGCGCGCGATTTCCACCACGCCCGCCGGCACCACCTTGGCGTCCATCAGCAGGCTTTGCTCGGAAATCCGGCGCGCCGTCAGCGTGTTGCGGCAGGCGCGAAACTCCACGCCCGACGACGTCAGCGCCGCCACGGCGGCCTCGAACGTGTTGCCGCGCGCATCCTTGGCGCCTTCCACCAGGAAGTCCACGCCATAGCCGAACGCCACGACCACGATCCTGGTGTCGGGCGCGCCGTTCAGGTGGTTGCGCAGGTTCGACATGGCGCGCACGGCCTGGTCGATACCGTCAGACAGCTGGTACACGACCTTGACGCGGCCCTTGCCCGACGAAGCTGCGGGGGCCTGCTGGGCTCCGGCCTTGGCCGACAGCCCGATGGCGGCCAGGGCCGCCGTGGCACGAATGAATGCTCGACGCATGCTGCTTCTCCTTCGCCCGTATCAGGCCAGTTTCAGGCCATCAGGCGATGGTGGCTTCGTCGGTGCGCTTGTCGCCGCGGTTGTCGACCCAGGTCACCGTGACCTTGTCGCCCTTGGCGCCGCCCTTGAACTTGAAGTTCAGGAACGGGTCCTTGGACACGGCCGCGCCGAACTGCGCGTGGAACACTTCCTTGCCCTTGCACGATGCCACCACGGTCTGGATATGCCAGGCCGGAATGGTCTTGCCGGCCGAATCCTTGCGCTGGCCGGTTTCCATGTCGTGCTTCATCAGAATCTTGACGTCTACGACGCCGCCGTTTTCAGTGGCGCGAACGCGCATCGGGTCTGCCATGTGCTTCTCCTGTCAGCAGTTATCTGGAAATCTGGTCTCGAACGGTGCAACGGTCCAGCGGCGTTCAGCCGCCGCAACCGCCCAGCGTGACCTTGATTTCCTTCGATGCCACGTACCACTTGCCGCCGGCCTTGACCGCGGCATGGACGACCGACGTCTGGCCCATCTTCACGCGCGTGGATACGAACGGCTCGGTGCCGGCCGGGATCGTGAAATCGGCCGCCAGCGTGTTCGGGTTCTTTTCCACCAGGATCGCGATCTGCTCGGTGTCCGGGATGTTGCTGGTCACCGCCACCGGCACCACGGCGCCGTTCTCGGCGATGTCCGGGGCGTTGAAGGTGATGGCGCTGCTCTTCTCGGTGCCGCTGCCGCCCAGGGCCTTGATCACGTCAGCCACGCTCTTGCCGTCAAAGGCGGTCTTGTTCCATTCCGCGGCCTGTGCCTCGCTGATCAGGCCAGTGGCGGCCATCAGCGACAGTACGGCGGTCATCCGCAGTACATCTCGTCGTTTTGCGTTCATCTTGCTGTGTTCCGTACTACCCGGTTTCCTGTCGACCCCTGCCGTGCCGGTGCGTCGCCGGCCCATGCATGCATTATGCGAATACGTTAAACGTGGCGGGCTGCCGGCACTGCCAGCCGCCCGCCCAGGCGAGAGCCCTGGATTACTTGGCCGGTGCGCCGGCCAGAACCCACTCCACCACGGTCTTGATATCGGCGTCGCTCACGGCGGCGTTGGCCGGCATCGGCACCGGGCCCCAGACGCCCGAACCGCCGTTCTTCACCTTGGCCGACAACTTGGTCAGGGCGTCCTTGTCGCCCTTGTACTTGGCGGCCACGTCCTTGAAGGCCGGGCCAACCAGCTTCTTGTCCACCTGATGGCAGCCCATGCAGGCGTTCTTGTTGGCGATGGCCTGGGCCTTGGCGGCGTCGACGGCGGCGTGCGCGGACGCGGCGGCGGCCAGCAGCGCGGCGGCGATGACAAACTGCTTCATGTGTTGTGCTCCAAACTGTATGAGAGCCGTGGGGACGGCAAATGCCCGCGCTCGGATTGCTCCACGGCGCGGCGCGCGCTGGCCGCCGTTGGGGCGGGCTTCTCAGGAGCGCCCTGCGGTGATCGTTGAGGGCTCCCGGGCATATGCGGCCAGTCCGCTATTTTGCCTGAAGTCAAGGCGCGTATACGGATGCGACAGTGATAACCATATGCGCAAAACGGGTGGGAAATGTCGCCCTATTGCGGGTTAACCCGTGGACTGGCTGGCGCTTGCGCCACAGTTGGCCGCTATCGGCGTGCCAGTGCCCGGCCCGGCCAGAGCCGGTTGCCGAATACGTTCAGCAGCAGGCCGGCCATGACCACCACGGCGCCGGTCCATTGCGCGGCCGCCAGGTCCTCGCCCAGCAGCAGGTGGGCCGACAGCAGGCCCACCACCGGTACCAGCAGCGTCAGCGGCGCCACCTTGCTGGCCGGGTAGCGCGTCAGCAGGCGGCCCCACATCGTGTAGCCGAACAGTGTGGCGGCAAAGGCCAGGTAGGCGACAGCGAATACGGCGTTGCCCGAGACATGGGCCAGCGCATCGGCGATGCGGGCCGGCCCTTCGAACCAGAGCGACAGCAGCGCAAACGGCACGATGGGAATCAGCGCGCCCCACACCACCAGCCCCAGCAGGTCTACCGGGCCGATCTTCTTGCTGACGATATTGCCCGTGGCCCAGCACAGTGCCGCGCACAGCGTCAGCAGGAAGCCCGCCACCGTCATGCCGCCGGGGCCGTGCGCGGCGGCGCTGCCGATCAGTGCCAGCCCGCCGGCGGCAATCGCCATGCCGGCCAGGTTGTGCCAGCGCACCGGCTCGCCAAGCCACAGCGCGGCAATGGCCACGGTGAAGAACACCTGCGACTGCAGCACCAGCGACGCCAGCCCTGCCGGCATGCCCACGGCCATGGCATAGAACAGGAACGCGAACTGCCCCAGGCTGATCGACGCGCCATAGGCCACCAGCATGCGCAACGGAATGCGCGGGCGCGGAATGAAGAAGATGGCCGGGAACACCACCAGGCTGAAGCGCAGCGTGCCCAGCAGCATCGGGGGCACCCCGGACAGGCCTACCTTGATGACGACGAAATTGACACCCCAGACCACGATGATGGCGAGGGCGAGCAGACGGTCTTTGGCTTGCATGATCGTTGAGAGAAGGCCGCGTCCTGGTTGTGGCCAGACAGAGGGCATGGACGTTCGGCACGGCTAGCGTAGCAGCCTGCGCCGGCTACGCATTGCATGATCCTGCGGTTTTTGATTGTGGCTCTCGCGCCACACCGCACGGGTGGGCCCCGGCTACCCCAGCATGTCGGCCCAGATGCTGTGGGCCCAGGCCAGGCCGTACTGGCCTTCCAGCGCGCTCGGCGCCTCGGACAGCCCGCCGGACCCTGGCACCGTCAGCATCGTCCGCTCGGCGGGATCGTAGCGATGCACGCTGGCGATGTGGACGGCCTCGGTCGACGACGTAAAGCTGTAGCAGGTATTGGTATAGAGCGGCGACGGATCGGGGGCCCGTCCGGCCAGCAACTGCAGGATGGCGGCGGCGGCCACCTTGCCGTGCTGGTTTGCCATGGTGCCGGACTTGGGCATCAGCGGCGCAATCTGGACGGCATCGCCCAGCACATGTACGTCCGGCGCCACCCGCGACGCCATCGTCAGGAAATCCACCTCGCACCAGCGGCCGTTGGCCGTGGCAAGTCCGGCAGCAACCGCAATGGCGCCGGCCCGTTGCGGCGGCAGCGGGTTCACCACGTCCACGCGCTCGTCATCCTGCACATCGAAGCGGATGGTACGGGTGGCCGGGTCGATGCCCACCGTCTCGTGCTGGGGCCGGTACTCGATCATGCCCGCATAGCGGGTCTGCCAGACCTGGCGGAACAGCGCGCCCTTCGATGTGATATCGGGATTGGCGTCGAATACCAGCACCTTGCTGCGCGGCTTGTGCTGCTTCAGGTAGTCGGCCACCAGGCACGCGCGCTCGTACGGCCCAGGCGGGCAGCGGTATGGCGCCAGCGGAATCGTGATGGCAAACGTGCCGCCGTCGCGCATGGCGGCCAGTTGCCGCCGCAGGATATCGGTCTGCGGGCCAGCCTTCCACGCATGGACGATCTGGTCGCCACCGGGCGCCAACAGCCCATCGATTGCGCCAGTCTGCATTTCCACGCCCGGCGACAGCACCAGCCGGTCATAGGGCAGCGTCGCGCCGCCGGCCAGCCGCACCGTGCGTTTGCCGAGGTCGATGGTTGTGGCCGTATCGCGCACGTGCTTCACGCCGTGGCGCCTGACCAGAGCATCGTAGGGCACGGTGATATCGGCCATCTGGCGGTATCCGGCCACCACCAGGTTCGACAGTGGGCACGAGACGAAGGCAGCGTCGGGCTCCACCAGGGTCACGTCCACGGCGCCGCGGCTCCAGGTGCGCAGGTAGCGCGCGGCGGTGGCGCCGCCGTAGCCGCCGCCGATGACCACAACCTTCGCCGGGGCGGCGGCACGTGCCTGGCGCGCGGTCAGTCCGCCCAGCGCCGTCGCGGCCAGCGCCGCCTTCAGTACGGATCGTCGGTGCATCGGACTATTTCTGGTCCGCGAACCACGCGGAGATGGCGATGATCTCGGTGTCGCTGTAGCCCTTGGCGATCTGCGGCATCACGGTGCCGGGACGCTTGCCATTCTTGAAGTTGAGCATCAGCTCGACCAGCTCGGCTTGCGGGCGGCCAGCCAGCCGGGGCACCTGGCTATCGGCCGGCGGCTTGCCGTCGGGGCCATGGCAGACAGCGCACGATGACGCCTGGTTGCGCGCCTGCTCGGTGCGCGACCGCTGTACTTCGATCGTCATCTTGCCGGCGTCGGCGGGACCGGTGGTCATGGGTGCCGAGGGTGCCGATGCAGGCGACGGCGCCGATGCAGGCGTCTGCGCCAGCAGCGGCGCGGCACACAGCCCGGCCGCGACACCGGCCATCCAACGCAGGGAGATCGGGAGTCGCGACAGGGTTTTCATGGCACTTTCCTTAGTTAAATCAGGGGAGATTGCGTCCCGGCGGCAGCGCCACCGGCGACGACACCGGCGCGGCCACGGGGCTGGTCGTGGCACCCGAGGTGCCCATCGATGCCGGCGCATCCGACGTGACCGGCGCGTTCGGCTGGCTGCCCGGTACGGCCTGCACCGGCGCAGGCGTACCCACGGCGTCACTGCCCGCGTTGCCGTTCTGCGACGAGGCGGCCTGGTCCAGGCGTGCCCGCTCGGCCTCGCTCACGTAGTCGAACACCTTGACCACCTTCTGTACGCCACTGGCATTGCGGGCCACGTCGGTGGCCTTGTCGCCTTCAGCCGTGGTGACCACGCCCATCAGGTACACGACACTCTTCTCTGTGGTGACCTTGATCGAATTGGCCGGTACCCCGTCCGCCGTGACCAGGAAGGTTTTCACCTTGCTGGTCAGGTAGGTATCGTTGCTGCGGGTCATGAAGTCCGGCGAAGCCGTGATTTCCAGTTCGTTGACCACGTCACGCGTATTCGACAGCCCACGCACGTACTGCTCGATCTGCTGCTTGATCTGGGCATTCGCGGCTTCGCCGGTCAGCAGCACCTTGCGGTTGAACACGGTGGTGCTCACGCGCGCCTGGCTGTCGCTGTAGCGCTGGCTCAGCGTGCTGTCGATCTCCACCTGCAGGCCACGGTCGATGGCCTGCGTGCCGGTCGGACGGCGATCGGTGGCCATCACCACGCCGGTGCCCACGGCGCCGGCCAGTACAGGGAAGCAACCGGCGAGCTGCGTGGCCGACACCAGCAGTGCGGCCACGGTAACGGCCGTACGGGCCAGGCGGGCGGGAGAGGTCTTCTTTTGGGTGGTCACGTTCGTCATGCGGTTCTTGGGTTCTGGGTGGATGCCGAAAGGATGTGTGAAACAGGTTGCGGTTTCAGGCTTTCGCCATGCCTGTGGATAAGGCTGTGGAAGACGTGGCGAATCCTGTGCATAGGTTGTGGGCGGCGTTGTGGATATCCGGGGATAACTTTTTCCGTTCCAGGCCGCCCGGGCTTCATGCTTCGCCCAGCAGCGCTTCGTCGATGCCATCGCAAAGGCAGTGCAGTGTCAGCAGATGCACTTCCTGGATGCGGGCAGTGCGGTCGCTGGGCGCGCACAGGTGGATATCGAATTCGTCGAGCAGCGTGGCAATCCGGCCGCCGCCCTTGCCGGTCAGCGCCACCACGCCCATGTCGCGCTGGTGGGCGGCCTGGATGGCGGCCACCACGTTGGCCGAATCGCCAGACGTGGACAGTGCCAGCAGGATGTCGCCGGGCTGGCCCAGCGCTTCCACCTGCTTCGAGAACACCACCGAGAAGTCGTAGTCGTTGCCGATGGCGGTCAGGATCGAACTGTCGGTGGTCAGGGCGATGGCGGCCAACCCCGGCCGCTCGCGCTCGAAGCGGCCGATCAGTTCGGCGGCAAAGTGCTGGGCGTCGGCAGCCGACCCGCCGTTGCCGCACGCCAGGATCTTGTTGCCGCTGGTCAGCGCCGTCACCATCCGCTCCACGGCGGCGTCGATATGCGGCGCCATCAGCGTCGCGGCCAACCGCTTGGTGTCGGCACTGTCCAGGAAATGTTGCTCGATACTTTCAATACTCATGGTCTGGTGACATCTGCACTATCCCGCGCATTATGACGCAGCGCCTGCGCCACTGTTCCCGTCGGCCGACGTAAGATCGAACGCGCCGGGCATCCAGTCGATCCGGCCGGCATCCATGGCCACCACGTCCACGCGGCATGGCGGCACGCCGTCCAGCGCGGACAGGTAGTGCGCCGCCGCATGCAGCACGCGCCGCTGCTTGGCCGGCGTGATGCTCTGCGCCGCCCCGCCAAACCCGCGGTTGCGGCGCTGCCGGACCTCCACGAACACCAGCGTACCGTCGGCGGCACGCATGATCAGGTCGATCTCGCCGCCTTTGCAGCGATAATTGCGGACGACCGGCGCAAGCCCCTGCCGCTGAAGATAGGCCAGCGCGCGGTCTTCGGCCAGCGCGCCGCGTTGCGTCGTTGTGCGCACGCTGGCTTGCGTGGTGGATTTGAATGAGTGATTCAATGGAAGTTCTCAAGCATGAGTGACTGGACCCAGCTGGCCGCCGGCCAGACGTACCCTGCCGGCACGCTTTACGTGGTGGCCACGCCCATTGGCAACGTGGCCGACCTGTCGCTGCGCGCGCTGCACGTGCTCGGCCTGGCCGACGCCATCGCCTGCGAGGACACGCGCAACACCGGCCAGCTGCTGTCGCGCGTGGGGCTGCAGCGGCCGCTGGTGGCCGTCCACGAGCACAATGAACGCGAGGCCGCCGTGCGCATCGTCGAACGGCTGTCGGCCGGCGAGCGCATTGCCTATGTATCGGATGCCGGCACGCCCGGCATTTCCGACCCCGGCGCGCGGCTCGTGGAAGCCGTCCGCGAGGCCGGCCTGAACGTGGTGCCCCTGCCGGGGCCGAGCGCGGCCGTGACGGCGCTGTCCGTGGCTGGCGACATGCTCGAAGCCGGCGAAGGCCGCTTCACGTTCGTCGGATTCCTGCCCGGCAAGCCCAAGGCCCGCCAGGACGCCATTGCCGGCCTGGCGACGCTCGATCACGCATGGGTGTTCTACGAGGCCCCGCACCGCATCGCCGAAACCCTGGCCGCACTGGCAGCCGGCGTGCCCGGCACGCGCCGGCTGCTGATCGGGCGCGAACTGACCAAGCTGTTTGAAGAAACCCCGGTGCTGACGGTGGCCGAGGCGCCCGCCTGGCTGGCTGCCGAAGCGACGCGCGGCAAGGGTGAATTCGTACTGGTGGTGGAAGGGGCTGGCCGCGCCGAAGGCGGCGACGCCGATGCGCCCGACGCCGAGGCCCAGCGCGTGCTGAAGCTGTTGCTGGCGGAACTGCCAGCCAAGCGCGCCGCCAAGCTGGCCGCGGCCATTACCGGCGCCAGGACCGATGCGCTGTACAAGCTGGCGCTGGCCCAGCGCGCGGACGGGGCGGAAGACGGGGACGCCTGAAAGACAAAAAGGCACGATCCGGATGATCGTGCCTTTTGAGAATTTTCTTACTTGCGAGGGAAGCTGCGGGCGGGAGGACGGGAGCGCGAGAATCAGGTTCCGGCCGATCCGCATTGCCTTACTTGTGCTTGTGCTTGACGGTGGTCTTGCCGGGCCTGGCCTTGGCCTTCGACTTCGCCGGCACCAGCGTGCTGGCGGTATCGGGCACCTCGTCGGCGCCGCTGCCGTCACCGGCTTCCATGCCACCTGCTTCCAGGTTCGGACCCAGTGCCGCCACTTCTGTGCGCGACAGCCGGCGGATTTCCACCTGCGTGGCGCCGTGGTCGACAAAGCTCAGCCGCTTGGCGGCCGCATAGGACAGGTCGAGAATCCGGTTGCCGTGGTAGGGGCCACGGTCGTTGATCCGGACCACGGCCACCTTGTTGTTGCGCAGGTTGCGCACCAGTACCCAGCTGTCGAGCGGCAGCGACGGGTGCGCCGCCGTCATGGCGCGCATGTCGAAGCGTTCGCCGTTGGCCGTCTTGCGGCCATGAAAGCCCTTGCCGTACCACGATGCCATGCCGCGCTGCTCGAACGTACCCATGTCAGCGCGCAGGCCGTCGATCGACGGTTGCGACGGGGCGTTGTCGTCCTGCCAGCCGAACAGGTTCCAGTTGCCGCGATCGTCGGCCTTCGCATTGGCGTTGGGCCGCGCGGTCTTGGCCGCCTTCGTGGAAAGCGCGCCAGTGGTGTTCGTAGCGTTGTCGGTGTCGCCGCCCGGCGGCGTCGCGCACGCAGCCAGCACCAGCGCCGATACGATGATCGCGCACTGACGCAGGAAGCGGCTGGACCCGGGCGCTGCCTCGCGCACGGACCCCGGACGGAAAAGGGGGAGACTGAACATGGCGCGCAGTCTAACACCGGTCGTTTCAAGCTAGTGCCTTGATTTTGTTACGAAATCTGTTACAACGCCGTGCAATTCCCCGCAATCCACCGCCTGGCAAGGGATTGCGCCGATTGCCGCGGCCTGAAATCCGGGTGCGCATAAAGTAACTTTCAGACGATTCTCGGGCTCGATTCAAACGTTGCACGATCTGTCGGGGTCGTTGCCGGCGGCTACAATGGACCACCCTCCGGGCGACCCTTACCCCCACGAAAGCACCTGCCAGAACTGGCTGATAGATCATATAAATGAAAGTCATTCTGATCCCTGTGACGCCCTTCCAGCAGAACTGCTCGCTGCTGATCGATGAAGCCACGCAGCGCGCCGCCGTCTGCGATCCAGGTGGCGACCTGAGCCGCATCACCGAGGCCATCAACGAACAGGGGGTGACGCTGGAGAAGATCTTCCTGACCCATGGTCACGTGGATCACTGTGCGGGCGCCGCCGCGCTGGCGCGTCAGTACGGCGTCCCGATCGAGGGCCCGCAGGAGGACGAGCGTTTCTGGATCGAACAGCTGCCCGAGCAGACGCGCCGCTTCGGCTTTGGACAGGCGGAAGTCTTCGAGCCCGATCGCTGGCTGCAGAACGACGACACGGTCACCTTCGGCAACGAAACGCTGGAGGTCTACCACTGCCCGGGCCATACGCCGGGCCACGTGGTGTTCTTCTCCCGTGCAAACCGGCTGGCCATCGTCGGCGACGTGCTGTTTGCCGGATCGATCGGCCGTACCGACTTCCCGCGCGGCAATCATGCCGACCTGGTCCGCTCCATCCGCACGCGGCTCTGGCCGCTGGGCAACGACGTGACCTTTGTTCCCGGGCACGGCCCGGCGTCGACGTTCGGCGAGGAACGCCGCAACAACCCGTTTGTGGCCGACCACCTGATCGACGCGGCCTGACGTATGGCAAAGAAGCAGCCGCCCGACACACGCCCTGAGATCTACGTCAGTACCGACGTCGAGGCCGACGGCCCGATTCCGGGGCCGCATTCGATGCTGTCGTTCGCATCGGCCGCGATGCTGGCCGACAAGACCGTCATCGGCACGTTCTCGGCCAACCTGGAAACCCTGCCCGGCGCGGCCGGCCACCCGGTGCAGATGCAGTGGTGGAAGACCCAGCCCGATGCCTGGGCGGCCTGCCGGCGCGACCTGGAACGCCCGGAGGACGTGCTGCCACGCTACGTGGAGTGGGTAGAGAAACTGCCGGGCAAGCCGGTCTTCATCGCCTTTCCGGCCGGGTTCGATTTCACCTGGATGTTCTGGTACATGATGCGTTTTGCCGGCCGGTCGCCGTTTGGCTGGGCTGCGCTGGACATCAAGACGCTGGGCTTCGCGCTGACGGGCCGGCCGTACCGGAAGTCGGTCAAGGCCGCCTTTCCGGAACACTGGCACGATCCGTTGCCGCATACCCACGTGGCGCTGGACGATGCCCTGGAGCAAGGCGCCTTGTTCTGCAACATGCTCGCAGAACTGCGCACGCGAGAAGCGCGTCTGGCGGCGCTTGCATCATCGCCTGATGCGTTGCCTGAAGAGGGTGCCAGCGAAAGCGATGCCTCACATCCATCGAGGGGTCCAGGCAAATCGGTGCGCTAGCCCACAAGCACCGGCGGCCATTGGCGGCCGGCAGTGGCGACAAGGGCACCACATTTGCGCGGCGTCTCCTATATTGGAAGCGTGCGATGGCCCGATGGGGCCACGAGAGCGGCCGTCCCCGATGCGCGGCGGCATGCCGAGGAGGTGTGACCATGCGTTTCCATCCAGATCTTCATCTCAAGGACCTGTCAGGCAGGCTGCATTGGCCGCATCGCTCCCACGCGCGCACCAACGTCGTTTCGCATTTCCATTCCTCAACGGAAGATGCCGAAGTCGCCAAGGCGCTGATCTATGTGAGCGCGGTCACCGCGATCGTGCTGCTGTTCGTACTGGCAGGCATCAGTTTCGGTCAGGAGGCCATGCACTGGCTGGGTGTTGAATAACGACGACTCGCCTGAAGCGAATCGCCAACTGACCGGCCGGCCTCCCTTGGGGAGGCCGGTTCTATTTTGTGCGCCGCAACAACGGGCGGCTCACTTCAGCAGCGGCGACACGTTCTCGGGCGGGCGGCCAATCGCGGCGCGGCGATTGCGCACGACTACCGGACGCTGCAGCAGGATGGGGTTGTCGGCCACCGCCGCCAGCAGTTCGGCGTCGGTCAGGCCCGAATCGGCCAGGTCCAGTTCCTTGTAGACGGCCTCGCCGTCGCGGATCATCTCGCGCACCGGCACGCCCAGCATCGTATGCAACTGGCGCAGCGTGGACAGTGTGGGGGGCGCCTTCAGGTATTCGACGATCTCCACCGGTTCGCCCAGGCGCTGCGCCGCCGTCTCCACCAGTGCCAGCGTTTCGCGGGACTTGGAGCAACGGGGGTTGTGGTAGATCGTGATCATGGCGGCTCCTTCTGCCTGCTTTCGGTGCGTTCGAATATCCCGCACTATACAGCCGTGCCGCGCGCACGCACCACGCTGGCGCGGTAAGGTACGGGATGTGGCGGGCATGCATCGTGCATGGGCATGACCACCCGTCTTTCAGGGCCCGCCGGCACCCCGCCGGGGCTGCCCTGCACTTTCAGAGAAACCGTGTCCGCCCTGCCCGAAGCCACTGCCATTCCCGTCCGCAAGCCGTTCAGCCTGCGCGATGCCACGCCCGCCGACGTGCCCGCGATCCACGCCATCTACGCCCACCATGTGCAGCACGGCCGTGCCTCGTTCGAGGAGGTCGCGCCCACGGCCGACGACATGCGGCTGCGTTTTGCCGAGGTCTTGCGCAAGGGCCTGCCCTACATCGTGGCCGAGCGCGATGGCGAGATCCTGGGCTACGCCTATGCGTCCAGCTACCGCGCCCGCAGTGCCTACCGGTTCGCCATCGAGGACTCGATCTATATCGACCATCGCCATACCGGCGAAGGCCTGGGCCGAGCGTTGCTGGCCGAGCTGATCGCGCGCTGCGAGACCGGCCCGTGGCGCCAGATGGTGGCCGTGGTGGCGCTGACGTCCAGCGGCGAAGGGGCGGGATCGGTGGCCGTGCATGAGCGGCTGGGGTTTCGCACGGTCGGCCGGCTGGAATCGGTGGGCCTCAAGCACGGCCAGTGGATCGACACCTTGCTGATGCAGCGCCCGCTCGGCGCGGGCGACGCGACGCTGCCCGACCCCGACGCGCTGCGCTAGCCGCCAGGCCACCCCTACGCCAGCAGCGCCGGCACGGCCGTGGCGCACCACGACTGCAGCTTGTCGAAGGCGCGTGCCACATGCTCGGGGCCGCGCGACGTGCTTTCCATGCGCAGGATCTCCACGCGCTTCAGCCCGATGGTTTCCAGTACATAGATCAGGTACGGGCTGAAGAAGTCGCGCTGGCTCGCGGCGTCGTCCGAGAACCGGCCCCCGCACGAGACCACGGCCAGCACCGGGCGGTCGCGCAGCAGGCCCTGCTTGCCTTGCGGCGTGCGGGCGAACGTGCGGTCTGACCGGACGACGAGATCGATCCAGGTCTTCAGCGATGCCGGCACCGTGAAGTTGTGCATCGGCGAGATGATCAGCACCATGTCGGCCGCCTGCAACTCGGCGATCAGCGTTTCCGAGAGCGCCAGCGCGGCCGGATCGGCGTCGGTGCGCCCGGCGGCCACCGCCATGTTGGCGTCGGTAAAGGCGGCGTCGATGGGGGGCAGCGGCTGGGCGGCCAGGTCGCGCTCGATCACGGTCAGTTCGCCATGGAGGGCGGCCAGTTCCGCACGCACGAGCTGACCCGCGCGGCGGCTGGTGGAGGCGTCGCCACGCGGGCTGACGTTCAGGTGAAGCAGGGTTGCCATGTTTCGCTCAGGGTGAGTCGGATCAGTCGATCGGGAAGTAGAAGCGCAGGGCCCGCGCCAGCAGGCCGTTGCGGTAGTAGAAGCGATGCCCCAGCACATTGGTGAGCGGGGTATCAAGCACAAGCTGGGTACACCCGGCCGCCTCGGTCTCGGCCTTGAGCCAGTCCATCAGCTGCCGGCCATACCCACCGCTGCGCGCGTTGGCGTCGGTGACCAGATCATCCACATACATATGGTGACCGACGATCAGGTTGTCGGCGAAGCGGTAGCCGGCCAGTGCCACCAGCCTGCCGTCGTCCCACAGGCCGGCCAGGTGGTAGCCGTCGCCGGTCTGGCGGCGCCAGCGCGTGACCAGCTCGGCGGCATCGGCCAGGTGCGGGCGCAGCTGGTGCATCAGCGGAAAGGCGTCGGCCACCTCGGCGGGCGTTTCCAGGCGGCGGATCCGGATTTGCCCGGCGATGTCTCCTGCGCCAGTCGCGCTCATGCCTGGCTCCGGCTGGCTTCGGCCGGTGGCGGCGGGAAATGCAGCCCGACGGCGATACGGTTCCAGGCATTGATCGAGGCAATGGTCGCAGCCAGGAACACCAGTTCCTTCTCGTCGAACACGGCCTGCGCCCGGGCCAGCGCGGCATCGCGGGCCGACGGATCGGTCAGCTGCGTCAGCGCTTCGGCCCAGCCCAGCGCGGCCATTTCCCGTTCGGCATAGATCCCGGCGTCGCGCCAGCCGGCCAGCAGGTCGAACTTGCGCGGGTCGATGTCCAGCTTGCGCGCGATGTTCAGATGGAACTGCAGGCAAAAGGCACAGCCGTTGATCTGCGAGACGCGCAGCTTGACCAGTTCGGTCAGCGCCTTGTCCATGCCGGACGCAGTCACCGCCTTGCTGACGCCACCCAGCGACGCGTACACATCGGGCGCGGTCTGCGTGAAAGCCTGGAAATCCATGTCGAACTCCTTCGGGTAAGATGTCAGAGTTCGAAGATTAATGTAAGAGCACTGACATCATGGCAAAGACCCTGTCGCGCAAAGGGAAAAACGACGGCAAGAACGCAGGGAAGACTCCGGCGAAACAGGACAGCAAGGCGGCCGATGCCGTGGCGATTCCGGCACCGGGTGAAGGCAAGCGTGGCGAAAGCGGTTACCTGGCCTACCTGCTGCGGCAGGCCAGCGCGGCAAACCGGTTGCATATGGAGCGCGCGCTGGCCGATCTCGGCGTCACCCTGCCCCAGTTTTTCGTACTGACGATGCTCGGGGCTTATCCCGGCATCTCGGGCGCCGATGTCGCGCGGCTGGCGCTGCTGACGCCGCAGACCGTCAGCGTCATCATGGGCAACCTGGAGAAGATGGGGGCAATCGTGCGCCAGCCGCATCCGGTGCATGGGCGCATCCAGACCATCGCGCTGTCCGAGACCGGCAAGGCGCTGCTGGCGCAGTGCAAGGTACGCGCGGGCGAGGTCGACCGGCAGTTGCGTGCGGGGCTGACACCCGACGAGGAAGCCGTGGTGCGGCGCTGGCTGGTGAGCCTGGCCGTGCCCGGCGAAAATCTGGCCGAATAGCCACGCACGGCACGCGTCCAAAAAAATGGCCCGCCGGCAAACGCCGACGGGCCATCATCACAACAAGGGGGTGCTACAGGGTTCTGCGAGGTTGCCGAGGCCGATGGCTCAGCCCATCAGGTCGGACAGCGCCAGCGCCACCACCTTGGTGGCGCGGTTCAGGTCGTTCAGGCGCAGGTTCTCGTCGGAGTTGTGGCCGCGGGCCTCCATCAGCGTGCGCGGGCCGGCGCCGTACAGCACGGTGGGGATGCCGCGGCTCGTGTAGTGGCGCGCATCCGTGTAGAGCGGCACGCCCTGCACCGGGATCTCCACGCCGAACACCGATTCCGCGCGGGTCTTCAGTGCGCCGATCAGCTTGTCCACGCCGGGCAGTTCCGACAGCGGCTCGGCCAGGATGATGCGCTCGACCTTGACCTCGATACCCGGACGGTCCTTGGCGGCCTTCTCCACCACGGCGCGCAGCTCGCCTTCGGCGTCGAAGCCGATCTCTTCCGGAATCATGCGGCGGTCCACGCGGAACGTGACCAGGTCAGGCACCACGTTGGTGTTGATGCCGCCCTTG
>Ga0102592_1002652_pt1 | contig 15018 bp, 11 predicted proteins | sample AraplaCol_mMF_r2_FD_76861 | JGI IMG/M metagenome (GOLD analysis project Ga0102592, IMG submission 76861) | Arabidopsis root microbial communities from North Carolina, USA - plate scrape MF_Col_mMF_r2 (SPADES assembly) (version 2) | ecosystem: Host-associated > Plants > Roots > Endosphere... | reverse complement strand
AGCTGCCGGACACTTTATCCAGCGCAGCCAGGTTGGCCGGATTCATGGGAACCGGCGCTGCAGCATTGAATGGAGCAGCAGAAGGAAGCAGCGCATCGGCGTTGGCAAACATTCTTACCGCTATCTGATCATCTGGTGCTGCAAGCATCTCAAGATGGTTGGCCATGATGTCAACGCCTTGTTTTAACAGTTCCCAACGGCTTTCACCGGGGGGCGGTGAAAAGTTGGCGCCATCCAGCGACCAGGCCATACTACCGGAACGGTCCAATACCAGCGCAATATCTACGGGCTTACGGAGGATATTGATCTGGTAATCACGCTGGCCCGTCTCGAAGCCGGGACCGGCGCCTTCAGTCGTCACCCTGATCCTGAAATTAATGGGGAAGCCCACTGGCGTGGTGGCATCGGGAGTAAGCGTGATCTGTGCGGTGGCATTACCGGCTGTGAAGTTCGGAGGTGTTGCAGCCCCGGTAGGTAAACTGATCTTAAGGCCGTTTATCTTAAAGCTAACCAGCTCTCCATTTTCCGTTATTTCATCCGTTCTGCCTGCCGGTAAATTCTCAAAGGCCCAGATCACCTTGTTTTTGGTAGTAGGGGACAAGGGGATGTTAATTGTTCCCACGTTTGTCCCAACCGTAAAATTAAAAACAAATGGGGTTTGCGGCACCATCGGCTCAGGCACTATTATTTCCTGCGCCCTGCTTAGTACCGGCAATAAGCTTAAGGCTACTGCCAATATCAGCAGCCAGCTTTTTTTGGGGTGTTTTTTTCGTGTATTCATTGTAGTTTATATGATGGATTATTTATTGCTTTCTTAATTCCAGTCAACATACAGCAGACCTTTCATCCAGGGAAGCCTGACTGTTGCAAAGCCCCAGGGCAGGTGAGTTAACAATACGTCCTGCGCTTTTTGCGCTACCTGCAGCTTGTATCCGTTGCTTACCTGTATGAGCTTGCCGGGACGCAGCAGGAACGCTTCCTGCAATCCCGCCGGACCGGTGCTGCGTAATGCCTTCCAATGACTGATCACTGCTTCCAGCAGTTCGTTGCACATGGCAAAGGCGCTGTCTGGCAGTGGCGGTGCTGCCTCCAGGGCGGTATCAATCTCCTGGCCGGTTAATATCTTGGATAAGGTGAGCTCATATTCAGGTAAGCCATCTTCACCATTGAGAAGCCAGCTTAGCAGCTGTATGGCCTGTCCGGGTGCATATTCGGTACACCAGGCCTGGTCTTTCCATAAGCCGGTGTTGGTAAATAATTCTTCGAGGAAGGGGTGCAGCAGAATAATACCTGCATCCGCAACCTGCCAGTAGGGTTCGTCACCTTTCACACTGTTCCTGCTGCTGCTGTTTGCAGCAGGCGTTAACCGCTGCATGATCTCACGCGCTGCCTGCATGTGGTCAGTGTTGGCAGGCGTGGTGGTATTATTGGTGTTGGCAGGATGGCTGGTGTTATCCGGGCCACTGTTATTGGCAGCAATATCTGTAGATGTATGCGCCGCGCTGGTACGTCCGTCTGCATCAGCTGCAGCAGGTGTTCCCACATTGTTTGCTGAGGCGGAATTGCCTGTGCTGCTTAAGCTATTGTTACTGGTAGAATTGTTGGCGCCATCCTGGTCACTATTATTGGTCGTAGTGCGGGCAGCAGATATCGTTGCGGTTTCAGCTTGCGTTCTTTCCAGGCAAGCTGTAAGCGAAAGGGTATAGGTTTCAAATGCGGAAGCGTGGTGCTGTTGTTTGCAGACATCTAACATTGCAGATACCACCTGCCGGAGCAATGCCTGATCTTCCCTTATAGTTCTTGTCAGCAGCTGCGGCAAGTCTAATAAAGGTGCACTGTTTTCCGCGATGATGATCCAGCTGGTCCAGAACTGCTGGTGAAATACCGGCAGCAATCCTTTAAATGATTGAATAGCCTGTGCAAGTGGTTGCCATTGCTGCAGGGCAGTATGGCCGTTCAACTGCATAACATCCAGCAAGCGGCTTAAACGTTTCGGAGTAAAGAGATTCGCCATCCTGATGCGGGCCGCTGGTTCCTGCTGCAACACCAGGCGTAGGGTATCTCTTTCACCCGTGCTGATGGCATTGATCCATTGATCAGTAAATTCGTCTGCCAGGGGTGAGGAGGATGTAGTATGCCACCAGGGCAGACTACCTGATTGTAAAAAATGGAGTAGCGCCATATAGAGGGCCTGTGCGGCATTTGCCAGTACAGGCGGCTGCTGCGTTATGTCGCTTTGAGCGCTGCTTATATTCGTGGCATTGCTTCCACCGGTAGTTTCTTCAATGCGCACACCCGCTTCGGTGGAACTGCCTGTTTTCGTATACACCGCAGTGTTATAGCAGGCGCAGAGCTCTTCCGACAGGCGATGTTGCAAGCGCCGCCGGGCCTCTTCCTCAAAATCACCGGGCAACAACACGCCCAGATCTATTTCCAGCTTGTCTATGATCAGGTGCCTGCCTTCCAGCGGCAAGGTTTCAAAACAGGATTCCACCACCGGCATGATCACTTTTTTCAGCATCCGGTTGGCCTTGATATCCCATTCAAGCCCTGTTGAGGCGCCGGTGGCAGCGTTTAACAGGAATACCTGCCGTTGAATAATATGTGAGGAAGGCGTTTGCATGTGTATTAACTATACCTGACAAATATTGCGTTGAGTGTTTTTACCAGCGCTTCTCTTAAAGTGCTGATCGCGGTTGTTGCCATTTCATCTGTAAACCAGGCCTGCTGCCATGCTTTATATTGTGACTCTACGTTCTCGAAGCAGGGATCAGTGGCCGCAGGGAGTTTGCCGGGTTCCATATGGTCTACCCATATTACCCGCGGCAGTATGTGCGCCGGACAGGCTTTTCTTACCTGCTGGCTTACATATTTCCGGTATTCCGGGTCCATATTGTTGGTGGCGTGTGTAGGCGCCTGCACATTGTCCGTTGGATTGCTGGTATAACCGGAAGGGAACAGGAATGTCAGCTGGAAGGAATAGGGATCCAACACCCCTGGTATAGCCAATGCCGTAATCGTATCCTTGTCAGGAGCTAATAAAGCATGTTCTATCATGTAAAATCCTTCCAGGTTAAACAGCCGGTATATATGGAAGAGGATGCGGTTTATTCCCTGCCTGGCCAGCTCCGGTGTATCGAATGTGTCCGGGCTGCGGGCCAGCACAGTATTACCGGCATCCATCAATACCGGCTGGTAATCGGTAGGGGATAGTTGTTCTATTGTATAATGCTCTAACAGCACGCCCCTGTTGATCACGGTTTGAATGGCGGATTGTGCTTTTGCAGTGGCAGCTGTGTCGCTGGCATCTGTATATACTTTTTCACTTTCCAGTAAGGTAGCGCCGCCAAAGCCGGCCAGCTCCCATAGCCGGAAGCCTTTATGGAACTGGGGATCAGGCGGCGTATCGTTAAAGATCTGGAAGCGCTCCGCCGGTGCATGATATGTCAGTTGTCTGCGCTCCTGTAGCACAAGGCCCAGCAGGAGATACAGGCGTCTTTCTATAGGCGCCAGGGTGTGAAGTACCCACATTTGCAGCATGGTTTGCACCAGCCCGGGGATGGCCGCCTCTGCAAGCACCTGGGAGGCGAAAGTAGCAACCGTTTCTGCTATCTCCTCCATGATCGCGCCCGTACCGGCTTGCCGGATCACGAGGCGAAACTGTGGCCCGGACAGCACCGCGTTGTAATTGCGTGCTGCGGTAGCCAGCATACAGGTAGTCGCAGCCTGTTTGCGGCAGGCTGCCAAATCCGCCAAGGGCAGCGGAGAGCGGAACAGCGGCGTACCGCTGGGATCCGATAAGGTCCAGCGAAAACCATCTCCGGCGGATTGTATGATCAGCAGGTCTTCCCTGCGTATTGCGGGATTACCAAATGACTGTGCCCTGTCGCGGTTAAGTGCCGGTAAGGTATTTAAGAAAGCGGCCTTTTCGCGGATCAGTTGTTTCGAGGCAATGTTGCGTTCAGCTGATTGTATTTTAAGCAGCTCAGTAGCATCCGTGTTATCTGCAGGTGTGATGCGGACAGCCCTCCGGTAATTCAGCTCTGCTTTGTCGTACATGTCTTCTCCTACTACGGCCAGCAGATGATTCAGCACGCGGTTGCGGCGGTTCAGGAAATCATCTTCCTGTTCGGTAGCCGCTTGCAGCGCTGTAATATATTCTGCAGGAGCATCCAGCAGGGGCGCTACCTGCGGCAGCGTATGCAGGGGATAGGAGAAAAGTGTTTGCGCAGTTTGCTGTTCTGCAGAGAAAAAGGCGTTGAAATTGGTCAGCTGGCTGGCAATGCCGGCGGTTAACTGTTCAAAGAAAAACAGGTAACCATTCAGCTGTAGTGCCTGCGCTTTGCGCGGTACACTTGCTGTTGAGGGCAGCCCGGCTTCTCCAACGCCATATGTTAATGGAAGATCGTTCTGTATAGGGTAATATTCCCCGGTAGGATAAACAGTTCCCGCCGTAATAGGAATATCTGCGGGGCCGCTGATGACCGGGGCTTGCATACTTTCCTTCTTATATTTGAACAGGTCCGTCACCTGGTTAATATCATAGCTCACCTCTATACCATTTCGCAGGCATACAATACGCGACTTTAAAAGGCTCAGCCGGAGTATATGCCGCTGGCTTTGCACCAGGTGCAGACAGTTGCGTGCATTGATCGTTACCGGCAGGTTATCCAGGTAATTGGCCATGCTTACATTACGCACGGCTGCTATATTGCGTGAGCTGGTGTTTTCCTGCTGTATAATATCGGTGCCGCTGCCATCGCGCTGCTGCAGTATGATCCGCAGTATATCGGATGTATACAGTACTTGCGGTTGTTGCGAGGTGTTCAGCAGATCGCCGGACATAAATCCCGAATGAAGGAGCGGCCCTTCGAAGATCTCTTCTGTGGATAGTCTTTGCCGTAATGTATCCAGGTCTTCAAACACCGGATCAGGTGCAATAAAGCGGTCAATCTCATAAAAGATATCGGCCAGCAGGTTCTCCGGGTTTACGCCGGCGTTGATCTCCAGGGCAGCGGAGATCGCAATTTCCTGCAGGCGTGCAGCATTGAATTCAACAAAATCCTCGCAGAGATTGCGGTGGTTCCTGAGATAACGCCGTATGATGCGCATATTGTTATAAGCATCGCGTACACGGTAGTTAAACTGCCGTACGAGCGCTACCTCATCGGGACTGTCCGTATTGTTAAGTAGTTTGGTTTTTACTGCCTGCAGGATCAGCGGAATTTCCGTCAGTGGGTTTTGCAGCGGTGTAATGATCCTCATTACTACCAGCAAAATGGCTTCCTGGGTGGGCGGTCCGGATGGAGGCGTGTACTTTACCTTCAAACGTGCAAACCAGGCGTCACTGTCTTCAATAGCGTTCCAGTCTGTGCTGCCGTCTATCTCTATAGTTCCCAACGTTACTTCCTGCCGGAAAGGCTCTGCCACGGGCTCGTCCCAGGAGGGAAAGCCCAGCTCTATCACATAAGCGGCCGGCAGCACACTCGTCTTGAAAAGGTTGCTGTTCAGGTTTTCATCGGTGAATTCCACCAACACATTGTGCCTGCCTGCAGGGCTTGTTAAGGACGGATATACACGGGCGTTATGTACCAGGGGGTGATCCGTCAGCAGCCTGCTGGTATCATTGATCGTCACAGGCGCAGAGGGCAGGATCTGTGCTGCCGTGAAAAAAGCTTGCTGCTGACCGGAAGTATCGCTGGCCACGAGGTCCGGAATATCCATACCAAGGCGTAGGCCCATTTCCGTTAATGCGTAGCAAGCCGCTTCCAGCAGCGTAATACCGGGGTCATGAAGGTTGTGGTTGGTCCAGGAGGCGCCGGCGATGCGCTGCAGCAGCTGCATGCCTTCGTTGCGCAGAAAGCCGAAATCCTGGCTTTTCATTTCCGGCGGCAGGGGTGATATTTGTGTTGCTTGACTCATGGGGTTACATATTCCTTCAGTACCGCAGGGTTATACCTTTTTAGTAGCTGTCTTCGTTTTCTCCAGCTGTTTTTCAAGTGCCTGTACGCGCTGGGTAAGCTCCTGTACGGCATTTACCAATACATAGGTAAGCGCGCTGGCATCAAACATCAGCATACCGGATTCTTTTTGATCGCTCTTTTTGCCGTTTTCGGCAGCTATGGGCAGGGGCATACTGGGATCTGCCGTTACCATGTAAGGGAACACGGGCTGCAGCTCATGAGCGAGTATCCCCACATATTCCTTATCAGTAGGGAGATTCAGCATGCCGTTGTAACGGTAGCGCACCGGCTTTACCTGCATCAGTTTCTCCAGTCCGTCTTCAAAGGGCTGTATATCCTTTTTTAAGCGTGCATCGGAATTGGCCTGCCAGGAGCCTCCGCCTGCTTTACAGGCATCGCCGTTCACCTGCAGAATATTGGTGGCCGTGCCTACCAATGCATTATTGCCAATTACGATCTGTCCGCTGGTGGGTATCACGCTTAAACGCGGGGTACCGCCGGTACCGCCTTGTGTGAGGTAAATGCCTCTTGAGGTGGGCGCATTCACGTAAACGTCCCCATTGCTGGTCTGACGCAGCCCAAAGTTGGTATTGTTACTATGGTTCTGATGGCTTATCTGTGCATCGACGCCGGCTGTGAGAGAACCATTGGAGATAACGACATTGCCAAACTTCACCTTGTCGAAAGGACCGCTGTTAGGCCCGAGCGGCACTTCCAGTTTGGCGGTAGGCGTACCGGCGCCGATCATTACACCATTGCCGTCTCCCGGGTCATAGCCGATGTTGGCGCCGCTTCCCACAGGGCCAAATCCGCCGGTGCCTACATCGTTCCAGGTGGTGCCGTTATTGAATTGCAATTTACCGTCCTTAAAACGGAGGGTGCCGGGCTTACCGGTTTCTACACTGCCCAGGTTAAGGCCGGCGGGCAGGTTCAGGTTTTTGCTGGGGTCAAAATCGTCCGCTTTATTTACGAAGGATTCTATCAGGTCGCCAAAGTCGGTCCCGGATGGGCGTTCTCCGTCACGGAACTCCTGTTTCAGATAGGCTTTACTACGTTCTGCCATGGTGAATGGTTTTTTTATTTTTATGAAATAGTTACAAAATCAAGTCCGATGATCATCTTGCCAACGCCTATCGCCTGTGTACCCTGGCAGAAGGTGCTTTCTGCCTGTAAGGACTCTATGCGATGATAACGGTTGGATACCAGGATGCTGTCCGGACGTGTAGCGGCCGCCGTTTCTACCGGCTCGCCTATTACAAAATCCACGTTGATCGCTTTACCACCGGTTTTTGCCCCGCTCATGGTATCCAGCACTGTGGCAATACTGGCTTCCGGGCTATAGCCCACGATAAAATCCTGTCCGATGACCATGTTGCTGATACCTTCATCCAGCACGCCCTGGTGTTGGTGGTACAGTTCAAATCCCACTACATTGTTGACATACGCTCTGCTTTCAATGAAAGCCTGTATTTCGGAAGCGTATACCTTGCCGCCAAATACAATATCCCTTCCTGCTTCATAAGCCCAGGGGCTCAGGAACTGCTTTACTTCTGTTTCAAGGATCACCGCATAATAGCCGGGATCGAACGCTGCGTTGAAATTTACTTTGCAGTTTACCAGCAGTGTTTCGTATACCGGGTTGGTGACCTGCAGCTGCACAAAGGGATCACAGAAATTGCTGCTGATAAATGATGCCATTTCCCGCAGCTGGTATTGATTGATCATCGGCTGCAAAGGGTTGCCGGCTTTACGTTTGCGCCAGTCGGGCACTACTACCAGCTGCACTTGTCCGGGCATCAATACGCCCTCGGCGCCGGAGTGGGCCAGGCATTTTACTTTAAAGATGTCAGGATAATATTCCAGCAGCAGATGCTCATAATCGCCAGGCGTCACAGCCCTGTTCTTATGTCGCAGGCGCTCGCTTACACGGCGGTAATAGGCATTGTCTATTTCCCGGTTGCGGCCTCCGAAAGAAGGGTAGGGTTGCTGTATCTTTTTGATGGAAGGGATCTTCTGTACCAGCTTTGTAATGGTGGATGACGGCAGCGGCGCAGACAAATGCGTTTCATATAAGTCTGCTGTTGCTGCAGGCAATACCAGGGTAGCCCTGGCGGCCTGTGTGGCAATGGCCTGTATGGCGCCTGCACCATCCTGTTTGCTGCTTACGCTCACCCGCAGCCAATGGCTGCCCGCGGGCAGCAGGGTATGTTGTAATGAAGCATCTGCTCCTATATTCAGGCGGATAAGACCGGATTGCTGTAAGCCGTTGGTGCTGTCTTCCATGATGTCGGCAGCCTGTATGGAGATCCAGCTGTCGCCGGATAAATAGGCCCAGTGCAGATCCTGCTGTACCAGTAATTCATTGCCTACCGCATTTCCTTCTTCTACCTGGAACAACATGGAAACCGTTTGCGGTAAGCTGGCCTGCTGTAATCCTATATACAGCACGCCTTTGCCCGGCTGGGGCTGTACCAGCACCGTTCTGTCATTTTTACCCACTTCAGCTACGCCAAATGCGCCCTGTATAAAGTACTGGTCTATATTATTGGGTTGGTTGGGGGTAAATGTTTCCTTCGCCGTATAGTCCAGTGAAATACTTTTCAGTGTTGGCGTGTACGGTGGCTTGGGCAGTACCGGCTTAGGGTTTGAGCTGTTCTCGTATTTGGCCAGCTCGATGGCTTTTTGTGTATATACCACCGGGTAAACTTTATGTCCAAAGGCTTCAAAAGGGCCTCCGTCCGGCAGCGTTACATTAACAGGCAGCTTTAACACCAGTCGCAAATAACCCTGGCTCAGTGTATTACTGAACTCGCCGGGCAGCTGTAAGCCGGGGCTTCTTTTGAATGGCTTGTTCACTGTCATGTTGGCGAATTCAAATTTCTTCACCACAAGGCTCCAGGGTTTTCTGGCGTCGGTAGTGTCAAAAATGGTGATCCCCGTGTGCAAACTTGTATCCCAGCTCCTGCCTGCCAGCAATTCCATATTCACCTTAAAACTGCTATTTTCTATGTTAAGGGCATTGTCATAAGTACGGTAATGGTCCATTAAATTATAAGGTGGGTCTTCCCATTGCAGATTCACGTTAATAGAAGTAAGTGTTTTGCTGAAGACCTCTTCGCTGCCAATGTAAAAATTGGAGCCTATTGCAGGCGCACTGCCAAAAGGAAGAATAGGCTTATCTACCGGCTGAACGGACTGGTCGTTCTGCAGTAGGAGATTCTTTACGCCGCTTGCGCCCACCTCGATACTGATGCTTTCTGCGCTGAACTGTGAAAATAATTCCAGCAGATAGTTCTCCGGCGGCAGCAGTACCCGCATTACCGGCGACTGTGTAGTGAGACCAGCAAGATGTACTGCCTCTTTGTACCCCGTTATAGCAGGCGATGTATTATTCAATAATGCGGCGATCTCCAGCTGAAATCCGCTCGCTGTTTTAGACAGCTGCGTTTTCACAATACTGTCGGGTGACAGCCAGCCTTTCTCCCCGCTCAATGATAACTGCAATGCGCCTTTCAGGTCAAGCGGCTGTTCAAGGTCGTCATCACCAATGATAATGGTGGCGCCGTCTAAATTTTTCAATGCAATGTTCAGGGTGATGGTACGGGTACCTTCTGCCAGCAGTAATGCAGGCGAAGCGATGGACCATCCGAAGAAGACCGCCTCCATGCTCCTGGTTTCGGGAGATGATAAGAGCTGGCTGCTGCCAAAAGGCCGCCAGGCAGTAGCGGTATCATTCGTCACCTTTCGCGCATCGGGCGCTTTAAAGACGATGGCGTCACCGTTTACATTGATATCCGTATAAGTGGATTTTAATTCGCCGATAATGGTTTGAGAAACTACCAGCTCATTGTCCAGCGCATATTGCAGGGGAGCGCCGGTATCGGTCTTGCCCGCATCCAGCAGCACGCCGGCTTTTATAAGAACAGGCTTTGCATTTTTAGCAGGTTCAAACAGCACATGTACCTGGTCCGGTTTCGCCGCTTTCCGTTGGATCTGCAGCACATCTTCATAATAATATTTTAAGCGTTTGGCGCTAAGGGCGTTCATGTCCTGCTGCACATAGGAGAACGCGCGCAGAAAGGCGAACAGCAAAGCCAGGTGCGGGGGCAGATCATTGCGGGTTTGCAGCAGGGTATCAATCTCTGCATCTGTCAGGGTATCTGATAAGTCGATAGTGCCGTGGTGCAGCAGATCGAAAAGTTGCGCCCAGCTGCCCTGCTGCTGCAGGTCAAGATTATAATAGCGGATGCGGGATGACAGCTCATAGATGAAGCGCACCAGGTCGCCGGCAGAACGGTCGTCTATTTTCAGCTTCGTGGGGTCCAGGGCCACCTGCGCGCGTTCCAGCTGGTTGATGCCATCGGCGGCCAGCAGGTATTGCCAAATATTTTTTTCAGTGCTTGTCATACCTTATTTCTCGGTTAAGTAGAAAGGAAACACCAGGTTGTTGCGGGTATTGGTGCTCCTTACCGTATAATCTATATGTATTTCCACTTTACCGGTTTCCTGTTGTCCGGGCGCCAGTCGTACCTGGTTGAGATTGATCCTGGGCTCAAAGAACAGCAGGGCGGTTTCAATTTCTTTTTCTATGGCGGTGGCAGCGGTGACGGTCAGCGATTCAAAGAGCCAGCCTTCCCTTCTCCATCCGAAGCCGGGCAGCATAACGCGCTCACCCAGTTCGGTAGATAGTACTACTTCAATGCTGCTGCGTATATTCTCTTCCCCGTCCAGCATCTGCACGGTCTTCTGCTGCCGGTCAAATACAGGAGGAAAGCTCCAGCCACGTCCTAAAAATGTATTATCGTTTGCCATATGATTTCATTTGTGAGTGCTTAACCGCCGATCATTACTGTAGGACAACCGGCTACAATGCTGCCGCCATGCGCGGTGCTGTCGCCCATGCGGGCTGCGGGCATCCCGCCGATCATTACCGTGCCGGAGCCTTTTATTACAGTATCCGGTGGGCCGGTGCAGGTGCACATATCACCTACCCGCAGGGCCGGCATGCCGCCTATCATTACGGTAGGGCATCCGGGTGGCAGGGCAGGGCCGCCTACGTGGGGCACTGTGCCGGTAACCATGGGGCATACATGCATGTCGCCCGCTCTTGCTGCCAAAGACATGTGTTGTTAATTTATTTGTACCATGCCGCCTTTTACCACGGTTTGTCCGCTGGACTTCAGTTCGGCGCCGGCGCTGCCTTCTGCCTTGAGCTGTGTGCCGGCTTTGGCTTCGAGCGCCATTTTACTTTCCATTTTAATATTGCCGGCTGCCTTGAGCACAATATCCTTTGCAGAATCCAGCGTAATGCCGTCTGATGAGAGGACCAGCTTATTCCCGTCTTTGTCTGTGAGGCTGATCTCTCCTTTGTCTTCATCCAGCAGCACTACGTTACCGGCGGGTGTATCTATGGTAATGCTCTTTTTGTCGTCGTTGAATAGAATGCGCATGCCGCTGCGGGTAAAGAACCCTTTTTCGTGATTATCATCGGCAGCCGTCAGCGGCGGCGCTTTGGCGCTGCTGTTCAGTGCGCCCAGTACTACTGCCTGCCGGGGATCATCATTCAGAAAACCAACTACTACTTCATCACCGATCTCCGGTAAAAAGAAAGAGCCCCGTTTATCTCCTGCGTCCAGCGTCGCCACGCGGGCACGGCTGCCGTCTCCATCGGGGCTGATGGATGGTATCTTCACACGGATGCGCGCTTCACTGTCAGGATCTCCCTCCAGCGCTGTTACCACAGCAGTGTGCAGTCCGTTGATGCCAGGCAGCAGCGCGGCTGCCGCCGTGGTTTGTGTTTTAAAAGATTCTGTGTGCAGGCGGGCGGGCATTCCCAGCTGCAGATCGATCAGCCAGTTGCTGTTGCTGATCTCGTGCCGTACGCCGCTCACCCAGCCATTGCCGTTAAAGTGAGTGCCCAGGCCTTCCAGGGCCACGGTAATGCCCGGTAGGGCGGTGGCAAATCCCTGTACTCTTGCTCTTCCGCAAACAAAGGCCATCCTGCTGCGCAGCAGGCGTGCATCTGCCCATTGCTGCACTTCCGCCTCCGTAAGGTGTCCTGGCTGCCGCAGGGTATAGGTGGCGGTACCGCTGGCAGCGCCCAGTTCTGCAGGGTCCAGGTTACCGGGTGTTACCCAGCCCGGATCATTGGCTTCCGCTTCCAGCAGTTCCTGGGCAGCAGGGTCCCATGACTGTGCCTTAATAGCGCCGTATTGCTGACAGCCGTCTATCTCGGCATCGAATTCCACCAGGTTGGTGCCAAAGCGGAGTGTAGCCGCCGCCGTGCTTTCCACGGCGGGCTTTTGCATATCCATTTTATCCTCCTTTGCAATGATCACAGCACCCACGGCTTCCGCACGGCTGATGAGGAAATCCCAGTCCGTACAGTCATACTGCACCATTTCGGCGTGGGTTACCGTCGTGTCTTCGATGCTACCGGTAAGCCCATAGGTATCCAGCAGGGTGGAGGCAATGTCGCTGTCCTTCACTTCTTCAAAAAGCTGGCTGTTACGGCCAATGGTCATCAGCACGGCCTTGTGCCTGCATTCTACCTGTAGTTCTGTTTTCTGTCTGCGCATGCGCAGTGAATGGCGGGTAACAATGCCCTTAAAGATGGACTCCTCTATGCCGTGGTAACCGGCCAGTATTTCAATTTCATTACCGGGCACAAAGATGTCTTCGCTGCTGACAGGCCAGTCGGCCGTAGAAGCATCACCATCTGCCATAGAGATGTAGGCAGCCGGTATACGGTTGGCCTCATTGTGCACAGACAGCGAATACACTGGTATGGTATTCGGTATTGGCGCTCCGTTCACTTTGATGGTAAAGCTTACGCGGCTGGTATCCAGTTCTATGGGTAATAGTCCGTTCATGAAACTGATTTTTTAAGCGGCGGAAAAAAGAGCTGTTGTCCGGCCCGGAGCTTACGGAAATTGAATAGTTTGTTGGCCCGCGCTACTTCCAGGTAGTAATCCGGCTTGCCGTAGATATCCTGGCTCATCAGCATCAGCTTATCTTCTGCGATGACGGTTTTGCGGTGCGTCAGGTCCGGAGAGTTGTTTTTGTCCCGGTTATTACGTTCTATAACAGGGATGGATTGTTGAAAGCTGCACCTGGCTTCTGCGCGCAGGGGAGTGCCATTCGGCTTAAACAGTTTATAAGTAATGGCAAGACTCGTCAGCACGCCGTCAAATATCTGGGTACCCCAGCTTAAGCGCAGCCTTCTGGGCCGGTGGTCTGTGCCGCTGTAGGCATATACCACCTTCGAGAATTTTTGCATCTCGGTGTTTACATCGTAATCATCAGGTCCGCCGGTGATCGCGCTGGCAATCGCGCCGGCGATAGGAACGTTATCCAGTGGCCCGGCCGGAGGCGGTACAACGCCGGTGCCGTCAAACAGGAAAGTAAATTCCGCTGTAGGATTAGTGCTGCCTAAATACCTGGCTTCGGCGCCGCTATCGCCCTGGGCCGGATCCTGGTTGTAATTCACCTGGTAATTGACGGTATAGCTCTCCGGGTTCATCTGCACTACATAGGAATCACCCGGCTTATTGCTTGGCTGTGTGGGCGCTGCAGTATTGGTAGGGAGGATCTCCAGCACCGTAATGGTCATCTTAACCAGCTTGCCTGTATCAAATAAAGCGTCCAGCATTTATCGCTCGTTTTGTTTTTTAATGATCTTCATCACCGCTTCGGTGCAGAGTGCTACAACGGTCTGCAGTTCCCCGTCACTCAGGGCGCCGGACCTGCCGGCAGTACCATTACTGCCGGCGCTCCCGGCCGGCGGGATTTCCTCCACCCGTGCCTTAATAACCAATTCTCTTACTTCAATAGGCATATACTGCAGTTTAAAGTCCGATGTTGATGTTAGCGGATGCAGTAAGTCCTGCAGCCAGGTCCATCGCTACGCTCACGGGATCGTAGTATTTGAAGTACTGGTAGCTGAGCACCAGCGTCTGCACCACCAGCTCATTACTTTGCGCATTAAAACCGGATACATCCAGGCGTTTTGGAATGGCATTGATCAGGTACCAGTTGTACAAGGGTACATGGTCTGCATTCATGAGCGAGATCAGCACATTGGTAGGCTTGAACTTGAACTCATCTGTTGCCTGCCTGCACCAGTGCAGGATACCTGATCCCAGGAACTTGCCCTGTTTCAGGGTAACGTCGCCAAAATTGGTACGTACCGGTAGTTTGTGCGCAAAGCGAAGCTCACCGCCTTCTGTCTTGTTTTCCATTTCTATATCCACGCTCAGGCCGGATACTTCCTGGAAGCATACATCGTTGGGGAACTGCGGGAAGAGCTCAAACAGTACCAGGAAATGAAAACCTACCTGTGGCGTATCAAAGGCTGACATAAGGCTTAGTCGTTTTGAATGGTCAATCCTTCATGCGCAAGCTCTACTGATTCAATGGCCACTTCATTGCCGTCGGCTTTGAGGTCAGTGGAAGTTACCTTGATAGGCCATGCATTTTTTATTTTCCATACCACTACCGGCTCATGCTTTTCATTCAGCAGGCTGATGGTAACATTGCGGCGCTCGATGGTGTTCAGCGCTACAGTGTTCCACCAGTTGTAGAATTCATTGTCTGAAAGCATGGTGCCGCGCTTCAGGGTAACATTGCTGAATTTCTGCATGCCCGGCATTTTGATCTTGGAATACTCCGGGCTGGCGCCGTGGCGGTATTCTATCGGGTCTGTGGATACATCCAGACCTGAAACTTCTGTGAACCCGATGTTTGCACCACCCCATTCTACCTGGAAGTGGAATTTAGGAAGCGGATAATTTGCCATATTGCTGAGTTTTGATTTTTTAGTTTTTATGTTTACTGTTTATTGAATTAACTCTCCTGCATTTTGTGTGAGAAGCGCAGTACAATGAACTCTGCGGGACGTACAGCCGCCATGCCCACTTCTACTATCAGCCTGCCCTCCAGTATATCCTGGGCGGTCATGGTCTCATTCAGGCCCACTTTTACATAAAAGGCTTCTTTGGTAGTAGCGCCTGCCAGTGCGCCGGCCCGCCATTGGAGGGTGAGAAAGTTCTCGATC